>Ga0209770_10000609_pt1 | contig 19282 bp, 22 predicted proteins | sample LauGreSu1BDMLBDD_2_FD_187572 | JGI IMG/M metagenome (GOLD analysis project Ga0209770, IMG submission 187572) | Freshwater lake microbial communities from Lake Michigan, USA - Su13.BD.MLB.DD (SPAdes) (version 2) | ecosystem: Environmental > Aquatic > Freshwater > Lake | place: Lake Michigan, USA...
TGTGAGCTCATCGAGGGCATCAGCATCATCGCGCAGAAGAGATGCGGTGCGAGCAAGAGCTTCTGCGATGCCTGGGCCAATCTCTTTCTCCATTACTGGAAGTACTTGAGTGCGCACTCGAACGCGTGAGAACTCTGTATTGAAATTATGTGGATCACTCCATGCATCTAAACCAAGATCCTTACATGCTTGTTCGGTTACTTCTCGAGTTACCGATAGTAAAGGTCGAATGAGTTTTCCATTAACTGCAGCCATTCCCGAAAGTGAGCGCGCACCTGAACCACGTGCTAAACCTAAGAGAACGCTCTCTGCTTGATCATCGCGTGTATGACCGAGGTAAATCTGAACCGCGCCACGTTGTTCTGCAATTGTGTGCAACGCTGCATATCGAGCATCTCGTGCACCTGATAAGTGATCGTGCACCAGATCCTCGTGCTAAACCTAAGAGAACGCTCTCTGCTTGATCATCGCGTGTATGACCGAGGTAAATCTGAACCGCGCCACGTTGTTCTGCAATTGTGTGCAACGCTGCATATCGAGCATCTCGTGCACCTGATTCCAGCCCTGCACTCTGATCAACAATTACTTCTTGAGAGATAACTTCGCTGAAACCAATTCGCTCTAACTGATTGACAACTTTACGTGCCTGAATATCAGAGCCATCTTGGAGTTGATGATCGATCGTGACGCCAATGCAAGTAATTAATAATTCTTTACTTTCGGCAAGCAGGGCACCTGCAAGTGCCAGTGAATCAGCACCGCCAGAGACTGCAACAAGAATCCGATCACCTGCAGATTGCGTGGCTAAGTGTGGGCGCACCGCAGAGCGCACTTCTACGAGTGCGTGTGTCATATCTTAGTTTGCTACATCTCTTCGGGAGAAGAGTACGGATGCAATCACTGCACCGACTCCGATATAAATCGCAGCAAGGGTCATTCCATGTGAATAGCTCACTTGTGGTGTGCCACCCATCGCAATGACATTTAATTGATTTCCTGGAAGCCAGTTGAGTGTTGAACTCTTAACCGCACCGAGCAAGGTTTCGATGATGAGCATCCACAGAACGCCAATTGAAATTGAAGTAATCGGCGAACGAAGTAAGAGACCCATGATCATTCCGAGAATTCCAAATCCCACAACAGAAATTGCTACGTTAACAAATGTGTGGCTTATCTGAGACCAACCGTCAGCACTAAACCAAAGAGTGCGCTCAACATCTGCCCCAGGTGCTAGGAAGTATGCGAGAGCAACTGAAAGAATTCCAGAGATTAACACCATCACAAGAGCAAATAACTTCATTGAAATTAATTTTCCGGCGAGAAGGCGTAAACGGCCAGGCTGGCGAACTAAGAGATTACGCAATGTTCCATATGTGTACTCTTGCGCAGTTTGCGCGGCAAAAACACAGTAGGCGATGATACCGAGAAGGCTTCCGACGTTTGATAAGCCAATGACCGATCCCCCAAATGATGAAAGCATCTCGCGAGAAATTGGGTTTGCAGGATCTGAATTTCCACGAGGAGAGTCAATAAGTAGGTAGAGCAGAGAGGTGAAGAGGCCGGTGAAGAAGAGTGCAGCACCAATAGTTCCAAGAAATAAGGTCGGCCTACGAAGCTTGCGCCATTCAGCGCGGATGACACGAATCATTTCTTATCCCCTGTCATTTCAAAGAATGTCTCTTCAAGGTTAGGTAGTTGTGGAGAAAGCTGGGTTAAGACAATTCCCGCCTCAAAAGCCTTCTTATTGAGTATGCCTGCCCAATCAGCCGGTCCCTCAATGTGAGCAACACCAGATTGAATATGTGCCTTATGTCCATCAGCAACTGCGATTGCAACGACTTTTTCTAGATCGCTCGCATTTTCTGCGCGAACCAACATAAATGGTTGTTGTGCTTCAAAAAGTTGCTGGATAGGACCGGCAAAGACAACTTCACCTTTACGTAGCATCACGATGTAATCACTAATGATCTCGAGCTCTGAGAGTAAATGTGATGAGACGAAAACGGTGGTGCCTTTATCTGCAAGCCCGCGCAACAGATCGCGAATCTCCTGAATACCTTCAGGATCAAGTCCGTTAGTTGGTTCATCAAGAATCAAGATCTTTGGATCTGGCAACAAAGCTGCTGCGATTCCTAATCGTTGCTTCATTCCAAGTGAATATGTTTTAAATTTCGACTGAGCACGATCTGCAAGCCCCACAGTTTTTAGAACTTCTGCTACTCGTTCGTGGCTAAATCCTCCGAGAGTTGCAAGTACGTGGAGATTTTCTGCACCAGAGAGAGCCGGATAGAAGGCAGGACCTTCGATCATCGCACCCACATGTTTGAGGTACTCATCTGGATCGCTAATTGAATGACCCAAGATCTGTCCTGTGCCACCAGTAGGTGAGATCAAGCCAAGCAACATTCGAATTGTTGTGGTCTTGCCAGCGCCGTTTGGGCCAACGAAGCCACAGATGCTCCCTAGAGGGACTTCGAAGTTGGCATGTGAGACAGCAAATCGAGAGTCATATTTTTTGCTGAGGTCTTGGACAGATAGGGCAATCGTTTGAGCGTGCATGTAGTGAATATACCGTGCGCAGATTAAGATTTCGCCATGAGTAAAGAGGTGTGGGGCTATCAGCCGCGTAGTGCGCGACAAGAGCCGGATTGGGAAGTAAACCCCCAAACTGCTGCCGTTCGTGCTGGTCTAGCCCGTTCTGGTTTTGGTGAAACTGCAGAAGCGCTCTACCTCACTAGCGGATTTACATATTCATCTGCTGAGGAAGCGGTTGATTCATTTACCGACGAAGTAGATCATTATTTATACAGCAGATTCCATAATCCCACCGTTGCAATGTTTGAAAAGCGTTTAGCTGCAATCGAAGGTGCTGAGTTCTGCGTAGCAACTGGTTCAGGAATGTCTGCCATGTTCGCATCGATTGCATGCATGGTCAGCGCTGGCGACCATGTCGTTGCCTCAGCTTCAATGTTTAGTTCTTGCCATGTTGTCATTACAGAATTTCTTCCTAAATGGGGCGTTACATTTGAATTAGTTAAAGGTAATGATCCTGCTGCGTGGGCGAAGGCGCTGAGCAAACCAACAAAGGTTGTCTTTATTGAAACCCCAAGTAATCCATTGCTAGATATTGTTGATATCAGAATGGTGAGCGATTTAGCACACAAAGTTGGTGCAACAGTTATCGTCGATAATGTAATGGCGTCGCCAATTTTGCAAAAACCACTACAACTTGGTGCAGACGTTGTTATGTACTCAGCAACAAAACATATTGATGGCCAAGGTCGTGTTCTTGCTGGTGCAATTCTTGGTTCATTTTCGTATATTCATGAACAACTTATTCCATTTGTTCGACATGCCGGTTTAACACTGAGTCCATTTAATGCTTGGGTTTTGGTGAAATCTCTTGAGACAATGGATATGCGCGTACGACGCATGAGCGAGAATGCTCAAGCGATCGCTGAGTATTTAGAGTCGCGTCCAGAAATTAAATTCGTGCGTTATCCAGGACTTCCGTCGCACCCTGAATACGCGCTAGCTCAGCGCCAGATGAGCGGTGGTGGATCAACTATCGGTATCGAATTCGCTGGGAGCAAGAAAGATGCATTTAAATTCATGAATGCGCTGCGCATTATTGATATCTCTAACAACCTTGGAGATAGCAAGTCACTGATCACTCATCCTGCATCTACAACTCATCGCCGATTGAGCCCTGAAGTTCAATTAGAGATGGGAATTACACCTTCTGTGGTGCGACTATCTGTTGGTCTTGAGTATGTAGATGACCTTATAAAGGATTTAGATCAAGCTTTTAAGAGCTGAGCAATAACGAGCAATGCTGAGAACAAAGTCAGATATGTAATTGACCAGTGGAATATTTTGAGCGCCACCGCATTGTAATTTTCTGAATTTTCCTTGAGTTGCGCAAGTTGTAACGCAAATACTAACCCAAGAGCAATTGTAATCAGTAATGCCCACCACTGCAGATCCGTCAGATAGATAAGTGCGACTGAACTAACAATCATTGCAACGGTGTGAAACCACATATTTCGAACGACGATATTTCGAGCTGCAATTACTGGAAGCATTGGAATCTTTGCCACTTCGTAGTCATCCTTGTACTTAATTGCTAGTGCCCAGAAATGTGGAGGTGTCCAGAAGAAAACGACGAAGAAGAATGCTACTGCGGCCCAAGAAAGTGAATTCGTAACAGCAGCCCAACCAATAAATATAGGCATGCATCCAGCTGCTCCACCCCATACAATATTTTGAGATGTGTGTCGCTTGAGAGCCATCGTATAAACGATGACGTAAAAGGCAATTGCAATTGCTGTAAGAATCGTGGCGAGAGGTTCTGTGTAAATCCAAAAGATCGTCAGTGAAAGTGTGCCAATGAATGTTGCAAAAATAGTTGCGTGCACTTTGCTCAGTGCACCCGTAACGAGCGGACGTTCAGAAGTTCGCTCCATTAACTTATCGAGATCACTCTCTAAAACCATATTAAATGCATTTGCACTTCCGGCGGCCAAGGTGCCACCAACAAGAGTTGCAATGATCAATCCCAAAGATGGAATACCTTTTTCTGCCAGGATCATGGCTGGAATGGTGGAGATTATGAGAAGTTCGACTACCCGCAGCTTCATCAGGGCTACATATGCGCGCAGGAGGGCCATGGCGCTAGATTACCCAGCAAATCCGCTCTCTGTTCTCAGAGTGCTTTAAGGTTCAGACGCTACCTTGCTCATAACAAGGAAGAGGGAGACGCATGACACAGGATAAGAATCAAGGATCTGAGAGTCTCAATTGGATGGAGATCGCAGATACTGATGCAATCAATGACTCTCAATTGGATGGAGATCGCAGATACTGATGCAATCAATGACGTGCGCCACAATGGTCAGCGTCTTCCATTTATTGCTGCTGCAGTCTCTCTTCTTATTATTGGTGCCGGTGCAGTATTCGCTCAAACAAATAATGATTCTCCCGCACAAGCAGAGGAAATTTCTGTAACGCAAACATCACAGACGCCTTCGGCTATGAGCGATCCCGTTACAACTGCTCCTTCTACCTCAACACCTTCTATGGGTGAGCCGGCTATGACACCTGGTGGAATTCCAGTCATTCCAAATGTCGCCCCTGGTGTCGGAGGTTATGGCGATGACGAAGACGAAGACGACGATGACGGAAGACGACGAAGACGACGAAGACGACGATGATGAAGATGAAGACGAGGACGAGGACGAGGACGAGGACGACGACTAAGATATTCACATGAGACGAGCGCTTGTAGCCATTGTTGCTACAGGCGCTCTCTCTTTTGTGGCTCCCGTTGTGCAGGCGAATGAGACTCCAACATCAACAATTGCATCATCAAAGATGAAGATCATCGCAACCATTAATGGAAATATCGCGCCAAAATCTGTTCTCTCATCCGGAAAAGGTTTAGTGAGTGCGCACAACATGATGTATCGCCACTCAGTGACAATTTATGACACAAAAAAGAATTCTCTCTTAGCTACTGTTCCAGATACCGTTCGACTATCTGATTTTGGATATAAGAAGTACAGCGGAAGTTATAAGGGTGCTCCCGTTGAAGGCGCATTTAGCCCAGATGGTAAATATCTCTACTTTACAAATTATGCGATGTACGGAAAAGGATTTACCAAAGAAGGCACTGATTCATGTAGTCCTGCAAATGGCTACGACTCAAGCTTTCTTAGCCGTGTAAATCTAACAAACTACAAAATCGATGCGGTCTATCCAGTTGGATCTGTTCCAAAAGTTGTGAAGGTAACCCCAGATAACAAGTACATTCTCGTGAGCAACTGGTGTTCATATACAGTCACAGTGATTTCTGTTGAGACTGGAAAGACGGTTCGAAACATAAAGATTGGTAGATACCCTCGCGGTATCGCAATCACTAAGGACAGCATCTATGCCTACGTTGCCGAAATGGGTGGATCTGGTGTTCACCGTATTAATTTGCAAGATTTTTCCAAGACCTTCATTCCTGTGGGATCAAACCCACGTGCTCTCGTGCTCTCGCCCGATGAGAAGACTCTCTATGTCACACTCAATATCTCGGGCAAAGTTGCTGCCTGGGATTTAGTTGCAGGCAAATTATTTAAGACTGTAAGCACAGGCAAAGCTGCACGAAGCCTAGATATTTCAGATGATGGATCTGCTCTCTTTGTTGTCAACTTTGGCAGTGGAACTATGTCAAAAGTTCGTGCATCAGATTTGAAACTGATTCAAACGATCAGAATCTGCAACGAACCAATTGGAATTACCTTCGATGCTCCTTCGCAGAACACATGGGTTGCTTGTTACGGTGGTTCTATTCAGGTGCTATCGAACTAACCGCTGTTTCACTCTCTGTTATAGCTTCAAGCGGCAGGGCAATTCTTCCTAAATACCTATCTAGAGTGTCTCTAGCTATCTTCGCCGCAGAGTAGGTGCGAGAAAGACGATCAGCCAAAATCACAAAGATGTATTCACGGTCTTGCGATTCTATATATCCAGCTAGCGTGACGGTTCCATTGAGCGTGCCCGTTTTCGCATGAACTAGTCCAACAGCGTTAGGCGCTGTCTTGATAAATCGTTCATTAAGAGTTCCGTTTACTCCGCCATCTGGAAGACTTTCGATCACTGCGGCAAAACGTGGATCCTTGTAAATCTTGAAGAGTAAGTCACCGAGAGACTTGGCGCTCACACGATTATCATGCGAAAGTCCGCTGCCATCTTTAACAACCAATTTAGATGAATCAATATCAAGATCAGCTAATACCTTTTTGTAAACCTTGGCAATTCCCTCAACGTCTCCCTTGAAACCTGCTGCTTTAGCTGCAAAACGCGAGAGGCGATCTGAAAGGACGTTATCGCTCCATTGCATAAAGTAATGAGTCATCTGATGCACGGTAGGAGAAACGCTATTCATTACTGGTTCTACAGTGAGATTCTGTGCTTCAAGCGATGTCACTGGTTTTAGAATGACATAAACCTTTTTACTTTTGAGGTAAACTTTCATATTCTTTGCTTCACTGTCGTAGATGCCGTTGTAATAAATAGTCATTTTCTTAACCGGTGCACCTGCTTGAATCTCAAGTTCGGAATGTGCGCGATAGGCTAAATATTTCATGGAAGTCTGGCCTAAACGCTTGGCGTTGTAAGCGCTAAATGTTGCCCACGGATCCATCTCTCCTTGTATAACAACTGAATTTGTCTTATCTGAAAGGGCGAGAGATGTTTGAAAACGCATCTCTGGATCGAGATATTGGGCCACCGATACGCCGGCAAGTAATTTGAGTGTTGAAGCAGGTTTTCGCATCGCATATCCATTTGATTCAAAGAGTTGCTCACCCGTCGAGGCGTCGATCAGAATTACTGATGGGTTCTTTAACTTGGGATCTGCTGCAAGATTAGTAAAGACCGTTGTTGCGCGAAGAGGATCAAACGCTAAGACGGGTGCGCTAAGTACTGCCCCCAGAGTTAGGGCAGCGATTACTGCCGATGCGATCTTCTTCATTGATGGAACTTTCTACCAGAGGTAAGCCAGCAAGATATTGGTAACTGTTAATCCCAACATCACCGTAAATGTTCTATCTGTAAAGGTCTTTTTCTTGAGGCTGTTGTATCCAACAACAAGAATTGCGAGCACTACCAAGAACTTGATTGTATCCAACAACAAGAATTGCGAGCACTACCAAGAACTTGATACCAACCTTCATATGATTGATTTCGTTTTCGTGAGCCGCTGACCATGTACCCACCATGACGATGCCAGCGACCAGCGCGGTAGCAGTGCTGTGCAAGACACCTGGATTGAGGGCACGCGGTGTTTTCTTCCAAGAGATGATCAGAAGGACAAGCACTCCAAGAATTGATAGCAAGTGGATGCCAAAGGCGATATGGAATGCGATCTTCATGATGACTCCGTTCAAGAGGGGAATATGCGAATTCTTCTACCTAGTTTAGGGTTAACTCATGGAAATTAAGACCCCTGCAACGATCGGACCTGGAGAATTTTTCCCAGTTATAGGCGTTGGCCCACACGAAAAACCATGGCCTACGGGTGATCAATACGATCCTGAGCTACTTGAAAATGGCGATAGAAGAAATGTTTTAGATAAATATCGCTACTGGAGCGTTGAAGCGATCGTTGCTGACTTGAATACAAAACGACATGGTCTACACATTGCAATTGAAAATTGGCAACACGATCTCAATATTGGATCTGTTGTTCGCACTGCAAATGCCTTTAACGTCGATGCAGTACATATTGTCGGAAAGCGCGATTGGAATAAGCGCGGTGCGATGGTGACAGATCGATATCTCACAGTCATTCACCACCCAACAATTGCTGAATTTGCCACTTGGTGTACTGAGAACAATCTGCCGATCATCGGAATCGACAACGTTCCGTCATCTAAACATTTGGAAGGTGCCGCTCTTCCCGAGAAGTGCGTTCTGCTCTTTGGTCAAGAAGGTGCCGGCATGTCAGATGAAGGTGTTGCAATCTGTGAAGTTCTATATGCAATCGAGCAATATGGATCTACGCGATCTATGAACGCTTCAGCTGCCGGTGCTATTGCGATGTACCACTGGGCGTTGCAACATTTGCCGCGCCAAGTCTAAGAAGAGATTACTTGCTTTCTTCTTCACCAAGGGCTTCGCGCACAGCGACTAAGCGGCGCTCAACTTCGTTAGCTTCTTCGGTGCGACCAAGTGAGCGCATTACAACAACCATGCGAGTTTCAATATCAAGGATGAATTCAAAGTCCTTAGGCTCATCTTCGGCGATGATTTGAAGTACACCATCTAGCGTTGCTAGGCCATCTTCAAGTTTTCCGAGAAGGATTTCAGCTTTGCCGTATTCAAAGAGTGCAAAGGTCTCGCGGCGATGATCGTGTGCGGTCTCAAAGACGTCTACAGATTTGCGTGCAGCTTCAAGAGCTTTCTCGCCATCGCCTAACCAGTTGTAGCAAGAAGCGATTTTCTGATCACAGCGTGCAACGTGAAGAACTTCTTTCTCGGCCTTGAAAATTCCGCGAGCCTCTTGAAATGCCTGAAGTGCTTCGTCGTATTGCTTAAGTTCGCGGTAAGCCATTCCAAGAAGGTGAAGATCATTTGCCGCACCGATCTGGTTTCCATCAACTAAATGTTCTTGCGCACACTCTGACATCGTCGCGATAACTTCGTCATACTTCTTTGAGCTGTACCACCACTCGCCTAAGGTGCAGGCAAGCTCTAGTGCAATGGGAGATTTATTTTCACGCAGAAGTTCTACCGCTTTGCTCATTGCAGTTGCTGCTTCATCGATGCGCTTGAGTTGATTGAGGTTGTAACCAATTGCAGAATATGCCTGTGCTAAACCTTCACTTGGCGCACTTGCGCCCATCTCGGCGTAAATATCGCGAGCGGTCTCAGCGAGTGCGAGCGCTTCGTCATACTGGCCACGTGCAAATATGCGAGCGCTGAGTTCGTAATAAGTCTCTGCGCGATCTTCGCCTTCGGTCTGTGGAATTCGATCCCACAACATCTCTTCGGTAACGATCTCGTCGCGATCGTCCTGGTTGTCATCACTGCTCATGAGAACCTCCCCGTCGTAGCACCTGCCTTGAGCGCACTGTAGCCCTCGTCACAACCCTTTGCAGGGGAATTCCTACCGATAGCTAGGCCATCTACGATTCAAATGGCAGATGCGAATCGTTTGCATTAACCTTAAGCCATGCACATCCCTGATGGATTCATCGATATCCCTACCTCAGCTACCTTCGCCGCGCTCTCGGCTGTAGGCGTGGCTGCCAGTCTCAAGGGCGCTGCACGCTCACTGGATGAAAAGACTGCGCCGTTGGCTGGCCTCACCGCGACATTCATCTTTGCTGTCCAGATGCTCAACTTCCCTGTCGCAGCTGGAACAAGTGGCCACTTATTGGGTGGAGCCCTGGCCGCAATCTTGGTCGGGCCCTATGTTGCAACGCTCTCTCTGACGGTGGTCTTACTCATGCAAGCTCTGCTCTTTGCAGATGGTGGATTGAGTGCAGCAGGTTTAAATATTTTCAACATGTCACTTCTTGGTGTCTGGTTTGGTTACGGAGCATTTCTTCTTGCCAAGAAGATCCTTCCAAAGAATAAGGTTTCGATCACAGCCGCTGCTACTTTTGCCGGGCTCGCATCCGTGCCAGCTGCAGCACTTGGTTTCACGTTGCAGTATGCAATCGGAGCAACAGCGACATTTTCAATAACCACAGTTCTCACTGCAATGGTTGGTACCCATGTTCTAATTGGAATCGGCGAAGCGATTATCACTGGACTTTCAGTGAGTGCGGTAATGGCAAGCCGCCCCGATCTAGTCTTTGGATATCGCGGGACTAAGAAGCACTTAGAAATTCGTGAGAGTTGAGATGAAAAACCCATTAGTCGCAGCAGGGCTCGTTCTCTCTTTTGTACTTGCAGGTGGCGCTTCATATTATGCATCTTCCCAACCAGATGGATTAGAAAAAGTAGCTGGTGATGTTGGTTTCTTGGATTCAGCTCAAGAGAGCGCAGTAGAAGATAGTCCACTCGCAGGTTATGGAGTTGCTGGAGTTGAGAACGAAAGAATCTCAGGTGGTCTAGCTGGCGTGATTGGGGTTGCATCGACTGCAGCTATCTCCTTTGGTCTTTTCTATGCACTACGTCGTTTCAAAAAGGATAAGTCATAAGCACGGAGGTAGAGCACAGGCATCATCACGGTCATGATGTTGGTGAACGCCTCTATATCCATCGCCACTCACTGGTTCATCGCCTGCCCTCACATGTGAAAATAATGGCTGTTTTAGCCTTTATTGTGGTCTCTGTTGCCACACCCATCACACGCTGGCAAGCATTTATCGCTTACTTTATTGCGATCTTTGCTGTCTCTCTCGTAGCAAAGATTCCAACTCTGACACTACTTACTCGGGCACTTATTGAAATTCCATTTATCTTCTTCGCAATTCTGATGCCATTTTTTGGTTCAGGTGAACGTTTTGAAATTGGTCCACTTAGTCTCTATCGCGAGAGCTTGCTTGCAGGAGCTGCGATAGTTGTAAAGGGAACTCTTGGAGTTCTTAGCGCTGTTGTACTTTCAACAAGTACTACTGCTCGCGAATTGCTCAGAGGGCTTGAAAAATTACACTTGCCAAAACTCATGGTTCAGATTGCAGCCTTTATGTTGCGCTATGTCAATGTGATCAATGACGAGATGGAGCGAATGAAAGTCGCGCGAGAATCTCGTGGCTTCATCGCAACTGGTATGCAGGATTGGAAAGTTCTTGCAACTGCAGCATCCGCTCTCTTTATCCGTTCATACGAACGAGGCGAACGTGTACACCTGGCAATGCTCTCTCGCGGATATACCGGAGTTCTCCCCCACGATTTAAGCGAAGGTGCAACCCTACGTACTTGGGCGCAAGGTTTAGCTCTACCAATTTTTGCATCTCTAGTACTTCTCCTAACAACAGTGATCGGATAACTCATGACAACTCAACCAAGTCTGCTTATTGAAGAGCTAGCTTTTGCTTATCCCGATGGCAATCAAGCACTCTTCGGTGTGAACTTGCGTATTGAACGCGGTGAACGAGTTGCGTTACTTGGTCCAAACGGAGCCGGCAAGACAACTCTTGTCATGCATATGAATGGCATTCACCCTGCAGAACATGGCAAGGTCAGCGTGGCCGGCGAAGTTATCGACACAACAAATAAAGATCTCTTGCGGCGTATCCGCGGAAAAGTGGGCGTAGTTTTTCAAGACCCTGATGATCAGTTATTTATGCCTACCGTGGGTGAAGATGTGGCCTTTGGCCCTTACAACATGGGTATTCGCGGAGCAGAGCTAGATAAGGCTGTAGATGAGGCGTTGGCACTAGTTCACATGTCTGAATTTAAAGAGCGTCCGCCGCATCATCTATCTTTTGGACAGCGTCGTCGCGTTGCAGTTGCCACCGTGCTTGCGATGAAACCGGAAATTCTCGTCCTTGATGAACCATCATCGAATTTAGATCCAGCTGGACGTCGCGAATTAGCGGAGATTTTACGATCACTCGATGTCACGATCGTGATGGTCACCCATGATCTGCCCTACGCCTTTGAGTTATGTGAGCGATCAGTGATTTTAAGTGGCGGCGTGATCGTTGCAGATGGCAAAACCGGCGATATTCTCAAAGATCAACCATTGCTGGCAAAGCACAGACTAGAGCTTCCAATGGGATTCTCTCTTTAAAGTTAGATGAGAAGGAGAGAAAGCGCTTTCTTAGCAGCTTCTTTACGATCACTGACTGAAAGTGCCTGATAAATTCGCATCGTTTCGTGTCGAATTGTGCTGACGCTAAATCCAAGTTCATTTGCAAGTTCATGATTAGTTTTTCCCTCAACCATGCCACGCAAAATAGAAATTTGTCGTGGAGTAAGTTGATCTGAACCTGAATCGCCTCGTTCAGGAAAAGTGCGTGAAGATATCGATCCTGGTTCGTGTGCCAGCGAGAGATAGAGTCCGAGTGCAACAGCATAATTCCGTGCGACTTCTTCCACTGTTTCAGTATCTTCAACTGGCTTTGAAAAACGAAGTACGAGATAACCATGGACTGCGCCGCGTTCACGAAGTTGAATCATCAACAAATTCTTTGAAGGGTTCCATGGTGCAGAGTTCTTGCCGAGTGCGATGAGAGCCTCATCGCTTTCCCATGAGCGCCAGACTTCGCTGGGAAAAGTCTGCTTAGCTTTGCCAGCATCAAAGCCGTATTCGCCTAAAAATTCGAGTGAGTCATCGGGGTGTAGGCGTCCGATACGCGCACAGCACGCGCCGAGGGAAGCCATGTATTCCATGACTAAGGCGCGCGATATCTCGTCGCAGGTTGGGTGGTAACTGAGCCAATCCGTAAAGGTGCGAATGTCGTGCATTAGAGCCACCTCAGTTCAATTACGGCCTTATTTAGTCCGTCAACTCACTTACCGCGCAATTTTGACTTCTTTATGCGGGGCTAGCCCCATTATGACCAGTCAAATCTCGACTGGTCTAGTCCGGTCATTACAAGAAAGGGTGAGCTCTTCATGGGCATCAGGCGGGTTACGGCCAATTTCGCCAGGACTAGACTCCCTTGCTATGGATGCCCCCTTATTGAAGCGTTCAAATCGGAGCGATTCGACCATTGACCAAGTTGCCAAGCTGGCAGGAGTAAGCCGGGCGACCGTTTCAAGGGTAATGAATGGCAGTGCGCATGTCTCCCCAGAGAGGGTTAAGGCAGTCCAACGCGCGATCAAAGAATTAAATTTCACCCCAAATTCCACTGCACGCCGACTTGCAGGTGGGAGAAGTGGATTGATCGCTCTGCTCATCGAAGAGTCTAGCGAAGAGTTTTTCACCAATTCATTTTGGGGTGAGGTTGTCAGAGGATTCTCTGAAACCATTCGTGAAGCTGGAATGCACCCTTTAATGCTGATCCAGCCAAAGTCTGGAACAGAAGAGTCGCTCTTTGCAACTCTGCAGGCGGGACAGATGGATGGTTTGGCAATATTTGGGTGGCATAAACCGGTAAAAGTACTTGAGAAATTACTTGACCCAAAAATGGCAGTTGTTTTCGGTGGAGATTTCGGAGGATCAAAAAAATACCCTTGCGTGGATGTTGATAATGTCAGGGGTGGGTATTTAGCAACTCAACATCTTATTGAATCAGGCTGTACAAAAATTTTGGTAATCACCGGCGATCTGACTCTCCAATCTGCTCGAGATAGATTGAGCGGATATGAAAAAGCCATCTCTGAAGCTGGACTGAAAATTGATGAGAAATTGATTGTTCATGGTGACTACACCCAGATTAAGGCTGAATCTATTGTTCGTCAGGTGTTGAGAAGTAAGAAAAAATTTGATGGCATTTTTGCTGCCAACGATTTATCTGCAGTTGGAGCGATTGAGATGTTGCTTCAGCACGGAGTTTCTGTTCCTGAGCAAGTCAAAGTAATCGGTTTTGATGACTCACCTGTTGCAACGAATGGAGTTCTACCCGTTACTTCAATTCGCCAACCAATCAAAGAGTTAGGAATTGAAGTTGCCCTCAGTCTGCTTGAGATTCTAAATGGTGGCCAAGTTGGCGATAAACTCTTGGGTGTGAAGTTAATTAAGCGCAAATCCACCGCTAGATAGCTGAATTTGCCGCAATAATCTCTTTGAACTTGTGAAAGCTCTGCTTCGGGGTGCGTTCAAATGTTTCGTAATCCACGTAGACAATCCCGAAACGCTTTCCATAACCCTCAGCCCACTCAAAGTTATCCATTAATGACCATGCGAAATAGCCATTGACGGGTACGCCTTCGTTAACTGCTAATTGCAATGAGCGAAGATGTGAAACTATGTACTCTGTTCGCTTTTCATCTTGAACTGCGCCCGCTATCTTGACATCGTCATAGGCCGCGCCGTTCTCTGTTATAACCATGTACGGTATTTCAGGCCAATCGCGATGGACTCTTCGGACTAAATTGCCGAGTCCATCAGGTGTGACAATCCAACCCATCGCTGTTAAATCGGATGCCAAGTTTTGAGGCAGGCTGTCATCAACCCGTTGAGGAAATGGCATAAATCCACGTTCGATCGCTGGTTTATCTTCAGGTCGTGGGCTTCGTACAAAAGAATCGCAGTAGAAATTAATTCCTAGAAAATCAGTTTTCACTTTAAGTAGCGCATTATCTCCAGCCATCATGACTGACTGAAGTCGATCACCATAAAGCTTTACAAGCGGTTGTGGGTACTCACCTGTTGTAAATGCCTCGATCCACCAGCGATTGATATTGCAGTCATTGAGTTCTATGAAATCTATAACTTCTTGGTCTTCTGGGGACTCATTATGAATATTGTTCATGTTTAATGTCAGACCAACAATTGCATCTGATTTATAAGATCTGATAGCCCTAGTTGCAGCTGCATGTGCTAACGCAGTGTGGTGGCTAGATGCAATTGCTAGATTGAAATCTTTCTTGCCGGGTGCGTGTACTCCATTTGAATAACCCAACCAGGAGACACACCACGGCTCATTGAGAGTGATCCAATTCTGAACACGGTCTCCAAATGCCTCCACACACGCTTGTGCATAGTGCTCAAATGCCGGGACGATATCGCGATTGGCCCACCCGCCTTTATCCTCAAGTGCTTGAGGAAGATCCCAGTGGTACAAAGTCACCATGGGTTCAATGCCGGCGGCGATTAGCGCATTGATAAGGCGATCGTAAAAATCAAAACCTCGCTGCTCTCTTACTTGATCCCCATTTGGAAACAGGCGTGGCCATGCGATTGAAAAGCGATAAGCGCTGACCCCAAGATCTTTCATGAGAGCTATATCTTCAGCAAACCGGTTGTAATGGTCGCAGGCGCGATCTCCAGTGTCTCCGTTTTGAACCTTGCCAGGAGTTCGTGAAAAAGTGTCCCAGATGCTCATGCCTCTGCCATCGACATCAAATGCACCTTCAATTTGATAACTAGACGAGGCTGTACCCCATACAAATTGATCTGGGAATTTCATTCTGCAGGGTCCAATCTTTCCGGTCTTGTGATCGCTGATGCGATTTTAATTACCCCTATCGTAGGGCTCTCATAGTCTAGTGAAAGCGGTTTCATAAGCAATACTTAGCGGGCAATAACATTTAAGAATGGGGTAGCCTCATAGTCTAGTGAAAGCGGTTTCATAAGCAATACTTAGCGGGCAATAACATTTAAGAATGGGGTAGTAAGTGCAAAATCAGCCAGCCAGAAGACTGTTGTGGTCGGAAGAATTTGCCGATCACCAGGACGGCTCCCTTTCGCCAGAGGTGTGGTCCTTCGACATTGGAGATGGTTCTGCAGTTGGGCTCGTAGGGTGGGGAAATAACGAGCTTGAGTACTACACCGAGCAATCAATCTCAGTAGATGACAATCTCAAGATCACTGCTCAGAAGATTCAAGAACCTACAGAGCTCTCCTGCTATTACGGCCCAGCACTGTGGACTAGTGGAAAAATTCATACCGCCGGAAAGATCGGTTTTAAGTATGGATATCTGGAAATTCGTGCAAAGTCTTCAGAAGGCGCTGGATCTTGGTCCGCACTTTGGCTTTTGGGGAAAAATCTCACTGACGGTGTCACCTGGCCTGCATGTGGTGAAATAGATATTTTGGAGAACACGGGCTCGCATCCTTTTCAGATTCAAGGAACTATCCACGGCCCGGGTTATTCCGGTGAAAATGGATTGACAAAAATTATCCAAGCGCAAACTCCGCTATCCGAAGAATTCAACAACTATGCAATTTCTTGGAATGAGGACTCAATTGAATGGTTCTTTAATGGGATTTCCTACAACAAGATTTCAAAGACGGACCTTGCACTTGCAGGAAAAGATTGGCCTTTTAACCAAGAGTTCTATCTCATAATTAATTTAGCAATTGGAGGATGGTTTCCGGGAGAAGTCGATCCGGACTTACTTCACTCTGAATTTCAGGTGGCCTGGATAAAGTATTACTCTGAAAATGGAGTGGGAGAACTCTTCTTACACTAGTTTTTAAATACTTCCCCAACGCCGTTGATCGAATAGAAACGGATCCAATCAAAATCCATTGAAGCCTGATTGAGGGCAGGATCGATTGGGCCACCTAAATTGCCGCCCATTGCTAGATTGACGATGAGATAGAACGGGTGATCAAAAACCCAATCTTTATCTACCTTCGGTTGGCTTCCAAACAAAACCCCATCGAGATACCAATCCACTTGATCAGGCAGCCAATCGACTGCATAGGTGTGATATTCCGAAGCAAATCCATTTGGCATAGGGACTGTTGTTCCTCTTCCGCCGAATCCTCCTGAAAGAAGCCCGTGGAGATATCCGTAACTCTGAAGTGGTTCCTTTCCGACAAGCTCAGTAACATCAATTTCACCACACCACGGCCACGGTCTCTCATCAATATCTGCGCCCAGCATCCAAAATGCGCCCCATGTTCCGGCACCGACTGGACCTTTGATGCGAGCCTCAAAGCGTCCATATTTAAAAGTGACTTTATCTTTGGTGATGTATTTACCACTCACCCATTCACAAGCACCTTTGTAATAACACGTGTACTTATCGGCTCCTGATTTAGTTGCCTGAATTCGCAGCGCACCTTGATCCGTAATGGTGGCTAAGGAAGGAATGTAAGACTGTCGCTCCCGGTTACCCCATCCACCACCAGCTGGTGTATTTGACCCATCACCATCTTGGGATGTCCAGACCTTTGAATTTGGCAAAGAGCCCGCCGCTCCTGCAAATTCTTCTTCCCATAGTTGTTTATAAACCCTAGGGATTACCGGAATCGCAATTTCACCCGAATCCACGGAGTTATCTTTGAAACCTTTAAGAGAGTACTTTGCGTTCACATATATTTCAAAGCCCTGATCTGCTGTTGCGGGCTTGTATGAGGCCAATTTTGCACCAGGAATATCGATTGGACCTTTGTACCATTGATATACGACTTTACTAGTCTTCGGTGAAACCGCACCGGGAATAACTCTGAGAGAAGAAATTGAATCTGCTACCCCCTCTATTTGGGGTTTGGAGTTAACAATAATCTGTCCAATAACTCCAACAACAGAAGCGCTAGTTGTTCCCGATCTACTTTCCTTGAGCTGAATTTTCTTACCTACAAGCCCTTTACTAACTGCGAAATTTAGCTTGGTGGCTCCAGGAACTGCTTTTCCGTTGACGTACCACTGATACGTAGATTTTCCAGATTCCTTCCAAAGAGCAGGAATTCCTAGAAACTTCAGAGCAGTGCTATCTGAATAGGTGACATACGGTATGCGATCGGCTGCACTTGCTTGTGCCACGGGCAACCCAAGTGCGACTAAAGTAAAAAGTGGCGCCAAAATCAAACGAAAATTTCTCATCGACATGGCAAGGACCTCTTACTTGACAGTTACTTTTGCAGTGTAAGTCTTGCCATCGATGACAACAGTTACAGTCTTCGCTCCCGGCGTAACCTTGACTGGAACTATCTGTCGAGGTGAGCTAAGGCGCACTGAACTCTTCTTCGCCCCAGTAACTGACACCGCCGCCGTCTTACCAGCAGCACCTTCAATAGCTACAGAGACCACATAATTTTTCCCAGATTTTGCAGCAGTTGCAGAGATTCCACGGTAGTAATGGAACTCGACACCTTCAGCGGTTGTCGGAGTTACACCCGCTAATTCAGGTGCAATCTTGGCAAAGGCTGAACTTGCTGCAGGAATTGCTGAGGTAGGTTTAACGGGCGCTGCGTTTGGTTTGGTATCGCTATTCTTCAAAGTGAAGGCTGCAAATCCAAAGGCATCTGTAGTCGCTGTAAGCGTCGATTTTCCATCATTAATCTTGAGAGTCAAGGCAACACCTGGAACTGCAGTTTTACCATCGTCTCCAACTACTTTGTAGACAACGACGAGATCTCCACCTGCAGGCGCATAAGCCTGCTTAACGCCTGTCGCACCATTCGTGACTGAATTTGTCGCATCGAGTTTTGGAGTGATGAGAAGAATCGATGGTTTTGTCGCAGGAACAACTATCTTTGTCGTCGGTACGTAATAGTGAAACTCTGAGATTACCGAGTGATCTGCTGGCTCAGAATTGACTTCTGGCAGCATTTGAGAGTGGAGTCGATCAAGTTTGTCATCGCTAAAGATTGGTATAGAGGTAAAGGATGCCGGCTCTTTCTCTCCAGAAGATTCTAAATCCAAATTCTTGACTGCGAAAGTAACGTTTCCAAAGGCATCTGTACGATGGATTACATTAGCTTGATCAAATGGTGGTCGGTCAATTCCTTTAGTCTTGATCCCATCTACTTCAACAATGGAAGCTGCTTCGCTGTAACCCTTATTGATCCGAAGATTAACTGGGGTGTATGGCAAAACTGCGCCTGCTTTGTTCTTAACATTGTATGTAAGATTGATGGTCGAACCCACCGGTGCAAAAGAGACCTGGAAAATTAATCCGCTACCAAACCAGTCCTTTGCAACCCATCCGTCTGCCATTTTCTGGTTATTGAGTGCATCGCTTGTATTTGTAGCATCTAGAACGGGAGTCTGGAGCGAAATGTAGGAATCGCGAGGCCCACCAGTTGCCGCATGTGAGGGAGAAATTGCAAGTGATGAGAAAGCTAGAGCTGTCATCAATACAGCAGCTCCTGCAGTTTTTACTTTCGACATAGTATGTGACTCTCTCTCGTAGTTGATATGTAACACTTTCATTAACCTTTAACCGCTCCATCCATAACGCCACTGACTAGACGTTTTCCAACGAAAATGAA
>Ga0209770_10000610_pt1 | contig 19266 bp, 14 predicted proteins | sample LauGreSu1BDMLBDD_2_FD_187572 | JGI IMG/M metagenome (GOLD analysis project Ga0209770, IMG submission 187572) | Freshwater lake microbial communities from Lake Michigan, USA - Su13.BD.MLB.DD (SPAdes) (version 2) | ecosystem: Environmental > Aquatic > Freshwater > Lake | place: Lake Michigan, USA...
CGACATCGAGCCCCTGCTCCTGGCCGAACGGGACGGCGTGCTGACCTCCAGGCAGCACGCTGAGCTCGCGGATCATGTCGCCGGATGTCCCGCCTGCCGCCGGGCACGCCTCAACTACGGGGATGCGGTCACCTTCCTGAAGACCGATGCCGCCAATGTCCGGTTGCCCGATGCGGACAAGGAATGGCGCGCGATCCGCGCGCAACTTCACGGCGAAGGCGCTGACTCCGCGAAGAAACGCCGAATCGCCCCGGTCGTCTGGTTTGGCGCGCCGCTCGCCGCAGCGGCGGCACTGGTTTTCGCCTTCTTCCTCGCCCGCGATCCTGTCCCCGTAACCCCAAGCCTCGGACCCCAATTTCCGGTCACCGAGCTCGCCCGCGCCGAGTTCGTCGAGGCCGGTGATTCCCATGCGTCGACCATGGTGTACGTCGACAAGGAAAGCGGCTGGCTCGTCGTCTGGGCTACGGAATGAAGTGAGGCCGGGATCAGCCCGCGCGCATTAGCGGCCAGACCGCCACGTCGACGCGGCGGGAAAAATAAACCTCCGGATGCTGCGCGCCCAGAGCGACCGGTGACATCGTGTTGGTTTTGAGCAGCAGGTTCGCCTTTTGCAGCGGCCACTTGGGATGCTGCACCTCGGCGCGGAGAATATGACCACCGGTGTCAACGGTGTAGAGGCAGTAGCGTTCAGTCGCCCACTCCGCGAAACTGCCCGGCGCGGCCGGGGCCGGCTCTCCACCCGCATAAACCGCCTCGAACCGCCGGGCGCCGCGCGATACGGTGTAGTGCAACCCATCGGGTTTTGTTTCCAGTCCGATCCGCGCGCGCAAATAAGGCAGATGAAAGAAGGTCCGGGCAAATCCCGCCACGAGCGGATTGACCACATCAAGGCTCAGAAACCAAACCCCAGCCTTGCCTTGGTGGGTGACGTAGGTCCGCACGTTGATCTCGGCGAAGTCACAGAGCCAGCCCGGGGCCGGCCAGCCCCGCTTGGTCACACCTTCCATCCGGAACGGCACGATGCCGATCCAGGCCTGACCATCGTGGAGATCGAGCTGCAATCCTGCCGGCAACCGGGCCGACAGCGCCGCCGGCTCCACCGCGTAGTGCAGGAAAAGCAAATCACACCAAGCCTGCTGCCACGACCAGGGGCGACCTGGCACGGGCCATGGCCGGTGATCCGTCTGCTCGAACGCCGGATGCGGCCGGTCCACGGTCACGGCAACCAGGGAAATTTCTCCGCCTTCGGCTTCCGCTTTTCCTTTTGGGCGGTCATGAACTCCTTCGCCTCCTCGGTCATGTAGTAGAGCATCGTGGCGTTGCCGGCCAGCTCCTGGATGCCGCTCTGGCCGTCCAACTCGGCGTTGAAGGCTGCCTTCAGGCAGCGGATGGCCAGCGGACTGCGCTGCAAAATCTCCTGCGCCCACGCGACACCCTCGGTCTCGAGGTCCTTCACCGGGACGACCTTGTTCACGAGGCCCATCGCGAGCGCCTCGGTGGCATTGTATTGGCGGCAGAGAAACCAGATTTCGCGGGCTTTTTTCTGGCCAACCATGCGGGCGAGGTAGCTGGAACCGAAACCGCCGTCAAAGCTGCCCATCTTGGGGCCGACCTGCCCGAAGATGGCGTTGTCGGCCGCGATGGTGAGATCACACATGACATGCAGCACGTGCCCGCCGCCGATGGCGTAGCCGGCCACAAGGGCGATGACGACCTTGGGCATCGACCGGATCAGCTTCTGCACCTCGAGCACATTGAGACGCGGCACGCCCTTGCCATCAATGTAGCCGCCGTGGCCGCGCACCGACTGGTCGCCGCCCGCACAGAAGGCATATTTGCCGTCCTTGGCGGGACCGGCACCGGTCAGAAAGACTACGCCGATGGTCTGGTCCTCTCGGGCGTCCAGCAACGCCTCGTGCATCTCGGCCACCGTCTGCGGGCGGAAGGCATTGCGCTTGTCCGGCCGGTTGATCGTGATCCGGGCCATTCCGGCGGCCTTGTGATAGAGGATGTCCTCATATTTTTTGGCGAGTTTCCACGCGGTAGACATGATGTCAGGCTGCGCTAAAAGCCTTGGGCTGCAACCGTTTTTGCGGGAAAGGCGGTTTTTACCAAAACCGGTCAAGCTACTTTAGGCCCGTTCCGCAAATCTGCTTGGAGTGCGGGGCGGCTGACAGACAATGCACGCCCTGACATGAGTATCCAAGCGACACCCGCCGGCACCGCAGCCAAAGCCGGTCTCACCGTGGGAGCCCTCGGTGTTGTCTTCGGTGACATCGGCACCAGTCCGCTTTACACCATCCGGGAATGCCTCTCCGCCTTGCCCGCGGGCGAACATGCCCAGGGCATACTTGGCGTGCTTTCCCTCATCCTGTGGTCACTGATTGCGGTGGTGAGCGTGAAATATTCCATTTTTGTCCTGCGGGCGGACAACCGCGGGGAGGGCGGGATCTTTGCGCTGCTGGCGCTGAGCCAGCTGGACCGACCCGGCCCCAAGGTCCTGAATCTCGGCATCATCATCGTGCTGATCGGCGCGGCCATGCTCTGCGGTGAAGCCATCATCACACCCGCGATGACCGTGCTCGGGGCGGTCGAGGGCTGCAAGGTGGTCTGGTCCGGCGTCGATCACTACGTCGTGCCGATCACCATTCTCATCCTCGCCGGTTTGTTCACCTTCCAGCATCATGGCACCAAGCTGATCGGCCGGATTTTTGGCCCGATCATGCTGGTTTGGTTCATTGTGCTGGGCAGCCTCGGCCTCTGGCATACGCTGAAGACCCCGGTGGTGCTGGAGGCACTTAATCCCCTGCTCGGGCTGGAACTTCTGATCAGCCATCCGGCCCATGCCAGCCTCCTGATGGGCGGCGTCGTGCTGGCCATCACCGGCGTCGAGGCCCTCTACGCCGACATGGGCCATTACGGCCGGGGTGCCATCAGGACCGGGTGGTATGCCGTGGTGCTGCCGGGTTTGGTGCTCAATTATTTTGGCCAGGGCGCAAATGTCATCGCGCACGGCGGGCATGTCGCCAACCCCTTTCTCTCGCTCGCCCCGGAGGGCCCCTTGCGTTATGGTCTGTTGGCCCTGTCGGTGCTGGCCGCCATCATTGCCAGCCAGGCGCTGATCTCGGGCGCCTATTCGCTGATCCGCCAGTCCATTCAACTGGGCTACTTTCCTCGCCTGGCGGTGAAGTATACCAACCCCGATCAGTCCGGGCAGATTTTCCTGCCGCTCGTCAATGTTACCCTGGCGATCGGCTCGATCGCCACGGTGTATGGGTTCAAGACCAGCTCGGCCCTGGCCGCCGCGTATGGCATTGCCGTCACCGGCACCATGATCGTCACCACGCTTATCCTGTTCATCGTGATGCGTCGTGCGTGGAAGTGGCCCACCTGGCAGGCAACCCTCCTCTGCGTCATCTTCCTCGCGATCGACATCGGGCTTTTCAGCTCCAATCTGCACAAGTTTGCCGATGGCGGCTGGCTACCGGTCTTCATCGCACTCGGGGTGCTTGCCGTCATGACCACCTGGAAACTCGGCAAGAGCGAAATATTCCGCCGGATTTACGCCAACGAAATCACCGAGGAGGAGCTGAGCAAAATCGCCGCCTCGGACCGCATCCTGCGCGTGCGTGGCACCGGCGTATTCATGGCGGGCAACCCGACTGGCACCCCCCTGGTGCTCCTGCATCATGTCAAGGCTAACAAGGTCCTGCATGACACCGTCGTGTTGCTGAGCGTCGTGACCGACGAGGTGCCCATTGTGCCCGACGCAGAGCGCCTTGAGGTGCGGGAAATCGGCTCAGGCCACGGGGTGTGGCGGGCCATCGCCCGCTACGGTTATATGGAGTCGCCGGACGTGGAGCATCTCATGGAACGAGTCCGGGCGGCCGGCGTGCCGATCAGACTCCACGAGACCACCTACTACTTCAACCGCGAGATGATCATCACCGGCGGCGACAGCCGGATGTTTGAATGGCAGAAACATTTCTACTCGTTCCTCAGCCGCAACGCCCGGCCCGTGCGCGACTATTACCGCCTGCCACCGATGCAGATCATCGAGGTCGGCCTGCCGATCCAGCTGTAGCGGCTTGCACGCCGGGCGGCGGAGTGCCTTGCTCCGGTCCATGGTCCAGGACGTCCGTTCCCACCGTTTCATCAGCCACTTCCCGGCCGCGCAGGGCGCAAAGCTGGCGAAGCAGGTGCGCTTGGTCCGTTTCCCGCACGAGGCCGTCATCTTCGAGGAGGACAGCGTCTCGAACTGCATCTACCTGGTCTTCACCGGCCGGGTGGCGCTGACCAAGAAGTCCCCCGGCGGCGCCCCGCAGACGCTGGCCTACAAGGGCCCTGATGACTACTTCGGCGAACTCGGTGTGCTCGACGGTTCCAACCGCAGCACCGCCGCCATCGCCGACGGCCCGGTCCAGCTGGGCCGCATTTCTCAGCAGGCATTCCTCCGGGTGCTCTCCGAGGCCTCCTGGCATACCGTGCTGCGCCTTTTCAGCCACGTCAGCGAGAACCTGCGCGCCACCAACGAGCGCTATGTCACCGAGGTCGTCCGCAAGGAGAAGATCACGCTCATCGGCGAGATGGCCAACAGCATGGTGCACGATTTCCGCGGGCCTTTCTCCACCATCAAGCTCGCCACCGAGTTGCTGGCGAAGCGGGACTCCAAGCCGGAGACCCAGGAACTCTGCGCCATGATTCTCCGGCAGGTCAGCCGCCTCGGCGGCATGGTTGAGGAGGTGCTGGACTTCGCCCGGGGTGAAACGCGGCTGCGGATCAAGCTCACTCCGCTCGCGGAAATCTTCGGCCAGCTGAAGGAAAACAATGTCGTGCCCGTCGGCCGGGCCGGGGTGAAGTTGCAGATCAAGCCCACCGCCCTTGAATTGCCGCTCGACCAGGAACGGGTCCTGCGGGTCCTGCAGAACCTGATCACCAATGCCTGCGAGGCCATCAGCAAGCGGCCCGGCGGCCGCATCACGGTCGCGGCGCGGCGCGTGCAGAACCAGTGCCACATCACGGTCGCCGACAACGGCCCGGGCGTCCCGCGCGAGATCCGCTCCACGCTTTTCGAGCCCTTTGTCAGCCAGGGCAAGGTCAACGGCACCGGCCTCGGCCTGGCCATCGCCAAGGCGGTCGTCGAGGCTCACCGCGGCGTGATCGATTTCAAGAGTTCACGCGCCGGCACCACCTTTTCGGTCCACCTGCCGATGTAAGCGGCGGCAGGGTGCGTTATCCTTCACGCGCCGCGCCGGGGGCCGGGGCTAACCGCCCTATCCGCCCAGCCGCGCAAACAGCGCCTTCCGCGTCGCCGCATCCTGCTTCCGGTCCGTCCGCAGCTCCAGCAAGCGCACGCCCCGTGCCGGCAGCTTCGCGAGCAATTGTGCAAAGTGCTTCCAGTCCCGCACCGTCACATGGCTGCACCCATAGGCCGCGGCCAGCTGCTTGAAATCCGCGCGCTGCGGGGTGGCAAAGAACTCCTCGAAGGGCGGCTCGAACTGCGCCACCGGCAGGTGCCCGAAAATGCCGCCGCCGTCATTATTGATGAGCACGATGGTCAGGCTACCCTTGAATTTGGAGCGGCACAGAAAGCCGTTCGTGTCGTGCAGCAACGCCAGGTCGCCCGTGAGCAGCACCGCCGGGCTGTTGCCATGGGCGACACCCAGGGCCGTCGACAGCGTGCCGTCGATGCCGTTGGCACCGCGGTTGCAATGCACCTCCAGCCCGCGGCTGTTCGCCGGGCAAAAATACTCCAGGTCCCGTACGGGCATGCTGTTCGCCACGAACACCGGCGTGCCCTTCGGCAACAGCCCGGGCAGCAAGGCGCTCGCGCGGGCTTCAAACATGCCGTTGGTCGCCGCCACCTCACGGGCGAGCCGGCGCCCCAGTTTGCGGTCCGTGTCGAGCCATGATGCCAGCCAGCCTCGCGGCTTGGCCCCCGGGATAATGGCGCCGGCCAGGTTCTCGACATGGCAGCGCACCAGGCTGGTCCGGCTGTGCAGGGCATCCGGATTCTGCAGGTGGGAGCTGACCAGGGTAACGGCAAGGTCATCCGCCTGCAGCCACTGCCGCAGGGTCTTGCTCGTCGGCCAGTCATGCAGGCACAGCACGTGGTCGGGACGCAGTTCCTTGGTCAGGGTCGCCGAGCGGGCGATGAGATCATAGGTCGTGACCAGGTGCGAGACGAGGTGCGCATGGTGCCGCAGCGGCGACAGGGCGTCCGCCAGCACCGGCCAGCCCAGCTGGCGCGCGATCTGTCCGACCGCCCTGGCATAAGCGACGGGATCAGCCGGGCGCACTTGCCCGGCGATGATGACGCCGCGTCCACCGAGCCATAGCCGGCCAGCGGGCGATGTGATCATCGGCGCCGATGGCTTCAGGACGGCAAAGAATTTCGTCTCGTTGAACTTCCCGCGAACCTCACCGGTCAGGCCGTCCTCCAACGGCGGCAGCGGATCGCGGAACGGCGCGTTCAGGTGCACCGGGCCGGAATTCGGCCACTGGGTCCGCTCCCAGGCGTGCGCCATGCTCTGCCGGAGGTAGCGCAACATCGGCAGAGTCGCCTGGGGCACGCTGAACTCATGGTAGAAATTCACATGGCTGCCGAAGAGCTTCTGCTGGTCGATCGTCTGGCCGGAGCGGCATTCGCGCATCTCGGGCGGCCGGTCGGCCGTGATGATGAGCAGCGGCACGCCACTCTCCTGCGCCTCGATGACCGCCGGGAAATAATTGGCTCCCGCTGTGCCGCTCGTGCACAGCAGCGCCACCGGCCGGTGATGCTGCCGGGCCAGCCCGAGGGCGAAGAAGGCCGCCGAACGCTCGTCCAGCACCGGGATGGCGTCGATGCCGGGGTGCCGGGCGAAGGCGATGGTCAACGGCGTCGAGCGAGAGCCGGGCGAGATCACGACTTCCCGCAGGCCGAGCCGGTGCAAGGTCTCGACCAGCACGCTGCCCCACAGGCTGTTCGTGTTGCGATAATCGAGTTGGATGTCGGCGGCGCGGCTCATGTGGTGGTCAGGGCTTCGATGAGAGCCTTGAACTTAAGCTCGGTCTCGGCAAATTCCTTCTCGGGGGAAGATCCGGCCACAATGCCGGCGCCGGCGTAGACCGTGGCGGTGTGCCCGTCGACCAGCGCCGAGCGGATGCCGACGAAAAACTCCCCGCCCCCGCGGTGATCGACCCAGCCATGCGGCCCGGCGTAGAGGCCGCGGGCAAATGATTCCAGCCGCGCAATCGCCGCGACGGCCGGCTCGCGGGGCGTGCCACCGACGGCCGGCGTCGGATGCAGCCGGGCCAGCAGGTCGAGGATATGGACACCCGGCGGCAACGTAGCGCTGATCGGCAGGTGAAGGTGTTGCACGTTGGCCAGGCCGAGCACCCGCGGCTGGCCGGCGTGCTCCAAGTTGAGGCCAAGGTCGGCCACCCGGCGCGCAATTGACTCCAGCACCAGCCGGTGCTCGCGCTGATCCTTCTCACTGGTCAGCAGGGCCCGGGCAAAGGCGGCGTCCTCGCTGGCCGAGTCCCCGCGTGGCGCCGAGCCGGCCAGGGCCTCCGTATGCATCCGACCGCCGGCGACGCGCACGAGCCGTTCGGGACTGGCGCCGATGAAACTCTGGCCGCGTCCGTTCGCGATCGAGAAGGCGTAACACGCCGGGTAATGCTGGCGCAGGTGGTTGAGCACTCCCAGCGGATGGAATTCCTCGGTTGTCGTGAGCTGGCGCGCGCGGGCGAGCACGACCTTGCGGTAGTCGCCGCGCGCGATCTCCTGCAGCGCCTGTTTCACGGCCCGCTGGTAGCTGCCTTCTCCGCCGATCTCCTCGGCCTGCTTCGGGGCGGACGGACGGTCCTTGCGACGGGCGCTGCGGTAATCGAAGGCCCGGAACTTGGCGTGCGCCTTCCAGACCTTGGCGGCGATCAGGTCGACTGGCGCGTCCGCCGTCAGGACCAGATTCGCGACCGCCACGGTGCTGTCGCCCATGCGTGCCACCTGCCAGCGCGGCACGAAGAGCCGGAGGGCCGGGAATGGCGCGTCCGGCGGGGCCGCGTGGGCGAAGCTGTTGGCGAAGAAGAAATGCGGACCGGCGAAAGGTTCGTCGACCGGACCGACTGCGATCGTGTCGGCAAGCACCCGCGCGATGTGGTCCCGGGCGGCGGCGAAACGACCCGGGCCAGATGCGCTGAATTCCAGCACGGCCTCCGCGCCGGCGACGGCAAAACCCTGGGCCGGCCGCTCGGCGTAGAAATGCAGTTCGGAAGGCTCGAAGATGGATTCCAGGACGGCCAGCGGGTCGAGGTGGTCGACGGCGAGGCTGATGCTGACAAGCTGCGGCCGGCCGGCGTCCCTCGCCAGCGCGCAGCACTGCCCCAGGAACGCCCGCAGTGAGTCGGGCGTGACGTTCTCGGTCGGATTGACCGGGAGCATCTTCACGGCTTGGCGGGCGGAACCGGACGGGGGAAAAGCACGAGGGCCGGAGCGACCTTCGCCCCATTCAGCTTCGTGCCCCAGTTGAGCTCCTCGCGCCAGGCTGCGCCCGGCTGGTAGCCGAGCACGGCGTTGATCTTTTCCGTGGTGCCGGGCGTGATGTGCTGGATGAGGGCGACGGCCAGACGCAGCGCCTCGGCCATCGTGGCCAGGGACGTGCGGAGGAGCGCCTGATCCTTCGGGTCGGCGGACTTGCCGAGTTTCCATGGCGCACGTTTCTCGATATAGGCGTTGGTCTCGGTCAGGAAGACCATCGCCCGCTCCAGCGCGGTATGGAACTGGTAGCCTTCGCACAGCGGGATGAATTCGTCGCGCGTCTTGACCCAGAGGTCGTGCAGATGCTTTTCAAGGTCCTCCGCCCCTTCGGCCGCCGGCAGGACGCCGCCGGCGAAGCGGGTCGTCATGTTGAGCGTGCGGTTGACGAGGTTGCCGAGGTTGTTCGCGAGCTCGCTGTTGTAGCGGACCATGAATTGCTCGATCGTGAAGTCGCTGTCCTGGCCCACGTTCATCTCGCGGATGAGGAAGTAGCGGAACGCGTCGACGCCAAACTCCGTGACGAGGTCGAGCGGGTTGAGGGCGTTGCCAGTGCTCTTGGACATCTTGGCGCCGCGCTGCAGCCACCAGCCGTGGGCGATGATGCCCTTGGGCAGCGGCAGGCCGGCGGCCTGCAGCATGATCGGCCAATAGACCGCGTGCGGCGGCACAAGGATGTCCTTGCCGATGACGTGGTGCGCCTCGCGCCAGATTTCCGGACGGTCGACGACCGCGGAGTAATAGTTGAGCAGGGCGTCGAACCAGACGTAGGTGACATAGCCCTCGTCGAACGGCAGCGGGATGCCCCACTCCAGCCGCTCCTTCGGCCGCGAGATGCAGAGGTCGTTGAGCGGCTCCTTCAGGAACTCGACCACCTGCTTCTGCCGGTAGGCCGGAAAGATGAAGTTGGGATTGTCCGTCAGGAACTTCACCAGCCACTCCTGATACTGCTGGAGCTTGAAGAAGTAGTTTGCCTCCACGATCTCGGTCACCTCGCCGAAGATCTCCGGCCAGGTGCCGTCGGGGTTGCGGTCCTTTTCCTGCAGGAACTGCTCCTGGCGCGTCGAGTAGAAACCCTTGTATTCGGCCTTGTAGATCTCGCCCTTGTCAAAGAGCTGCTGGAGGATCGTTCTTACGACCTGCTTGTGGCGCGGCTCGGTGGTCCGGATGAAATCGTCGTTGGAGATGTTCAGCTTCGGCAGCAGCGCGCGGAACTCGGCGCTGACCTCGTCCACGAACTGCTGGGGGGCGATACCCTTCTTCTTGGCGCTGGCCTGCACCTTTTGGCCGTGCTCGTCGACCCCGGTGAGGAAATGGACCCGATCGCCCATCTGGCGCCGGAAGCGCGCGATGACGTCCGTCAGCACCTTTTCGTAGGCATGGCCCAGGTGTGGCGACCCGTTCACATAGTCGATGGCGGTCGTGATGTAGAAGGACTGCATAAAAGGGTCAAAAACCTACCCAGCGCCGGGCGTTTGTCGAAGGTTTTGACGCGCTCGCCTCCTTCCCCCTAATCTGCACCCTGAAAGTCCCTTATCGCGATGAACCTCACCACCCGCTCGCTGAGCCTGGCCCTGCTCCTCCTGCTGCTCTTCCTGGGCGCGGCCGTGAGCCTGCAGTGGTGGCTGCGCCGGGAGACCCGCCAGTTGCAGGCCGTCGCCGTGCAGGATGCGCGGGAACGCCTGGCCGCCGTTATGGCCGTCAGCGGGCGGACGGCCGGAAAATGGGACGAGGCGTTTCAGCGCGAACTCGGGGCGATGCTGGGCGGCACCGTGACCCTTTACCGGGCGGACAATCCGCCGACCGCCGACCCGGTGGATACGTCGCTCACCTTCACCCAGGAAGTGCCCGGGGCGCCGGACTGGCGCGTCCGCGTGGTCTTTGCTGCGCCGGCCCTCATCAAGGTGCAGGTGCTGCACCAGCGCGTGCTCGCGGCCATGGTCTTGCTCTCGCTGTTGTTCGCCCTGGTGCCCCTGCTGTTGGTGATCCTGGGCGGACGGCGCGCCCTGCCCGTTGATGGCGGCACGCGATCCCCCTGGTCGGCCACCCGGGCCCAGGCCGTGGGCATGGAGCACTTCGCCAAAATCTCCATTGAGCGCGGCGCGGCCCTCGAGCAGGAGCACGGCGCCCGCCTGCGCGCCGAGGAGGACTTGCAGGTCAACCGCACGCTCCTCGGACATTCGGTCGCCGAGCGCGTCCGCCTCGGCCGCGAACTGCACGACAACATCTGCCAGACCCTTTACGCCGTGTGTCTGACCCTCGAGAGCGTCCAGAAAAAGGGCGCCCTCGTCCCCGAACTGCAGCAGCGCGTCGACCAGTGCATGACCGAGCTGCGCCGGCTGAACCAGGAGGTGCGGGCCTACCTGGAGCAGCTGGAACCCGGCCGCGTCACCGGGCAGTCCTTCGCCGGTGCGCTGAACGACCTGATCGGTTCCTTCGCCGCCGGGCAGGACGTGCGCATCGAGCACCGGCTCGACGATGAGGCCGTGGCCCAGATCGCCCCGGTGCACATTGCCGAGATCATGAACATCCTGCGCGAAGCCGTGAGCAATAGCCTGCGCCACGGCCACGCGCGGCACATCACGCTGCTGGCCGGCCGGAGCGACCAGGCCGTGGCGCTCGCCGTGCAGGACGACGGCCGGGGCTTCACGCCGGCCGGAACCGGCGCCGCCGGCCACGGGCTCGGCAACATGCAGGCGCGCGCCGCGGCGCTGGGCGGCAGCTTGCGCATCGAGTCGGCCGCGGGAAAAGGCACTCGCGTATTGCTCACCCTGCCCGTTGCGTCGCCCGTAGCATGAACTCTCCCGCCGCGCCCAACCCGATCCGGGTGCTGTTGATTGACGACAGTCCCATCATCCGCCTCGGCCTGCGCAGCGCTTTGGAGGATTATGCGGACATCACGATTGTCGCGGAGGCCGGCTCGGCGGGCGACGGCCTGGCCGCCGTGGCGAAGCACAAGCCTGATGTCGTGCTGCTGGACCTGCACTTGCCCGACAAGTCCGGACTGCTGGTCTGCCGCGAGTTGCTCATGCTTCGTCCCCAGACCAAGGTGCTGGTGCTCACCTCGAGCAGCCATGAACGGAATGTGCAGGAAGCAATCAGCGCCGGGGCCCGGGGGTACCTGCTCAAGGACAATGACGGCGCGGCGCTCGCCAGCGGGCTGCGCACGGTCGCACGCGGACAGCCCGTGCTCGACCCCTCGATGGCCAGCCAAGTCCTCAACCTGGTAAGGAACCGCGGGGAGATGACCGCGGCCGGAAAGCTCAACCTGCTGTCACCGCAGGAACGCCGGGTCGTGGCCTTTCTGGCCGACGGGCTGACGAACAAGGAAATCGGCGACCGGCTGGGCCTGACCGAGAAAACGGTCAAAAACTACCTGGCGACGATTTTCTCGAAGCTGAACATCGCCCGTCGCGCGCAGGCGGCCGCGCTTTTTGTCGAGGCGAACAAGGGTGAAGTAATCTGACCTGCGCCCGGGCGGGGAGCATCAGGCCCGAGCCGCATGGGCCCGGCGCAGCCAATCCGCCAAGGCAGACCAGGCCAGTCCGCGGTGGCTGATGCGGTTCTTCTCCGCGTCGGACAGCTGCGCATACGTGCGGTCAAACCCCGCCGGCAAAAACAGCGGGTCGTAGCCGAATCCCTGGCCGCCCACCGGCTCGCGGGCCAGCACGCCCTCGCACCGCCCCTCGAAGGCCTGTTCCGTCCCGTCCGGTCCCAGCAGCAGGAGCACGCACACAAAACGCGCCGCGCGGTCCCCGTCGGGTACTTCCCGCATCACCTCGGTGAGCTTGCGCAGGTTGGCCCCGGCGTCGTGTGCGGGTCCGGCAAAATACGCCGACTCGACCCCGGGCGCGCCGCCCAGTGCATCCACGCACACGCCGCTGTCGTCCGCCAGAACCCAGGCTTCCGGTGGCAGCAGCGCCTGCAGGGCCCGCGCCTTCTTCCGGGCATTGCCTGTGAATGTGCCCGTATCCTCGTCCACCGGGGGCATCTGCGCCGCCGCGACGATGTTGAGCGGCAGGCCCGATGCATCCGCGAGCCGTTGAAACTCGGCCACCTTGTGCGCATTGCCCGTGGCTAGGTGAATGGTTCTCACTCGCCGTAAAGTTTCCGGGTGAAGGTCGCTTCGTCGACAAACATCTTCTCCGGGTATCTCACAAAGCCGCGCATCAGCGAATCGTCCCCCAGCACCTCATGCCGTACCTGCCCGAGCCGGATGGCATTCTCCAGGCCCTCGGTGCGCAGACCGCGCAGGATGCTCTTGGCCTTGTCGTCGGCGAACAGCACGGGCGCGTGGTAGGTGAAGAGGTAGTCCAGTTCCCGGGCCTGCAGGAGTTCGCTCAGCAATTGCGCCCCGCCCTCGAAGAACACCCCGGTGATCCCCTCCTCGCCGCACCGCCGGCGGAAGTCGGCGAAGTTCACCTTGGGTGACTGGGACGAAAGCACCCAGGCCTTGACGCCCATGGCGTTCAGTTTGCGCACATAGCCCATCCCGCCGTGCGCCGTGGTCACCACGATCGTGCGCTCGCGGAACTCGTCGGTGTAGACGTTGGGCATCGCCTTGTCCGCCACCGTGCGCAACAGGCCGTCGAACACAAAGCGCCAAGGACACCACTCCCTGCCGTCCACCCGGGCCGTGAGCCGGGGGTTGTCGGCGCGCACCGTGCCGGCCCCGACCGCGATGGCGGGAAACAGCCGGCGCCAGCGGTGGCCGTCGGCCCGCGCCGGCTCGCCCGTGATCCATTTGGAGTCGCCGGTGCGGGTCGCGACCTTGCCGTCGAGCGTCACCCCCGACTTGGCGGCGAACAACGGCCGGCCCGTGGTGATCCAGTGGTTGAAGATCAGGTTCAGATCCGAGCACTCCTCCGCCAACACCCCGGTCACCAACTCGACCCCGCCCGCACGCAACAGGTCGAAACCCTTGCCAGCGTGCGCGGGATTCGGATCCGTGGCCCCGACGACGACCCGGGTGAGTCCGGCCGCAGTGATGGCCTCGCAGCACGGTGGCGTCCGGCCGTGGGTCGAGCAGGGCTCGAGGGTCACGTAGAGCGTGGCTCCGGGCGCCGGTTTCCGGCCCAGGGCCCGGAGGGCGTTGACCTCGGCATGGGGCTCGCCGGCGCGGGCATGAAAACCTTCGGCCACCACGACACCCTCCTCGACGATGAGCGCGCCGACCAGCGGGTTGGGATGCGTGTCACCCCAGCCGTGGCGGGCGACCTCGATCGCGCGCCGCATGAATGATTCGTGGACCGGCTGGCTCATGGGGTGACCGCGGCAACATACGGGTTGCCTTCCTTTTCCGCGCCGACCGACGTGCGTGGACCATGACCGGGGAAGACGATGGTGTCATCCGGCAAGGTGTAGATCTGCCCGCGAATGGCGCCCGCGAGCACGTCGAAGTCGCCACCGGGCAGGTCCCAGCGGCCCACGCCGGCTTTGAACAGTGCATCGCCGACAAACGCCGATTTCGTGTCCGCCTGATAAAACAAAATGTTACCCGGGCAATGGCCCGGCACATGGCGCACCTCGAAGCTTCGGCCGAGCGCCATGATCCGGTCACCCTGCCCTATCCAGAAGTCGATCTTAAGGGGCTCGAGACCCAGCTTGCGCCCCATCCGCTCCTCCATGATCTCCGGGGTCTCGTACAGCGCCTGGTCGTCCTGGTGGCCGCGGACCACGGCGCCGGTTTCCCGCACGACCTTGGCGGCATCCTGCGTGTGGTCCCAATGACCATGGGTCAGCCAAAGCTCCTTCAACTTGCAGCCTTCCTGATCGAGCAGGGGTTGGATCCGCGCCATGATCCCGCCGGGAGCATCCACCAGCACCGCCTCGCCCAACTTGGGCTCGGTCAGCAGGTAACCGATGGTCTGGATGGGGCCGGACGGCAGGACGTGGATTTTCACTGTGCCTAGATGTTCCCGACGGGCCCCGGCCGCAAACGTAAATTCCTGTTCTTGCCTTCCCCCCTGCCGTGGGCTGACTTCTTGCCTCTACTTTCCGCAATGACCTCCGCCCAGATCCGCCAGTCGTTCCTCGATTTCTTCGCCTCGAAACAGCACGCCATCGTGCCGTCGTCGTCCTTGATGCCGACCGCCCCCAATCTGCTGTTCACGAACGCCGGCATGAACCAGTTCGTGCCCTACTTCCTCGGCGACCAGAATGCGCCGTGGAAGCGCGTGGCCGATACCCAGAAATGCATCCGCGCCGGTGGCAAGCACAACGACCTCGAGGACGTCGGTTTCGATACCTACCACCACACGATGTTCGAGATGCTGGGGAACTGGTCCTTCGGCGACTACTTCAAGCGGGACTCGCTTACCTGGGGTTGGGAACTGCTGACCAAGGTCTGGGGCATCCCGCCGAAGCGCCTCTTCGCGACCGTCTATTCGCCCGACAAGTCCAAGGGCGACCCGGCCGACTTCGACCAGGAGGCTTACGACATCTGGGCCGGCATCTTCAAGGCCGCCGGCCTCGACCCCGCCGTGCACATCGTCAACGGCAACAAGAAGGACAATTTCTGGATGATGGGCGACACCGGTCCCTGCGGCCCTTGCTCCGAGATCCATTTCAACCTGCTGCCCTCCGACGACGAGAAGGCCGGCCGCGCGCTGGTCAACAGCTCCTCGCCGCGCTGCATCGAGATCTGGAACCACGTCTTCATCCAGTTCAACGCGAACGCGGACGGCACCTTCGCCCCGCTCGCCGCCAAGCACGTCGACACCGGCATGGGCTTCGAGCGCGTCGCCGGCATCCATGCCACGACGAAGGGATTCAAGGAATTCTCCGCCGAGCCGTCCAACTACAACGCCGACGTCTTCAAGCCGACCTTCGACAAGATCGCAGCCCTCTCGGGCAAAACCTACACCGGCACCGTCCCGACCGAGCGCACCGGCCTGAGCGAGCAGCAGACGGTCGATATCACCTTCCGCGTCCTCGCCGACCACGCCCGCTGCGTGTCCTGCGCCATTGCCGACGGCATTCTGCCGGGCAACGAGGGCCGCAACTACGTGATCCGCCGCATCCTCCGCCGGGGCATCATGTATGGGCAGAAGAACCTCGGCCTGAAGACCGGTGACTTCTCCTCCCTGGTCGCACCCGTCATCGAATCCCTCGGCGATGTCTTCCCGGAGCTCAAGACCCAGCGCGTCATGGTCGAGAAGGCCATCCGCGCCGAGGAGGAATCTTTCGGCCGCACGCTCGACAAGGGCCTGCAGATATTCAACAAGGCCACATCGGCAGGATCGATCACCGGCGCCGCCGCATTCGAACTCTACGACACCTACGGTTTCCCCCTCGACATGACCCAGTTGCTCGCCACCGAACGCGGACTGTCCGTGGATGCGACCGGTTTCGAGACGGAGATGGAGAAACAGCGCGAGCGCGGCCGTGCCGCCCGCAAGACCGATGTCATCGTCGCCTCGACCGAGGGTGACACCGTGGCCGAGGCCACCAAGTTCACCGGCTACGAACTCACCGCCACCAGCGTCACCCACGCGAAGGTGGTGGATGCGGTCAAAACGGAGAAGGACACCTACCTCGTGTTCGACCAGACGCCATTCTATGGTGAGATGGGCGGCCAGGTCGGCGACTCCGGCCATGCCCTCATCAACGGCGCCAAGGTGGACATCGTTGACACCATCAAGGACAAGTCCGGCCGCCACCTGCACAAGGTTGCCCCCGGCTCCGCACTCCCGGCCCCCGGCACTGCCGCCACGCTTCACGTCGACTTCTCCCGCCGCCGCGCAATCAACCGCCACCATTCCGCCGCGCACCTGATCCATTGGGCCCTGCGCAAGATCCTCGGCACGCACGTCCGCCAGTTCGGCACGCACAAGACGCCGGACCGGATGCGCTTTGACTTCACCCACTTCGAGCAGCTCACCCAGGCCCAGCTCAAGGAGTGCGAGCAACTCATCAACGAGAAGGTCATCGACAACTCGCCGGTCGCCATGACCGAGATCGACTATGACCAGAAGCCGGCCGACGTGCTCGCGTTCTTCGGTGACAAATACGGCAAGCGCGTCCGCCTGGTTGACATCGGCGGCTTCTCCAAGGAACTATGCGGCGGCACGCACGTGACCACCACCGGCGAGATCGGCGTCATCAAGATCGTCGCCGAGATGGCCATCGCCGCCGGCACGCGCCGCATCGAGGCCGTGGCCGGCCAGGCCGCGCTCGACTTCATCGCCCACGAGGAGTCCGCCCTCAAGGCCGTCAACGCCCGGCTCGGCGCGGGGGCGCACGATGTGCAGCAGAAGCTTGAGTCCGTCCTCAGCCACCAGAAGGAACTCGAGAAGAAATTGAAGGCTTTTGAGTCCAAGGCCGCCGCTAGCCTCGCCGAGGAGCTTGCCGCCACGGCCGTCGCCCGGGACGGACTCAAGTGGGTCTCCGCGATCGTCACCGCCGACAACACCGAGGCTCTCCGCTCCCTCGGCAGCCAGGTGCTGCACAAGGTCGGGGCCGGCGCCGTGGTCCAACTTGGCGCCATCATGGACGGCAAGGTCAGCCTCGTCGCCTTCTGTTCGCCCGAGGCCATCAAGGCCGGGCAGGCCGCCGGCAAGCTCATCGGCGCCCTGGCCGGCAAGCTCGGCGGCAAGGGCGGCGGGAAACCGGACTACGCCCAGGGCGGCGGCGGTGACGCCTCCAAGCTGGCCGACGCGCTGAAGCTTTGATGGAGGTTGCGCCCGAGCGCAGCCTGCCCACATGCCCGATGTAGCCCAACCCGCCCTGAAGGACTGGTTCAACGTCGCCCGCTACCGGCAGATCGCAGACCTGTTGGCTGACGCCCAACCGGGTTTCGACCGCAAGCGATTCCTCGCCGTCGCCACAGACGGGCTCGCCGAGTTGTCGCTCCTCCAGCGCGTGCGCCGCGCCACCGAGGCCTGTCACGCCACCTTGCCGGCCGATTTTCCGGAGGCCGTGGCTGCGCTGAAACGGATCGCCCCTCGCGTGCAGCACGGGTTCGTCGGAATTTTCCTGCCTGATTTCGTCGGCCAGCATGGCCAGGGCCATTTCGCGGAGTCGATGGCGGCACTGAAATTCTTCACCCCGTTCAGCTCGGCCGAGTTCGCCATCCGCGAGTTTCTCAGGCGCGATCTCACCCGCACCCTCGCGGTGATGGAGCGCTGGTCGCGGGACGAAAACGAACACGTCCGCCGTCTCGCCAGCGAAGGATCACGTCCTCGCCTGCCCTGGTCTTTCCGACTAGAGGCCCTCGTTGCCGACCCCACGCCCGCCGCGGCCATCCTCGATAACCTCCGTTCAGACCCGAGCCTGTACGTCCGCAAGTCCGTCGCCAACCACCTCAACGACATCTCCAAGGACCATCCGGATTGGATGCTCGCCCGCCTGAAATCCTGGGATCTCGCTCATCCGCATACCCAGTGGATCGCCAAGCGAGCCGCCCGCTCCTTGATCAAGGCCGGTCACCAGCCGGCGCTCCACCTGTTTAATTTCGGCGCCGAGCCGGCGGTAAAGGTCGGTGAATGCAAAGTCGCCCCTGCCCGCCTTCGACTCGGCCAGACCTTGGAGTTCTCGTTCTCGCTCACCTCAACCACCCGCAAGGCCCAATCACTGGCGGTCGACTACGTAATCCATTATGTGAAGTCCTCCGGCGGCACGTCCGCCAAGGTCTTCAAGCTGCGGGAACTCACCCTCGCCGCGGGCGGGATGGAGGTGATCCGCAAGCGCCAGACGATCCGGGATTTCACGACGCGAAAACACTATCCCGGGTCTCACCTCATTGAGATCCAGGTAAACGGACGCATCCTGGCCGGGACCCGTTTCGAGCTGGGCAAGTAGGTCTGTTCGCGGACCGGCCGGGTCACTCGTCGCGCAGGGCCAGGAGCGGGTCGATTTTCGCCGCGCGACGGGCGGGCAGATAGCTGGCGAGCAGCGCCACGGCGATCAGCACCAGCGAGACCACGGCATAGACCGCGGGATCCGTGGGCTTCACGCCAAAGAGCATCGTTGTCATGTAGCGGCTGAGAAAATAGGCCCCAATCAGCCCGATAACGACGCCGATGCCCGCCTTCCACAGGCCCTGCCTGAGGATCAGCCCGACGATCTGGCCGCGCGAAGCGCCGATCGCGCCCCGCACGCCGATTTCCCGGGTGCGCTGCGACACGTCGTAGGCCAGCACGCCGTAGATGCCGAGCGAGGACAGAAATAGCGCCAGGCCGGCAAAGGCCGCCAGCAGCAGCATCACGGCACGGCGGTTGTCGAAGGACGAGCCCACCGCCTTCTCGAGGGGACCGGCATCGTAGAGGAAGATCGTCGGGTCGAGGGCCTTCACCTTGGCCCGCAACGCCGGCACAAATTCATCGGCCGTCCGGCTGGTCCGGAGAAAAATCGTGGCCCCGCCCGGGCGCGCGCCCTGTGGGACGACCTGGTAGATGAAGGGATTGCCGCTCTTCTCCTCCACGCCGTTGTGCGGAATGTCCTTCACCACGCCGATGATGGTTGGCCAGTCCTCGGGTTTTGCCGGGCGCTGACCGAAGGAGAACCGCCCGCCGACCGCGGAACCGTTCGGAAAATATCGCTTGGCGAAACTCTGGTCCACGACGAAAAGCCGGCGCTTGGGGTCGCGGTCGGCCTCCTCGTAGAATCTCCCCTCCACCAGTTTAAGCCCGAGGGTCTCAAGGTAGCCGGGAGTGACTTGCACCCGATAGGCGCCGGGTTGCGGCGCGCCGGGCGGCAGGGTGTCCTGCTCGAGGGTGAAGGCATTGATCGGCAGCCCGCCCTGGAACGGC
>Ga0209770_10000611_pt1 | contig 19263 bp, 29 predicted proteins | sample LauGreSu1BDMLBDD_2_FD_187572 | JGI IMG/M metagenome (GOLD analysis project Ga0209770, IMG submission 187572) | Freshwater lake microbial communities from Lake Michigan, USA - Su13.BD.MLB.DD (SPAdes) (version 2) | ecosystem: Environmental > Aquatic > Freshwater > Lake | place: Lake Michigan, USA...
ATGTTGACCTGCATGGCGTTGTCGGGGGCCGTTAGCCCATGCAACTTCACCAACGAGTCAACCGTGTTCTTCATCTCGGTCGCATTCACTGCAGCGTTGTACGCGTCCAGGTACATCTGGTGCGCGTGCGTCCTGGTGAACTTGACCTCTTCCCGCATCTGCTCCCGGAAGAAGTTCAGAGCCTGAACCACCGCCGGTCGCTTAGCCGCGTCCAACGCTGTCTGGTAACTCGCGTATCCAGCCGCACGGCCAGCAGCGGCAATCGTCATGCCGCGCGCCATGTATAGAACCAGCCGCTCCTGCTGCACGGTCAGAGCTCCAAGCGTCAGCCCCATGTATGGAGTGAGCGCCTGGAACTCAGTATGGGACATCAACTCATCGGTCTGAGCGATGTCAGTGGACAGGGGTGCCTGGTTCTCTGATTGAATCGGCAAGCTCTCCAACAACTTCTTCATCCAGATAAACAAAAACCGGTGCCCGATCCCCTAGCTCATGCAAGCGGATCCTGGTCAGGTATTCGTGAAGAGATGTGGGATTAGGGTCGATAGAGGCGACGATTGCCTCAAATATCCACCCGTCGTACACCAACACTTCGTGGCCACCTCGGTATGCCGTACCGATAATGGCATCTTCGAAGCCCTCTATTGCGAACACCTGGACTTTCGGCAGCATTTATATTAGCCCTGCTCCTGTCTAATCACAAGAGTACTGGTAAATTGTCTTCACCCACCAGTACAGCATATCTGTACTTAAGCTCTGTTTTAAGAGATTAACCCGTAGAGCAACCAGCTGCACGTTCCCAGGTATATACCCTTGCTGGCTGTCGATCCGATCGATGCTGGCGTTGAAGTCCTTAGCACCTGACCCATCATTGTGATGGGTAAGAACTACCCCTGATATCGCACAACGGCCACCTTGCCGTTGCCAGAGATCAATGAGGTACTCAGCCGTAACCTCGTAGTCCGTGAACCCACGGCTACGGCTCTTACTTTTGCTCGTAGATACGAGATTCGTTAAGTACGGTTCGTAGCCCGTGGACCGTGATTGACGGCGGACTGACTGGTTACAGGGGCGGCATATTGTCCTGAAGCCGCCTTTCATCATCTCGAAGCTCGCTATGGGCAGGTCTGTCTGGCAGCGAGCGCATGTCTTAGTGTCTGGCACTAGTACAACCACACCGGAAGACCGACTGCCGATCTCCTGCGCCGGATGAAGTTGCCGGAGTATACCCTTGATTCCGCAAAAAATTCCTATAGAAAAATTTTGCAGAAAAAATTTTTATAGAAGGGGGTATGCGTTTTTCTATCTATTTTGCTCACTCATAGTCTCCCCCCTCGCCTCCAGCACCAACCCCTTTCCCGGAATTTAGCCATTGGAACCTTGTTTTTAACCAGAATCGTGGAACCTTGTTGCCCAGTAACCCCCCAGCGTCAACGCTCGACACTTCGTGTCTCGCGGTCAGTGACTATTGTGTATCTGTCAATTAACTAGGAGTAATTACTCATGGACAACCAAGCCATGTCGCCCAGTAACCCCCCAGCGTCAACGCTCGACACTTCGTGTCTCGCGGTCAGTGACTATTGTGTATCTGTCAATTAACTAGGAGTAATTACTCATGGACAACCAAGCCAATACAACCAACAACATCAACGACAACGAACAACCGGATCAGATGTATCTCGCTGCTGAGAAAGCAAAAGAAGCATCCAAGTCTGTCATCACCTACGCTAAAGAGAAGCCTGACATGGCAGCTCTATTCGTCCTCGGCGTACTCAACCTCTTCAGCTAATCCAATCGGGAGGGACTTCCAACCTCCCATCTCTAACCACAAGGAACTATCCAATGATCCTCACCAGCGGCAAGACATCACTGGCCTTCAGCATCCTCGCAAACATCACCTTCCTTGGCTCGTTCTTCACTGAGCCCCCGGTTAGCCACTCACTCATCATCGCTACCGGCTTAGCCATTATCGGCACCCTCGTATCACTGCTCTCCAACGACTAACAACTAGCCACTGACCACGGTCAACGTACCGTGGTCAGTTGTTGTTTGCACGCAACACATGTCATGTGCCAGTGGACAACGGTCATGTGCTCATGGCCAGTTGCCCGTGGTTCGTGGTTCGTGGTCGGCTCACACAGGCATGTGTGCAGTGTGTGCAGCGATTACGGTTTGTGTGCAGGCATGTGTGCAGGCAAGTTTGTTGCAAACAAACGCATGCAAGTGCCTGATTCACAAGCGTTTAATACCCTGCGTACACGAAATGTGTGCAGTGTGTGCAGGGTTTTGACCGTTTTTAAAACAGGGTGCAATTTGAAAAATACAACATGTTGTTTTTCTTGCGAACTGAAAAAATGCCTGCACACACTGAACACACATTGATTTATAAGGAAAAATGCCTGCACACACCCCCTCGTTTGCTGCACACATTGCCCTGTTTGCTGCACACATTTAGACCGTTACCTGCACACACTCTGTGGATAACTCAAACTAATGGTTAGAACTGACCACTAACCACTGTTCACTTATACAGGACAACGCTCATCGGTTCCCGATTCGCGGTCAGTTGTCCTATTGATTTACTTATGTAACAACCAGAGGTATCAACCATGTCCGAGCCACAGCAAATTGATCTCTTCGATCCAATGGTCATCTACTGCGACGATGCCCCAGTCGCTAACCTTGACCAGTTCTTCATGTTAGTAACTAAGGATTTTGCTAACACGTTCCCCCACGGCACGCTTGCCGTCAGCCCACCTATCCCACTGCGTTCAGGCGCAGGCTGGTATGTCGGACGTGCCGGGTTCAACTTCGACGAAGTAACTAACCGCTGGTGGTACGAGCCGTACGACCGTATTTCGGACTACTACCAGACAGAATCTGAGGCTGCTGACGTAGCCTCTTGGCACCGTTGGGGAGCAGGACACCCATCTATATGAACGACGAACAATGCTACGTAGTAGCCGTTGAAGGGCTAAAACAAGCCCTAAGCTCTCTCCAGTCTGTCCCCGACCAGGACTCTAAATCCATGTACGAAACCCTTCGCCTCACCAACGAAGCAGCCCATGCCATCTACTCCATGGCGCACATGCGCATGATGGCAGAAGAAAAGCTGCGCGAACTTGAGACTCCAACCGAGGAGTTCTGAACGCTCGCGCGTTCCGCGCTCGCGGTCGGTGCAACCAGTGATCCAACTAACAGGTACAAATATGAAACAGTTGCAATTACCACTAACAACTAACCACGCACAACGGATCACTCACAAACTACAACAAGCAATCCAATACGCAAAGGAGCACCCAGATGAAGTAATGCTCGCACTAATGACTATCCTGTTATTAGACATTGAAGATGACTTAGACGATGTCTCCAAGTAACCAAAGGATACTTAACCATGGCTTCAAATCCGTATACGGTTCTAAATCTAAACACTGTCCACTGGGATTGGCTCGTTGATCACGAGAACCAGTTGGCTAACCACGAATCATCAGACGTTGATATTGATACAGCGTTTGACGATGCAGACAATGCCAGCCAGTTGGCAAAGCTGCTTTCTGAGTACAAGTAATCAACTAACAACCATAGGTAACTACAATGACCGTTAAAGATCAGACTTTCATTCCAAACGTCATCGGCTACATGTCCGAGAAAAACACCACTATTGGCTCCATCGCCAAGTACGTGGAGTCTCAGCAAGCGGACGATCCGCTCGAGCGTATTGCTCTTGCATTCTTCCGTTTGCAGCGCGCTCGTCAGGCTGCAGTGACCGCCGAGCTTGAGCAGGGAGTCCCGGTTGAGGGACCGCCGTTCAAGCCGGAGCGTTTGCTCAGCTTCATTCAGTCCATCATGAACGGTGTCTGCTGGGCCGCTCGCCGCTTATATGTGGCGAACGACAAGCAGGAATTCGGCAACGGCATCGACTTCTCACAAGACGTCGGTGACTATGTCGGAGTCTACGCTGCTAACGAGCGTATCCCCGAGCTGGTGGATAGCGACTTTATGGCGCTCACCCGCCTGCACACTTTGCTCGCCGCCAAGATGGCGTACCTCACCGACATCGCTCCGCTCTATCATTTCGAGCAGCGCGCCAAGGACGAGGACGGCAACTGGTACGTCGAGACGGTGTGTAACTCGTTCTCGCAGGCCATGCCGGTTATGGACGACATCGTCGCCCGTCTCCAGCAGGAATCCGAGGCTAACGAAGTTGCTGACTTTATGAAGCAGCTGCGCGCCGCGTAACCAAACCCTAGAGAAGGTTGGTCGTCACCCTTGACCAAAACGACCACGGTCCCTCCCCGTCGCTGATACCTCGGCGGGGAGGGATCAACCTCTGGCCGCCAGATTGATAGCGTGCCATAATTACCGAACCGGAAGTTTAGGGCCTGGCCAGCAGTAATGTATGGCCTCCACCGGACGCTTGGAGAAGGCTAACCCTCTATCCAGCCCTGACTTCCACCTATTACCACAGCCCGTTTGGCCAGCAGGTCAAGCGGGCTTTTTTATTCCCAACGCAAAAGGACAACCAGACAATGACATCTCTCAATACAAAACAAATCATGAAGACCGCGCTCGATGACCTCGTTGCGCAAGGCATCGACAGCGACAACTTGTTTGACTTCATTAGCACCGTAGCCGGAACTCTCGGCTTTGTATTCGGTGCGCTTCACGTATCTACAGAAAAAAAGATCCCGCTAGAAGAAATTGACCTGCAGATCGACAGCATGTCTGAGTTCATTAAGTCATGCGCCCGACGCACGACTGAACTCCCCCCGCCTAAAACAAATTAACCATGAACACTTGCAGCACATGCAAGCATTGGTATCGGTGGAAACATAAAGTCACCGACCATGGCACGTTCACATCTCGCATGGGTAACTGCAACATGGTTACCATGTGGTGGGACGCTAGCGAATGGCTAGACGAACCGCCATTTACAAGAGAGATTAGCGACAAATACAAAAATCAGCGAGCGTTTGTCCAGGACGCAAGCGACTACAGCGCAAGTCTTTACACCCGTGAAGACTTTGGTTGTCTAGATCACAAAGGGTAAAACCATGCATTGGAACCACAGAGTAATAGTACAACACAACGAGTACCTCGGAGAGGTAGAAACAACCTACCACTTTAAAGAGGTGTACTACGAAGACGACGGTACGCCCACAAGCTACAGCGACCCATTTATGTGCGGCGACAACCTGGAAGAACTTCAGTCTTTAGTCAACCGACTACAAACAGCACTAAGCCACCCAGTATTAGACGACTCAATTTTTAAAAAGGACTAACCACATGAAACAAGAATACCGATTCATCGTATTCGAGTCTCAGTCTCCACTTTATGAAGAAGATCCCTTCATAGCATTATGCGTAGTCACTTACGACGAACAGGGCAAACTGTTCAAGTTCAACTACCCAATGCACACGTTCGACAACATCGAACAAGTAAACACATTTGTACTCGATATCATGCGTGCCGCTCAGCTGCCGATGCTGCATGTTAACGACTTCCCAGTATCAGCATTCGACGACGAAGACATCGAGTTCTAGCCATGATCAAAGCACTACGTGCCTTAATCAAACGAATCAACTCAATTAAAGACTACGACTGGCGTCATGTGCCGCCGCCCAACTGGGCATGCAAACGCAGCGGCCGTGACTACTGGTAGCTACCATGAAAAATCCAAACGTAATACCACCAGGGAAAATATTAATCGACTACGACATGTATAACAGTGTGCTACTCCTAGCAGCCTTCAACGGAGTGGAATACGTAAACTATGAAGTCATACAAGACTTTTCACTTTTACCTGTAGATAAACCACGAGTTACCAGCAAACTGCGTAACTCTTTCCATACCGACACTGTTCTTTTCTCTAGAAAAAACTCTAACGTAGTATACGAAGCACACGAATACGTAAAAACCAACAAACACAAATTTCCAGAATACACATCAGACGAACACAAACAACACTGGGTAGGATTATGGCAAGTCAATTTGCATGCCAATCGTGTGGCATAAATTTCGACGAATCAGAAACAGCCTGCGTATCTGAAGGCAGCGACGTGCATTACATAGGCGACAGCATTTATTTCGAGCCTATTGAATACGACGCTTGCCCCTACTGCTTAAGCATCAGCATCGATCCAATAGAAACTGACAACGAATAACGGAGCACTAACAATGTTCTTTTTATCCGGCTTACTTGCAGCTTTAGCAATGATCTTCTTGCTACTCAAACTTAACCTACGACGTATCGCAAAGTACGACATCTTCCTGGACGTAGTACTTACGTTCTTCTTTATCTGGATCTTTGCCGGTACTTTCGCCGGTATGATGGCTGGCCTCTGGGCCGGTGCCCTTATATCTATATTCCTGTGGTGGGCTAAACGCAACGTGCCACAAGAAGAACTCAAGTGGATCAAGACCAAGCGCTTTCCATATCGAAAGCTAGCTTGGGTCACTGTCATTAAAACTAAAAACCGTTAATTAACATCTGGCCTCTGGCCGGTTACAGACTTCAACCCCCTTGAACCCAGCTCTTGGTGACCAGTGCAAGCCAAGAGTCGTTGTCTGTAACTGGTCAGAGGTTAGACCTATCGCATTACTTAAGGAGTAAACAATGCGCACTATTCGCCCATCACAACTCAAGTCCGAACTAAAAGCCAACGCCTTGGCCCGCGTGCCAAGCATGATCTGGGGCCCGCCAGGTCTTGGTAAATCTCAGATTGTTTATCAATTTTCCAACGACCTATACGCCAAGGTCTTCGAACTTCGTGCTAACTTGTTCGATCCCGTCGACGTTCGCGGCGGTCTCAAAGTAGTTGAGCAAGCCGATGGCTCGTACCGAACTCGTTACGGCGTACCTGAGGATTACCCAGATACTAACTATCAGGGCACTGTCGTGCTGCTCATCGACGAGTTGCCCAATGCACCTAAAGCTACGCAGAACGCGTTGCTGCAGTTGACGCTCGATCGCAAGATCGGCACTTACGTCCTCCCAGAAAACACCATCATCGTTGGCGCAGGCAACCGTTCGCAAGATCGTGCTGCTGTGCACGAGATGCCGACCCCGGTCAAGAACCGTTTCGCGCATTACACGCTCGAGGCAAACATCGACGACTGGGTAGCCTGGGCGCTTCGTAACAAGATCGACGACAGCATCATCTCGTTCCTTCGTTACCGTCCGAGCCTGCTTCACAGCTTGGACGCCAACGACTACGCGTTCCCCTCGCCCCGTACCTGGGAGATGGTCAGCCGCAAGTTGCCGCACATGAACGATATGTTCTACGGCGTTGCATCGCTTGTCGGCGACGGCCCGGCTGGCGAGTACTTGGCTCACAAGGCAATCCACAAGGATCTGCCTGACATCGAAGAACTTATCAAGAACCCGTCAACCAGCCACGTTCCGAGCGACCCGTCAGCTCTGTACGCTATTGCTGGTGCATTAGCATCGCGCGTAGATCAACTGAACTTCGACGCAATCATGCGTTACAACAGACGTCTGCCACGCGAGTTCCAAGTAGTTCTTGTCCGCGACTGCTTGGCTAAAGAACGCACTTTGATTAACGAAAAGTCATTCAAGGAATGGACCACCGCTAACGTAGAAGTAGTCATCTAAGGAGAATCACATGGCTTCTGTACGATTAACTAACGAAATCCGTAGCGACATTCATCGCAACGCTATGGAAGCTTTTAAGGTTGCTAAACCTATGCCCAAGCCTACCACTTGGCTTTGTGACCGAATCCGCGACGGCATCATTGGATCCGAAGCGTATAAGGTTCTCAAAGACTTGTACGAAATACGCAACCGCTATACGTTTACTTCGCTTGGCGGAGTACCTAACAACGTAAGTCAGACAACTGACGCTGTTATTAACTTATCTTCCAAAACCAACTTTGGTACTACGTCTTTCCCAGACGGTACCAACAAGACTATTCAGATTGAAATGGTACCCCAAGTCAAGCTTTTCCGAGGCTCGTCTTGGGGCACAGCAGACTTCTGTTTTGAGGATTTCAGTGCGCAGGTACGTACAGACCTTGCTGCTCCTTTGCAACAACTTTCTAAAGACATTGTTGATCACTATTCTGAACAGCATGACTATTCCAAAAAGATCAACGACCTTTTGGCAGCTTGCACGACAGTTAAGCAATTGCTTACTACCTGGCCAGCAGGCGAATCGTTTGTTGCCCACGAGCACAAGACACGCATGTATACCAAGGTCACTCGTGTTGAGCGTGCCAAACAGATCCGAGAAGAAGTTCAATTCGACGACACATTTGTAAATGAAGTAGTACTTACCGCAAAACTAGTAGGAGGCTAACATGTCTGCTGAAAGCGCACTTATCAAAGCGCGATCGCAACTGCTCATGGAACAGCCGTTCTTCGGAACGCTAGCCCTGAGACTACGCCCCGTTGAAAAAGAAGACGTAAAGACGGCAGCCACTGACGGCACAAGTTTTTTCTACAACTCTGATTTCATACGGAAACTAGACCAAATGCAGCTTCGTGGGTTAATCGCCCACGAAGTAATGCATTGCGTCTTTAACCATCAAACCCGCAGACAAGCCCGCGATCACAGCTTGTGGAACGTTGCTTGCGACTACGCTATCAACAACCACCTTGTGGACGCGGGTTTTATTTTGCCAAAAGGCGGCTTAGTAGACCCGGCTTATAAGGACATGTCTGCAGAAGCTATCTACAGCAAGCTCCAACAAGAACCCAAGAAGCACAAGCCGTGCGCCTGGGGCATTGTGCTTGACGCAAACAGCGGCAGCATAGAGTCTGGTTCTGCTGCCGAGATGGAATCCCAATGGCAAATCGCTGTTGGTGAAGCACTCTCGGTAGCCAAATCACGCGGAAAAATGCCAGGCCACCTGGAGCTTGCACTGACCGATATTCTTGACCCAAAGGTCGACTGGCGTACCATTCTCTGGCCCTTCTTTACCGATCTTACCAACGACGACTTTACCTGGCGTAAACCAAATCGTGCTTACATTTCGGAAGACGAATATCTTCCGTCAATGTACGAAGAAGCCTGCGGTAAAGTCGCAATTGTTGCTGACTCCAGCGGATCTATTTCCGACGAGCAAGGCGTCCAGTTCTTTAGCGAACTAGACGCAGTGCTTGCCCAAGTCCGACCTGAGTCGGTTGTATTTATACAGTGCGACGCTAACGTTCAGGACGTGCATGTGTTTGACCGTGGACAACGGATCACGGACAACAAACGTACGTTCAAGGGCCGTGGTGGTACAGCATTTGCCCCGGCATTTGCTTACATTAAAGAGCACCACCCGGATGTCCAGGCAATTGTGTATCTCACAGACCTGGAGTCTAGCGACTTCGACGAAGCTGAACGTAACTGCATTGCACCGACGCTTTGGGTAGCTACAACGCGACACTCACAAGCGCCATTCGGTACTACTGTATATTTACCCTCTTGATACAAACTCAGTTACTAACTATCCTCAACGCAAAGGTAGGAGACCTTTATGCCTCGAGTCACGAAAGAACTCATTTTCCCCCGAGCCGTATCTACGGCTAATAAAATTAACCTTACTAGCCTGGCCATTGCACTTGGCACTTTGTCCGAAGACAAAGGGCTTAAAGAAATTGCCACTATAATGACTGACTCTTTGTATGCGAAATCTCGCATACGAGCACAGAAGCGTGCAAATGCGGTACTCGCCGTCCTTGAAGCCTATCGTTAACACGATGGGTTACTTCACTGAAAGTGTAGAAGTTATGCAGGTCTGCGATCTGTTGCTTAATGGCTACACTACCACTGAAATAGAAACAAAACTCAAGATCCCAAAACAACGGGTCGATGAAATTTACCGAATACTGCAGGACGCTACAGCGTACGAAGAAGGATAACGCCGTGTCAGAGACTCTTGTGACTTTGGACTTTGAGACTTACTACGATGTAAAGCTCAGTCTTACCAAAATGACCACCATGGAATATGTCAAAGATGACATGTTTAAGGTCTGGGGTGTTGGCGTTAAAGTCAACGATGAACCAACAGAATGGTTTGGAGCAGACGAAGCTGAAGACTGTTTGCGTCAATTTGACTGGAGCAACGTCAAGTTGCTTTGTCACAACACTTTGTTCGACGGCTACATATTAGCCAGGCATTACGGCATAACGCCCGCGTACTATCTCGACACCGCAGCAATGGCACGCGGCGCGTTTCCTGGCTTATCTGCATCCCTTAAAGAGACAAGTATTCGCTTGTTCCCAGACGACGAATCTATGCGTAAAGGCGAAGACCTTGTTAAAGCCAAGGGACTTTACGACCTCCCACCAGACGTAGAAGAAGCCATCGCAAAGTACTGCGTACAAGACGTAGACCTGACCTACGCTGTTTACAACAAACTTGTGGCTAATTACCCACAGCCTGAGTTGGACCTTATTCATCTCACAACCAAGATGTTCTGTCAGCCGATTCTTAAGATTGACCGTGAACGACTGACCACGTACCACGATCAGGAATTCACTCGCGCTGAAGATCTGATCAAGAACTCCGGCGTTTCTAAGGATGTACTATCAAGCAACGTCAAGTTCGTTGCGCTCCTTGAAAGCCTTGGGATTACGCCGCCAGTAAAACGCAGCCCAAACACCGGTAACATGATCCCGGCGTTTGGTAAAAACGACGCAGGTTGGAAGCAGCTAATGGCTAAGTACCCAGAGCACAAAGCTCTCTGGGATGCTAGAACAGCAGTCAAGTCGCGCATCAGTGAGACTCGGTCTAAACGATTTTTAGACGTAGCCCACAGCGACGACACTATTAGTGTCCCGCTTAAGTATTACGCAGCCCATACCGGCCGCTTCGGTGGCACAGAGAAAATCAATCTTCAGAACTTACCTCGAGGCAGTGAGCTACGTAAATGCTTAGTAGCCCCAGAAGGCATGCTTGTTTACGTAGCAGACTTGTCTAATATCGAAGCCCGCATGCTTGCGTGGCTTGCAGGGCAATACGACCTTCTGGACCAGTTTCGCAAGGGTGAGGATATATACAGTAATTTTGCCTCGAAGATTTACAACAAGCCGGTAAACAAACAACAGCACCCGACCGAGCGCTTTGTAGGTAAGACCGCAATCCTAGGTCTTGGCTACGGCATGGGACACAAGAAGTTCAAACTCACTCTGGAATCCGGAGCCGCCGGACCGGTCATGCAAATTTCAGAATCAGACGCCTTAAACGTTGTACATACATACAGGTCTAGCTACAGCTGCATTCCGCTTTTATGGGGGCGAATGGAAAACCTCTTGAAGCAATCACTAGACCGAAACAACTACGGCGTTACTTACCGCAACGGAGTCTTAACAATACAAGATCGTTCTCTTGTTTTGCCTAATGGAATGGCTTTGAGATACGAGAACTTACAAATGACTCCTCAAGGCATGACTTACGAAACGCGCGGGTTTAGCCATGAGTCAACTTATGGTGGTCGAATAACTGAAAATGTTATTCAGGCTTTATCAAGAATAGTAATTACTGACAGTTTATTGAGGCTAGACAAGAACTTACGCAACGGATGCGTTGCCCTTACCGTACATGACGAAGTAGTAATTGTTGCATCAGATGAAAATCCCGATGCTACAATGGCTCAAATCATTGACGATCTTTGCACCCCGCCCAGCTGGGCTCCGGATCTACCGTTGTCCGCTGAAGGTGGCTATGACAGGATGTATAGTAAGTAATGTCCAGGCTTGTTTTAACAAGGCGTTTAAACGAAACCGTTGTTGTTCAACACAACGGTAAAGTCCTTGTTGAAGTAAAAGTCTGTCGCATAGATCGTAATCAAGTTCGCATTGCTTTCGTCGCTGACCCGTCAGTAATTATTGACCGGAAAGAAACTTTAGACGAAAGCCCCGGCTCTTCGGAGCAAGACAAGGGCTAGTGTTTCTGGGGAGTTGTTATGAAGGTTACGTTTCTGGAGAGCTCAAACGGCACTCCACTTAGCAAGCATTACTTTACAAGTGGCGAATCACGACCGTATCCGTATGTAAAAGACGTAACTTCGTACGAGCACACAATACCTAATGATCAAGCTGGTTTAGTGCAGCTTGAAGATTTGATCCGTCAGCACGCCGCAAAAGGCGACTGCATGCTGAAGGGTCCACTGCGTCGACAACTTGTAAACGAAAGCCGCGCACAAAAAAGCGACAGGCTTGCCGTTAGCAATTTACTTGTACTTGACTTTGATGCAATCACATTACCGCGGCGAATTGTACGTTCGAAAAAGCTAAGCGCTAATGACGTACAACTGATCTCTGAACAGATCATTGCTGAGTTGCCACCTGAACTTCACAACGTCAGTTATATCGCGCAGGCATCAGCTAGCCTTGGTCTTAAAGGCGACCGTATTTCGTTGCACATCTTTATGATGCTTACAGTGGCTATGCCACCTAAGTCCATAAAGCTTTGGCTACAAAACATCAATTACGTTTCAGATCTTCTCAAGCCACAACTTGAGTTAAGCGCCAACGGCCAGTCAATCAAACACCCATTAGACGTGTCGGTTGCTGATAACAGCAAACTAATCTTTATATCGCCACCGACGTTTGAAGACTCGACTAAAAACCCATTCGTGTCTGACGACGACCGCGTCATTCGCGTCGACAGAGACAACGCAACGTTTGACATGGCAGCAGCCATGGCAAGTCTCAACCCAGAGACTGTCTTCCAAATCGGACAACAGATTAAAGATGACCTCCGCGAAGGCAAAGGCATCCGCAAGAAGTCTGGTAAGTACCAGACAATGACTATTGAGCACCAAGCTCACGAAGTACTGTTAAACCCAGACAAAATGTCCATCTCGATTGCTGACAGTTCAGCAATGCCTTGGGTCCGCTGCAATATCAATGGCGGCGATAGTGGCGGCTACTACTTCAACATCGAACGTCCGACGTACATGTACAACTTTAAGGACGAACCAATATTCGAAATTGAAAAAGCCGACAAGGAATTTTACAAAAGCATCTTCGAAATCTTTCAACAGCATCTCGAGAAAGTCGGTAAGTCTACTTACCCGGTTGTCCTTCGTGACTATTACACCGACGTCTACTACAACGGAGTATTTGACCCGAACTTAAATCAGTTCACAGAAGAATACCCGTTAATCCCGACTAGCAAGACCAGCATTGAAAGTTTCATGCTAAGCCACGGACGTCCGGAACCAGACTTTATCCGTGACGCACGCGTTGTGTTTGACCCTACATCTAATAGTCCAGCCATTGATTTCGACAATGTCCCATACTTCGTAAACATGTACCGTAAAACTAAGTACATGTTAGGAGCTGAAGACCTTGGCTTTAAACTAGAGTTTGGCCAAGCAAAACTGATATCGAACCACTGCCCACTAATCTATACCTTGATACATCACGTTCTTGGCAACGGTGACCAGGAGTTCGAACGTTTTATCAACTGGCTGGCTTACATATTCCAGACACGCAAGAAAGCCAAGACAGCCTGGGTACTTGGCGGCGTACCAGGAACCGGTAAAGGTTTGTTCTATAGCAAGGTACTTCGTCCCTTGTTTGGTTCTGAGCACGTACCAATGCGAGCACTGCAGAGCATTGAAGAACATTTCAATCTTTACATGCGTAACTCAATCTTCTTGATTGTCGACGAATTCCACATGGCTTCGTCTTCGCTTGGCGCTATGAAGATCGCTGACAAGCTTAAGAATCAGATCACAGAAGATACAATCACAATCCGCGCAATGCGTACTAACCAAGTTGAAGTTCCTAACTTTACTAACTTCATCTTTCTCACTAACCGCAACGACGCAGTAAAGATTGAGAACGGCGATCGTCGGTACAACATTCCGCCACGCCAGGAGTTTAAGTTAGAAGAAGCTCACCCAGAACTTCTCAAGAACCTCGATAAACTAGAAGACGAACTGTTTAGCTTCGGATCTATTTTGCATAGCTTCGTAGTTAATGAGCGCATGGTTCATACCTGCATTGACAACCAGGCCAAGAACCATATGCGACACGTTTCTATGTCGCTCATGGAAGAGTTCTCGGAGGCTATCAAACGCGGCAATCTGTTGTTTTTTAGCGACATCTTGGACATCAACACAGCTAACGTTCAGAACATGAACGAAGTTGCTACGGCGCAACGCTTTGTAAAAACTTGGATTGCTAACGCCAAAGAGAAATACGACATCATCCCGATGGAACATCTTCGCACTGTGTATCACGTACAAACTGAGTCAAGTAACCGTTTGTCCCAACGTGAGTTCACAAAACAAATGAGCCGTAACGGGATTGAGACATCCAGAAAACGAGCTGCTAATGCCAGCCGTGACAGCAACCTTATTAGCGGGGTAACAGTCACTTGGAACATTGACGACCTCGAGCGTCAACGTCTCATCAACATCTATTTTGATGGGACCGACCAACGACTGTTGCAAAATACAAACATTAGCTATACTGACAAGGTCAATTCCAACTGAGTCAGTAATAGTGATTAAACTTACGCAGAGTACCAGGCCGGACTCTGAAGACGGTTTACTTAAACCTGAGAAGTTCGGTCCTGTCCCCACCTGGTCCTATTCGGCGCTCAAGACCTTTGAAGAGTGTCCTTACCGGACCTACATTCAACGTGTTAAGAAGATCCCTGAGCCGCCTAGTCCTGCGGCAGACCGAGGCACAGCAATCCACAAGCTGGCTGAAGAGTTTGTTAAAGGCGAAATCGGCGAACTCCCAGCTGAGCTTAATAAGTTCGAAGACGAGTTCCACGAGTTACGTACGCTTTTCGCGGACGCTAAAGTAGAACTCGAAGGCGAATGGGGCTTCAGCATCGAATGGGAACCCGTAGGCTGGATGGTCCCCCAGACTTGGGCACGCATTAAACTAGATGCCTTAGTCCACCAGGACGACACCAGCGCAAGAGTCATCGACTTTAAAACCGGCAAGAAATTCGGCAACGAAATTCCACACGCCCAACAGTGTTTGCTTTATGCAATTGCAACGTTCTTTCGGTACCCGCAGCTCCAGTACGTTCGGACCGAGCTCTGGTACTTAGACAAAGGCGAGTCAACAATGCGCGGCTTTACACGTCAAGAAGCCATGCAGTTTGCGCCAGGCTTCCACAGCCGAGCAATAGGCATGACCACCTGTGAAGACTTCACCCCGACGCCCAGCAAAGACGCCTGTCGATGGTGTCCATACGGCAAAGGTGAGCACCCTGAATGTACTTGGGGGGTAAAGTAACAGCACTAAAAACCGGAGCACAAATGCTATTCTTTTTCAAAAAACCTAAAGTTACTGTTGATTGTTTTATCGACAGTAAAATTATGGCAGACGCTTATTCAATCCGAAGAGCAATCAAACTTACCCCCAGCTGGTGGCAAGACTTAACTCCAACTTGTCCAGTATCTATTTCTGGCATAACTGAACAAGTTCCAACGTCAAAGCAGTGCTCCGGTTTTTTATCTTTGTATAAAGAGTCATGGGTAGTTCCTTTGTGGTCTGACCTAATTGTCCATACCGCAAGTAACGGACAGTACAAGTACAAGTTTGCAAGTAACGAAACTTGGGCAACTATGCACACACATCCTTCTTACCAATACCAAGGTGGATTTACAGACAAGATACATTTTAAAATTAACTGCCCATGGCACTTAGCTGAAAACAGAAAAACAAAGTTTTTGTTTTTACCAGCTACTTGGTCGTTAGCAGACAGCCATGCCCAATTGCATTTTTTACCAGGCGTATTGGACTTCACTAGCAACCACGCCATACACGCTAACGTACTAGCTCCAAAAGCTGAACAGCAATATAGGTTTTTTGCAGGGTCCCCGCTCATACACCTTGTTCCTTTAACGGAACATGAAGTTAGATTTAAAACACATGCGGTCACCGAACAAGAGTTTAAACAACTGCAAAAAGACACCCACCCGCGCAACTTAAACAAATTTTCATAGCCTATTGCCTTAGGGCTACGACTTAAACCCCTCCTAGTGAGGGGTTTTTTTATGAGCATTAAAAGCTCGTCGTAACCTAAGGAGGACTCATGTCCCTTTTCTTGAAGCTGGTAACAGCTCTAGAAATAATCTTACTTCTTAAAAAGTTACGAGAACAAAATGAAACCTCTACTTCAAACTCAAATAGCTATACCGTTATCAAGAACCCGGTTCAAAAAAAGCGTCAAGGAACCGACGCTAACAATGCTGAAATCCGGCAAAGCTAACAAAAAGCTAGGGGGCTCCGTCCGCAAAGGAATGTGGAAGGGGCTCCCGATTTTTTCCCTGACGCTTGAAGAACGAGCTTCTTGCCCATCCACCTGTGAGCAATGGACCAACTGTTACGGCAACAACATGCCGTTTGCTCACAGATATGACCACACCCACCCTCATTTCGAAGAAGCACTGACCACGGACCTCTTGCAACTGTCCAAGCGCCACGAACAAGGATTCGTTGTCCGTTTGCACGTACTTGGCGATTTCTACTCTCCAGACTACGTCCGCTTCTGGATGACCATGCTGCTAGTTCTACCTGGACTACGAGTGTTTGGGTACACACATCATCGGCACAACACTCCAGTTGGACAACTAATAGGTAACTTAAACGTGACCTTTCCAGATCGCTGGCGTGTACGGTTCTCAGATGACCCAAACGTCGAGTTTCGGTCACAAGTTGTTGCTTCTCCGCAACAAGCTACCGGAGTCGTATGCCCTGAACAATTGGGCAAAGCCGCCTCGTGTGGCAATTGTGCATACTGTTGGCATAGTGAAAAACCTGTATTCTTTGTTGAACATTGACAAAACTCGAGTTAGTATCTGATCTTTACTGAGAACTAATCAATGCTTAAACCTTTTGATCATCAAGTTAAAACTACTAATTTCCTTCTAAAAACTCCCCGAGCACTTATCACTTCCGATCCAGGAACTGGTAAAACCCGCAGCGTCATAGACGCTTATGCTCAGCGGAAAGAAGGACGCATGCTCGTACTTGCGCCTTTGTCGATCCTCTCTGCTTCGTGGGGAGACGACATCAAGAAGTTCCAGCCCAAGCTGACCTACGTTGTTGCTTACGCTAAGAACCGCGAAGCCGCGTTCAAATCTAAAGCTGACATCGTAATAACCAACCACGACGCTGTTAAATGGATAGCTAAGAACGAAAAGCTTCTTCAGGGCTTCGATACCATCTGCATCGACGAATTCACCGCATTTAAAAACAAAGACAGTCAGCGTAGCAAAGCAGTGCTTAAGCTAGCTGCTAAGTTTAAGTACCGCATCGCTATGTCCGGTACGCCAAACAGCAACACAATCCTAGATATCTGGCACCCAACACTAATCGTTGACGACGGTGAACGGCTCGGTAAACGTTTTTACGGCTTCCGATCAGCTGTCTGTACTTCACGGTTCAATGGCTTTGCCAATGAGTGGGTAGACAAACCCAACGCCCAAGAAATCGTTGCAGCGTCTATTAAAGACATCAACATCCGTTACCAGCTAGAAAACTGCATCGACATGCCAGAACAGTCTGTACACACAATGTGTGTACAACTGACGCCTGACATCATGAAACAGTACGAACTCCTGGCTGCCGACTCTGTTCTTTACACAGGTAAAGAAACCATCAACGCCATCAACGCAGGCGCACGCGTCAAGAAGCTCCTGCAGTTATGTACCGGCGCTGTCTATACAGAAGACGGTGTAGCCTGTGGGATACACTCCGAACGTTACGAACTTGTAATGCAACTAGTGTCCGAGCGCAAACACTCATTAGTGGCGTTCAATTGGCGACACGAACGCGAACATCTTGTTCGCCTTGCTCAAGAAATGGGCCTTGAGTACGGTGTAATTGACGGTGACACGCCAGCTAACAAACGCAAAGACATCGTCGATCGCATGCAGGCTGGCCAGCTTAAAGTCGTATTTGCCCATCCGCAGTCAGCAGGTCATGGCTTGACGCTAACCACTGCAACAACAGTCATCTGGGCATCGCCAACGTACAACGCTGAACACTATCAGCAGTTCAACCGCCGGATCTACCGTGCTGGCCAAACCCAAAAAACAGAAATCATCCACATTGCAGCAGACAATACGTGGGAACCTGATGTATATACCAAACTACAAACCAAACTCGAACGTATGGACGACCTATTACAGATTCTTAATCAACTTACTCCAGCAAGGAAAATAGCATGACTGCAAGCATCAATGACCTCATAGAACGTCGCGCTGAAATCAAGCGCGAAACCGAGCAGCTGAACAACCGGCTGAAAGATTTGAAAACCGCTCAGGACGAAATCGACCTGGCGCTTTTAAAGAAAATGGACGCCGAGGGATTGTCTCGCACTGCGAATGGCGATTACTCGGTATCCATCAATGAAGACACGGTACCGGAAGTAGAAGATTGGGACGCTTTGTACAATCACGTTATTTCTACCCGTGACTTTAGCTTGATCCAAAGACGGGTAAGCTCAACGGCTTATAAAGAGCTGTTGAAACTCGGGGAAGGAGTCCCCGGCCTTTCACCAAGGACAATCCGTAAGATCAATTTTCGTTCACTCTAAACATAGGAATATACCTAAACATGTCTAATGCAATCGCTCTTGTATCGTCCAACGTTCCTGCCCACGTTATGCAAGGCACTGGCCTTGGTAACGAGAATGTCGGCCAAAACGTAACTATCCCTCGCGTCAAGCTTCTTCAAAAGATGTCTGACGAGGTGGACAAGTACAACTCCAAGTACATTCAGGGTGCTGAGCCTGGTCACTTCTTAAACTCCTTGACTGGCCAGAACTATGGCGAAGAGCTGTACGTAATCAACTTGTTGTTCCGCAACGAGTTCGTTGTATGGCGTAACCGCGATTCAGGCGGCGGCATCCTTGGATCATTCAACTCGTTGGCCGAAGCTCAAGAAGCCATCAAGTCCCAAGACAAGCCGCAGGACTACACCATCACTGATACCCATTCACATGTGCTTTTGATCAAGAACCCGGAAACAGGTGAACTTGACCGTACGCCAGTGATCATGGACTTCTCGAGTTCGAAGATGCGCATCTCGCGTAACTGGAATTCGGTCATTGGTTTGAAAGGCGGTAACCGTTTCTCGGGTCTTTGGAAACTTAAGTCCGTCTCCGTCACTAACAAAGCCGGTGCCCAGTTCATGAATCTGGAAGCTGACTTTGTAGGTTGGGCCACCGAAGAAGACTACGAGTATGCCAAGTCCGTTTATGGACAACATACCGGTCGGATCGTTGACTAATCAGTGAACGAACACGGCTTCATACGAGCTGTACAT
>Ga0209770_10000612_pt1 | contig 19261 bp, 20 predicted proteins | sample LauGreSu1BDMLBDD_2_FD_187572 | JGI IMG/M metagenome (GOLD analysis project Ga0209770, IMG submission 187572) | Freshwater lake microbial communities from Lake Michigan, USA - Su13.BD.MLB.DD (SPAdes) (version 2) | ecosystem: Environmental > Aquatic > Freshwater > Lake | place: Lake Michigan, USA...
TGGATGGTGGCCACTGTCGGGGCGTACGTCGACGGCCGGCCAATGCCCTCTTCTTCGAGCTTCTTGACCAGCGACGCCTCGGTATAGCGCGCCGGCGGCGACGTCTGGTGGCCCTTGGCCTCGAGGCCCAGCAGGATCAGATCTTGATCCACCTTGTCGGGCGACCACACCTGGTCACCCACCGACAGCTTGGGCAGCACCGTGTCCTGCTCGAGCAGTTCGGCCGACGGGTCGTCCGACCCTTCGACGTACGCGCGCAGGTAGCCGGCAAACTCAATGGCCTTGCCGCTGGCGTTGAACGTCGCCGGCGCGCCGTTGCCGGTCTCGCCGGCAATTTCCACCGCCGTGCGCAGCAGCTTGGCGTCGGCCATCTGCGATGCCACCGCGCGCTTCCAGATCAGGTCATACACGCGCATCTCGTCGCTCTCGAGAATGCGCTCGAGCGATGCCGGCGTGCGCCGGAAGTCGGTGGGGCGAATCGCCTCGTGCGCTTCCTGGGCGTTGCGAACCTTGGTCTGATACTGCCGCGGGCCCTTGTGGTAGTCGGCGCCGTAGAGCTCGACGACGGCGTGCTCCGCTTCCACCAGCGCCTTGCTGCTGAGGGTCGTCGAGTCGGTCCGGTGATACGAGATCAAGCCTTCGAGATCGCCGCCGCCGAGGTCCATGCCCTGGAACAGCCGCTGCGCAATCTGCATGGTCCGTTCGGACGAGAAGCCAAGCTTGCGGTTGGCTTCCTGCTGGAGCGTCGAGGTCGTGAAGGGCGGCGCGGGCCGCTGCGTGTACGGTTTCTCCTCGACGCTGGTGACCGACCAGGGCAGCCGGCGCATGAGCCCTTCGCGCAGCTGGCTCGCGGTCGTCTCGTCGAGCAGGCGCACCGCGGTTGACTCGAGTTGGCCCTTGCTGTTGAAGTCCTTGCCGGTGGCGACGCGCTGCCCGCCAATCTTGGCGAGCGTCGCGGGGAATTCGATGGCCCCGCCGCGCAACCTGGCCTCGAGGTCCCAGTAGCTCGCGGTGCGGAACGCCAGCCGCTCTTCTTCGCGCTCGACGATCACGCGCACCGCGACGCTCTGCACGCGCCCTGCGCTGAGGCCGGTTTGCACTTTCTTCCACAAGACCGGCGACAGCGTGTAACCGTAGAGCCGATCGAGGATGCGGCGGCTCTCCTGCGCGCGGACGAGGTTCTCGTCCACGTCGTGCTGCTCGGCCAACGCCGCCTTCACCGCCTCTTCGGTAATTTCATGGAAGACGATCCGGCGAACCTTGACCTTGGGCTTGAGCAGTTCCTTGAGGTGCCAGCTGATGGCTTCGCCTTCGCGGTCGGGGTCGGTTGCCAGGATCAGTTCCGAGGCGTCCTTCATGGCGGCCTTGAGGGCCGTCACGTTCTTCTTCTTGTCGCCCGGCACCACGTAATAGGGCGTGAAGTCGCCGTCGGTGTCGATGCCCAACCGGGCCCACGACTTGCCCTTGATTTCAGCCGGAACTTCGGCCGCCGACTCCGGAAGGTCCCTGATGTGGCCATAGCTGGCCTCCACCCGGTACTTCTTCCCAAGGAAACGAGCGAGCGTCCGGGCTTTGGCCGGCGATTCAACAATGACTAACGGTATTGGCATCGACTTTTTGGATTCTGGAAAGACCTAACGTTAGCACGGCCGAATTTCCATGAAGAATTCTGTGTTTATCGGCGTCATCTGCGCCCCTTGGTCATCTGTGTTCGGATGAATCGGCCCGATCCAAGCCTTCGAATCTCGCCGGTCAGTTCCCATTCAAGCAGCCGGGCGAGCGCGTCGCCGGACGTGGTCCCGAGCTGCCGGGCAATGTCATCTACCGTGAATTCAACGGTTTCCGGGGTTTCTCGGGCCAGCACCCCGGCATGGCCGATACCAAGCTCTTGCAGGATATCGACCGCAGACTCGACCAGCTTTGCCCCGTCCCTTAACAACGCATGCGCGCCGCGATTGCGGCCTCCGGCCGTCAGCCCGGGCATGGCCATGACGTCGCGGCCCTGGTCGGCCGCCAGCCGCGCCGTGATGAGCGACCCGCTTTTCTCGGCCGCCTCGACCACCAGCACGGCTCGGGACAACCCGCTGATGATGCGATTGCGTCTGGGAAAGTTCCCCGGATACGGCGGGGTGCCGGGGGGAAATTCGGTCACCATCAATCCGGCCGCGCCGATGCGGGCAAACAGCGCCGCGTTTTCTTCTGGATACACGTAATCGATTCCCGTCCCCAGCACGGCGATCGTGGTCCCGCCAGCGTCGAGGGCGCCGGCGTGGGCCGCTCGGTCGATGCCACGCGCCAGGCCGCTCGCCACGACAATTCCCGCCCGGGCCAGGTCGCCGGCAATGGCTTCGGCCGCTGCCACGCCCTCACGCGACGCGGCGCGGGCGCCGACGATCGCCACCACGGTTCTTTCACAGATCGACAGGTCGCCGCGAATCCAGAGGATCCTGGGCGGGTTGGGAATCTCGCTGAGCAGTGCGGGGAAACAGGGCGAACCAAGCCGAATGGCATCCATGAGGAAACCTCGGCTGACAACCGCCTGACCTGGCGACGACGATACCCCGCCTCCGCGAGGTTGTCTACGGCCTTGCTTCAACCCGCCTTCGCGAACCGTGGCGTGCGCGCTACGTCGCGGCGCGCCCCTGCCGGGGCGCGAATGTTAGCTTGCCGCCCCAGTGGTAGGCCGTTATAGTGCGGATAGGAACCATGTCTGTTCGCTCCCTGGTTTTGGCGTTGTTCGTGGTCGTGGCGTCGGCTCCACTTGCGTGGGCCGGGCAGCGGGGTCAGGCCAAGGAACAGGTCGAATTCGGTATCCAGGTCGCGCAGCGGGGTCTGTGGAAAGAGGCGATCTACCGTTGGGAACGCGCCACCCAGCTGGATCCCACTTACGCCGCAGCGTTCAACAACCTCGCCGTCGCCTACGAGCACGAGGGTCAGTTGGCAAAAGCACGAGAGGCCTATGCGAAGGCGCTCGCGCTCGAACCCAACAATTCGCTCGTCCGGCAGAACTACGACCTGTTCAAGGAAATCAATGATCGCGCGGCTCAGAAAGACGGCCGGCAGTTTTAGGCGCACGGCCGGAGGCCGGGCCAGGCTCACGCTGTGCCTGGCGCTGGTGGCCGCGCTCGTGGCGTGCACGAGCTACACCGAGATTCCGATTGAAACGCCGATCCAGCCCAAGCTGGACGTGACGCCGTTCCAGCGCATCTTCATTGCCGGCTTCATTGCCGGGGCCAACGAGGATGTGGATGCCAACATGGAGACCGTGCGCCTGCTGCGCAGCCAGTTGCGCAACAAGGGCGTCATGCGCGTGATCGACGCCGACACGCTGCCCCTGCTCGAGGTCGCCAAACAGGGCGGCGAGACCAGCACACCGCCGGTGCCCGATCAGCAGGCCGCCACGCCGGTCGCCGATCAGGATCCCGCCAAGCCACCGGTGTTCAACGACGAAAAGGACCTGGAGCCCTACAACCACATCTTCGCGAACGTCGCGTACTGGAAGCGGATTGGCGAAGAGTTCCAGCAGCCGCTGATCGTGACCGGCGCGGTGCTGTTCGCGCCGCAGCAGCGCTCGGGCTTCGTCCAGCGCGAACAGGAAGTCTACGACTCGTTCGGCCGCCGCCAGGTCGTGCCGGTCCGCACCTACATGGAGCGCAAGGGCTTCGTGCTGCGGCCGACCTTTATCTTCATCGATGGGCGCACCGGCGAAACCCTGCACAGCGAGACGTTCCGGGAAGAGATTCTCTACAACGCCAACCAGCAGACGCCGGCCCTGTCGTCCTATTTCGAGCTCATGGACCGGCTGCTCCCGGCCTTCCTTAACACGTTGAGCGCACAGAAGATAAAGGGAACCCGCACCCTGCTGAAATAGGCGGGTTGGGCGGGTAAGGCGGGTCGGGCGGGTCAAAGAGCCCCCTACCAGGCCAACCCGCCCTACCGGCCCCACCCGCCCTCGTGCTATCCTTTGTAGTTCCTGTGGCGCGGAAATTCACTTCCGCCGTCCGAATCGGAGAGTTGACCGTGTTTGCAATCATTCAGGCCTCGGGCCGCCAGTTCCGCGTCGAGCCGGGCGCCATCATCGCCATCGACGGCCACAACGCCGGCGAAGCCGGCGGTGAAGTGTCGTTCGACCAGGTCCTCCTCGTCAGCAACGACGCGGGCGACGTGACCGCGGGCACGCCCTTCGTCACCGGCGCCAAGGTCGTCGGCGTCATCGGCGAGCTCGACAAGACCAAGAAAATCCGCGTGTTCAAGAAGAAGCGGCGCAAGCAGTACCGTCGGACCAAGGGCCATCGGAGCCTCCTGACGCGCGTCCGCATCACCGACATCCAGGTGTAAGTGCAATGGCTACTAAAAAAGGTCAGGGATCGTCTCGTAACGGCCGCGACAGCAACTCGCAGCGGCTCGGCGTCAAGCGCTTCGAAGGCAACCTCGTCACCGGCGGCTCTATTCTTGTGCGCCAGCGTGGCCGCAAGTACCAGCCCGGGCTGAACGTCGGGCTCGGCAAGGACGACACGCTCTTCGCGAAGGTCACCGGCAAGGTGAAGTTCGAAGACCACGGCCAGCGCGGACGCTTCATCTCGGTCCACCCGGTCGAGTAATTCGTCAGTGTTCGTCGACGAAGTCGACATCCACATCAAGGCCGGCGACGGAGGCAGGGGTTCCCTCAGCTTCCGTCGTGAGAAGTTCGTCCCGAAGGGCGGACCTGATGGCGGCAACGGCGGCGCGGGCGGTTCCGTCTACGTCGTCGCCGACCCCCACCGCAACACGCTCGTTCACTTCCGCTTCAATCCCGACTACCAGGCCCAGCGCGGCGGCAACGGCGCCGGTGCGCTGCGCACCGGCCGAGGCGGCCGCGACCTCGACATCCCGGTGCCGGTCGGCACGCTCGTCTACAAGATCGATCCGGACACCGGCGACAAGGTGCAGGCGGCCGACCTCACGGTGGTCGGCCAGCGCGTGCTCCTCGCGCAGGGCGGGCGCGGCGGCCTGGGCAACGCGCACTTTGCGACCTCGACCAACCGCGCGCCGCGCAAGGTGCAGCCCGGCGAGCCGGGCCAGGAATTCGAACTCCACCTCACGCTCAAGCTGCTGGCCGATGTCGGGCTGGTCGGCTATCCCAACGCCGGCAAGTCGACGCTGATCTCGGTGATCTCGGCGGCCAAGCCGAAGATTGCGGCTTACCCGTTCACCACGCTTACGCCCAACCTCGGCGTGGTGGCGCTCAGCGGCGACCGCGACTTCGTCGTCGCCGACGTGCCGGGACTGATCGAAGGCGCGCACGAGGGCCACGGCCTCGGCCACCAGTTCCTGCGCCACATCGAGCGCACGAAGGTGATCATTCACCTGGTGGACGTGTCGGGCGCCTCGGGCCGCGACCCGGTCGAAGACTTCGACACGATCCGCAAGGAGCTCGAGCTGTACAACCCGGCGCTGCTGAAGAAGCCGCACCTGGTGGCGGCCAACAAGATCGACGCGGTCGACGACCCGAAGCGCGTCACCGCGCTCGAGAAGCGCGCGAAGAAACTGAAGCTGAAGTTCTTCCAGATCTCCGCGGTCACCGGCGCGGGCGTGAAGGAACTGGTCGAAGCAGCGTGGCCCATCATTGCCAAGGCGCGCGAGCTCGAAGCCAAGGCGATCGCCGTCGCTCAAGACGAGACGGAGAATCGCGATGTGCCTGCGGACTACAATCCCGCGCTGATGCCTCCCCTGCGCAGCGGCACGCCAAAGAAACGATGACGCTCGGCGTCCTCGGCGGCACCTTCGATCCCATTCATAACGGCCACCTCGCGGCCGGCCAACGCGCGCAGGCCGCGCTTGGACTGGCCCAGGTCCTGGTCGTGCCGTCACGCATCCCACCCCACCGGCCTGCCGGCGCCCCGCCGGAGGCGAGACTGGCTATGGCTCGTCTGGCCGCCGCCGGCCGGCCGGGTTGGGTCGTCTCGGATATCGAGCTCGGGCGTGAGGGACCGTCGTACACATTCGATACGCTCACCGCGCTCCGCGCCGAGTCGACGTCGCAATTTTTCTTCATTATTGGCGCCGATGCGTTCGCAGAAATTGCGACCTGGTCACGCTATCCGGCCGTCCTCGACCTTGCCCACTTCGTCGTCGTTGCGCGGCCCGGAATCACGCTACACTCACTGCAAGCGCGTGTCCCTGACCTTGCCGACCGCATGACGACACCGGACGCATTCAATTCCCCCACGGACGCCAAGGCTACGGTGGGCAAGCCAAGCCCGTCGGCCCACAAAACCCGCGTCATCTTGCTCGAAACCGCGACTCCCGACGTGTCGTCCACCGAGATCCGCCGCCGCGTTCGGGCGGGCGAGAGCATTCTCGGCCTCGTTCCCGACCCGGTCGCGTCGTACATCTCGGCCCATCGTCTGTATCTGGAAAGCACTTTGCATGGCTAAAACCCCGAGTCCGCGGAAACCCAAGCCCACGAAGACAGCGGCGCCACGCGTCCCCAAGTTGCCCAAGTCCGTCCAGGCGGTGATTGAGGCGGCGCAGGACAAGAAGGCGACCGGCGTGGTGGTGCTTGACCTGAAGAAGGCCGGCGCGTTCACGGATTACTTCGTGATCTGTTCCGGGGCCAATCCGCGGCAGGTACAGGCCATTGCCGACTCGATTGAAGAAGCGCTCAAGGGGCAGAAGCAGCGGCCCTCGCTCGTGGAAGGCTACGCGCGGGCCGAGTGGGTGCTGCTCGACTATTTCGACTTCGTCGTCCACGTCTTCTCGAAGCACGCCCGCGACTTCTACGCGCTCGACCGCTTGTGGGGCAGCGCCGTGCGCCACGAAGTGCCCGACCAGGACTAACGCCCCTACCCGCCTCACCCGCCCTACCCGCCGGGGAGTGCGCCGATGATTTGGCGCACCTTCGCCAACACCCTCCTCGCCTCCCTGTTCGAACCGCCGTGCGCGGCGTGCGCGCGCCCGCTGTCGCATCCGCTTGATGGCGCGGTGTGCGAGCAGTGCTGGGCGTCGGTGAGCGGTGGCGCACTGCTGACGGACTTCCCGCGCGGCCATGGGATCGACTGGGCTGGCGCGGTTGCTCACTACGACGGCCGGCTCCGCGACATCATCCACGCCCTGAAATACGAAGGCCGGCGCTCGCTTGCGAAACCGCTCGGCGGCCTGATGCGCGAACGTGGCGCCAAGCTGTTGGTCGGTGCCGACGCCGTGGTTCCTGTCCCGCTGCATCCCCGCCGCGAACGCGAGCGCGGGTTCAACCAGGCCGACGACCTGGCGCGACAACTGGGTTTGCCGGTCGTGCCACTGCTGCGGCGCGTGAAGTTCACGACGTCTCAGATCGAGTTACCGGCCGGCGCGCGTCACCAGAACGTGCGCGACGTCTTTGCGATCGCTGGTGGTCGGGCCGACCAGCTCCGCCAAGGCTACGGCGGTCAAGAAGCCGGACGCCACATTTTTTCAGTCGTCGTGCTGGTGGATGACGTCTCCACCACGGGCGCCACGCTCGACGCATGCGCCCGTGTGCTGAAACACGCCGGCGTGAAGGAAGTGCGGGCGCTTACAGCAGCCCGAGTCGTGACCGGACGGCGGTGAGCACGTCGGCCGATACGGCGTCCTTGTCGCGGGCGCCGTCGAGGTGCACCCAGCCGGAATCGCGGGCGGCCTGGCGCAGGTAGCTCTCGCGGACACGGCCCAGCAGCGGCAGGTCGCGCTCGAACTTGTCGCGCGCCACCTGCTTGCGGTTGAGCGAGGCGTCGGGCGGAATGTCGAGCAGCAGCGTCAGCGACGGCTGCGGCAGGCGGCTCTGGATCTCGGTCAGCCACGCGGCGTCGAGGCCCTGGGCCTCGCCATAGGCGATGCTCGACGCCAGGTAGCGGTCGCACACCACCATGTGGCCGGCCTCGAGCCACTGGAGAATCTGCGGGCGGAACTCGAAGCGGTTGGCGATGTACAGCAATTGCAGGGTATCGGGATCGTAGTGGCGCTGGCCCTGCAGGGCATGCCCGATCTCGGTGCCGATGGCGGTGGTGTACTCGGGAAACGTCAGGAACTCGGCGCCGAGCCCGGCCGCCCGGAACGCCGCGAGCAGCCGCTCGGCCTGCGTTTGCTTGCCGCTTTGGTCGAGCCCTTCGAATGCGATCAGATGTCCGCGCGCGGCCACGTTATTCCTCAAGAGATAGCAATTCGTCGAGCGTCTGCCGGCGGCGGATCACCCGCCACTCGCCGCGTTCGATCATCACTTCGGGCGAGAGCGGCCGGCGCAGATAGGTGTGCGCCATGACCGCGCCATAGGCGCCGACGTCGCGCACGGCCAGCAGATCCCCGACCTCGACCGGCGCCAGCTGCCGATCGCGCGCATACGAATCGGTGCTTTCGCAGATCGGCCCGACCACGTCCACCGGGCCGGGCTCGCCGCTTCGCGGCACCAGAGGCTCAATGCGGTGGAAGGCGTTGTAGAGCGCCGGGCGCATCAGCTCGGTCATGCCGGCATCCACCACGACGAAGCGCTTGGCGCCCGGAAACTGTTTCACGTCGACGACGGTGGTCAGCAGCACGCCGGCGGGTCCCACCAGCACCCGCCCGGGCTCGATGGCGATCTTGAGGCCGCTGCCCCGGGTCGCGGCCACCAGCGCGTGGACGTACTCCGCGGGGTTCACGACAGGCCCGCCGTCGTACGAAATGCCCAGCCCGCCGCCCATGTCGAGGTGTTGCAAGAGGATGCCCTCGTCTCGCAGGGCATGCGCGAGCGCGACCACCGCGTCGGCGGCGCGGCGCAAAGGCTCGAGGGTGGTGATCTGGGAGCCGATATGCACGTGGGCGCCGACCGGGGCCAGGCCCTGGCGGCCGGCCATCTCGCGAAACAACGCCGGCGCCTCGTCAATCGGCACGCCGAACTTGTTCGAGCGCAGGCCGGTGGAGATGTGCGGATGGCTCCTGGCGTCGATGTCGGGATTCACCCGCAGCGCGACGCGGGCGACGGTGCCCTGCGCGATGGCCCGCTGGTCGATGCGATCGAGCTCGCCGGGTGATTCGACGTTGATGGCCAGCAGGCCAAGCGAGACGGCGCGATCGATCTCGGCCGCGCTCTTGCCGACTCCGGTGAACACGATCTGGTCGGGGCGGAAGCCGCAGCCGAGCGCCACGTCAACCTCGCCCAGGGAGTTGGCGTCGCCATGGCTGCCGAGCGAGCGCAGCAGGCGGACCACGGCCAAGGTCGAATTGGCCTTGAGCGCGTAGTGAATGGCGTGCGGGTAGCCGTCGAACGCCTCGTCCAGCGTGGCGTACGCAACGCGAATCAAGTCGGCGTCATAGACGTAGCAGGGCGTCCCCACGGCGGCCGCGATCTCTTGCAGCCGAGCGGTCGATGCCTCCATGGATGGCGAGGGAGCGGTAGGCGCCACTCCCTCGATCTTATCGTGTCACCGCTTCGGCGTGGTAATTCGATGGACCACGGCCTGCGGACGGCTCGGCGCGCGCCGGCCATGGCGGCAGGGTGCTTGCGGTAGCGCGGGGCCAGTGGTCGCCCGCGTTCCGGGCGGCGGCCGGATGGTCGCCGACCATCCAGAGCGTGAGGCGCGCGAACACCATCAAGGGGCACCGTCGCATCGATGTCCTCCGCAGCCGCCGGTGGCGCGGTGCCAGGGGCAATGCTCGACCGATCGCCGGGCCGGCGTCAGGGAATTTCGAGCCCGGACGGAATGGTATGATTCGGGGTCGAGGACGGCCTCGTCCTCAGCCTACTGACCACATGCCTGATCCCTCGCCAGCCCCCACCGAGGCCATTGATACGCTGATCGCCAGTTGCCTGGGAGGCGACCAGGCGGCGTGGGAAGAGATCGTGCGCCAGTACCGGCGCAAAGTCTTCAACATCGCCTACAAGTTCACCGGCCGCCACGACGAGGCCGAGGACCTGACCCAGGACATCTTCCTCAAGATCTTCAAGTCGTTGCACACGTTCGACCGCCGCGCCAACTTCCAGACGTGGCTGGTGAGCGTGAGCCGCAACCTGTGCATCGACCACTACCGCAGCGTCCGCAAGGAGCGCGAGACGATCGACCGCGATGTCGACGCCGGGGAGCTGACGCCGGCGGCGCCGGGTCAAAACGCCTACCAGGCGCTCGAGCAGGCCGACCGCGTCGAGTTGCTGCGCAAGGCCATGGCCGAACTGCCGCCGTCGCTGCGCGAAGCCGTGGTGAAGCGCGACCTGCAGGAACTGTCGTACCAGGAAATCGCCGACCAGCTGAACTTGCCGGAGGGCACCGTGAAGTCGCGCATCAACCGCGGCCGCACGGAACTGGCCCGCCAGGTGCAACGCATTCGGGAAGAAGACGAAGGGGTAACGGGATGAATCTCACGACCGATCGCGCTCAAGGCGTCGCCATTGTCCGCATTGGCGAAACGCGGCTGATGTATCCGCTGCTGGCCGAATTCTCGGGGGCGGTGATGTCGCTGCTGACCGCGGGCGACAAGAAGGTGATGATCGACCTGTCGAAGGTCACCTACCTCGACTCGGCCACCATCGGCTGCCTGATGGACCTCTACCGCCAGACCTCGGCGGCCGGCGGGGAACTGCGGCTGGCCGGGGTCACCAAGCGGGTCGAGACCATGCTGACCATGACCGGCGCGCACAACTTCCTCAAGATGTTCCCGGACGAGGCGGGCGCGCTGCAGAGCTTCGGGGCCTGATCATGCGAAGCATCAAGACGACATCGGGCACCGCGATCCTGCTCGACGGCGACCTGCTGGCGATCCACGAGGCGCTGTACCACGAGGTCACCGTCAAGAAGGACCTCGACCGCTCGTACGAGGACATGAATCGCGAGATCAAGCACCTGATCGCGCAGATGACCGACGACGAACGTCAGGCGTACCTGCTCGACAGCCTGTTCCTCGGCCAGAACCGTTACGAGAACGATCGCGCCGATGCCTACTTCCGAAAACTGAAGAAGACCGCCGAGGGCTAGGGGCCGGGTCAAGGACGAATGTCGCTCAACTATCAAGCCACGCGGTTCACCTGTTCGTGGCCGTGGTCGATTGGCGTGCTGCTGTGCGACGGGCGCATGGTCTGCGGCTGCGCCGACCCGTATGCCAAGCGCGTGCTGGGCGACGCGCGCACCACGGCGATTGCCGACATCTGGCGCGGGCCGGTGGCCTCGCAACTGCGCGCCGACCTCAACGGCGGCGGCGCCACGTTCTGCGGCGATTGCCCGCTCAAGCTGCCGCTCGCGCCGGACGAGGCGCCGCCCCAGCGCGACCTGACCGTGGCCGCCATTCCCGGCCGGCTCTACATCGAGTGCACCGCCGCCTGTAACATCTCGTGTTTGAACGCGTGCTGCGCCCCGGAAACCGGCATCACCCGCACCCGTCAGGCCGGCATGCTCGACTTCGACCTCTTCACGAAGGTGATCGACGAAGCCGGCCCGTCGCTCGGGCGCATCGACTTCTTCAACTACGGCGAGGCGTTCCTGCACAAGCGCGCCGTCGAGATGTGCGCATACATCAAGACCAAGTTTCCGCACATCTACCTCTACACCAGCACCAACGGCCTCGCCTTCACCGAAGACAAGGCGCGGCAGCTCGCGCACTCGGGCATCGACGAGGTCACCTTCTCGCTCGACGGCTCGTCGCAGGAGGCCTACGTGAAGTACCGCCAGCGCGGCAACTTCGAGAAGGCCATCGGCAACCTGCGCGCCCTGCTCGACGAAAAGGCCAGGAGCGGCCGCGACGTGCCGTTCGTCAACTGGCGCTACATCCTCTTCAACTGGAACGATCACGACGAAGAAATGGCGCGGGCGCGGCAGATGGCCGCCGACCTCGGCGTCGATCGCCTGTGCTGGGAGATCACCGATCACCCGGAGGACGGCTTCTCGCGCCGGTTCGCCCCCGGCACGCCCGATCACGACCGCATTCGCTACGAGATCTGGGACAGCAACAACCTGGGCAACGCCATTCCCGGCGCCACGCCGCGGGCCGACATCGACGTGCGGACCGTGCTGCCCGGCCTGCCGTTCTTCGCGCGCCGGGGCGCGCCGCTCACCCTCACGGCGCACGTCACGAACACTTCGGCGCGGCCGTTCCGCGCGCAGGCCAGCTACGGCTGCCGCCTGGTGCGCCTTGGCGCGCAGCTGACCGCCGACGATGGCACGCTGATCGAGCGCGACTACGCGCGGGCCTGGCTGCCGCACGACCTGGCGCCAGGCGCCCAGGCCGCCGTGCCGATCGAAGTGCCGGTGCCCGCCACGCCCGGGCGTTACGGCTTGAAGTTCGATCTGGTGAGTGAAGGCATCGACTGGTTCGAGGCCTGCGGCTCGCCCACCATCACTCGAGGGCTGTGGGTAACTTAAGGGTGCTGGGGTGCTGAAGTGCTTGGGTGCTGAAGTGCGGAGAACAAGATGAACAAGAAGCTGATTACTATCGTCGCGCTCGGGGGCCTGTTGTCGGTCACTGCCCTGGCGCAGCAGCGCGCGGCGGATGGCGTCACCCTCAATGACGAGGGCCTGCCGCAATACTCCACGTTCTCGCTGTGCGCCATTGATCCGGTCACGGGCCAGTCGGGCGCCGGCGTGACCACGCGCGTGCCGTTTGTCGGCCGCGCCGTGCCCCACGTCCGCGCCGGCATCGGCGCCGTCTGCACCCAGGCCTCGACCATGGTCGAATACGGCCCACGCGGGCTGGACCTGCTCGCCAAGGGCGTCGAACCACAGACCGCGCTCGCCCAGCTGCTGGCCGACGATGAGCAGCGCGAATCGCGCCAGCTGGCCTTGATCGACATGAAGGGCCGTGCCGCCGCCCACACCGGCAAGCAGAACGGCAACTGGGCGGGCAGCCGCCAGGGCCTCAACTACACCGTCCAGGCCAACATCATGGTCGGCCCGGAAGTCGTCGAAGCTGTCGCCGCCACCTTCGAGGCCACGGCCGGCACGAGCATGCCGCTCGCCGAACGCATGATCCTCGCGATGGAGGCCGGCCAGGCCAAGGGCGGTGACCGCCGCTGGGGCAACCTGCAGTCGGCCGCGATCAAGATCGCCGATCCCAACGACCCGGGCCGCGGCGGCGATCACATCGCGCTGGCCATTGAAGTCGGCGAGCACCCGGAGCCGGTCGCCGAGCTGAAGCGGATTTACTACACCACCGGCCGCCGCCTCGGCTATCGCTCGTTCTCGCGGATCGAGGGGGCCGACGTCATCGAACTGAAGCGCATGCTGCACGCGCTCGGCTACTGGAAGCCCACGCTCGCCGCGTTCCCAAGCGCTCCGGCCGGCACCAACACGCCGCCGATGCAGGAGCTGCGCAAGACCAACCCGGCCGCATTCGAGAAGGCCGCGACCGAGGCACGCCAGGCGTCGGCCGCCTACACGCGCGACTACGCCACGTTTGACGACGAAACCGTTGCCGCCGTTGACAAATTCCGCGCCGACAAGAGCCTGAATTACCAGGGCAACCCGCCGGGGCTGGTCGATGCGCGCTTGGTCGAGGCGCTGCGCGCCGCGTACTTCGCGAAGACCAAGAAATGAGGTGGCGGCAACCCTTCAGGGTTGCCGGCGCGGTTATTCCACCGTCACGGGCGCGATACAGTCGCCCTTCGCATCCCCGCCCAAGGGCATCCAGCCGGTGAAATCCGGCTGGGCCGCCATCATCAGCACCGGCGCCAGCGCGTCAGCCTTGAACCCCGGGCCGGCCTGTTGGCCGAGCGCCGTGCGGAACGCGTCAAATCCCGCCACCGAGAACAGCAGGTAATACAACTGCCGCGTCGCGCCCATGGCCGATACGCGCCGGTACCCCACGCACGTGGGCGCAATGGTCGCGCGATCGAGTCCGGACGAGTGCGCCAGCGCCAGGACCTGTTCGGGCGTAATCGTCGCCGGCAGTTCCTGCCTGAGCGCGAGCGGAATGCCCGGCAGGCTGGGCGTGCCCATCGACTCCATCTGCCGGCTGAACAACTGCCGGAACAGGTTCATCGGCAGCTCGGGTGGGGGCCGCAGCGAGACGACCGAGCCCTGCGAGTCGGCTGCGCTATCGACACCCAGCGTCCACCCCTGCAAGTGCCGCGCGGCGACCTGGTAGGGCTCGGCACGCACGTCCTGCGCCGAGCGGATGAACAGCCACCCGCCCCCGGCGATGACGACGAGGGCGATGGCAACCTTGACGAGAGGATGAACCTTCTTCGCCGCCATCAGGGCTCACGCGACGCCGTGTAGGCCGCGATGGCGATCATGTCGTCGACGGTGAGCTTCTCCACCGCGCTCTTCATCAGCGCCGACCACGGACCCTTGCGCACGCCCTGCTGCAGGTCGAACAACTGCCGCACGGTGTAGCTGGGCGAGCGGCCCGCCAGCGGCGGCACCGGGCCCAGGCCCTTCAGGTCGGCACCGTGACAGGTGCCGCACGCCACGGTCCGGCCGGCCCCGCCGGTCTTCACCAGCCCCTCGCCTCTCGCGATGCTGCCCTTCGGCACGTAGGCCACGAATCCGGATGCCGCGTCGCGCAACTCGGTGCGGCGCAGGTCCTCGGGCATCTCGATGATGCGCTGGCCAAGAGGCTCGGTCCCGTCACCGGTCGGCGTGTGCATCGACCCGGCTATGCGCGTCTTCGGCACTTCGACGGCTTCGACCACGCGAATCCACTTCGTGAACGGGAACGACGCAAAGTAGGCCGCAGCTGTGCGGATGTCCTCGTCATTGGCGGCCTTGGCATCCTGGATCATGGCATTGGGCGGCCCCATCTTCGGCTCGGCGCTCTTGCGGTCGCCGTTCTTGAAGTCGGCCATCTGCTGGACGATGTAGGCGGCGGGCAGGCCCGCGAGCGAGGCGTTCTCGGGGCGGCCCTGGCCGTTGACGAGATGACAGAACCCGCAGGCGCGCATTTCCGGGCGGCGGCCGTGTGCGACCGATTCGGGCATCGATGGATGCGCGGCGGGATGCCAATCGGGTGGATTGAAGGCATCGCGCGTCTGCGCGGCGGTGAGCGACACCGTGCTGCCGGGAACTTGCTGGGGCGCCGGATCCGGCGGCGCCGGCTTGGCGCCAGGCACCGGCGGCGGATTCACGGTGTACGCCCACGGCGGCGGAGCAGGCGATTGCGCGGCGGCGAGTGCCGCTGCCCACACGACTCCGCCCAGAACCCATGCCAATCGTTTCATCCTGACGACGTTACCCGTTTCCCAGGCGAATTTCCATGGCCGATGCAACAACGCGGCCCTGCGGATCGCGCCGGACGATATCCGGCGGGGGATCGCCAGGGCTGGCCCTCTCGCCAATAGCGCGCACCGTCATGCGGTCGCCCGCGAGCTGTGCCAGCAGGAAATGGCAGTCGGTCCCCCACGACACGGTGGCAGCCTCGATGAAGCGATCCGGCGGCGTGCGCCGCAGCTTGCCGGCCGCGCCAGTGACGAAATGGTCGAGGCCGGGCACGCGTGAGTGCTGGAAGTTGTGCTCGTGCCCCGTGAACATCACTCGCACGCCCGAGCGTTCGAACAGCGGCAAGAGGCGTTCCATCCCGCGGGTGTTGTGATGCTGGGGGCCGGCGCTGAAGAGGGGATGGTGAGCGAACGGAATGCGCCACCGGCCCTGGCCACCATCACCCGGAAAACTGTGATCGACGAATTCCCAGTGCTTCGGATACGCGAACAGCCGGTCCCGGAAGAACGCCTCGCGCGACGTGTCGAGGCAGATGAACTCGATGTCGGAACCGTAGCGAAAACGGTAGAACAAGCCGGGACCAAACGACGCGCGTCCCGAGGCCTCCTCGCCAAGCATGCGCTCACGCAAACAGAAATTGTCCTCGCCTGGGTGCGGTCGTCGCGCTCTTCGGTCTCTTGCGCATCGTGGTTGCCAATCGACGGGTAGACCGGCACGCGATTCACGATGTAGCGATAGGGCTGGAAGTAGGTAAAGAACCAGTCATCGTCTTCGTCGCCCGTGCCGCCGATGGGCAGTCCAAGAATGCGGCGGCCGGCGTAGATGTTGTCGCCGGTCGTCAGGATCAGCCGGACATCGTGCGCGTTGACGACGTGCCGCAAGGCATCCGCAACCTGCTGCTGCCGGCGGTGTGCCGAATGCGTTTTGACGCCAACCCCGAAGTCGCCCATCGCGGCAAAGGCCAAGGCGCCGGCCGGCAGGGCCGGGTCGGGATTGGTGCGAAAGCGGTTGTCGTAGCGCCCTCCCGTTTGCACCAGTGCCTGATCAGCCGCCGACCAGTCCCAGCGCTCGCCGGCTGCCCATTCCTGGCCTTTGACGAACACCTTGTAGCGGTACTCGGTATCGGGCTGCAGCCCGGCAACCCAGCAGTGATTGGCGGATTCGGTGGCAGCCGTGCTGACCACGCGGCCCTCACGGTCGCTGACTTCGACGCGGGCGGGGCCATATGGCGCGGAACATGCACCGATCGAATCCTTGCGTGGGGGATGGACGTATCTCAAATCTTGATCGTCAACCAGCTTGGCCAGCCCGTGCGTAGTGGCGCGGAAGTAGAACGCGCCCCACGCGATGAGGGCCGACTTGTGGGTCACGGTGGGCAGATAAAGGTACGGCTCGGCATGAAACTCAGGCATCGGTGCGCCTCGTCCTCTTCCCTGAGCCTATCGCGCGGCGGCAGCCTCGCCTAGTTGGATCAAATGTCCGGCGCCAAGCTCATCTTCATCGTCGCGTCGACCGCGGCCAGCATCGTGGCCGGCTTCCTGGCCGTGCATGGTTTCTGGCGCCTGCGGTCGGCGTGGCAACGCCACCGCGCGGGCCGCCGTTCCATGCGCGCCCAGACGGCAGTGATCTGGCGCGATCCCGGGCCCGTCCACCGGCTGGATCTTGAAAACGGACCGGGCGGCCGCCAGGGCGCGCCGGCGCCGCCGTACGCGTTCATGGAAGAGCACACGACGGGATCGCAGCCGTGTTTGTCGGTGTGCGACGCCAGCGGCCGCGTGTGGCGCGTCAAGTGGGGCGCTGAAGTGAACACCGAGACCTTCTGCACGCGCCTGGCGTGGGCAGCCGGTTACTTCGTCGAGACGACTTACTTCGTGCCGGCCGGGCGCATCGAGGGCGCCGTCGATTTGAACCGCGCGAAGGCCTGCCTGGACGAAGCCGGCCACTTCTGCAATGCCCGCTTCGAACTCGATGAAGAAGGAGTGGTCAAGCATTTCGACGCCCACGGCTGGGCGTGGAACGACAACCCGTTCGTCGGCACGAACCAATTGAACGGCCTCAAGATCCTGATGATGCTGCTCTCGAACTGGGACAACAAAGACGTGCGCGACGTCGCCCGCGGGTCGAACACGGCGATCTTCGAATACCGGCTGGGCAAGCACCGGCGCGAAGCGCGCTATCTGATCATCGACTGGGGCGCGGCTCTTGGCGCGTGGGGCAGCACCGTGTTGAGCCGCGGCCGCTGGAATGCCGAGGCGTTTGCCTCACAGACCGATCAGCTGATCACCGGCGTGGAAGGCGACCAGGTCAGCTGGGGCTATGCCGGCCAGCGAACGGCAGATGCCGTTGACGGCATCTCGGTCGGCGATGTGCGATGGCTGCATGCGCGGCTCGCCCCGCTCACCGACGAGCAAATTGGCGCCGCGTTGCGCGCCAGCGGCGCCACCGCCGGCGAGGTTAGGGCCTTCACCATCGCCATCCGCCAACGCATCGATCGGTTGGCTGCCGTGTGATACGCGTTACTTCTTCGGCAGCTCGAACACGTACAGGGTGTGGCCGTTGGCCGGCGGGTTGATCTCCGGCGTAATCGTGCGCGGCACCACGCGCGGGCTGCCGCCGCCCACCCCCGTCGTCACGGCGATGTACTGCTTGCCATTGGCCGAGAACGACACTGGGAACCCCTGCACCGCGGTGCCGAGGCGCGCCGACCACAACACTTCACCGGTCTTGACGTCGAGCGCGCGGAACTGGCGGTCCAGGTCGCCGATGAAGACCACGCCGCCGGCCGTGCTGAGGGCCGCCGTCAGGTAGGCGGCGCGCTGCTGCACGCTCCACGTCTCTTTCATGGTCGTCACGTCGATGGCGAGCAGCTTGCCAACGTTGCCGTCGCTACCGGGCATTTCGAAGAACCGGCGCGCGGCCGAGGTGCCGCCCGAGCCTTCGGCGAACTCCACCTTGCGGGCGGCAATCTCCATGCACGACTGGCTGAGCGGGATGATCAGCTGGCGCGTCGGCGGGTGATACGTCATCGCCTGCCAGTTGTGACCGCCCTCGGTGCTGGGGCACACCGCCAGCCACTCGTCGAGCTTCTGGTCGACGATGTCCTGCCGGTAGGTGGGCGTGCCCTTCTCCGGATCGATCTTGTCGAACATGTTCTGGAAGACGGTCTGCTTGTAGCCGAGGAACTTGCCGGTCTTGCGCTCGAGCTTCCACAGGATGCCGGCCTTGCCGATGGTAAAGAGGGCCTTCTCGGGACCGTTGTCGATCAGGACGCGCTCGAAGACCTCGTCCTGGTCGAGCGTCTCGCCCGGGATGTGCTGGTAGTGCCAGGCGAGGGAGCCGTCCTCGGCCCTGAGCGCCACGGTCGAACCGGTGTAGAGGGCGGCGTCAGCGACCTTGGTGCCGCGGCTCGCCGGCATCCACGGCTTGGGCTGCGCGACGCCGTAGTAGATGAGATCGAGATCGGGATCGTAGCTGCCGACGATCCAGGTATCGCCGCCGGCCCGCATGCCGTCGGGCAGCGCGCCCCAGGTGTCGCCGCCCGGCTCCCCCGTCCGCGCGACGGTGTGGAACTTCCACAGCAGCTTGCCGGTACCGGCATCGTAGGCGCTGATGAAACAGCGCTCGCCGGCGCGGAAGCGATCGCAGCCCTGCAGGCCCTGGATCACCTTGCCGCGCACCACCAGCGGACCGCTGGTCTGGTAGTACCCCTTGGTGCTGTCGGCCACCGTCACGTTCCACACCACCGCGCCGGTCCGGGCGTCGAGCGCATACAGCTTGGCGTCGGTGGTCGACAGGAAGATCTTGTCCTGGTAGATGGCGATGTTGCGCATGGACGCGAACGAGCCGAACGCGGCGTTGGGGCCGACCTGGTTCTCCCAGATCAAGTCGCCGGTCGCGGCATCGAGCGCCTGCACCATGTTCAGCGTGTGCGTGAGGTACATGATGCCGTTGTGCACGAGCGGCATCGGCTGGTTGGAGCCGCCCTCGTTCATGGCCCAGCTCCACGCCAGCTTGAGGTCCTTGACGTTCTTGTTGGTGATCTCGGTGAGCGGACTGTAGCTCCACGCCTGGTAGTTGCGCCGCGCCATGAGCCAGTCGCCCGGATCGGGGTTCTTCAGCATGGCGTCAGTCACCGGCACGTAGTTCTTCAC
>Ga0209770_10000613_pt1 | contig 19221 bp, 16 predicted proteins | sample LauGreSu1BDMLBDD_2_FD_187572 | JGI IMG/M metagenome (GOLD analysis project Ga0209770, IMG submission 187572) | Freshwater lake microbial communities from Lake Michigan, USA - Su13.BD.MLB.DD (SPAdes) (version 2) | ecosystem: Environmental > Aquatic > Freshwater > Lake | place: Lake Michigan, USA...
AAGACGCCGAGCCAAGTAGCCAAGGCACTCAAGATCAGACCCGCCCGTGTGTACACGGTGCTGTGGCTCGACAAGAAGAAAAACCAAGTGACGCCCGAGCAGAGTTCCGATCCTGCTGTGCGCGAAGCAGAGAGGCAGTACATTATGAAGTCGAACGCCGTATACAAGGCGAAGAAACCATCGAAGCTCATCGATGCGGTGAACGAGATGAAGTCCACGCTCGATGCGTTGGACAAGATTAAAGACAAACCAAAGAAGTCAAAAGCAATACAAGAAGGCAACGACTTGGCAAATAAAATTTTCCAAGAGACCTACGACAAATACCACCCCGACCTCGTGAACCATCCCCCGCACTACAAATCAGGTGGCGTCGAGACCATCGACTTCATCGAAGCGAAGGATTTAAATTACCGCTTGGGTAATGTGGTCAAGTACGTCAGCCGCGCTGGTCGCAAGGACTCTGATCCTGTGCAGGATCTGGAGAAGGCAGCGTGGTATCTCAAGCGTGAGATCGATGCGAGAAAACGTGCGTGAAACCGAAGAACGAGTTTGCTTTCCCGCAATTGGAGAGTGACCGTCTCTCATGGTGGGGGCACGGCATGACGCTGCGTGATTACATGGCTAGCAAGAGTTTAAATGCTCTGATCCATGCACACGGTATCGTGCTGCGCCCCCAAGAGGCAGCGAGACTGGCCTACTCCTATGCGGACGCCATGATGGAAGAACGTGAGGTGAAGAAATGATTAAGTGGTTGCTAGGATTTTTCAAACGACGGGATGAGTTCCGTAAACGTGAGTGGACACACGTTCCGCCTCCTGCATGGGGAGCTAAGCGTGGCGGGAGGGAATACTGGTGAGCGACTACAGAGTAAAGATTTCCGTATCGAACGCACGAATACGTCGAGCGATGGAAGTGGCGGGATACACATCCATACTGGGTATGTGCCAAGAACACAAGCTGCGAGTCGATATAGTTTACAAACTAGTCAACATGAAAATGTCGCCGTTGAAGGAGGACGGCGAGTGGTGTCCCACGGCACTAAAGCTAGCAGATGCTTTAAATGTTCTGCCCGATGATCTGTTTAGCGACCGGCAAAAGACCATCACGTTGAAGACCAACGAAGGGCATCGAGATGTAACAGAGTCAGAGCTAGCCGCGATTGCTATTGAACAAAACTGGAACGAGCGACTTGAAGATATGCGGGAGAACGACGCGATCAGTCAGATTGCCTCGGAGCAGACCGAAAAAGTACTCAATGCCGCCATGGAATACTTGCTTACTCCAAGAGAAGTAGAAGTTCTTAAGGTTAGGTTTGGTTTTACTACAGACGAAGAAGCAGATCGGTCATTAGGAAAAGTAGGTGAACGGTTTGGTCTTTCCAGAGAACGTATACGGCAAATAGAAGCCAAAGCACTTAGAAAATTGCAAAAGCCGTACGCTAAAAGATTCCTTAAAGAAAACCTATAAACGAGGAAAGACTTATGAATGAGTGGGACAAGTTAGATGATATTGGCTGCCGTCGCTTGTGGGCAGCGGTGATGTACCAAGCCATCAAGGATGTTGATCTTGGAGATGCGAGAGGTATCAACTGGGTCTACGCTCGTAGGAAAACCGTAGGTTCCATGCGATGGATCTGCGATATGTTGGATTTGGACTACGGCAAATTGCAGATGCTCTGCACTACACGAGACGGGCGATCCATGATCTTGCGCCGCTCTGAACAGGGCAGGCGTAGCCCGAGGTCGATGGTCAAGGGCAGGACACTATGAAGGAGTACACTAAACCAACAAGATACAACCTGACTATTTCGTTTGAGCAGTACAAGTTTCTGTTAGAGCGAAAGAAAGAGGCGCAGAAGAACCGCGAAAGGATCAGCTACAAAGATCTTGTACAAGAGTGGGGTATCAAGCAGTACTACATGGCGACTGCTATGAACAGAGGTATCAAACAGTACGATTATCGAATTTGGAAGGAGGCTCAAGATGAAGATCGTAGACGACGAGTCCCCACCGGGGGCATGGAAAGACGAAATGAAAGCCGCCCCTTGGGGCTACGGGCAGAGTCAATTAAAGAAAGTCGAAACCGCCCTGAACAACGTGCGTAAGGCAGGACTATGGGAAGAAGCCCATGTTTTGTCCTTAGAAATCAGGACGTTGCAGATGGAGGTCGAGAATCTTTCCGGTTTAAAGTGAAACATTCGAGGGGTAAAATGCCGCCCCATGAAGATCACTTACGGCCAAGTCGATGCTTCTGACCCGGGAGTCAAGCGGCAACTGAAGGTGCTGCAAAAAGCCTGTCTCCCGGCGGATGATCTTTACTTCCCGGAAGATGGGGTGTGGTGGATGGCGTACCACAAGACTACCCCGGTAGGTTTTAGCTGCTTGTCGCCATCGCAGCAGATGGAGGATGGGATTTATTTAGGACGCTGCGGTGTGCTGAGTGCGTACAGGGGGTATGGCATTCAGCGGCAGATGATCCGGATACGAGTTCAATGGGCGAGAAGGCACGGGTATAGATGGGCTGTATCGGATACCACCGACAATATACCAAGTGCCAACAACCTGATCTCGTGTGGCTTCAGACTCTACACCCCCAAGATTCTGTACTCGTTCGCACGAGCGTTGTACTGGCGCAAGAGGTTGTAGGGGGTTCGATGCCGTTCAAGGACGAGGCCGTACGTAAGGCCAAGCAAAAGGTGTACGCACGGAAGTGGTACGAAGGAAACAGACAAGAGGTTATTAAGAGAGCGAGGAAGGGTAGAGATAAAAGCAGAGTAGAGTGGGTCGCATACAAATCGAAGCAGCGGTGTAGTCATTGCCGAAAGAAACATCCGGCTATCATTGACTTTCATCATGTGATCAAAGAAGGTAAGCGATCTGTTAATTACTTGGCTGTGAGGAAAAGAAACATAGCCGAGGCGATCAAAGAGGCAGAGGAGAAGTGCATTCCTCTGTGCTCGAACTGTCATCGAATACTGCACTGGGATTTAACACGGAAAGCAATGAGGGTTAGGAGAAAGAAACGTGGGGACATTCCGGATATTAGTTAGCATCGCATCCTATCGTGACCCGTTACTGGGCTGGACGATACGAGACGCTTACGAGAACGCGAAGAACAAAGACCACCTCATGTTTGCTGTGGTCGAGCAGGCGTTTGAGAGCGAGGCGCTTGACTACCGGTCACTACCTTTCAGTAGGCAGATACGCTACGTCAGGGTGAATCCGGAGCAGAGCCGTGGTTGCTGCTGGGCGCGTAGCGTGGCGCAGACTCTCTGGGGCAACGAGGACTATTACTTCCAGATCGACTCGCACATTGGGTTTGACCCGAACTGGGACACGTTGATGCACGCTGCGATGCAGCACCTGCGAGAGCACCACGACAGGCCGCTGATTACGAACATGCCCTATGCTCTGGAGGCAAAGGACGACGACATCGTGAACAACCCGGTGGTGAAGATCCGTGACGACAAGGAGTTCCAAGAGCTGACCCGCATCTGCCGACCGGTGCAGAAGGAGACAACATTTAAAGATAACTACTTCATCGGCGTTCAGTGTGACTACGTACCGAAGAAGAACTTTGTGCCGGGCTATCTTGTCGCAGCGGGCTGCCTCTTCACGCTGGGTAAGTGGGTAGAAGAAGTACCGTACGATCCGTATCTGTTTTTTGAAGGCGAGGAGCAGTCGATTGCGCTGCGATCATGGACGCATGGGTACAGCATCTTTCACATCTCGCCGTTGATGTTCTACCACTACTACGTCTCTGCCTATAAGCAGCGGTTCTGGAGCGATGACGTAGAGAAACAATCGCCGTGGCAGGCTTTAAACGAACGCTCGTTCAACCGACTACAACGTATCGTAACGGGCGATGACATGGGCATCCATGGTCTGGGTACTCGCAGGTCACTGCACGACTACATTCGGTTTACTGGGATCGATTACTTAAACAAGAAGATAGAACCAAAAGCAATGGACAAGTCTGTATTCAATGGTGATTACCGATTGTCCCCGAGGACTTACTAATGGATATGGATGGCGATATACTGGAACTTATCAAAGAATTACCAGAGCAAGTTAACAGTCCGGACATCAGTGCGGAGTTTAAATTTCTGGTAGTTGGCGCAGTGCTCTGGCGCTGTGCGGATGAGATTAAGTTTTTACGTGACGAATTGGAAAAGGCAAGGAGTGGGGTTCGTGGCAACCGTCGCAAGAATAAGAAGGTGCAAGACCTGCAAGAACGTATTCATCGATCCGGAATCCTTGCGTAAGCACAAGTACTATGGCGAATGCCGTAGTCACGAAGCTCTCCGAGCAGCCGGGTTTGTCGAGACACCCAAAGGGTGGAAGTGCACTAAGTTTATTAGGTCTATATGAGCGTCATTACACTAGATTTTGAAACGTACTACTCGAAAGAGTTCAGTCTGACTAAGTTCACGACTGAAGAGTACATTCGTAGCAAGCAGTTCGAAGTCATCGGCGTAGCAGTTAAAGTGAATGACGACGACACCGAATGGTTCAGCGGCACTCATGAGGAGACCAAGGCATGGCTCAATCAGTTTGATTGGGAACACTCTGCCCTGCTCTGCCACAACACGCTGTTCGACGGGGCGATCCTTGCTTGGATATTCGGGATCAATCCTGCTCTCTATATGGATACGCTCTGCATGGCCAGAGCAATACATGGCGTGGATGCGGGTGGCTCCCTCGCTGCGCTCGTTAAACGGTACGACTTGGGGGAAAAAGGAACGGAGGTAGTCAATGCACTGGGTAAGAAACGTTTGGATTTTGATAGCGGAGATCTTGATCGGTATGCTGGTTATTGCCGCAACGATGTTGATCTTACCTATCATCTTTTTAATAAACTCGCTGCGGAGTTCCCGGGAGAGGAACTTGAACTGATCGATATGACGTTACGGATGTTCATTCATCCCACGCTAATGATCGATGACGGTCTACTGACTGGACGGTTGGATGAAGTCAGAGAAGAAAAGAGCAAGCTTTTAAATGGTCTGAAGGAAGTACTGAAGGTCGACACTGAGGAAGATGTCCGCAAGAAACTTTGCAGCAACAAACAGTTTGCCAAGGTTTTGGAGGAGCACGGAATCAAGCCGCCCACCAAGACTAGCCCCACGACCGGCAAGGAGACCTTTGCCTTTGCCAAGAACGACGAAGGGTTTATCGCACTGACAGAGCACGAAGACCCCGTGATCCAACAACTCTGCGCGGTGCGTCTGGGTACTAAATCAACACTGGAGGAAAGCAGAATTGAACGCTTTATTCGTATTCGTGGTAGGAACCGTGGTCGGCTACCTATCCCGCTCAAGTATTACGGCGCTCACACGGGTCGCTGGTCGGGTATGGACTCGGTCAACCTACAAAACCTTCCATCACGAGATAAGAGAAAGAAGACACTCAAGAATTCGGTGGTGGCTCCGCCAAACCATGTCGTTATCAACAGCGACTCCTCGCAAATCGAAGCACGCGTCCTTGCGTGGCTGGCTGGCCAGACGGATGTAGTCGAGCAGTTCCGCCGGGGCGAGGATGTGTACTCGATCTTTGCATCGAAGGTCTACGGCAGGGAGATCAGCAAGAAAGACCCCGTCGAGCGGTTCGTCGGTAAGACCTGCGTCCTTGGCCTTGGCTACGGAACCGGGGCACTGAAGCTGCGCCACACCCTGAAGACCCAGCCGCCCGGGGCTGACCTGACGGAGGAGGAATGCAAGCGTATCGTCACCGTCTACCGCACCGAGAACGATAAGATCCCGGATCTGTGGAAGGAGTGTGACCGTGCTTTAAATGCCATGATGAAGGGAGTCGACGAGTCATTCTCTTTGGGTCATGGTGGAGCACTCTGGATCACACCAGACGGTATCGGACTACCGAACCATCTGCACATTCGATACAACAACCTACGTCTCGTTGAAGATAAGGTGACGTACGACTCGCGCAAAGGACCAGTCAGTATCTGGGGCGGAGCGATGGTCGAGAACGTAGTGCAGGCGTTGGCTCGTATCATCGTGGGTCAACAAATGTTGAAGATCCGTGAACGCTATCGACCCGTCCTGACAGTGCATGACGCAGCCGTGATCGTTGTACCAAAAACTGAAGTAGAGGAAGCCCTTGATTTTGTAACTAAAGTTATGTCTACTCCTCCTGATTGGTGTCCTGATTTGCCCGTCGCTTGTGAAGCGAAGTGGGGTGAGTCATACGGGAGTTGCGGATGATTAAGTGGAGTTACAGTGGCCTGAAGGAATACGTGAACTGTCCCCGGCAGTATTACGAAGTTAAGGTCGCAAAGAATTTTGTAAAGCGTCCGACACAGCAGATGCTGTACGGCTCCGCAGTTCACAAGGCACTCGAAGATTACGTCGGGGAGAGCAAGCCGCTAGAGAAGAACTACGAGCGGTACCAGCCCATGCTAGATGCCCTGTTGGAGATCGATGGGCAGCGTCTCCCCGAATACCGTATGGCACTCAACACCGATCTACAGCCCTGCTCATTTGGAGCTAGTGAGTATTGGGTCAGAGGCATCGTCGACTTGTTGATTGTCAACAACGATACGGCACACATCGTGGACTACAAAACCGGTAGTGCGAAATACGCTGACGTAAAACAGCTACGACTGATGTCGCTAATGACATACGCACATTTCCCGGAAGTCCAACACATCAAGGCCGGGTTGTTGTTTGTAGCCCACAATACTTTTATCGACGAGACTTATCACCGCGATGAGTCCGAGAACTTGTGGAAGGATTTCCTTCCTGACCTTGAACGATTAAAGTTATCTCATACAGCAGACAAGTGGCCCGAGAACCCTACCCCGTTGTGCGGCTGGTGTCCGGTTACTACCTGCCAATTTCAAAAGGTGCGCTAATGCCATACGTCAACAAACCACGCCCGTACAAGAAAGAGTACCAGCAGCAGAAGGCTCGCAATGAACATGCAGATCGCATGGAGCGACAACGCGCTCGCCGTACTGTCGATAAGAACGGGAAAGATTTAAATGGTAATGGGAAAGCAGATCGACGGGAGGGCAAGGACATTGCTCACAAGAAAGCCCTGTCGAAAGGTGGTACGAATAAAGACGGTTACACAATTCAATCCGTCCGTCGCAACCGCTCGTTTAAACGTACATCCAGCGGAGCGATGAAGTAATTCCCCACAAGGCATGAGTGTGGAGGAATGGGGCGTTTAACCCACTTCCGCCCTAGCGTAGTCATAAGCGCTTAACCATGTCTGTTAGTGACGGCCCTGCTTTATTGCTTTTCCGGGCTGGGCGCTAACCGACTAACCCCCGTAAGGGGTCTTAGTTTCTGGAGTAGTTATGCAGATTATTGACGACACAGTTTTGCAGTTTGCCCTGCCGCATGAACTTGCTGATGACGTTTACGGATGCATCGACAAGTGCGAGATTCATAAGTCCTGTGACCACGACAAAGACCTGCTGCTGTATTGGGGTCAAGAAGAAACTCAACGACTAGCGCATATCTGTGACGCAGCGTTCCCCCATCCCGGAGTCATGAAGATTCCGTCGCCGATGGTCAGGGACTACAAGTGGCCGGGTATTTATAAACCATTCGATCACCAGAAAGACACAGCAGCATTCCTGTCGATCCGACAACGAGCTTTTTGTTTCAACGAAGCGGGTACCGGCAAAACATCTGCGGCCATCTGGGCGGCGGACTACCTCATGGGGCTGGGGCTGATCAAGAAAGTGCTGGTCATCTGCCCACTGTCGATCATGCATTCAGCATGGCAAGCAGATGTACTTAAGACAGCGATGCACCGAACTTGTGCCGTAGCTCACGGGCAACAAGACAAGCGCCGCAAGATCATTCGAAACAACTACGAATTCACAATCATCAACTACGACGGAACTCACACGGTATTCGATGAGTTAGTGAAAGCCGACTTTGATTTGATCATTGTTGACGAAGCCAACGCATATAAGACAGCCAGCACCCGCAGGTGGAAGACGCTGTCAAAACTAATTCAGCCGCACACATGGCTATGGATGATGACGGGTACGCCTGCCTCACAGTCTCCGATGGATGCATTCGGGCTAGCTAGGTTAGTTAGTCCATACCGAGTACCGAAGTTCATGACGGCGTGGCGGGACAAAGTCATGATGCAGGCAACACGATTTAAGTGGATACCGAAGAAGACATCCAAAGACGATGTGTTTTATGCACTGCAACCAGCGATACGCTTTACAAAGGCCGAGTGCCTTGACTTGCCAGAGGTCACATACCAGACCCGCGAGGTGCCGCTCACACCACAAGTCCAGCTTTATTACAAGCGACTTATCAGTCAACTGTTGATCGAGGCAGCAGGTGAGCAAATCACGGCGGTCAACGCCGCAGCAAGTCTCAACAAGCTTCTACAGATATCAGGCGGTGCCGTATACACCGACACCCGCGAGGTGGTTGAGTTCGACATCTCCCCTCGTTTAAATGCGCTAGAAGAAGTGCTTGATGAAACTATAAATAAAGTTGTAGTATTTGTTCCGTACACGCATACTATTGAACTCGTATCGGAACACTTGACGAAGAAGGGGTATACAAACGAGATCATTCAAGGGTCAGTGTCTGCGACAAAACGTTCTGACATCATTCAAAGATTTCAGACGCAGACTAACCCGAGAGTACTGATAATCCAGCCGCAAGCCGCATCGCACGGTGTTACTTTGACTGCCGCTGATACGGTAGTGTTCTGGTCTCCAGTGATGTCGGTCGAGACGTACCTGCAATGTGTTGCGCGTATTGATCGTGTTGGACAGAAGAACAACATGACCGTGGTGCATCTGGAAGGATCGGATGTAGAACGGAAGATGTACAAGATGTTGAGAGGCAAGGTGGACAACCACCAGCAGTTAGTTGATCTGTATAAACAGGAGTTGGAAAGCAATGAGTAAATACAATACAGAGGAGTTGGTGTCAGCATACATCACACTTCGTAACGAACGAGCCAAGCTCAAAGAAGATTACGAAGAAGCTGACAGCAAACTCGTGAAGGATATGGATCAGATCGAGCAGGTGATGCTTGAGATCTGTAACGAGGTAGGAGCAGACAGTATCAAGACTCAGGTTGGCACAGTCATGCGGCGTGTCAACGAGCGGTACTACTGCACCGATTGGGATAACTTTAAAAATTATTTGCTTGAGAATGAGGCCGTTGATCTTCTTGAGCGTCGTATACATCAGGGGAACTTTAGGGAGCATATGACGGATATCCAAGGTCAAGGGCTTCCCCCCGGTGTCAACGTGATGCGTGAGTTTGGCATCACCGTCCGCAAAGCTAGTTAGGAGTTTAGTTATGAGTAACGATTTGATTCTTAGTATTAGAAACAACCTCGCCAAGGTTGGAGTTGACGACGAAACCCTCGCAGTTGCTGGTAAGTCCGGCGGCGGTGGCGGTGGTGGTAGTAAGCGCATCTCCATCAAGGGCGGCGTGTTCCGCAAGTACGTTGGTGGTAAGGAAGTCGCAGCAGTCGAAGACCGTCACATGAACGTGATCTTCGTGAAGATGTCCCCGACCCCTAGCCGCACGTACTACACGGGTGCATACAAAGAGGGGGAGCGAATCTCGCCTTCCTGCTGGTCGTCAGACTCCAAGTCTCCAGACCCAGAGGTAAAGAACCCGCAGTCCTCGTCTTGTGACAGCTGCCCGATGTCTATCAAAGGCTCTGGCCAAGGTGGTAGCGGTGCGGCTTGCCGTTTGTCATGGCGTACGGCTGTGGTTCTCCCGTCTGATCCGAACGGGGATGTCATGCAGTTGGTGCTCCCGGCAACGTCAGCCTTTGCCAAGGAAGATAGTGGTAAGTGGGGCTTCCGTCCGTACTGCCAGTATCTGGCGAACAACAACATCAGTGCCAAGCACGTTGTGACCAAGATGCAGTTCGACACCAAGTCGCCTGTACCGAAGGTTATGTTCTCGCCTGTCGCTGCTGTTGACGATGTTACCCTGCCGGTCCTTGACGCGCAGTCGAAGACGCAGGCTGCTGAGAGTGCCGTTAAGCTGAACGTCTATCAGTCCGATGAAGGCGAAGCTCCGGTAATCCCTGAACCGACCCTTCGTAAGTCAGAGAAGGAATCCATTCCGTCTGAAGATGTCTCTGACGTTATTAAGAAGTGGTCCAAGAAAAAGTAACGGTGACCTATGGCACGACCTTACGGCGAAAAATTTCTTATTGCTTTGCATAAGTCCAATCTTGACACTCTGGGGATCAAGCTGGCGAAGCTGTGCGTAAAGGCAAACCTGCCTGCCACTCTGGTAGCAGTTGCGTTGGAGACTTCTTCAACGACGGTTTACAAATGGTTTCGTGGACAAGGAATTCGCGAGCATAAGCGTAAGGCAGTGGAGGTCTTTATGGACCTTTTGAACGAAGACTTTGCTAGCGGGCTTTTACCGGTTGTCGATAACGATGCTGCGGCTGAGTATATCGGCACGATGATCGGAAAGAAAATCCGCTGACATGACTTCTCGTTTCAACGGCGGGGGACTTACACCCCGCCTTATTTCTCGCTGCGCTTATGAGAAAAGAATTCTACGAAAAAGCATTACCTACGCAGGGCGTGTACTGTGTAGCGTTGATCAATCCAGAGACCAAAAAGGTATGGCACGAATACTATTACCAACTCGATGAACTTGAGGCCGCACTCAGTAGGCATTCAGAGCAGGTCGAGTTTAACGTTTACGTTGCACCGTGTTCTTTCCAAGACGAGGCACGAAGTACATCCAATACAGCATTCGGGCGTTCGTTCTTCGTTGACCTAGACGTTAATCACGGTAGCGTTTGCTACGGCAGTAAAGAAGAAGCGCTGATCGCGCTGGATGAATTTGTCGAAGAGAACGATTTACCTCCGCCAATCCGTATTGATTCGGGTGGTGGGGTTCAGGCGTACTGGCTCTTTGAGGAAGACGTTCAGATCGATGAGTGGAAAGTCTTTGCCGGACTGTTCAAGCAGTTCTGTATGGACAAAGGACTTCTGATCGATCCAGCAGTGACAGCAGACGCGGCTCGCATCATGCGGTGTCCGGAGACCTTGAATCTTCGAGTGCAGGCTCTGTCACGTTTCATCGATACTGAGTTCAACCAATACGACTTTGCTGCATTTAAATCATTCCTTGGCGGCGATGATCTGGATACTGCTCAGGCGATTGAGGTTATCAAAGCCAAGTCGAAGGGTCTTGATGAAGAGACCAAGGCGATTGCTCGTCTCGACAATTTTGAGGATTCGTTCGCTTTGCTGGCGGATAAGAGTCTGGGCGGCAACGGCTGTAACCAGATCAAGTACGTCATCGAGAACCGTGCCACGCTGCCGTATGGGCTGTGGTTTGGTGCGCTATCAATTGCCCAGCGTTGCTCCGACAGGGAAGATGCGATCCGAGCCGTCTCGGAAGATCATCCGGAGTACACGTACGAGAAGGCTGACCTCAAGGCGCAGGAGACTGCGAAGGCTACTGGCCCGTGGACCTGCACCAAGTTCTCTGAGGAAAACCCGGATGGCTGTGAAGGTTGCCCTTTCAGTGGACAGTTCACTTCGCCGATTAGCTTGGCGCGAAAGGTCCGGTTACCGACAGTTGCTACAGCCCCGCTTCCGCCACCGATTCCGCTATCAGAGAACGAAGAGGACACGGTCTGGGGTGAGGGCGAGGATCATGACCTGCTGATCTTCCCGGAGTACCTTGAGCCGTTCGCTCGTAGCGCCCGTGGCAGCATCATGTATACACCTCCGGCTACGGTCGACAAGACAGGTAAGGTCAAGCAGGACCCACCCATCGAGTTGATTACGCGACCGATATACCCATACAAGCGGATGTTTAGTCCGCACGACGGCGAGTGTTTCATGATTCGTACCGTCATGCCGCTGGATGGGCATCGGGAGTTCATGCTGCCGGTCGATCAAGTTTATTCTGGAGAACATTTGACCAAGGCTATCGTGCAGAGCGGGGTGACGTTTGACCCCGAGAAGCTGAAGCTGGTCATGAAGTATTTCATCCGATGGGCAGAGTACATGTCCAGCACTGGGAGAGCCGAACAAATGAGAATGCAGATGGGATGGACAGAAGACCGAGAGGGCTTCGTCATTGGTAACAACGAGATCCGGTCAAATGGTGAGGTTGTTAAAGCAGCGTCATCTCCGTTGATCCGTAACGTCGCACAGCATTTAAAGCCTGCGGGGGATTACGAAACATGGAAGCAGGCAACTAAGATCTTTAACCGCCCGGGCTTTGAGCTACAGGCTTTCGGTATGCTGACTGGGTTTGGTTCTCCGCTCATGAGCCTGACGACGGTGGCTGGTGCGTCGATCTGCTTCCTCAGCGCTAACTCGGGTACGGGCAAGACTGGCTCGCTGTATGCCGCTATCAGCATCTGGGGCCAGCCGAAAGAACTGAGCTTGGTCGATCAGGGTGCTACCCAGAACGGCTTCATCGGACGTTATCTCAACCTGAAAAATGTCATCTTCGGTATCGACGAGGCGTCAAACGCCAAGCCGGAAGACCTCGCCAAGCTGATCCATGCGGTCTCGCACGGTAAGGCCAAGGTACGTATGCAGTCTTCAGTTAACGCCGAGCGCGAGCACGAAGCCTCTGCATCGATGATCACGTTCTTTACCAGCAACCAGTCTATCTACAACAAGCTGGAGTCTTTGAAGGAAAGCCCGGACGGTGAGATGGCTCGTCTCATTGAGTTCCGAGTCAAGCAACCAGAATGGTTCAATGATGATATTGGTATCGAGCATTTTGATAAGTTCCGATTTCACTACGGCCACGCTGGTATTGAGTACATCAAGCATTACTACAAACGTGGGCAGCCTTACGTTAAGGCTCTCGTCGACAAGTGGTACAAGCGATTTAACGAAAAGGTTGGCAACGACACGGGTTATCGCTTCTACCGTAACTCGGTTGCTGCTACGTTTGCCGGTGGTGAGTTGGCTATCGAGGCCGGGATCATCGAACTGGATCTTGAGCGTGTATTCGACGCCATCATCCTAGAGATCATCCAGTTGAAGGACGACACCGTTAAGATCAATAAGACAGACTACCCGGGCCTGCTGACGGAGTTCTTCTTGGAGAACTGGGCGGGCATCCTCGTGCTCGACGAACCCGGCAAGGTAGTTCAGGCACCAAGTTTAGGTAAGCCGGTTATGGGTAGATCCGAGGTGTATAGCAGTACCCACTACATTGCTAAGAGTGCGTTCAAGAAATTCTTGGCTCCGAAGCAGGTCAGTACTCGCGAGTTCGAGGAAGCTATGAAGTCGCACGGTTTAAAGGTCGAGCGTCAGCGTATCACCAATAACTCAGGTGGTTGGGGTAAGGGGCTTTACGATAACGCGATTGCGGTATACGCCATCAGAGCAAAGCTGCCGGACGAATTGCTGAACAAGAATGAATCGAATACCGGAACCTGAATGGATCTTTCCATTTGACGGGATGAACGTAGGGGACAGTTTCTTTATCCCCACGTTGCGTCCTGCAGAGTTGATCTTTGTAGTCGATAATCGAGCCAAGGTGGCAGGGGTCAAGGTGAAAGCCTTTCCCTCGTCCAAGGATGGACGCCTCGGCATCCGAGTCTGGCGAGTACTTTAGAAGATGACGCTGTAGTAGTCGTCGATATCTTTTTTATATTCTTCGTACAGATGCGAGACCCGGTTCATCTGAATGTCGCGGATCTTATTCATCTCTTTCTTGAATGCCTTACGTTCTTTAGGAGTCTCTGCGTAGACTTCACCCACAGCCATGTCACTCCGCAGTTCGCGGATGTCGGCCACGAAGTCGTTGTATAGCGCATCAACTACCGGAGCGTTGGGATAACGTTCTAAGAACCTAGCTGCTACCTCTGGATTCGGGTTGTTGATTGCAGTCGTATACCCGCGCTTCAAGATTTCAATACGCTCACGCGCTTTCTCAAAGTTGACTACAGCGGGACTAGTTTTGTTACCAATATAGCTATCGAGAATGATGAGGTCGGTCTTCGGGTCAAAGTCCTTGCGGCCCATCGCCAGACCAAACGTCAAGTCGTATGCATCAGCAGCGAGTGAGGCCACGCCGTCGACGTACATACTCAAGAAGAACTTGATCTCGGACGGCTCCCACAGGACGCGCTGGTCCGTGGTGTCAGCAATCAACTTGGACAGATCCTTGTACATCTCTTGGATGTTCTCAGAGCCGGTGAAGGCAGGCCCGAAACGATTGTGGTAGTCACGATAGATCTGCTGTCCGAGGCCGCTGACGTTGACAGCGTGTTGGAAGAACCCACGAACCGCAGTTGGCGAGAACGAGTCGAACGCCCAAATGACAGGGTTATCAAATGGATTGTATCTAGCAAACGGCAACGGCAAGAAGCTGTCGAGTGCAATCGTCGCAGTGTTACCCAGAAACTCTTTTTCTGACTGCGTCTTAGCTCCTAAAGCAGCTAACTGAGCACCGAAGGCCGCAAACGCCCCCATACCGAAGCCCCACGGAATCTGGAAGTATTTTTCTTTAAACGACGGCAAGCCAAGCCAGTCAAGCGGCAAACGTAAATTGCGCGTCCAAAGCTCCTTGCTATCTTCAGCGACCGGATTCTTCGGCTCGTCCTCATCGTCGAGCAGCTTGACCACGCCAGCACCCACCGAGAGTGCGACGTAGAAGGACAAGATACCCGCTCCAGTATAGACACCAATCGCGCCTTGCGCGTTCCGCTTCAACTGCATGTAGCGTTCTTTGTAGGCGGCTACTGCTTCCGGATCATTTTTAATCTCGTCCGGTAGTTCTTCCAATATGTTACGAATGTTTCCGTTACGGAACGTCAAGCGAAGCGCCGGAGCAATAGCGTCGATAGCACGAACAGCACCCGTTGCAGAAGGCGGGAAGAACGCATACAACGCGCCCGGCAGCTTATTGATACCCTTCTTTTCAAAGTTAGCAAGGTTCTTGGCAAAGCTGACACCGTACTGTTCAGCTTGATCCGGGGTCATCTTACGTTCGTTCTCGGCGAATGATTTGCCGGTGCGGTATGCCAGCACGCGAGCGGTCAACTCAAAGCCATCCATCCACAGATCGAAGTAACGATCAAGAAACTCTTTGGCTGCTTCAAATTTCTTACGTGCTATGCCTTTATTAGCTTCGTTCAGTAAGTCTTCAAGCTTAGACTTTCCTTGCCAGCTTCGGATGATCGAGACTTTGCCGCCATTCTCCAGATAACTATAGGCATCACGGACGAACGGGTCTCGCCATAAACCAGTCTGACTGTTAAAGCCACCCAGCTTTTTGATGGTTTCAAAATCGCCACGCGAATGGGCATCTGCAATCGTCCAAACCTGCGGAATCCTAAACTCGCCAAATACGGCGCGTCCTACACTCGCAATATACTTCGCAGCGTTTGATCGGCCAAGCTCTGAATAAATGGCACCCGTGTTGGCAAACACGTTACGCGGGAAATCGTAAATCGCAAACTTCGGTTGGTAACGAGTGTATCCCTGACCGATAAAGTTGGTAGCAAACTGTGCAACGCTTCTTATAGGACCGTATTCTTTAAATTTCGGACGTAAAGACTGAACGATTTCTTCATCAAATACTTGCCAGACTTCGATGTCACCATTTGGCAGGTAGTTGTAGAACTTGTCTTCACCGATAAACTTTTTACCACCTTTACCGTCTGTCTCCTCAAAGTCCACTTCGCCCTTATAGCGATCAGTGAATTTAATCGTACCGACAGGCCTACCTTTGACGTAGCTCTTACCAGTCTTGGGGTGCGGCTTGATCAAGTTGACGAGCGTCGGCACAATATCAGCGCGAGCAGAACGAGTCGCAGCTTTACCTGCGTTAACTTGCGTCATCAGGATCGGGCTATCAGGCACATTCTGACGGCCACGGAAACCCGGGAGAAATTCGTTTTTAACGATGTTCATGTACAAGAACTGCTCAGTCTTAGCGACTTTCGCTTTGGTCTTGCCCATCAACGGAGCGTACTTATCCCAGCCGTACAACTTGATGAGATTCTTCGCGGGCTGGGTCAGGTGATTAGCCTCTGCGTTGAACTTCATCGTAATGCTATCGAGATCGATTAGAGCTTGCCGCACCGCCTTGATCTCGTTGCCGTACTTGTTCATCTCCTGAGCAAGCAACTGCAGGGTCTTGTTGTTGGTGTCGTAGTCTACGTTCTCGATGATGTCGTAGTACGGGTCTTCAAGATCAAGCGGACGCTTACCCGGTTTACGAGCTTCGCCCTTACGATCCAATTGACCGTATGAAGCGCCGAGCGGATCAGCATACTTGTCGGCATCAGCAGACTTACGGGGCTTACCGTCCGCGCCAACCTCAATACCAGCCAACTGCAGTAGGCGTTGGTAGATCGCATCGCGGTTCTGGTCGCTCAATTCAGATTCAGTCTGGACAGAATCCAGCAGCATGTCGCGCAGTTGCGCGTAGCTGATCAACTTATCGCTACCCTTCAAGCGAATAGACGGAGTTGTCTTGAGCGGCTTCTCTTTCAGGTAGTTCGTCAGGCGGCGCTGGTCACTCGTCTCAGCGGTGAAGAACGCATCAAGGCGAGCCAGAGCATCCTCAAACTCCATACCCTTCTTGGCCTTGTAGGCGCTGATGGCATTGTTCAGTTTGATGATGTACGGCATCAGAACGTTTTCGTTGTTCTGATACAGGCCCGCTGACGTATCGTTGGCCGCAGCAAGTGTGTTACCGCCGTTCTCTGGGGACGCCCAGATGGCGAGTCCTGCGCGGTCTAGGTCCCGTTGCTGGCGCAAGAGCGGACGCTGCGCGTCTTGGTAGTTCTCAATCAGGTCCTCCATACCTTCCGTAGAGGTGCGGTACTTCAGGAACCCAAGAAGATTGAACTTGTTGGAGTAAACGTTATCGAGTTGGTCCCGGGCTTCCTTAAACGGATCGACCTTGGGCTTCGGCTCTTTCTCCGCCTGCTTGGCTGCCAGAGGACTGACACCAGTTATTCCCCCTTCCACAGGCGCAACAAGGATCTCACTAAACGCTTGACCGGTTTCATCCAATGCCGACACGCTGTCTTTGCGTTTAAACGTGACGCCGAACATTTTGGCAACGGCATCGACGAATTCAGTCCAGAGATTCTTGCGTCCAAGCGGCATGGCCACTTCGATTCGCGCAAGGCGTGACTGGAACATTGGTGAGGACATCGCGACGGCAACGAACTCGTACAGGTTTTCAAACGCAGCCGAGTACTCACGAACGAGTGAGGCGTCCTTAGTCTGGTTCTGTGCCAGATCGAATACACCAATCAGACGCTCGACACCGAGGCGTTGCTCAGGCGTTAACTTGCTCTTGTCAGTTTCATACTGACGCAACGTCTGTACTGTGCCAGCGTGGATCAACTCATGTTGAACGGTCGGGGCGCTAATTTTGTCACGACGGATGTAGAGCGTGTTGTCCGAAGGATCGTACTCAGCCAACTTGCGCTCATCTCTAAGGCGCTTGAAAACATCAAGGTTTGCGCCCGGGGTGGCTTCGGTTTGAACTTTGACGTTACCGAAATCGACGCTGTTGAGTTTACGTGCCACCGCCGTGAAGATTGGTCGGAACCCTTCGATACGCTTAGGGGCTGCATCGGTAGCAGCACGTTTATCAACCAGAAGCTGAGTCACCGACTTAAGATCGTTAGCCTCCAACGCATCACGCATTTCAAGCGCATACTGGGGCATCAACTCTTGGTCGGTTAACGTACGGTCGTAGCTATCGCGCATTGCATCGGCAATACGGTTCTGCTCAATCTGCCGTTGGGCACGATCAAGGGCAACGCCTTCTTGTTCTTTGAGGCGCTTCTCACGTAGATCCAGCCCACGAGCAGACTGATCGGATTCAATCTTCTCTGCGCCTTCTTCAAACCGATTAAGGATTTCCTCAGCCTGCTTGAGGATGAGTTCATACCCTTCCGGGTTTCTTGCCGGATTAGCCTCACGGGCTTGGGTACGCAGTCGATTTACAATGATCGGAGTTGCACGACGCGCCGTTACTAGGCCTTCGATACGACGAAGCACAGACTCGTAACGATCCTGCGGAGTCTCAGCCGTCTGCTTCTCTAGTGGAGGCGTGCTTCCTCTTTCTCCAGTAACAGATCGACTAGTAGAATCTGTAACATTCCCCACTCCAGCGTTGAGAGTCCCCGGAGTTGCTTCCTTTTCGGCAGTGGCTGGTTCTCCAGATACAGATACCTCAGCGCGTTTTCCACGTCCTCTAGGCTTAACTTCGCCAATAGGCGCTGCAGTTGCTGCTGGTACATCAGCTTTTTCCTCTGTGTCTAAAAGGCTCTTCTGAAGTGCGTCGTCTTGTTGACTCTGTAGACTATCGTAATCTACAACGGTTTCTTCTGGGGCAGCCGTAGCAAGCGGAGAAATAGAAGGCGCAGGAACAGTCGGTTCAGGTTCCGCCGTTGCTTCAGGCTCTACTGCCGTTTCACCAGCCCGGATCTTTTCAACAACAGACTCAAACTTCTGCGCTGCTTCTTCTCCTGCTGGAGCTTCGACTTCTTCAATCTCAGCAAGCAAGTCCGGAGGCGCAGCTTCACCCTCTGCAACAGGCGGAGCCGGAGTAACTTCAGGTGCGGTCGTCGCTTCCGGGGCAACCGTAGGCTCCGGGGTAATCTCAGGCTCCGGCTCTGGCTCAGGACGCAGGCGGCGTGATGCCAACTCACCGATACCACCAAGGCCAAGACCTGCTAGTCCCTCTAACGTTCCGGCACCGACAGCACCACGGAAGGTCGGAACGTCCTGACCCTCACGCTGCAGGGCCACGTTCTGGGCAACTTGCTCTTGGCCTGCTTGAACTGCTTCCGGCGCGGCTTCTTGGGCTGCTGCCTTCAGTACAGTCTTCTTGCTGATATCTCCAGCAATCGCTTTGGCAATATTGGGTTCAATACCGAACCGACCAGCAGCACCGCCGATAACCGTACCAAGTAGAATTTGATCGAGGTTTTGCCCACCGTATTCTTGGGCCAGTACCGCTTTCTTTTCCGCTTCGATAGGCGAAGCGCCAAGGTCAATAAGAGTCTGCTTGACTTCGTCATATATAGAACTTTTGACCGTACCCGCGCCCATGACGGCACCGACACCGGTTGAAGCGAGCAATGCCGGGGCTTTGAGCAACTGAGCGGCAAGACCGCCTGCAATTGTTGGGGCCGCAGTGCCCGCAGCTTGAGCAATGAAGTCAACCGGTGCCGTACCAAACGCTTCGAGCGCCGCCATGACCTGAGAGCCAA
>Ga0209770_10000614_pt1 | contig 19220 bp, 30 predicted proteins | sample LauGreSu1BDMLBDD_2_FD_187572 | JGI IMG/M metagenome (GOLD analysis project Ga0209770, IMG submission 187572) | Freshwater lake microbial communities from Lake Michigan, USA - Su13.BD.MLB.DD (SPAdes) (version 2) | ecosystem: Environmental > Aquatic > Freshwater > Lake | place: Lake Michigan, USA...
TTCTTACTACATTAATGTGTAGCATTCCATCCTTCAGCTCGACATTGGATACTTCCATGTATTCACTAAGCTCAAAGATTCTTGTAAACTTACGTGCAGCTATTCCTTTATGAACAACCTCTGCGTCTATTACCTCTTTGATTTCACCTGTAATCCATAGACTTCCGTCTTCAATAGATACAGTTAGATTATCTCTTGTGAATCCAGCAACTGCTAGTGACAGCTGATAGTTATCCTCGTCAAGCTTTAGCAAATCATACGGCGGGAATGCTGTATTGTTTACTTTACTTAGACTGTTAAATCGTTCCAACTCTCGGTTGAAACCAATAAAAAATGGATCCTTGAAAAGATCCATGGCGAAATTTGTTACCATTTTTGCTCCTTTTAAGCGAGTTAAATTAGTACCCCCATTTGGCAGGCACTAATATATTATATCATTTAAGCAAATAAAATTGCAACTATTTTTTTGATTTAGCCCTAGCTTTTGCTAATGCATCAAAGTCTTTAATCTTTGTTTCTCCCATATAACCCCAAGCATGACCATCTTCAATCATCTTTTGATTAATAGATTTATCTGATCCGTCCAAGAAAACCCACCCTAAAATGCGACCATACTTTTCAGATGAGTCCATCTTCTCTGTCTTAATTACAACAGATTTAGCTGAGTCAATTGCATTCTTAAGGTAAGCCTTTGCTTCAAGGCCTAGCGCCTTCTCCATCTTGTCTGCTGTGCGGCTTTCTGGAGTGTCTATCCCAGCCAATCGTACTCTTGAGCTAAACGATATATCAAACCCAAGATCAATATCAACATCAATTGTATCTCCGTCTACAACTTTACTTACTTTCTTTACATAGTATTCAAACATTATTTTCTCCCCCATTGTATATAGTTCCATCCACGCTCATGTGCGTAGTAAATAAATACTTTAACTACCGTTTCCCAAAAGGCAATAGCACCTGATAGACTAGCACTCCTTGTTATAACATATGCAACAACAAATGAAGAAAGGGTTCCCCATATGCGATAGCTCAATGCTTTAACAAAAGATCTGGCTTTAGTTACTTTCATCTTTATCCTTTTTTTTAAACATTGACTCTACCATTCTATCTTCGGCATCGTTCATTGCTTGGCCAGACTGTTCCCATTTTTTAAATACCCAATTGCTTGCGTTTTTCAGTAGCCGAAATAGCATGTATAGTTGCCCCCAAATCTACTTGTTCGATCTTATATCCTACATCACGACCATAGACAATATTAGTAATGTTAGGTAGTCTTAATACTAGTGCACCATCCATAAATTCATCTTTAGCAATATACTCTTTTACCTGATCAAACTTAAGTGGGTCTTTCTCGCTTGTGTTGTATGTATTACGTACTCCAAGTAGTACCTGGTCTGTTCTTTTCCCCGCCTCTTTATAAAGGGCGTGATGGCCTTCGTGCCAAGGCTGGTACCTACCCAGCATAAGTGTTGTAGGTGCAGACCAATCATGCAGATTAAACTTATCGATGATGTGAGATGCCTTTGCTTCTGCATCCAGATTATGACTAATAAATGATACATCAAACTCTGTTGGTCGTTCAAACATTTTATTGGTGTCTTCAAAACGACCCTCTGCAATTGTGTCCATGAATACCATAATATCTGGCTTACCAAATGCAACACGAGTTAGTTCTGTTGGACATACAAAATCAACGATTACTGGAGCAACTCCCTGCTTAGAGATAAGTCTTGCCATTTCTCCCATGCGTCTTGCTTGCTCTAATCTGTCTTCTGGAGTAAATCCTAAGTCTGAATTAACTGTAGCACGAACCTCATCTGCATTTAAATGTATTGCATTAATTCTTTCTTTTAATGCTTTTGCAAGCTCTGTTTTACCAGATCCTGGAAGGCCTACAATTTGAATTATCATTATATTCCCAACGCTTTCTTTATTGACTCTGCAAGGTGTAGGTTACTATGCATTCCAAAGTGGCCAATTTTTTTACCTTCAAGAAAATCTGAAGCTCTATAAAATTGCGGATGATTTTTATATTCGCTATGACACTCCAGATTTTTTTCATATTCAGTAATGTATCTAGTTTCTCTAGGGTAGTCCCATGTGAAAAAATTAGGCTTTGTCTTCTCCATGTATTGAAGTAGCGAGTTATCATAGTCATCATCTGGGAAAACTCTATAGTCTCTCTCCCATATAGTATATTTAAAGTTTATACCAAACATCTCGCAATAAGTTTCTAAAATATCAATAAATGTATGCGTAAAATATCTAGTAACATCTTTCGTAAGCAAATCATTTGGGTCGTATGGGGCCGTCAAGTATTCTTTAAAATTTTCATCATGAGGGTCGCTTAAAATTATGCTTGCTATGTCGTCATTTATAAGGGTGTAAGTCTTTTCTTTATTTGATATATGCCATCTTCCAGACTCTAGAGGAAACTCCATCCTTCCAGCTGGGAAAACGGCAACAACATTTTTTGGGTTTCCAAATAGCTTAACGTAATGAAAAAATTTTATTACTTGCCCCATTGCGCTATCACCATTAGATGCTAGAGAGTTTATAGTTTTTATATTTTCAGACCTTAGCATTTCTGGCCATGTTGCATCTAGTGGAAGACCATGTCCCCAAGTGTTTGAGCATCCAAGCACTACAAGGTCTACGTTTTTTTGAAATTCATCAAAACTTCTATACCCAAATTCATTAATAGTATACCTTATTGAATCATTTTCCCAACTTACATTTGGGTCAAGTGAATTCCTATCCAATCTTCCTGAGATAAAATTCTTATTTATTTTGTTTTGAGCAAAACTTATAAAATTATCATTACTTCTATCTTTCATTTTTTTCCCCTTTATAAGCTTTAGTGGCCACATTCCATCTATCATAAATTTTAACCTATCCCATTACTCTTGGAATGATATCAGTTAATATTTTATCATAATATTTAGGAATTACATGATCATTGTATGCCAGATTTATTGGTTTTTTAAATTGCATGTCTGGCTCTATCCATTCAGCATTAAGAATTTCAGACACATTAATTGGAGCCTCTAGCCCAGATGACATGCATTTATTCTTTAAACTTTCAGTAAATTCTAAATGATAAGAATACCTGTCTTCAAACTGTATGTCTGGGTCGCTTGAAAAATTTGACCATTTTGCTGTGGCTACAACTAAAAATTGTGGCATGGGGTTTATAAATACTATCTTAGACTTTTTAAACTTTTTAATAGTTTTTTCTACATACAAATCAACAACTTGTTCAGTGTTCTTGTAATTGTTTAGACCAGTTTGAGGAAGCCAGTTCTTTATATCTATGTATCCATACCATGGCATAACAATACTGTCTTCACTGTCCCACCCAGCAGTATAGTCATAAAAATCATAATCCAGGTTCAATGCGGACCTTCCTGGGGTGCTTGCTATAGTAATACTTCTGTCTTCAAATTTTACGGATGCTAAGCTTGAGTGCATTCCATGAAGAACCTTATTCCCATTAGAATCTATATGATCAACAACCTTGTTGTAATACTCTGAAGTTACAGTTGCAAATTCTTTGCCTGGTACATATTTATTGTACATATTTTCAAACAGCACATTGGCCATTTTGCCAGAGTGCGAGTCTCCTGTTATGTATAAGGATTTCATATGCCTACCAAACTTTTATCTTTAGGTAATTAATTTTAAGTAAAATTAATCTTTATTGGGGTTGTATGAGGAAACAATTGTGTACTCTGATGGAAATTTTGTTGTTGTTGGAAGAGCATTTAATTTTTTTTCTTCCATTTCTTTTTTCAACTTCTCTGGTGGCTCCCAAGCAAACCCTATAGGCTCAAGCCAAGGACCGTTTATTCCACCATTTGCCCAGCGCTCTTCATTTTCTTTTGTTCCGTAAATTGGAAACGTTCCTGGATTTTTTTCTACTGGTAGAACAAAATTTGAAAATGCGTATCTAGTTCCAGAAGTAATTTCATGAACACCGTGAGCATAATCATCATGTGCTCCATGTATTACAAGATCTCCTCTACCTGGATTAATTCTTAACTCATTTTTTTCTATTAGTGGGGCATTGTTTCCAACCCACTCTCCTTCTTTGTTTACATGTGGGTAGAATACTTCTCCGCCCTCCCAGTGTCCAAAGTATACTATAGCTCCGTAATGCAAAACGCAACAGGTGTTCCATGTATCCATTCCAGTAAGATCTTGCTCCATAGATTCACCTGGACTATCTGAGTGAATAAACATTTCATCCCCAGCTTGGGTTGTCAAAAGAGTAATTTGCGGGTGGATGCAGTATTCTGGAAGAAGCAACTCATTCATTTTAACCCACACGTCATAAAGCTGCGGGATTCTTGGAGAAGTTTTTCCATGATACCAATCAATTAGGTTATCTGCAAAAAAGCTTTTTTTAGCTTGGTGCTCCCAAGGCTTCATTAAACCTTCTATAAGATTACAGGTCTCCTCATCAATAAAATTTCTATATATAAAAACCTTATCGGCTAGCTTTTCTACATTTGGATTATCGTAAAACACTAAATTCTCCCCCTAATATTTTTTTCTTGTTGGCAAGCAACGTAGTATACATTGTAGCATTATAACGTTTTGAAAGCATACCTACAAGTGGGTTTTGGCTTAAAAAGCCAGGATTTGATAAAATCATCATATCTAGCCATGGCATTTGCTTATCAAACTCCTCAGCCCTTTCGCAAAGCTCAATTATTGTATCAAAAAAGTGTTCGTTCATGCTATGAAAAAACTCTAAATGTCTTACTATAGAAATTAAAATCTCGTTCTCTTCTTCAACAGTAACGGGGTCTATCTTCCCAACCGTTTTAACTAAAATTTCCTCTAGCCTAACACCGTAGTGGATCATTGTATCAATCTCTTCTTTTGTAGCCGAAGACATTCTATCAACAAAAACCTTACACCAGTAATTATCTGGGTTATTTTCATAAAGAGTGTGCCACAAACTCTTTCTTGGATTTATTAAGTTATGCTTTAGAGTAACTTCATTTGTTATTTTTGGCAAAAGCTCGTTTTCGCTATAGGTCTTCAAGTGGAATTATACCCATCCTTTTTGCAGTATCATAGCCTTCTTCTGTAAAAATCATAGTAGCTTCTAGATTTTCATCATAATCAACCTGCATTAAATTTTTTTCTAGTAAATCAAGTAGCCCATCTTCAACATAATCTTCATGGGCGTACCATAATTCTGGAGCGAGGTCCTTAGTGACCGCTTCATTTATCTCAAAAAGGACCTCGCCGTACTCATCGTAACCAGCAAATTTAATTGCGCCTATCTCTAGGTAGTATTCTATCTTTGCAATAGATTCTTCTTCGTTCACTGGCTCCCCTGTTCTTACAGATAATGTGGTTTAGGCCACAGTGATGCTGGTGCATTTAGCACCTTAGCAACAGAATTTATAACAGCAGCAATTCTTCCAATGTCTCTTAACTGCTCAACAGAAAGACCCTCTTGCTTTAAGGTTTCATAATGTGCTTTTACGCAAAAATGACACTTTCCTATGATTGAAGATATAAGAGAGTAGGATTCAAAATTTAGCTTTGTAGTTCCCCCATGCGATGAGATTGAATTCATTCTAAGCTGAGCTGGTAATCCCTTTAGATTAGCATCACCAGTCATTTCAACATAGGGATACCAAACATTGTTCTGAGCCATTAAAGCAGCTGCAGTAAAAGCAGCAGATCTTTCAACTGGGTCAGTTACGGCATCCTTTATAAACGCCGCTAGCTTGTCATTGCCAGTAGCAATAGCGGCTGATAGGGAGAGCGCTGTTGCAAATTCTGGATCTAGAGTGCTTCTATTAATTACTGCATCTAGGTTTAGACTTATATCCTTGGCATATTCTGGAATAGTGTCTCTTAGCTGATCTACCCAAATCATAGTGTTTCTCCTCCTAGTGGTCTGTTGCAAGCACATAGCTCGCCTGTCTGAAGTGCATCTAGAACACGAAGAGCTTCTGGTGCATTTCTTCCAACATCTAAATTGTTAACAGTTACATGCTGAATTGTATTTTCTGGATCAACGATGAACGTTGCACGATATGTTACTCCTGATGAATGATGAATCCCTAAGTCGCTTGCTAACTGGTGTGCTGTGTCTGCAAATGACCATGAGTTTGTCTTACGAAGATCATCGTGTGCGTTGCGCCATGCAATCTTACAAAATTCATTATCGACTGATCCTACCATTAAAACTGCATCTCTATCTTTAAAGTCATTTACCAATGCATCATAAGCAACAATTTCTGTTGGGCAAACAAAAGTAAAATCTTTTGGATAGAATACAATAATTTTCCATTTGCCAGGAAACGAATCCTGATTTAAGACTTCAAATGAAGAATCATCGTATGTTAGCGCCCCTGGATAAACACCAGTTACCGCAAAATTTCCTAGCTTATCTCCTACTGTTTTCATTTTTCTCCTTATATAAGTGGGTATAACCCCGTGTCCCCAGATGGTATCGAACCATCGACCCGCAGATTAAAAGTCTGCTGCTCTACCAGCTGAGCTATAGGAACGTACCCCTGGCTGGGATCGAACCAGCGACCTACAGATTAGAAGTCTGTTGCTCTTCCGCTGAGCTACAAAGGTGTGCAACAGGTAGGACTTGAACCTACGATTACCGAATTATGAGTTCGGGGCTTTAACCAACTAAGCTACTGGCACTAGTTAGTATATTATATCCGTAATGCGCCTGCCAGTCAATAGCATCTTGGTGATCATTTAAAAGTGGTTGTCCTTTTATATTTAAACTAGTATTTAATAAAACAGGAACTCCAGTTTGTAAATAAAATTTATTAAGAACTCTATATAGTCCAGGGTGCTGTTCTCGTGTAACGGTTTGCACTCTTGATGTGCCATCCTCATGCACAACAGATGGTATTTTATCTGGCTGTAGACATTTAACTGTATACTGCATATATGGGCTTTCAAAATTCATATCAAACCAACTTGAAGCATGTTCTGCCATTACTACTGGTGCAAATGGCCTAAACTGCTCTCTTTGCTTAATTAAATTAACTTTATTTTTTATGTTAGGATCTCTTGGGTCTGCCAATATAGATCTATTTCCTAAAGCTCTGGGACCATACTCTGCTCTTCCTGTAGCAACTGCAACGATTCCGTCTTTTAGAATTCCATTTACAATGCTATCAATTGGATACACTCCACCCATATCGTGTCCAAGGTAGGGTGTCTTCCAATTAATATGCTTTCCATAAAGTGCAGCTGCTGCACCTAAAGATGATCCAGCATCTCCTGGGTTTGGCATAATCCAGACTTGATCAAATATTTTCCAAAGCAATGTATTTGCTGATGAGTTAAGTGCACATCCACCCATAAATACTAAGTTATTCTTACCAGTTAAACTTTTTGCCATACGCATGAACTGGTTTAATCTTTGTTCGTATACCATTTGAACTGCTGCTGCTATATCAAACCTATCCTGCTCTGTAATCTCCATGCCCCAGTCATTAATTCCTTTATGAAAGTTATACTTTTGTTGATCATACTGTGGGAAATACTCGTCAACCTCTTTGTAATATCTTTTCCAATCTCCATAAGCAGCCATACCCATCATAATATACTCTTCTTGGTTTGGCATTAGTCCAATTAGTTGTGTAAAAGCAGAATAAAATAAACCAAAGCTAACTGGATAGTTTTGCTTATACTTAAGCTTAATCTTTTCGCCTTCTCCCACCCATATTGTTGAAGTATTCCATTCGCCAATTGCATCTAGAACAACTATTGCAGCATCATTAAATTTGCTGGTGTAGTACCCAGCGCAAGCATGGGAGTAGTGATGTTTAAAATAGTGTACTGGAACATCTATAGGGAAGTTTGGTTTCCAATCAGATGCCCCACCCTTTAACATGATTCTAGATCTTTTTAGCATAGGCTTTTCATAATATGCAATTGCATCTGGGGTACCATAATTTAAAGCATCTAGTATAATATCTTTATTATTGTACCAATCATTTTTTTGCTTACTGTACCTTTCTGCATGTCCCGCAAAAAGTATCTCTCCATCTTTTATAAGGGACACAGAAGCGTCATGAGATGTTTCGTTTATTCCAAGGATTATCATTAGTATGTAAACCTATCCTTATTCCTTTTATTTAAGATTATCCTTTTTATTTTATTAGTGTGGTACTTTATTAAAAATGATAGGTATTTCATTACTGTTGTTCCCCATCAATTTCATTTTCTCCCTTTTCCCACCCATCAATCTTACGGGCATTTATAAAGGACAATCCATACTTTACAGCAGACGCTGAGTCTTCTTCTTGCCATCCAGTAATGTGAGCCCACTTTCTATTTATTCCATCAAGCTGCTCTTTTGTGGCAACATTTAAAACCTTATCATCTTCATTTATGTAATGAAAAAATGCCATCTTTAAAAACTGGCCCTCTTCAAATTTTGTTTCCATTCTCCAGTGATCTTGGTCTCTTACGTTGACAGTTAGAGCACTATTGTCTTTAAGTGAGTACGGTATTCCTTCTACGTAAACATCCCAATCAACATTAGATTCTATTTGACACAGTAGACTTGCGGTAAATGGAGCTTGATCTTTATGCGGTCCAAGTCGTGGCTCACCGTATTCATTATTGTATTCAACAAAACTGTAGTACCAAAACTTAAACTCTTTGCCGTCGTGGTTTAAAAACTTTTTAGCTAGCTCTGCCGCTTTTATAGTTAAAGATTCTGGAAGAAGGTCTAAACTGTTCCTATCGTAATCCAGTCTAGTTCTTCCTAGAAAGTCCTGCACCTCTTTAGTGTCATCTCTTCTCTCGTTAGCTAATAAAATGTCCCGTATTTCTTCTTCTGAAAAAACATTATATATTATTTTATTCTCCATTTGTTTCTCCAATCATTATTTTTTGTACAATTTTTTGAGTATAATCAGAAAAATGTTTTCTTACTGAGCCGCTAGGCCTTGACCCAATAGACTCCCAAATTCTTTTATACTCCAAAACATTTGCAAAGGTGGTTGGACAGAGCATAACCCCTTCGTATTCTCTTAGTAAGGTAGGTAGTGGCACATGCTTAGTGCAGCATAGACACTGTTTTGCTTGCTCTTGATAGTTTATCATATTATTTCCATTCCACTCAGTGCATCAGAAAGATCCCTTGGCATTGCAGAGGGCGCCCTAATTAAGTTAGGGCTATCTGCAGACAGAGACTCCCTGTATTGCTTTTTAACGGATGAGTAATCGTGCACCTCAATATCACCAAATGCTGCTCTAGTTAAACTGATTGCATTATAAATAGATCCACAAACTGCATCGGCTAAATCCTTAGACCCTTTTCTAGGGTGGTCAACCTTATCTCTCATAATTCTCAACTCCAACAATTCATCAACTAAGAGGGGTATATGTGGTCCACTTAATCTTTCTTCCAATACAACCATAGCCATATCGTCATAATGTTTTTTGGCTACAGACAAAGTTTCTGTGTTAATTCCATACTGCTTTAGCTGTTGCATCATGTCATGAGAGTTCCATCGGTCAAATGTACATATTCTTATATTAAAACCCCTTGATCTTAAAGACAATATATAGTCTCTAACTTCACCAAAGTCAACAGACTTGTCTGAAGTAGGGGTCCAATACATTACAGCATCTACTTTAATAATTGGTGCGGGCTGAGAGTATGTATCAGTAACTTTAACACTAACAAACTTTTCAATATGAGCCATAGACACAGCACAATGGTCATGCTTTTGAGCTAAGTCAACATGTATAAAATACTCTGTGTCATCTTTTGGAACAAACCACTCTTCAAATCTTCCAAATCCATCAACAGCTACTGAAAGGTCATTAAAAGCCATTTCAATTTTTTCACGTGACTTAAAAAAAGCATCGATTGCTTCTGGTGGCATACATGCAAATCTTCCTAGCGCATCTGTAACATCTCTATAAAAAGCAATCTTAAAATCTTCAATGCTTCTGGTTGGATTTACTTCCCATGTAGGCCTACGAATTGCATAAACTCTAGGATATTTATATGAAATAATTTGATCTTCATCCCAAAATATTTCAAACTCATTGCCTACCATGTTGTCTGGTAATTCTGGATCTAATTTAAACTTATGAGATCTTGATATAATTTCTTTTTCAGAAATAATATCATCGTATCTTTGTTGTATATAGTCATTCTTAAATCTTGGGAAAGAAAGAAGAATTACCTTTCCATAATCTGGGAAACGAGAATCAACAGATGCCCTGTACATGTCATATATTCCGCTAGCAGTTTTTGCCTGATCGTGTCCGCTTGTGCTGTCTAAGGCAAAACCAGAAATTTCATCGAGCACAGCAACAAGAACGTTATATCCTTCGAACGCTTCTCTTTCTGAGTGTCCAGAGTATACTGTTACATTCTTATCAAATTTAATTTCAGATGCCTTCTCGAAGTATCTGCCAGCAAACCATGGTGAGTGTGTTACTCTATTTTTAAATCCTTTAAAGAAAACGTTGTTTGCCTGCTGAGCGTTAATAGCAATGTTAATAATATCTATAGAGTCTCCAGGAGGCTTTCCATAATAAGATGCTGGATCCTTTAGGCACAATAGTAGATAAACTATGTAGGCAACAGATATGGTTGAGCAGTAATCTTTACCACTGCCCTTACCTAGTTGTGCAACTACCTCATTACAAGTTTGTCTGTATCTCAAGGACCCTTCACTGTCACCGAAAAGCTTTATTAGAGTTGACTCTTTGTATATCTGAGATGATTTTTCTATAAGTGTATACTGATGTTCAGATAGTCCTGGCAGTCCTAAATAGTTTTTGTCTGTTACAAAAGTTCTTAGGTCCACTGGCCTTTCATCAAACTCTTCGCCATCCAAAATGTCGATGAGGTCATTAAAATCAAACTCCACTGACTTCCTCGATTATCTCTATTGGCTCAACAATTCCAGTAATTTGAGATAGGCGTTTGGCTACTTCCATCTTACACTTTGGGCATGATGCAGTTACTTCTTTTAATATTCTTACTAATACTTCTTGCTTTCTTTCTGACTCTGCAATTTGACCCGCAAGCTCTGCGTTGTCAAGCAAGCCAACTTCCTGCAGCATTCCAATTCTTTTTCCTTCAATATCGGCAATTAGCTTTAGCGCTCCAGATTTAACACTGAGCTGTCCAGATTGATCTGCATCCTCGACTGTTTTCCAGGCCTCTTTAATAAGCATTGCATAGTGTTGGTCTGCTCCAGAGATAGCCTCCTTAGCACGTTCACGGGCTGATGTGTCGTTGTGCACAACGTTCTTCCACTCATCTATAAGCCCAACAACCTCTGCCCTCTTAAGGCCTGTCAGGGTGGCAATTTGGGTAGGGTTATTTCCTCTAAGTAGTTCTTCAACTACCTTATTCATGCGATCAAAATGATCTGCTAATTCAATTTCCATATGACTTTATTATACTTCTAGTCGACTGAAATAGCAAATTCCTTAGCAACCTTTAATAATATAAGGTACCCAATAAGATCATCAATATCATTATCTCCTGGATATTCTTCACCCTTAATTAGTCTATTTAGCTTATCATCAATTCTAACGTACAGCTGCTCCTTTGGTCCCGCCTTTGAAAATATGCGAACTGGATCTAGGGCAGAGTTGCCATATGAGATATTCTTTTTAATTAACATGTGAGCAATTTCAAGGCAAGTATTTAAAATTTCGTGGCCTGCTTCAGTTCCAACTGTAAGCATATATAGATCGTCAAACCTAAACTCTTTTGAATCTTCAAAAACTGGCTTTAGCTTCATTTAATTAAACCTTTTTCTTTTAGGGCTCTATATATGGTCATAACAGTTACGCCACATTCGCTAGCAATTTCTTCCATACTTTTTCTTTGGATGACATATCTTCTATGTAGCCAGTCTTTATTCTTGTACAATTTCACCTCTTTGTCAACACTTCATTTGCGTAATGGGCAATACCAAAACTATCTGCAACGTCATAATCAATTACATTTAATCCATACTTTTTATTAAAGTAATCGGCAGTTCTTTGCTTTCTCATGTTACGCAATTTATTTTTGTACCATGAGTCTGCGTATCCTGGATTCAATAACCTTATTGCTTCCTTCTCATCTTTGGTTGGGTTCTTATTCCCGATGTGAGCCTGCCAGGAGCTAGGAGATATGGTAATGACGGAAGCCCCAGTCGACATCAGCTCAGCAATAACAACACCGTAAACATAGGACAATTTTATCACAGCATCTGGTGATCTGACAAGTATGGCTCCTTCAACTGCTATGTAATCTGACTTAAGCTCATCAAGCATTAAGGATGTCTTTACTTTAGCGTCATATATTTTTTCGTATATATCATTGCCCAGGATATTTATCTTGCCCCACTTTATGGGCTTGTTGTTTTCTAGAAGACAGAAAGCAATAGAGCTTGTAGAGGCATCTATGCCTAAAACTCTATGCGCTTTTGTTTTTACTAGATTAGCTAATGTCATTAATCATTCCAATAATTTTCTTTTTATTTTCAATTGATTTATTTTTTTCACACCTAGAGCATATATTTAATGAATTGTATCTACTTAGAACAATATTACATTTAGAGCAGGTTCTTTTTGCGCCATTTCTAATTGCTTTTTTTTCATAATACTTTTCCATAATTTTTTTATTTGTTGCAACCCTGCAGCATTCATCAGAACAGTACTTTTGATTATGAGTTTTTTGATTAAAGTCTTTTAAGCATGATGAGTTAAGACATATCATAAAACTGGCACCTGAAATCTTTCAATTTGAACGGTTCCCAGTGGAGTTTCTTTTGAATAACATTCTTTTTTAATTGGGCAGTAGGTACAAGGCATCTTTGATTTTGTGGCTCCAGCTGGTCTCATTGGGAGATCTCCATCTTTAAAATTATCCCAGACTTCCTGCATCCAAAGAAAAGTGTCTTCGATTATCTTTGTGTTCTTTTCATTCATAGATACTGGAATTACTAGGATCTCCTGGGTATTTTTGTTTTCGTATAAAAAGAAACCTTCTTTTGCATTTTTTAACTTCATATAAGTTAATAACTGCAGCATGTGGTTTGGTGAAGACTTCATCTCAGACTGTCTGGTATCCCAAACCTCCTGCTTTGCCGTTTTAATTTCACCAATAACTGTTTCTCCGTCATACTCCATAATTAAATCTATGAAGCCTCTAATTGGAGGGTATTCATTTATAATCTCTTCTTCTTCAGCTTTCCATTGAGGCATAGTCTTAATTAAATTTTGAAGTCTTTCATGTGCCTGAGTACCCTGAGCCATATTTGCAACTGCAATTGCGTCGTTGTTATCTATAAACATTGCACCAGAGAAGGCCATGTACCAGTATCTTGGGCATGTTCCGTGGCCGTATCCTAATGAGCTTGGGCTAAATGATTTTTTTGTCATGTCACCATCTGCACGTTTGGTATTGCGATATGACTCATCAAGCAATTCCGCAAATAGATCTGGGTCAAAGTGCTTCATTGTATGTTTTTTAAACTTAAGGTTTCTTACTATATCTCTACCCATTTATGAATTATACCTAACGACATACTTAAGTGCATCTACAAGTTTGTCTATGGACTCCTTTACTGAATAGTAAACGTTCTTTTTATTATTGTTAACTGTACCAGCCTTATCTTTTGCTATTGTTGAATAAAAAGAAGACATGACTGCAAACTTTGTTGACATAGCCTGAAGCTCCATTATAAGTAAGGGAGCTTTTGCTGAAGGTACATCTGGATTCATAAGTAGCTTTACTACAATAGACAGAGCTTTATCCAGATGCTCATCTTTCATAAACTCATGAAGATCATTAAATTCAGTTATAGAGCTAATCAGCTGAAGAGTATTATTGTCCTCTGTCATTCTTAATCCTCTTATCCCACTTGTCCATAAGCAATCCCATTGCGTAACCAAATAGGAATCCTACTGCAACACCAAATACAAACGACATCATTAAAATGGAACCTCGGCATATGTCTTGTATGAAGGAAAGTCACTTGAAGGCTTATCTTTAGCCAAGCTATAGGCTGTAACGGAAATGGAATCAGCATTAATTTCATAAGATGTTCTATTTACGCCTTCTTTGTCTGTCCAGCTTTCTTCGTAAATCTTTCCTACAATAATAACTTCCATGCCCTTTTTAATTACAGACTTTGATTGCGCTGCAAGTGTGCGCCAAGCCTTGACTGTCCACCAGGATGTGTTTTTATCTTCCCATGCACCAGTTGTATCATTTTTTACACGATCATTTGTAGCAACTCTGAAGCGAAGACCGTTTGTTCCAACAGCCTCTGGGTCACTTCCAACTCGACCTACAATTGTAATTGTTGGGTTAGCCATACCTACTCCTTTTATATATGCTTGAAGCCATTTGCTACAAGCTAACTTCTCTTCCGTCTATATAGAATATTTTATCATTATCAATAAATAATGGCAATAGGTGTGGGAATTTACCACTATCTTTTCCATCTATAACAATCCTTCTAGATGTTTCGCCATCATTAACAAAAGATAGAACCTTTTCTTTTTCTTTTTGAAGCCAATTTTCTATTCCGTGTTTAGCAGATCCTTCGTGCCATTCCGAAGAACCAATGTACTGCTTGCATGCAAAAACTCTTATAAATATTTTATTGCTACCAGCATTAGCAGCCCTTGCACTGTGCCAGTAAGGTCTTCCAGATGGAAACACCGTTATGTCTCCCATTTTAGGCTTGTATGTTGTCATTGACTTTTGATTTTCGCTAATAAAATCAACTTCCCCTCCAGCGTAATCATCATTTAAATAAAACGTATAGGTAACAATTTGCTTTGGCCCTGGCCAAGTATGCCTTTGCTCATGCCAATCAGTATGGATGTCTATTGTAAACTCTGAATCGTTATTAATTCTATGCTGTAAAACTTCAATATCTGAAAAAGCCATTCCATAAATTCCATTGTCTAGGGAAAAATCTCTTCCTGCATATTCAGGCCAGCTATTTTTTTCATAACTAGAAAAATAATCTTGGTGGGCTTTAGAAATTCCATCTAGAATTAACTTTCTAACTAGAACTTGTTTTTTACCTACATCAGATAGATCCTTATCTATATTATTACTAAAAAATGTTTTCTTCCCATAGTTATACCATGTAGACCAAGATTTAATTATAGTTCCGTCATCTTTTTCAACTGGGTCTGGGCCATGATAGTCTATATATGATGAGTCTTCTGGAAGAGCAAAATCTTTACCAGATACATCATCTTCTGATTCTAAGATTGTATTTCTAATTAAGTTTACTTCTTCTTCAGAAAAGATATCCCTATACAAAACAACCTTATCGTATACCTCTTTCTTTATCATTCTTCCCCCTTTTGATTATTAACTAAATCTTCAAGCGTAGCCCATTCAATAATAGCTAATCTAACTTTTGATTCCTTGCCTATAATTAGTTTAAGTGCTGGAAACATATTTCTATCGACTCTAAAAGTATCAGTACATATCTTTGACCACACATCTTTGTTTAAGGTAAAGGAGGATCCAGCTTCCTTATAGTCTACAAGGAAACCATTCCATTTTGCATCTCCCTTTTGGTAATCACCACGTCCGCTATTTTTTTGTGCCTTAGCACCATCTCTTTTAACTTCAGATCTTTCTGACATTAAATATCCATTCCAACTTCTATTTCCTTGATTCCAACATTTAAAAACTGAAATCCTTTATCTATAAACTTTTTCTCATCTGGATTACCTACGGAATGTTCATTTGAAAAAAAGTCTTTATCCTTATTGCTATCCACTAAATCGTCATTGTAATTTATAAATATTCTTGAGAAGTATCTATCGTTTAAATAGAATGGCTTTACTGCGTGAAAAAATGGACTAGCAGACGGCATGACAACCGCATCTCCAGCAACTGGCTTATATCTATAGCTTACATTTAAATCTTTATTATAGGCGCATATTTCTCCACCATCATAGTTATCGTTTAGGTAAAAGTTTACAGTTACTATATTTTTTTGACTTTTAAACACACCGTCAACATCAAACTCGTCTACATGATAATCCATCAAGAAATCTGAATCCCAATCTCTATCCTGTGAATGCGAAAGCTTATACTTAAAAAAATCTATGTTATGATTATTTAAATTTACCCTGCCCCAGTCTTTTATAAAACCTGGCCAGATACCATTTTCTTTTGAGTAATCACTCATATAATCTTTAGATATATAGTCAAAAGCGTCGACCATTTCTTTTAGATACTTGTATTCGTCTAGATCTGATTTTGCAATTTCATCAAAATTTATTGAAGATCTCCACCCGTTTTCATACCAATCTTTCCAATCAGCATTTAATATTTTTTTGTTGTTAGAGTTTAAGAAATCTATAAGTGGGCTGCTGCTATTAAATATATTTTTGTAAACTACAATTTGAGGAGATATAACAATTTTTTCTATCATAGATTAACCTTCACCTCATTCTTATGTTTGTTCTTACATTCCCAGGTCATGGTGAATAAGTCTTTATTCCAAGTATAGCTAGTTGAGTTTTCTTCACACTTTGAACATGGCTTAGGACTGTTTACTATTTCTATTCCTTCAGAGATATTCTCTTTATTACTATTAAAAAATTCATCAATATCTGGCATTAATTTCACCAATTAACTGCTCAACAACTTCTGGATTTTCTTTAAGGTAAGATACTGCTTTTGCACGTCCCTGGAATCTCTCCTTGTTAATAGTATACCAGGCCCCACCCTTTTCTATTATTCCACACATTTCTGCAACATCTAAAGTTTCACCAACGCTATCTACACCAAGAACTTCCCCTTGGTAGTAGAAGTCGTACTGTCCCGATAGATTTGGGGGGCCAAGTTTGTTGTAATCAACAATCCAGTTAACTGGCCTGCCAACTCTTTGTTCAATGATTTTGTCGCCAACTTTAATGCCAGCCTTAATAGCATTCGCCTCAGCTTCAGACGACCAAAGCTTAATGACTGTGGAAGAGAAGAACTTGACAGCCATGCCACCTGTGGGGATGTGACTAGCATGCATAGATCCAAACTGATTTCGTTGCTGTGAGATGAGAACAAGTAGTGTGTTTTTGTTTGCATAATTTAACATCTTGACTGCGTGAGTCATATCCTTTGCTTCAGCGCCGATTTGCTTTGTATCTTGCAAATCTTTCATTTCATTTCCATCTTTTTCAAAATAAATAGCAGGAAGTAATGCTGAGATTGAGTCTACTACAATTAGATCAACACCTGCATCCATTAACTTAGTTGCAACATCAACCATATCATTGATAGTCTTTGCTGGAGAATATATAAGAGAGGATGAATCTACTCCTAGCTGCTCAGCCCAAGACTGATCATAAGATGCCTCTGCATCAATCCAAGCACATGTCTTCCCTTCTTTTTGTGCAAGAGCAATCATTTGTAGGCAAAAAGAAGACTTACCAGCAGACTTATTTCCCCATACAAGAGCTTGTCTGCCATATCCTAGACCTCCACGCAATGCAAAGTTTAATCCGATGCTTGGAGTTAATTGCTTCTCAATCTTAACATCTTGAGCAGACTGGACACGTGCTCTTGTTTTGGGATCCAGCTTTGATAAAATATTTTCAATTTCTGTAATAGGGATCATTGTAGTCTATATCTCCAACTCTTGTATCAGACCTAGTACACTGAAAGCCTATTAGGTGGTCTGGATAAGGCTTTTCGTCCATGTATCCAAGTTCAAAAAAGAACATATCTTTTGTTCTATCGTAAGTAACTCTTGCCATACTTCCGTTTTTAGTTATAAAATCATTTGGAAAAACCTGTTCTTCTGTTAGCAACTCATCTAAAATTAATCTAGGCACCCCAAGCTTTCCGTTGTGTTTAAGTATTGCTACTAAAATACTGGTTGCTCTCATTGCATCAAAGGTGTCAATAATTCTTTTTGGTGGCTGATGCCCAACAAATTTTAGCTCTTCCGATGAATCCATACTTAGTATATTCTTCCAGTCAGTTTAATTTCTGGGTTAGAATCTTCTTCCTTAATTTCATCATCTTGCATTTTAAATGTAAATGACATATCTACATTGTCATAATCAACAGACAGCTGTCTGTCTTCAGAATTAATTTCCAAGAATTTACTTGTAGGTATTGTTATAGTACCTATTTGGCTTAGAACTGCAATTAATATTTTAGTTGCGTTCATTGATTTAAATACTTCTTCATTTTCATTTGTCATTTTACGTCCTTAACCATAAGTGTTCCATCTTCTAAAGTCTTTAGAACTGGTTCGCATATCATTCCCTCTCGCATTTTTGCCAAGGAAAGCGGGTACATGCTTGAGAAAACAATTGCTCTGTTCAAATTTTTGTCTTTGTCTGACATAACTAGGTGTGCCATAGTTTTGCCAGCTTTTGTCTTGTATGGTGTATAGCTTATCACAATTCTTTGATCTTCGTCAATAGGGTATGATTTTGCATACAAGTATTTTACAAAAGCATCTTCTGAGTCTTTATTGATTAAATCAACCTCTACGTATCTAGATATTCTATTATCACCAACAAGTACAAAGTACATCTTATTTGTTTCTATTTTTGTTTGCTCTACGTCAAACAACCCAACCGAACCACTTTCATCAACAATTTCTATTCTTGACCACCCATTGCCACGCTTTATGGATTTTGCCATTCCAAACATAACAAATGATCCTAGCTCTTCAAACTCGTCAATAGGTCTAGCCTGTGCCTTAATTTTTGGGTCTAGGTTAGATAGGTTGAATGAAGGAATTCCTAAAAATTCGTAATAAGACTCGGCTTCTTTACCGCTTCTAGCGTTATCATCAAAAGCAGCACCCCCAATAGCGTTAAGAGAAGCAATGGCCCTAGAATTAATACCGCTACCCTTCTTAGATGCCTTCTCAACGAGGTCTTTATAATTTTCATATGGTCTCTTTTCTATAATCTTGTTTGCAATGCTATCTGAAATAAATTTAATTTCTGCCAACCCAAACCTAATTGAATCTTTTTGTAGTGAAAAGTTTACATCAGATTCATTTACGTGGGGAAGCTTTACCTTAATTCCCAGCCTCTTTGCTTCAATCAGATATCCCGTTCTGGCGTCTTTGTCTCCTTCGTTTTTGAGGATCGAGAATAAAAATTCCAAAGGATAATAGCACTTAAGCCAAGCGGTATAATAAGAAAGCATAGAATAAGCGACAGCGTGACTACGATTGAAT
>Ga0209770_10000616_pt1 | contig 19165 bp, 49 predicted proteins | sample LauGreSu1BDMLBDD_2_FD_187572 | JGI IMG/M metagenome (GOLD analysis project Ga0209770, IMG submission 187572) | Freshwater lake microbial communities from Lake Michigan, USA - Su13.BD.MLB.DD (SPAdes) (version 2) | ecosystem: Environmental > Aquatic > Freshwater > Lake | place: Lake Michigan, USA...
GTGTGCCACTTACTGAACTGTCACACTCTCCACCAGTTCTTGATAGTATTCCTCACCATAGATTGAGGTGATAAGAGATTCCATGTCATTCTCAGATTCATGAGCGAAAGAATCAACTAGCAGTTCATAAACCATCTGCTCCATTGATTTCTTGTCCATTTCATCTACGACACGATCACAATACTGTTCAACAATCTCAGAAATCTGTTCGGGAGTGAGTGTCATGATTCAAAATTGGGTGGTTTTCATAATCTCATCAGCAAGATCACTGCCTACAATCCCAGCAATGAACTCAGATGTTGCATCATCATCTTCACCCTCTGCAACCCAGATGTCTTCAATCAACATGTCAACATCAGTGTCATTTTGACCAGGATTTTTGTCAAATGATTGATACATCATTTGCACGGCATAGGATACCAAATCATCCATGTCCATGTTCTCAATCACACGATAACAGTGTGCCTGGCAGAGATCAGAAATCTGTTCGGGAGTGAGTGTCATGATTCAGGCAGAAACTTTGTTACGAACACGACGAACTTCGTCGTCAATAATCTCAAAAACTTGTTCGTAGATGTAATCACACGAACCAAGTTCAAGTAACACATCATCAGTGTCATCACTATTCAGATGGATTTGTTCATCAAGATTTTCAATACCATTCTCATCTTTAGGATAGAAGAACACATCCTCTTTGGTGAACACAAACGCAGCAACAGGTGCGTTCTCACCTTGTTGCTCAATCAGGCGATTGACGCTATCACGAAGGTTGGAGAGGGTGCGGTACATCAGTCGTTCGTGGGGTGATAAACGATTTGGTCTTCAATGAGATTTGCGAGTTGATTATACCTTGAGAAGTCATTGTGCGACTTCTCACAATCAACTTGGAATCTGCTTCTAAATGCTTTATCGCGCATCACACGAAGAATCGTGTCTATTTGTTCATCCGTGAAATGATACTCTTTGAGGGTTTCAGTCATTTAGTTTATCAAAAAGTGTGGAGATTTCACATAAATCTAAACCAGTAATTTCCTGAATCTCATAAGAATTAAAATGATTAAAGAGTGTGAGAATTGCCTCAATCTCACGGGCAGTCAATTGATTGGTGTCAGTCATTTCCTCAAGGGAGAATTGAAGTAACGAGTGAAGCATAGCACCAGAATGATGCCAGTGGAGATCACTCCGACCAGTCCGAGAACTGTCACAGAGTCGCCAGTGAAGTTGTAAGTGTCAGGTGTCATCGGATCAGAAAAACAAACAAAGGAAGAATTACCAGAAGATGATACATCTTCAGAGTTTGGGATGTGCCATCCTTATAGTGGATGATGAGAAGATCTTGGTTCATTATCAGAAATCCCAGTTAGAGTTCAGAAATGCGTTCCAAGTGTGCTCATCATTGTCTTCTTCATCCTGCAGTTCAGGAATGTCCCAGATCTCACCGGGAGCATCTTGAATCTCAGTCCAGAGGGTGTCTTCCATGGTGTCGGGTGTGTGTGGTTGACTTCTTAAGTATAGGGGCACTGTAGGCGATCCTAGGTGCCCCTTGTGCCAGTTGTCAGACTGTCACTTCCATCAGTTCAGATTCAATTTCAAGACCAAATTGGCACAAGAAATTGTTATCCGATTCTCTCAGAAGATTTGCCAGAGCAATAGCATCTTCACGGGACATTTGTGAGATTTGGGCAGTATAATTCCCAAACTCGTGTTCAGTGTGATAACAACACATTGGAGTACCTCAGGAACAAATGTAGTATGGCAGCAAATGGGGGGCATTGCAACCCCCCTTGTGCCAGTTGTCAGAGTGTCACACTCTCTTGAAACTGGCGAATATATTCATAACATTCTTCCAATGTATCATAATACTCGGAACATTCCTCCTCATAATCATATTCACCGATAACATAGATTTGTAGATGCCACCGACTTTCACGTTGAATAGTAATTTTACCGATGGAAGAATTCATTGGATTTCTCAGCGACGAATGTAATGTAGCAGGGCACCGGCAGGAAGTCCAGTGCCCTTGTGCCAGTTGTCAGAGTGTCCTACCAGTCTGCTCAACCTCATGCTTAATCATCGCAATTGCCCATAGAGCATTCTCACCTTCCGACAGATTCGAAAAGTTGTTCTCATAAACCTTCAAAACCGTTGCAATAGTCTCCAGAGCAGTGAAATCAGTTCGGTTGATGTTCAGTTCCATGAGAGTTGTGTGAACTGCAGTCATTATAGACCACAAAGCGGCACGGGATCTCATGTCCTTGTGCCGCTTTTTTTATTGTCACATCACATAAAGGGATCTAGGTCTTTGATGTTATAATGTACTTCCTCCCCACCCTCCAATTGAAGTACTTCGCGCCAATTAATATCTTCCAGATCCAGATCATCATAACACTCGATGTCTAGAACAACTCTTACCTGTCGTTTTTGTGCGATCATGAGAATTAAATGCGATTGTACTGAATTCTATCATGCATAGTGGCGATATGCAAGACTTTGATAGTCTTGACCATCTCGCGCATAATCCTCTTCGAGATCTGATGCACCTAGTTCGGCATATGAGTCTTCGTCGAGATTGTAATCATTACCAAATGTGTAGTCGAGATCGTAGTCGTCGTACATAATGCTCGTCGAGATTCTGTGAGTGACTTTGATATTGTAGCATGATCTCGACGAGATTGCAAGCAGTCGTGCAGGTCTCGTCGAGATTCACATAAGAATATATAGCACTTATAAGGTACAAATATATTGAAATACTAACATATCATGATAGTGTTATATGATGATATTGAGATCTTGTGAGGTTGTGCCAGTTCTTATGGTGGCGCGGGGGGGTTGACTTTGCGAAGTGAGTGTGTTATAATGCGCTCGCCAAACTTGCATAAGAATCGACCATTTATAAGCATTATAAGGCATTTAGAAAGCATAAGACTCAAAGTATTAAAAGATAATAACATCATATAACACTATCATTATAAAAAACAATTATATATTTTTTAATACCTTTTTTTAATTGATACTATTTCTAACTTAGGTTTCCATTGATGAAGACCATGACACTCAACACCTCTCTTCATCATCTTAACCATTGCTTCCTGTGCGGATTCTAATTCAAAATATACTGCCTTCAGAGTACAATTCATATAAGTGTACTCAACACAGTAGAATCCTTCCTTAAGTGGATCAAACATCATTTGTACAGATAAGATCCTGCCCAGTCAGCACGACGATAGCAATTATCACGGGATTGCTTATCCATGAGATTAAAACGCACATGCTTGGCAGGAGACTTCCAGGTTGCAGGTTTATACACTTCACCAGTCTTCTTATCAATGAAGGCATGAATACTCTTTTGCTTCACACTACCATCATGATTGACACCAGTTTCCATTTCAATACGCAGATACTTACGACTCTCCACAATATAGAAATTCATACGATAATCATAAGTGCCATTGCGAATTTGCTCCAGACACTTCTCATGATAGGGAACATAAGATTCATCCACAATACCATTCTTGGCAATGGCATTCTGATGAGATTTCGTAGTGTGAAGACGATAGTTCTCATCCAGAGCATTGACCAGAGATTCAGTATAACGAAGCACATCGTTCACTTGTGCCTGAACCATGGGACGGGTTGCAACGAAGTCAGAGAAGGTCATGTGAGGTTTCTGTGTGTATGAGAGTATTATAGGGCATCCAGGGTGATGTGGATGCCTCGGTGTGCCAGTTAATCAGGTGTCACACTGCTACCAGTTTTTTCGGATCAAACTTGCCATAAGTGATGAATGCCTTTTCAACTTGAACTTTACCATTCATAAAATACTTGACCCACATATCCTCAGATTCTTCACCATTACCAGTAAGAGTGAACAGCACATTCGGATATTCCTTAGAAAGCCTACACATATCCTCAGTGTGTTCATACCATTTGCACTGTTCATCAAATGGGTTGAAAGTTAGAAAATTAACTACATCATTTTGTGTAACAATGCTGGTCTCATACATCTTTTCAACATCTTTGATGAGTCGTTTCTTCAACTCATCAGAGATATTTGATTGTTGAATTTCTTCAATTTCGGATTGTTTCTTTTTCTCAACCTGACCTTTGACTTGAGAATTGTCAATGCTCAGTTCGTAGTAAGTGTAGTAACCCATGTTCGGTGTTTTGTGTACGAATGTATTGTAGGGCATCCAGAGGAGTCTGGAGATGCCCTGTGTGCCAGTTCGTCAGGTGTCCTCAACAATCAAGCAATAACGGCACTGGAAAGCAAAAGTTTCTTTTTGCCAGGTTTTCTTCACACCATTCTCTTCCCAAGAATAAACAACCTCATACCAAGGGTCAGTAGAACCATAAGAATTAAAACCCTCAACGGTCACATAACCCTTGGAACCATCTGCCCGTGCCCAACGAGAACCAACTTGGATTTCATGATGTTTGAAGAAATGACGGACAACTGCTTTGTGTCCATCTATGATTTCAGTTTCGTAATTCATTATGCTTAAAAGAATTCTTTAATCATTTGCTTGAGATGCCACCAAGTTGATTTGGGTTTGTCTTCTTCAAGTGGTTTCTCCCTCTGCTCAAAATCCTTTCCATTTCGACCACAGAGAGATTTATCTTTCCTGACTTTAGTACAAACCATATCAACAGCATAAACTATGCCTTCAATGTAATCCAATTCTTCAACATAATGCTTTTGGCAAACATGAAAAAGACCAGGAATCAAACGACAATGCTTACAATCGCGGCAAGCAGGAATCGGTTCAAGTAGAGAGTAATTTTCAGACATTGAATCAGTCTTCCATACCAACAAGAACCATCTTAGGTGCAAGATGAGCGGTCATCTCACCAATAACTTCAGCATCAACAAGACCAAGTTTACTCTGAATTGCTTCAGGAATCAACTTCAGAATCACTTCCCGAAACCTGTCATCCTCAGCAATATAACAGGATACTTCATCAGCAAGTGCTTCAGCAAGTCGTTCGTAACTTTGTTGTGTAAGTCCCATTGGTTTTGTCTCTTTGTTAGTAGTTTGAATGACGTTAAAGACCCATTGTTCGTTTTTCTTCTCTGCTCTCAGAGAAAGATTTGCCCAACGATCAATGTCACTACCATAATACTCATTGATGATATTGGTCGTACACTGATCTCATTGTTCGTTTTTCTTCTCTGCTCTCAGAGAAAGATTTGCCCAACGATCAATGTCACTACCATAATACTCATTGATGATATTGGTCGTACACTGATCTCCTTCAGAATCACGGAAACCATACTTACGATACATCTCATTTGCATAGATCGTATCATAAATGATCTTCTGTGCAACCACAGGATCAGTGTTGGTTGTGATTACTGCATAAACAAGTGCATTGATCTCTTCAATGACTGAATCGGGAGTTTTGGAATAGCATTCCCATTCTGTACGATCACAGTAGAGTTTGTGAACGACATAATCAAAGGTAATCATTTGTGAACCTCGTAGTAATCGTACTCAAAATCGGCAGGAAGTTGTGCCGTAGCAGCAGCAAGACAACTTGCAATCACCTTGTACCATGCACCATACTCATCGAAGAAGAAGTACCGTTTGGGTCTCATGTTCATGGGAGTGTTCCCTTGACTACCTTTGTATTATAAGGCATCTGGTTCCCCTGTGAAGTGCTCTTGTGCCAGTTGGTCAGGTGTCCAGAAGTGCCTTAAGTGTATCCTTAAGTTTCTTGTTTTCTTCCTCAAGTTCTTTAACTTTTTCAGAAAGTGAAGTGGTATCTTGAGAAGGTTCTTCTTTCCCATCAAGAATGGTTTCTGTTACATTTGCACCCTCAAGGTTGGCATACCTAAGGTTGGCACCCCTAAGGTCGGCACGATAAAGGTAGGCACCCCTAAGGTCGGCACCCCTAAGGTCGGCACCATAAAGGTCAGCACCCCTAAGGATGGCACCATAAAGGTCAGCACCCCTAAGGTCAGCACCCCTAAGGTCAGCACCCCTAAGGGCGGCACAACTAAGGTTGGCATCCCTAAGGTAGGCACCCCCAAGGATGGCACCATAAAGGTCGGCACCCTTAAGGTCGGCACCCTTAAGGTCGGCACCCTCAAGGTCGGCACCACTAAGTCCGGCACCACTAAGGTTAGTACCCCTAAGGTTGGCATACCTAAGGTTAGTACCCCTAAGGTTGGCATACCTAAGGTTAACACCACTAAGGTCGGCACCACTAACACCACTAAGTCCGGCACCACTAAGGTTAGTACCCCTAAGGTTGGCATACCTAAGGTTAGTACCCCTAAGGTTGGCATACCTAAGGTTAACACCACTAAGGTCGGCACCCTCAAGGTTAGCACTGGGTTTGATTTCGTAACCGTTGACTTTCATTTGGTTGGGTTGCTTATGAATCAATTATAAGGCATCTGGTTCCCCTGTGAAGTGCCCTGTGTGCCAGTTGGTCAGGTGTCCTCGTCGTTCAAAATATTGATGAGTTCTTCAGTAATTTTATCCAGTTTCCTACCAAAAAGCTTTGCTGTGGAATTGTCGTGACAATCAAGCAAAAAATCAGAAACACTTTCAAGTTGAGGAAGAATTTTAACTCGGATTAGTTGTTCTTTGGTGATTTGGTTAGTCATTATCGTCCAGTAAGATAAGAGGTTTTCAGTTTTTGAATGTTCTCCAAGTGTTTGTAGAGGTTTTTGAGTTCTTCACTTTTTCTTTGTTTGAAAGAAATAAACTCTTCATTATGGTCGGCACATTCTCTGCTCCAACTACTAACAGTCACAAATACCTCATCAATTTCTTTTTGAATAAGGTGTTCGCAGTATGCATAGGTGTCTTTTTCAGTCATTTCAGTTCTGGTGTTGTTTGAGGTGAAGTTGGATACATTCCATAACATCATCAAGAGTTAGAGCACTACCCTCATAGTAGTAATCCATATTCATTACATCTGTGACTTTGAGTTTGTAATAAAATCTATCATCAGGGCAATACTGGTGGATGTCTATGTGGGTTTCGTAGTCCATCAGTTCTTAAAGAGTTTGTAGATGGCATCAGCAATAGCAAGTGCTTCTTCCTTATTCATACAAATATGTTGGATTCGTTTATCTCCTTTTTCTTTATCAAACTCCCAATAAGAAACAGTAAAACCCTCACATCCAACATCAAGATGAATGTCTTCGGCAGTGTACCAATAGTCAGAATGTTCTTGAATACGAACTTGGTTGGTGATTTCAAGAGTCATTGGGAAACCTCGTTGTGTGTATGTGAGTATTATAGGGCATCCAGAGGAGTCTGGAGTGCCCTACTGTGCCAGTTCGTCAGGTGTCTACCCAATTGTCCTGCAACCAATCAGTAAACTCACAAACCCGTGCATCAACATGAAAACAATCAACATCTTCTGGAACACTACGGTAGAGTTCAATATTGTATTCTCCAAGTGCGTTCATAAAGAACTGACCCAATCGTTGACCTTTAGTATCTTCGTAATAGGAAAGAACAGTGTTTTTGTAGAATTGCTCAAAAGTCATCAGTCCTCTGTGTGTATGTGAGTATTATGAGAAATCAAAGGAGACTCTGGGTGTTTCGTTTATATTGTTCTTTCCCCCTTTGAAGAACTTCTTCCCAAGTGTATGCTTTACCAACAACACCCACAACAGGTTCAGATTCTTCATCAGTCACAAGATAAACATCTTCTCCTGTTTGTGGATGAATAAAGACATCATCATCTTGAACATATTCAGTTACTTTATCCATCCAATACTTTTCATTCAGAGTAGAAAAGTATCCAGCATCATCAGGATGAATAGTAGGATGAAGTTTTCCATCCTCAATCTTTACAATAAACCGAACACCTTCAAGAATTCGGTCTCCGACAGGATAACCATCAAAAATGGCAGTATCGAATTGAGTTCCGTCTTCGGATTCAAAATAAAGAGCAGTCATCAGTCCTCTATGTGTATGAGAGTATTATAAGGCATCACAGACCACTCTGGATGCCTCAGTGTGCCAGTTCGTCAGGTGGCATACTTGGTGAGTAGATACCTGACATAATCATCAGGAGCATCACCCAAATCTTTACCATCAGGAACTACTTCTACATAATGCCCGAACTTGGCAAGTTTTCTTCCTGCATCATCATTATCACAAACAGCAACCACAGGACGATTTAGCATTTGCAACCAGTTTCTATAATCCTTTGGAGGATTATTTGCCATAGCAGCAAGAGCAGATTGCCCCATATTTGTCATACGAGCAGAATCAAAAACTCCTTCAGTCAGATAGACAACACCATCTGACTGATAGAGACTTTCGGTGCCCCATACAACTACTGTTTGGTGATTCTTGTTTCTGTAGGTGTAGTATTTGCCCTCCAGTTTAGAGTTGAAGATTTTCTTATCTCCATTTGGATTATATTGTTGATATCCCACAAGTTGACCTGATAGATTCCAGCAATAAAAAGTGGCGATGTTGAGTTCTTCATCTAAAAATGGACGATGTAGTTCAAGGTTTAGGTGCCGTTGTTTTAGATGTTCTTTGAGGTTCATCTGGAGTTTGTGTAAAATCAAGATAACAGTTGTATTCTGCACCCCAGTTATGAACTACTAGAGTTTTACCTGAAGGAAATGTAATTTCAAGAGTCTCCCCAAAATCATTATCATAAAGAGAATAATCTTGAATATCACCATTTTCTTTTAGAGTTTCCAACTCTTTAGGGTGTTTGATTTCGTAATGTAGTTTCATAATGATTTACTTTTTGAGGTGGTGGTTTTTATCTAAAGTTTCAATATCATCATCGAAAAGTAATACTAGGAGAAAAATTACTACGAATGGAGAAAGGCAAATAAGAGCAAGCATAATGATTTACTTTTTGAGAGTGGAAGTCAAATTATACACAATCAACCAAAGCAGAATACCTTGGGAAATTGCAATAATAATAAAACTCACAGTTGTCCCAAAAATCAGTTTCAATCAAATAATCACCAACCTCATCATTCAGAAATATGTGAACGGGATGCTCTTCCAGATACTTAATATTATCATTATTCTTTGTGTCGTCGTAAATACTATCTGCTTGATACATCAGATAGAAAGAACCAATTGTTTTTTTGAACAAATTAACAATGTATTCTTTAGTAAATTCAGTGCAATCACGATACATAATCATCTGTGCGATAGAAAATGTCAGTGGTCGTAGGGTGCTGCCAAAATCATTATCAGAAAACCGAATACCGATAGAATGAATTTTCATAATAAGTTACTTTTTCAGAGTGGGCATCAGACGCAGACCATCACGGAAGATGGCATTTTTCATTTTACGCCTCACATCACTGAGGGTCTCCATAGTAGCAACGGTATTTGCAAGAAACATTTTTTCAAGTTCCTCACGGATACGTTCAACCGAAACCTTGTTCAGCATTTCAGCAGCAAAATCGCTATTGACTGCATCCCAAGTTTGTCCTTCAATATTAAACCCTTTGGTAATGTGAAACCGCAGTGCCCTCATAACCCTTAGACCATCTTCTGCAATTCGGTCAGTAGGATTACCCACAAACCGAAGAAGATTATTCTCAAGGTCTTCACGACCACCGAAAGGATCCACCAGTTCCCCATCCAGAATTGCCATCGCATTCACGGTAAAATCCCGTCGTTGCAGGTCATCCATCAGGGTTCCGGGAAGAACAAAGTCAGGGCGGCGACCATCACTACTCGGACCATCTTTCCGTGCCAGAACAAAGTCAGCAACAGTAGTTCTTTTCCTCACAGGATGCCACGTTGGAACTTGTGCCCGAACAGTGAAGAACTCAGGAGTTTCTAGAAAAACCTCAAATCCATCAACTTTCAAAACATTCACTAAGGTAGCAAATGCCTCATCGGCATTTGCGAACATCTTTGGATTTATCGGGATTGTAACGAAATCAACGTCCTTGGAATCTACACCAAGAAACTTGTCTCGGACTGCACCACCGACTTCTGCGAATTGGAACATTTGAATCCTTTGCGTATGAGAGTATTATAAGACAAGAAAGGGCACCCCGAAGGATGCCCTGTGCCAGTTATCAAAGTGTCACTTTCATCTTCCCGGACGATCAAGGTTTAACATATAAGTTAATTTTGAAAGATCTCTATCCTGTAACTTTTGTCTTGGAGTTTTTGTTTTCCTTTCTTTGCGCTCTTGCTCATACTCTCTCAATTTACCAGCATTTTCTTTAATTGCTTTTGCCAATTGAGAAGACTTTTTCTTCAGTGGTTCCAGATACTTTTCTTTCCATCCTGGTGGTGGTGCAGATGGTTCTGGTTGTGGCACTGGTTTATATGGTTGATATGGAGATCCACCACTTTCGGACATGAACTGTGAGAAGGTCTTCATGTTTTTATTTGTATTTAGATCTCACCCTCAATTATTATTGTATGGTGGATTGTCAAAACGATGTGCCCAGAGTTGATGAGATCGTTCTTTCATATTCATAACCATATTATATCTCCTTTTGATTTCAGAATCATCGGAAAGATCATAGATCTCACCATATCCAACAAAATCATAAATGTCCAGAAAATGATTCAGAACATCATTGAAAAGACTATGTTCTTCAAATGAAAACTCTATTGTGACTGGTTTCTGATCACAACAGTTATGTTCATTAATTTCAATCATTGGGGTTTCCATGAGAATTCCTCCTTATTGTCAAATGTATTATAAAGTATCTTATGAGGCAAATGGCATCAGACTGTGCCAGTTTGAAAAGTGGTCTATCAGTGCAATACAAATGCCAGAATTACACCAAAGATAGCACCAGCGACAAATATTTTCATGATATTTTATTTTTCATAAATTGATGTTCTTGATTTCACGTAGTTAAGTTCATTCCACTGTTTCTGATAACATAAAACCAAAAGACGATCATTTGCATGAATTGACGATGCCTTATAATTAATTTGATTTTTTGGTTTTACCAAAACCTCAATAGTAATGTAGTCAGAATCCTTGAAATAAACCCAACCTTCAACATTTCTTTTCCATGTCACATAATCATTGACTTTTGGAACATAACTCATTCTTCCAAATCTAATACTGCACGAAGACAATTGGGATTATATCCCTGAGTAAGATAATGTTGAAGTTTTTGATTACATTGTTCCTTTGTAAGTTTGGTTGCTGACTCGTCAATCAACTCCCAACCATTTGTAAACAATTCTTCAATACGATACAATTGTGTCATGTGGTAAATGCCTCCAGAATGCCAGACTCATATTCATCAACAAGAGCGAACTTTTGTGCATTGACTACACGATCCATAATCCGATCTGTATAGCGATCATCAAATTGCTTTTCTGCAACAAGAAGTTCAAATGCCTCAGTATCAGAATGAGCAATCAGATTGATCAGACCACCACCTTCAGATGCTGGAAACGGAACCCAGTAATCAACGATATAAAGATACTTCATTTGTTTTTGTAAATTACTCCTTAATTGTAGATGAATGTGTGAGATTTGTCAATCTTCTTTTTATACGAATTCGGCAAGGTAATAGTCAACTGTCACTTCCAGTTCTGTTGCCTTTTGCTCATAGTAGGAAGTGGTATAAGAACGTGCCTCTTGCCATTTGAGATAAGAATCAATCTCTTCTTCGGCATGTTTCATAAAGTCCTCAAAAGAATTAATAAACTGGGAAATGTCAGAATCGTTCATTTGGAGTTTGTTTGTGTGCGAGTGTTTTTGAGTTTAATTGTCATTCGTATGCAGGAAATTGACTTTCTGGCCCATACTCTTTTACATACTCAGGAAAGGCAAGAATCAGTCTAGTTTTATTTGATTGGTCTGCTTTTCGCATTGCGTAAGCAAGTGCAACAACAAATGAACCACCAAATGATTCCATTCGGTTCATCATTTCATCAAGTTCAATAGCAGTCATCAGTCCTCTGTGTGTATGTGAGTATTGTAGGTCAGAAGGAGGGGGTCAGGTCGTACCGTAGTCCAGTTTGCGAACTGTCCATCCGCTCCATCACAGAATAGAGTTTGTTATAGAGTGCTGGCGCACTTCCATAGTCTCTGGCAATGTGAATTTGATCAATATTCTCTAGATTTTGAAGTGCAGAGAGGATAATACCAATCTCATGCACATTTAGATTTACTTGTGTTTCTGTAATATTCATTGTTTATGTGGGATTTACTTCAACTGAACGAACATTTGGAGTTTGATTAAAGATACGCTCACAGAGAACAGATGATTCGGAATTGGTTTCCACAATCTCTTGAAAATATTCTCCGTTAAGAGTTTCTATTGTAACGATGTAAGTCATTTAATCCAAGGCAATCTTAGGGTTTCTACTACACGATCAATCAGTTCTTTTTTCTTCTTTGGGTCTAGAAGAATTTCTTTAATATTCAATCTTCGAATCATTTCAGTTGCCTTCAAAATTGTTGATAATGTTTCGGGCAAACTTCATGAAACCATATGAAGTCAAACCACGACCATCATAACCATCAAGCATATCAGTCTGATTGTAGGTGTTCACAATCAGCAGGCAAGCATCGTAGAGTGCTGCCTGATGCTCCTCTTCAGAACGGAAGGAGATCGCGTTGTGGGATGGAAGAGTCATGGGTTCGTTCCCTTGATTACCTTGTAATTATACTGCCTGCAGCAGGCGGTTCGGGAAGTGCTGTGCCAGTTCAAGAGGTGGCACAGGGTTTTTCTCCAGAATATACTCCAGATATAGCGTTTCTTCTTGCTCCCGTGCCTCAATTTCGTGTGGTTGATCGTCATAAGCATAAAATTCCACTGGTTCTTTACAATAAAGCATTTTTCCACGACGGAACTGCAGGGAACCCATCACCCACTGTCGTAGATGAACCAGTTCATGAAAAAGAGTTTTTATATACAACTCCTCATTCATATGAGTCTGAAGTTCAATCAGAAAACTGCGTGGTCGTCTAAAATCATCCTCAAAATCACACCAACCGTAGACAAATTCACGCTTCAGTCCACGATGAACAATACGAACATCAAGACGATGCCTCGGCAGAAATCTGTCTAAAAACCAATGGGTGACATCTTCACAGATGCGCTTGTGAAAACCATATCCAGTAATTTGAATGTGAGATTGCATGACCAATGTGAAACCCAAATGAATGATAAAATAAACAGTAGGCGATCAAATGTATTATATTTCATCAGCAAGCAAAAGTAAGTCCTCCAAGTGATGCACCCAATGCAGTTGCCCAACCATAATTTTGTGGATAATTCATGGCAGCAGCACGACCAATTGCACCACCAAGTACGGCACCCAATACAGTTCTTGTAGGATTACAGTTTGGATTAGTTGCCCTACCACCATTACCATAGTACTGATTTGCACCATTGCAAGGAACATTGTAAGTTTGAACACTTACACCACCAGGTACATAATTACCATAACGATCATATCCACCGGGTCGATAGACTTCTTGATTCTGAGTGCAGACTGCAAAGTTATTCACTTGTTGTGCCATCACGGGAATCGGAGCAAACAGAAGTGCGGAAAGAAGGAAAAGTTTTTTCATTATTCTTTGCGTATGAGAGTATTATAAGACAAGAAAGGGCACCCCGAAGGATGCCCTGTGCCAGTTGTTCAAGTGTCCTCAGACAATTACAGAAGCATTGTATCGGACTTCATCAAAGGTATATTCCTTGATGATTTCACCGTTCTCAAACACAGTTTCAAGAACTTCTTCAGCATCAGTCCTACCTTCCAAGTCAGTGAAATAACCTTCATCATTACGATAGAGTGTTACACGACCTTTCTTGGATTCTTTACCCATATCGGTAATTGGACTCTTATACACATCTCTCTGTTCTCCTTTAACTTCAATTGAAGAACACTTCATTGCAAACTTCTGAGTATCACGGTCAATACTTTGAAGAAGTTTACCACCTTGACCGAAGGCAATGTTGTCTGCAGAATATCCAGCAGTCATTGCTCTATAAAGAATTCGGTCAATCGTATCTTGAGTGATACCATCACCTTGAATAATACGGACGTGATTAAGAACTTTGAATCCTTTATCATTTACCGTGTGTCCATAGTGACTATCAAGAATCTTAAGGCACTCAGTTACAACTTCTGGAGGATAACCACTATCAGGACGAACCACAAGAGTTGCACCAGAGTTGATTACATCATCCTTGAGAACAGTGCCCCACATATGGCAGGCATCGTAAATGTTATAACTATCACTTACGCAAGCAAAGAGACTGTTAGGTTTGCCGTAGATTTTTACCATATTACGGTAAGAATCTTCTTCACCCTTTCTACCCCAAGAAGTCACGGTGCTGTGTTCCATAGCAGGAATAGAGAATCCTGCCATATCAATGTTGTAGTATTCTTTACCATAAAGCAAAGCACTTACCGTATCAGTTCCCTGAAAGTTTACAAGGTGTGCGAGACCACCAATACCAGCAGACTCAAAGGAAGATACACCACGAGCACCGAAATCGTGAAGTTTGAACTCAATCGTTCTGGGATCTCCAGTTTTCGCCAAGTAATCGTGAATGATTCTCTTACTTTCGTAGGAGTTGGTAGCAACAGTAGTGCCGTACCAAATACTCCTGAGAAGTGCAGTCTCAATATAACTTGTCAACCAAGCACATTGAGGGTCAGTATTTTCAACAGTAGCAAGAACATTCTTCACAGGAATCACAGAACCTTCAGGAACTGCTTTGATGCGAATAGGCAACTTACCACCATATTCACGAAGAATATATTCCCAACCTTCACGATTGAAAGGTTCTCCGTGTCCCCCAGCAATTAGTTCAGCAAAATCAACATCTTCCTGAGTAATAGGATTAGAAAGATACTCCTTTAGAAAGATTTGAAGACCGAAGAAAACAGTTTGTTTCCAACTACCTCCACGACTTTCAACATAGGAATATACGTTCGTAGTCCCTTCGGGATACTGATTGTATTGCGAAAACTTGTAAGAATCTGTGTTTGTGATAATCGTTTTGTTAATCATTTTAAACTCCTTAAAATGTGGATAATGCCTTCGGTCTATCCAAAGGACTTTTGTGTTTTAAAGTCTTTACACCTGACTAAACTCCAGTAAAATAGTTGATGATTTCGTAATGGTCTTCGTAGCACTCACTTGGATTGATTTTGGAAATTGGAATCCATTTTGCAGATGTAGCATCACTTCCACCTTTGACTTTTGGAAGTTCTCCGTTAGGAAGTTTGATGTGAAATGCATGAGTGATTGTCCTACCTCTGGTGCTTCGTTCAATCGCATCAAAGACTTTTGCTTCTGCTATATTACCACGAAGAACTGGAGCAGGCACCTTGAGTTGAGTTTCCTCCCTTACCTCCCGTATCATAGCATCCTCTAGTGACTTGTCGGTTAAGGCATCCAGGAACCCTCCAGGAAGGGCAAGGAGACCCTTTCCAGGTTCTGCCCGACGACGAATCATCAGAATGTGCCCACACTGCACTACGACGGCATCCACCGTCACGAAGGTTGGGGGATATGGGAAAGAAGCATACTGAGACTTATATTTTTCAACAAACTCAATCTCACGAAGAATTTGTTGATAATCTTCTGTTTTAGAAAACTGATTAAGAAACTTCAAAACTTCTTCAGGAATTACATTCTTAATGAAGTTTTGATTAAAGTCTTCTTTGAAGTAGAGTTCTCGGATTTGAGAAGCACTCAGTTCTTCAATCAAAGGAACTTCTACCAAGTCCCACTGAGGGAACATATCAAGATAGAAAGAAGACTCATCCTTTTTATGTCCGATGATTCCAATTCTAGAACTTTCAAAAGGATTAATTTTATTTACAATATTTTGAACTCTTGTTGCCCAGGCATCATCATTGTAGATAGTGTCGGCATTTGAATGAATACTATAATTAGCATTCATCATCATTAAAGTTTCGTCGATTAGATGTTCCCGTTCCTCATATGAGAAAGGATTCTTAAAAGTTCTTGGTTGATTTGCAGAACCAACAATAATCGCAGTGTGTTCTGCGAGTTCCATTGCTCTTTTAATAATCTCCAGATGAGCATTATGGAACGGTTGAAATCGACCAATAAAAACAATTACATCATATTTTTTCATAATTCTAAACTCCTTAGAATGTTGTGTTGTTAGAACGTCTATCGTTCTAATGTATGTATTATAATGGAAAAGGGGGGCACCTGTAAAGTGCCCCTGTGTCAGTTGTTCAAGTGTCCTCATCAATGTTATTTTGCAAATTTTGAAGTTCAAGATAAAATTGATGATATTTTGCAACTCTAGCAATATCCTTCTCAGTCACACCTTTCAATCTGCGAATATCACTATTATGTCGGAGGTCTGCCATTTTAACTTTAATGGCATCCTGATTGCTCATCACTTGTAATTTATATTCATCATAAGTTTCACCCGGAAGTTTAGTCAAACAACGAATCCCATTGATGATTCTATCAGTGAATCCTTCCTCTTTGAGCTGAGAATAGGTTACAGAAGTATCTTCAATAATATCGTGGCCCAATGCAATACACTGGAGTTCTTCATCATCACTGCGAAGATAGTGCATTACCTTCAGAGGATGAAGAATATAAGGATTGCCACCACGGTCATATTGATTACTATGAGCATTAGTTGCAAGAACCAACATTTTGTTCAGAAGTTCTCCTTTTTGAGTCATAATGCACCTTCGCTTAGAGATTCATAATAGCACAAAAAAGGGCACCTGTAAAGTGCCCTGTGTGCCAGTTCAGAAAGTGTCAGTCATAGGTCTTGACCACTTCTTCTTTTACTGGTTTCTTATCAGAAAGTTGTCGATTTATCCAATTATCCACTACTTCTAGATCAGGATCATGAGAGTTATATACAGATTTAAAAGGATGAAAACGACAATCAATCCAAATGCCAAACACATTCATTTGAGCATAATAATAAGAGTAATCTCTATAATTGCCATCCCAAGGGGAACTATTACGAGAAACGATACGGTATTTCATAATCACTTATCAGTAAATCCTGAGGGGAGGAAGTCCATCTTAGAACCATTGATAATCACCATCTTTTGGATGCTACCATTCTCAAATGCTGCTTTGAGGATTTCGTTACGTTGATACTCCAGAGATTGAGTCGTCACAGTAGAAGCAAGTGCCTTATTCTCTTCTGCTTTCAGTTGAGCAGTGCGTGTTTTCACCTCTTGCTCTTTATTTGCCGATTGAGCAGCAACCACACGGTTCACAGAGGCAACCAGTGCGTCAGGCAGGTCTGCTTTCACAACCACAACGGATTCAATATCAATCTTACCGGCAAGGTTGTTCTTCTCAAGAGACAGATTCAGATTCTGTTTGATAGTTTCTTGAATCTTATCCAGACTGCTGTTCACTTCCAGAGCAGGATATTCATCAACCGATTGGTTCACGGCAGAAGTAATCAGACGTTTGATGAAACTTGCCATCAGTTCAATCTGACCATTCTCACTGACACCGTGATTGGTAATATCATAACCAGTGTAGAAATTATACAGACTGGTGGGAGACAGACTATAAGTAACCACAACATCCATATCTTTCATAATGGTGTTGTCTTTGGTCTTGGGAGTCAGATCACTGGATTGTACCGTGATCTTACGAGTGTTGAATACCTTAATAGAACCAAAACCATCGTATTTGATACCAGGAGTGAGAACTTCATTCTTCACCTGACCATCAAATCCAATATAGAGACCATTTTCACCAGTGTTAATCGTAGTGAATTGACCAGCAGTGAGAATCAGTGCCAGAAAAACACCGCCAACACCAATAGCAATTTTTCCAGTAGACATAATTTAAGTTAATTAAGTAAAGAACAATCAGTCAGAAGTGAGACCAGCATAGATAAATGCTGCTCCCAGAATAAGAATCAGAACAAGAGGTAGCATCTTGATAAAGAACAAGACAGGAATACCTCTTGCAAGAAGCACAAGGAGAATCAGAAGTATTCCGATTCCTGTGCCAAGAATGCGTCCAATCATTTTAAATCAGGGAGTAATCCAATCGTAACCATCAGGTTGTTTAACACTCTCAGACCCATCATATTCATCAATACGATAAGGACCAGAGACCTCAGCAATAGCAAGTTTAGCATAATCACCACTTGCTTTGTCACCCAGTTCTTCTACAACTTGAACAAGAATGGGGTCATGACGGGAAACATTATGGTCATACCAAGTTTGTTCAGAATGCTTTTTATTGTAAGCAAACCGTTCATCCATAGTCATAGAAGACCATTCCCTCTTTTCAAGACGTTCTTCAGGTGGAACCAACCAAACGGTGAAGATACCCATAAAGTCACCATTTTCAATCCAAACTTCTTTGCCTTGAAGTTCCCAGTAACGCAAACATGCTTCACGGGAAAGACCGAATCCACCGTAGCAGGCATTATATACTACTTTAGTCATTTGAATGCTCCAGCAATAATAGCAATGACAATAGCGATAGTAAGAATTACGACCGCAAGTGAAAGACTAATCCAAATGGGAGACAATACCCACCACCAAGACCAAGTAATAACATTAGTCAGTTTGAGACCAATGAACAGAACAGTCAGAGCACCAGTGAAACTGATACCACCAGAAGATGAAGAAGATGAAGATGACATAGTTTTGGAACGTGATTGTTTGATTGCGTTTTGTTCAATGAGATCAAGAAGTTTGCTCATTTCTTATGATAATCAAAGTTTGAAAGGAGAAACAATCACACGGGGTTCAACATAAACAGGACGGGTTTTTCCACTCCCAGAAGGATCAGAACACATCACCCAAGTACCTTCTGCACTGGAAGGAGAGAACAGACCATTTGGGTCTGCCTGAGGAATAGTTGTGCCATTGATTTCATACTTCTCTGGATTAGTATATTGTGTGGCAGCAGGAAGACCATAACCAATAGAGTTGCACAGAAACACAGGACGACCAGTAGTTTCAGGAACAGTGTAAGTATAAGTCACCAGTCCATCTTGATCACGCATCTCAATGATTTGCTTCAAGAGTTTGCGTTCACGAAAGTTCTTGATGGCAGGCATACCAGTTTGTGCCGTGCCTTCTTGCAGAATGCGTTCTTGTTGAGCACGTTGCTTATCATCAGAATCTCCATATTCTTCACACCCAACAAGAGTTACACTCAGAAGTGCGATTGAAGCAAGAGCAATAACGGGTTTCATAATCAGTTAGGAAGATT
>Ga0209770_10000620_pt1 | contig 19126 bp, 6 predicted proteins | sample LauGreSu1BDMLBDD_2_FD_187572 | JGI IMG/M metagenome (GOLD analysis project Ga0209770, IMG submission 187572) | Freshwater lake microbial communities from Lake Michigan, USA - Su13.BD.MLB.DD (SPAdes) (version 2) | ecosystem: Environmental > Aquatic > Freshwater > Lake | place: Lake Michigan, USA...
GCAGCGTGCTCTTGGCGATTGGCTGATCGACGGCTCGGTGTCGGTGGCCAACACCGAGCAGACCTACCCGCGGCGCGATGAACTGCTGTGGCGGACCGCTGCGCTCGGCACGGCGACTGCGCCGGTAAGTTACGACTATCGAAGCAGCACCCTCGAGCCTGCTATTTCGATCTTCACGACACAGCCGCACTTGAACCCTGCCAACCTCTCCTTTCGCGAAAACGCCTTCCGAACCAGTGTGACCCAGGAAGATACAGTCGCTTGGACTGCCAACGCCAAACTGCCGGTCACGCTCGGCGGAGGCGAGGGGCACTTCAAGTTCGGCGCCAAGTACAAGGCGGGTGAGCGTGAGGCTGACGAAAACCGCTTCCGTGATCGTGCGGCGACCGCGGCGCCGTCGGGGACGCTGCAGTCCTTCCTTTCGGGTGAGCCGAGCCGCAATTACAGCTACGATCTGGGCTTCAAGGTTCAACCGGGTTTGGCGGACGCCTATTACGATCAGCGCAAGGCAACCTCACCGATCCGGGCCGAGCAGTCGGCGACTGCGGACTATCAGGTCGACGAAACGGTTCTGGCGGGGTACGCGCTCTGGGATCTCGATTTCGATCGACTGGGCGTGCTCGCCGGTGTGCGTTACGAGCGCACCGAGACCGAAGGGGCGGCCCCGGTCTTCAATGCGGCGACCGGCGTCATCAGCACGCGGACCGACAAGCGCTCGTACTCGGATGTGTTTCCCGGCGTCACCCTTCGATATGCGTTCAACGATGGCTTGATCGGACGCGCCGTCGTCTCGCGCGGTATGACCCGTCCGAACTTCACGGACATCGTTCCTCGTGCACTCGAGACGCAGGAGGGCAGCACGCTCGTCGTACAGCAGGGAAATCCGGAATTGACTGCTACGTTATCGAACAACCTCGACGTCTCGGTCGAGTACTACTACGACACCATGGGTTTGGTGTCGGCCAGTGCCTTTTATAAGGACTTGAAGGACTACGCCTACACCTTGCGCAGCAACGGAAGCTACCTCGGACAGGCCGCCATCCTCGTTCGGCCGGAGAATGCACCGAACGGGTCACTCAACGGCGTGGAGCTGGCCTGGCAGCAACAGTTCACGGCCTTACCGGGCTGGCTCTCGGGGTTTGGCGTGTTTGCCAACGTGACCTGGGTGGATGCGGAGATCGAAGTCGGCCGCAGCTACGCCGGTCGCAGCAAATTCCCTCTGCCGGGGCAGTCGAAGACCACCTCGAACCTCGCGCTGTTTTATGAGCGCGGACCGCTGAGCGTGCGTTTGAGCTATACCGACCGCGGCGATTACTTAAACGAGATCAACGCCGAGGACGGAGCGCTCGATCTGTATTGGGAGGGTCGCGACCAACTCGATCTGACCGCGAGCTACGAATTCACGAAGATGTTCGAAGCGTTCGTCGAGGCGAAGAACCTGACCAACACGGCGGGCATTCGTTACTACGGCGAGCGTAGCCGCGTGTACGAGTACGAGAAGTTCGGATACAGCGTATTCGTCGGTGGACGCGTGAAGTTGTGAGACCGTGATGATCCGTGGCGCCTGGATCCTGCTGTGCGCAGTCTGCGCATCATGCCTGGTTGCCGAGAGCAAGACCGGGACGGAGTCCGTGAAGCCGCGAGTCGTCAGTGGGCCGGTGAAGCACGACTCGGACGATCCGGCGATCTGGGTCGACCGGAAGAACCCGGCCAACAGTCTGGTGCTTGGCACCGACAAGGACGCCGACGGAGCGCTCTATGTCTTTGGACTCGACGGCAAGCCGCGGACCGATCGCATCGTCCGAGGGCTCCTGCGGCCCAACAATGTCGATGTCGCTTATGACGTGATGCTGGGCGGAAGGAAGGTGGACGTCGCGATCGTTGCCGAACGCTTCGCGCACCGGCTGCGTGTTTATACGCTGCCTGATCTGATCGCGGTGGATGGGGGAGGTATCCCGGTCTTCGAAGGCGATCGGGCCCGTGACGTCATGGGTGTGGCCTCGTACACGCGCAGTGCCGACGGCGCTTTGTTCGCCATCGTCAGTCGCTCGGATCGCTTCGCACCCAAGCAGGGCTACCTTCATCAATATCGCCTCGTAGACGACGGGAAAGTGACGTTACGCGGAGTATTCGTCCGGGCCTTTGGCGAGTGGAGTGGTCGCAAGGAAATAGAAGCGCTTTCCGTTGATGCGGTCGCAGCCCGCGTCTACGCGAGCGATGAAACCTTTGCGGTCAGGGTGTATGCCGCAGACCCCAACGCGGAAGATGCCGATGACGAACGGGCTCAACTGGGCGAGACGGGCTTCGCGCGTGACCACGAAGGCAGCGCTGTGTTGCGCCGCCCAGGGCAGGTTCCGTTGTTATTCGTGTCGGATCAGCAAGCGGGCGAGTTACGCGTATTCGCCGTACCCGATGGCGGGACGCCGAGCTACCACGGACGGATTCGCTATTCGGCGAGTGAAACCGACGGCATTGACTTGACTGCCACACCACTGCCCGGGTTTCCCGGCGGGTTATTGGTGGCGATGAGTGATGATCGCACTTATCATTTTTACGATCTCGACGACTTGCTCCGCGCCCTGCAGCGCTGAGCGCCGCTGACTCAATGCAACTTAACGCGCGGCTCGGTCTGCGCGGCGATCATGCGCCCGAGCGTGGTGAGCGAGGTCTTCCAGAAGCCGTGCAGCGCGAGTTCGTGCAGTTTGTACAGCGACATGTACATCCAGCGGGCGAACAGACCCTCCAGCCAAAGATTGCCGCCGACGAAATTACCCATCAGGTTGCCGACGGTCGTGTATTCGCCAAGCGACACGAGCGAACCGAAGTCGCGATAGCGCCAAGGCTTCAGCGGTTTACCCGCCAGAGTGCGGCGGATGGCCTTGGCAAGATAACTCGCCTGCTGGTGAGCGGCTTGGGCCCGCGGCGGCACGTTGCGGCCTGGCTGTCCCGCCCACGCTGCCGCGGCGCAGTCGCCGAGGGCGAAGATGCGCGGATCATCGGGTGAGCGCAGCATGGTGTCGACGACGATCTGATTGACGGCGTTGACCTGCAGTCCAAGCTCGCACAGGAAGCCCGGCGCTTTCACTCCGGCTGCCCACACCACCATCTCGGCGGCGATCACCGTGCCATCGGCAAGTTTTACGGCGCGCGGCAGCACTTCGGCGACCCGTGCGTTGGTGTGCACTTCGACCTCGAGCTCGTGCAGCAGCTTTGCGGCCGCGGCCGAGATGCGCTCCGGAAGCGCCGGCAGGATGCGCGGCGAGGCCTCGATCAGATGCAGACGGATGTGCTTGTCGGGGTCGATGTTGTCGAGACTGAAGGAGACGAGTTCACGCGTGGCGTTGTGCAACTCCGCAGAGAGCTCCACGCCCGTGGCACCGGCGCCCACGATGGCGACATTGAGCTGATCGGGGCGCAGCGGTTCGGTCTGCGCGTGAGCGCGCAGGAAGGCATTGATCAGACGACGATGAAAGCGATCCGCCTCTTGCGTGCTCTCGAGCGCGATGGCGTGTTCCGTAACGCCCGGTGTGCCGAAGTCGTTGATGCGGCTGCCGACAGCGAGAACAAGGATGTCGTAGTCGATGCGACGAGCCGGCACAATCTGCTCGCCATTCTCGTCATGCACCGGCCCGACGAGCACTTGCCGTGCCGTGCGATCAAGCCCGACCATCTCGCCAAAGCGATAGCGGAAGCCATGCCAGTGCGACTGCGCGAGATAGTCGAGTTCGTGTACGTCGAGATCGACGGTGCCCGCTGCGAGCTCGTGCAGGTGCGGTTTCCAGAAGTGGGTTCGACCGCGCTCGATCAGCGTGACTTCCGCGCGACCCTTGCGACCCAAGGCATTGCCAAGACGCGTGACGAGCTCGAGGCCGCCGGCGCCGCCACCGACGACGACGATCTTGGGTAGGGTGGAGCCTGTTGACTTCGACATGCCGCGACTATGGTACGTCAACTCGGATTGTCGTAAGGATACAATCGCCACATGAAGGTCTTGCAACGGGTGATTCAGGCGCAGCGCACCTCCGATGGCGCGGGGGTCACGCTGCATCGCAGTCTTGGCCAGTCGCACTTCGCGCGGCTCGACCCGTTCCTAATGCTCGATGAGTTTGGGAGTGATCGGCCCGACGAATACATCGCGGGTTTTCCGGCCCATCCCCATCGCGGGTTCCAGACCGTAACCTACATGCTCGAGGGCCACATGCTGCACGAGGATCACCTCGGCAACAAAGGCCACCTGCGCAGCGGCGATGTGCAATGGATGAACGCGGGTCGCGGCATCATCCACTCCGAAATGCCGCAGCAGGAGCGGGGGCTCATGCGCGGGTTTCAGTTGTGGGTGAATCTGCCGGCCCGAGAGAAAATGGGGCCTGCGGCGTACCAGGATATCCCCGCGGCGGCGATCCCTTCCTATGTGGGCACCGACGGTGTGGTGGTGAAGGCCGTGGCAGGTCTTTTCGAGCGCGACGGCGAGCGTATCGAGGGGCCGGTGCGCGGTGTCAGCACATCGCCGCTATTCTTTGATGTACACCTGCCGGCTGATGGACGACTGCAGCAGTCCGTTCCGGCTGCGCACAACAGCTTCATCTACGTGTACGAGGGCTCGTTGGTTGCCGCTCAAGGCACGAGCCTGACCCAGGGTCTCGGGGCGAAGCAGGGCGGCGTGTTCGGTCCCGGCGGCGATGCGTTGATTTTTCAGGCGGGCCCCGCGGGGTGCCGCTGTCTGCTGCTCTCAGCGCAGCCGATCGGCGAGCCGATCGCGCAGTACGGCCCCTTCGTCATGAATACCCGAGAGGAAATCGAGCAGGCCGTGCGCGATTATCAGAGCGGCCGGTTGACGGCCTAGCGCGGCGTGTAGGCGCGGATCGGGTCCGGTACGCCCTTGAGTTTGAGCGAGCCGATGTATTCGAGCACACCCGGATTCTTGGCCCGCTCGAGCGTGGCGTCGCTCAAGAGCACGACGGTGTCGTATTCCTTGTTGGAGGCTTCGAGACGCGCGGCAATCACCACAGTCTGTCCGTAGGCCGTGTAGTTGAAGCGCTTGGCACCGCCGAAGTTGCCGACGAGGGCCGCGCCCGAGTGGAGTCCGAGGCGGGTGCGGCCGAAACTGATGCCGTACTTCTCCATCACCTCGGCGCGGAAGCGATCAGAAAACACCTGGATATCGCGCGCGCAGGCGATCGCCCGGTCGGCGTGGTCCGCATGCAGCACCGGCGCACCGAAGAGCACGATCACGCCATCGCCGGTCAACTTGTCGAGCATGGCCTCGTGTTTCCACAACACCTCAAAAAGGCCATCGAAGTATCCGTTGATGATCGGCGAGAACTGCTCGACGGGCGTCTCCGCGAGGAAGGTCGAGGAGTTCTCGAGATCGCTCACCATCGCCGTGATGTCGCGCATTTTGGCGCCGATTTCCACGGGCTCAGAGCCATCCTCGATGCGCCGGATCACTTGGGGTGCGAGGTAGCGCTCGAGCGCTGTGGCATAGAGCTTGCGCTCATCGAGCAACTGCGTTGCGGCCACGCGGCTCACCACGAAGAACGACAGCGCAAAGGCGCTGAACGGCGCGACCATCGGCAACATCACGCCTGCACTCGAGAACGCAGCCCAACCACCCACGGCTCCTGCGGCGAGCAGCCCCGTCAGCCAGCGCAAGGCGCGCAGCCACGTGAAGGCCGAGCGGCCGAGTCCAGCGCCGCCCAGGGCCGCGATCAGGGCGAGCAGTCCGACCCAAGGCAGCGCGGGTTCGATCACGCGGTCCTTCTGCAGCATTTGCAGCACGGCGTGTGCGTGCACCTCGACTCCGGGCGTGCCGTCGTAGTGGCCGGGCAGATAGCGCAGCGGCGTGGTTTTCAGATCCTCGCCTAGGGTCTCGGCATCTACGCCCGCAGAGCGCGACACGCGACCGATCATCACGATCTTGTCGGCAAAGAATTTGGACGGCAGGAAGGCGACGTCCCCGGCGGAGAAGGACGGAGCGATGGCGCCGACGTTTTCGGCGGTGGCACCGGGATGCGGGGCGCGGTAGCGCAAACGGAAGATGCCGGGTTGGGCTTTAAGACCGAGCGTATCCAGCACGGCGGCGGCCAGTGATTTTCGGTTTCCGGGAAGCGCGTCGTAGCTGCGCACCACGTCGTCGTAGTCGTCGTTGACCAAGGCCCGCGCATCGGCGTAACGGATGTTGGGTACGACGTCGAAGTCGCGGCCGGGCACCCGGTTGGGGTCCGCCGCGACGATCACGGGGGTGCGCAGCATGCTCAGCTTGGGCGCGACGGTCAGAAACTCCTCTTTGGAGCGCCAAGTGTCAAAGAGGTAGTCGACGAGCACGACCTTCGCCCCGTGGCCATCGAGTGCGACGATGACATCGGCGAGCCAGTTCTTGTCGACCGGCGAGATGCAGCCGCAGGATGATTGGGAGCGCATCTCTTCGACCGCCCGGTCGTCCATCTTGACGATGACCAACTGCTCGCCGGGAAGCGGCGCGGCCAATGCCATGCGCAGGTCGTAGGTCAGGTTATCGACGTAGCGTGCTGGCGTTGTGAAATTGAACAAAACCGCGACGATGGCCGCGCCGGCCGCAATGGCCAGGGCGGCGAGATTTCGGCTTTGTTCGGTTTGTAATGCCATGAGCGCCCCTGAGGGATCATTGTGCACGCAAACGGCATATAAATGCGGTAAAACAATCCGCGAAACTGCCGATAACGGAAACAAATCACGGGGTTAGTTATGGCCGATGCGGTGCGTTGCACCAAAATTGCGGGAGTCGGGGCTGCGCTCGTTTTGGCGAGCATTCCGGCTACACCGCAGGCGGGCCTGACTCGCGATGAGGTCTTGCGCTTGCCTGCACCCTTGCGCGCCGCAGCCTCGGATTTCGGTGCCGTTGAGTGCGACAACCGGCCGGTTGTTGGCCTCATGCCCGGCGAGGCCATCATCGCTGAGGTCAAACTGATCGAGGCCGAGGGCATGACGGTCGTGCCCGCCAAGGAACTCGCGTATCTCGCAAGCGCCATGCCCGATCTGCCTGTGAGCCGCGAAGGTCTCGCACGACTCGTCGCCAAGCTCGAGTGTCGATACCGCGAACTCGGCTATGTGTTTGCGCGTGCTGCCGTGGTGGGTGACCCGGTCGCCGAACCCGGTCGCTATCGCATCGTCGTGCAGGAAGGTGTGGTCAACCGAGTCGAAGCGCTCGCGGATCAGGAGTCGGTGGCCCGGCTTGCGCTGCGCGCGTTTCGCCCCGTGAAGCAGGGGAAGCCGCTGCGCGCGGCCGATGTGCGTCGAGGCCTCGCGCATGCGGCTTCAGTGGGGCTCAGCAACGTGCGTCCGACCATCCGCCGTTCGCGCACCGACCCCTCGGCGCTCGATCTCGTGCTTATTGTCTCGGCGAACCCCAACCAGATGTTCGCGCAGGCGCAGAACGGCAACTCGGACATGCTCGGCCCCTGGGGAGCACTCGTCGGTACGCGCTGGTCGGGTGCAACGCCACTCGAGGAGAGCACGACCTTTGGCGTCTACACCGCGCAGACGCCCAGTACGCAGTGGTCGGCTCAATTCGACACGCAGGCGCTCGTTAACGGCGATGGGCTCAAGCTGCGTCTTGGCGGTGCGTACTCGCGCGCGCGCCCGGGCGGCGCACTTGCGCAGCTCGAGCTCGACAGCAAAACGCTGTTCACCGCTGCAGAGCTCTCGGCTCCGCTGCAGGTGCGGCGTGGACTCGTCACATCATGGCGCGCCGGCATCGAAACGCTCGATCAGAAGACGACTTTCTTTGGCGATGTGCCGCTCGGTGAGGACCACTTGCGCGTGGCCTTCGTCGGTACGCGTACGGATGGCCTGCTCGCCAACGGCGTGTGGTTCGCCGATTTTCAGGCGCGCCAGGGCCTGAGTGCATTCGGTGCGATGCGGTCCGGCGAGCCGAACGCCTCGCGCTTTGATGCCGACCCGCAGGCTTTGGTGCTGCGCGGCGAGATCGAGGCAGGGCTGCAACTGTCGCGCACTTATAGCCTCAGGCTTAATCTTAAGGGGCAGTGGACTGAGCAGCAGCTCTCTGCGTTCGAGGGCTTCAGTTACGGCGGACTCTCGGGCGGCCAGGGTTTCGATCCTGGTGCGTTGTCGGGCGATTCTGGCGTTGCAGCGCTCGCGCAGCTCTATGGCCCCGGGCAGCAGGTCAGCGAAACGAGCAGCCTGCGTCCGTTCGCCTTTGCCTCGACCGCGCGCCTCTGGGCGAGCAAAGATCAGGGCGCGGGTTATGGTCGCGCTCAGTCGGCAGGATTTGGCTTGCAGATGACGGTGAGCCCGAAGCTGCAACTCGAGGCGACCTTTGCGCAACCCTTCGGGCGCATTCAAGGCACGGGCCCTGATGCCTACGGTTCGCGCATGCTGCTGAGCTTCACGTATTCCTTCGATCCCTTGCCGCGCAAGGTGCTTGGCGAATTGCCCGAGGGTGAGAGGCCATGATGGTTAAGCTGCAGAGAATTTTTTGGGTTGCGGCTCTCGTCTTCCTTGCGGGAAGGGCGGCAGCGTTGCCGCCGCGCCCGTCGTTGGACGGTGTAAACAATATTCCTAACGGCACCGTGCCGACTGTTAGAAAAACCCCTGGAACCGTAACAGCGACTACGACGGGAAACACGCTCGATATCGTGTCGACCAGCAAGCGATTTGTGATCGATTGGACGAGTTTCAACATCGACTATAACAACCGTGTCAACTTCGCGATGCCGGATCGCGGCTCTATCGCAGTCAATCGAGTGACGGGGGTTGGCGGTACTTATAAAAGCAAAATCGGCGGTAGCTTGTGGTCGAACGGCAACGTATGGCTACTGAACCCCAATGGCGTTTTGATCACACGTGATGCGCGAATTGATGTAGGGGGATTACTGGCAACGCCCGCTGGCCTGAGCAACATCGATGAGTTCATCACCAGCTCGGGAACCTACGCCGCGACATCAACCATCAATTTCGTCATGCCGGCAAATCCAGGTGCGATCTCGACGCAGGGTGCAGGTACCGGCTCGTCACTTACGTCCTCGGCGAGCGAAATCATGGTACGCGGCGGGCCCGCCATGTTCATTGTCGGCAGCGCTGAATCCGGTAAAAGCTTGCAGTTCGACGGAAAAATCTTTGGAGATACGATTAACGGCACTGGCATGTTGATACCGCCCTCCGTCGAAGTGGGGTCGAGTAACACGAATACCATCAATACATCCACCGATGCAGCCGAGAAAGCCTCAAGCCACGTATTGCTGGCGGCCTCAGGGAGCTTTTCACTGCAAATCGCTGAGGGTGCACTGGTTGAGGCAGGTAGTCCGCCAAATCCCTTGTCGAGCGGCGATCTGGAACTCGTAGCGTTTACGCCCCAAACCGGTTTCGTCTCGGGGACATCGGCGGACAAAGTCATTCGGGTGGGTGACGGCGTAGCTAGCGGTGTGGCTAGCGGCTATGGAGACGGCATCAGGGAAGTCGGGCAGGTGCAGATTTCGGCGAAGGCTAGTGTCGACAATTTTTCCGGTGTGTCTGTTTTCAACCCCTATGCCCCGATCGATAAGCTCGTGATCGAGTCGTTCGGAAGAGTCAACATGGACATCGATGGATCTCAAGGGCAGTCGACGCTGACCTTCGCGGGAACGCGAGTAAATCCGCTCAATGTCGGTACACCAAACACCATTGTCATCGCGACGGACACCTTGGGCGTTTGTTTTGGCGCCGTCACTGGGTCGACCTGTGTGGGGAGCGCGCTCAACGCCAGCAATACCTCGCTCACGGTAAGTGCTTTCGACAACATACGCCTTGGAAATGTTTCGACGAGGAATGTCGCGGTCGTGTCGAAAAATTCCGCGATACAGGTGGGCGAGGTGCTCGCGACAGCAGGCGACGTTCGGCTTGAGAGCCGAACAGGGATCGCCATAGCCGGCTCCGTGACATCGAGCGTCGGCAGCGTGCGTCTGAATGCCAATGCAGGACAGATCGAAACCGGCAACCGGGATGTCGCAGCGGGAAAAAGTGTTGATATCCAAGCGGGCGTCAACACGGCGTCGGCGGTGGGAGAAGACCCCTACGTCAGTGATTCGGGAACTTTCAATGTTGCCGTCGGCAACGTTACGGCGAGCAACGGTACGATGCTCATCGTCGGACGCGACGGCATCACTACCAACGCCATTACGCAGAGCCGCACGACGAGCACCGTTCCGGCTGTGCCAGAAGTCGACTTGCAAACAAAGGCCGGCTCCGTTCGCGCCACGGTGGTTGACTCGCGGGGCTTGGTCGGCCAAGGCAATTCGGCGGGAGCGGGAGGCCGATTGCGAGTGGTAGCGCCGGGGGGTATCGAACTCGGCTCCGCCCGTGGATCCGACGTCGAGTTGATGAGTCAGTTCGGAAACGTACGCATTGGCACGCAGAGTGCGCAGTCTAACCCGGGCACTGTCACGGCGACGCTCGGCGATGTCAGGGCGAGTGCACGGAGCATCGAGGCGGGCAACATCAGCGCAGCCCGCGATCTCACGCTGACGGCCAGCGAGGGCGCGCTGACGACCGGTGTCTTGTCGGCCACGCGCAATCTCTCGTTGTCTGCGGCCAATAGCCTCGCCGTCAACACGAGCGCGATCGGCACCTTGTCAGGCAACGTCTCGCTGAGCTCCACCGCGGGTTCACTGTGTGTCGGTACACGTTCTGGCGCTGACTGCGTCGCCGGTGATGTGATCGCCGGTGGCACGGTCAATCTCGTAGGTCGCGATGGTGTTACGGCGTCCAACGTCCGAGCGAGCGGTGGCAATCTCTCTATCAGCGCGGCCTCGGGGGGCGTGACGGTAACTGGTATCGAAGCAGCGGCGGCGACGAGTGCTGGCCGCGCGGATGTCAACGTCACGGCGCGCGACAATGTGCAGGTTCGGAGCCGTACGGTGTCTGAGCGGACGGTGGGTGGAAGCGTCGGTGCTGAGGGCAATGTCAGCATCAGCTCCGCGCAGGGCGCCATCACCGTTGATCGTGAGATCGGCGCGTCGAAGGGCTTCGCGCAGTTGGCTGCGCAAACAGGTGTAACGACCGGAAACATCACTTCGCTCACTGGGTTCGTCGATGTCCAGGCGAAAACGGGGCCCGTTCAGGTGGGTGACTTGTACGGTTTGGTCGGCAAGCCTGCACCCACCACAGGGCCTGCCGATCCGTGCGCCGGTAACGCGATCTGCGTTCAGGCCGGCACGGGCGGGACCGCGACGAGCACGACGAATTACACCGTTTCAACAGGCACGATAAGGACCGATAACACCGCGAGTGGCAATGTGCTGGTCGGCGGCGCCAACGGCGTGCAGACCGGTGCCATCGACATCAACAATGGTTCGGTAGCACTGAACTCGAGTCAGGGGGCGATAAACGTCGGCTCCGTTGGTCTCAGCGGGTCTTCGATCGGCAAGTCGGTCGTGGCGAATGCACGCGGCAAGGTCACGATGGGGAACATTACCGCAGGCAGTGGCAGCATCGACCTGCAGTCAGCCAATGACGAGCTCGTGCTCGCTCGAGTATCTGGCGGGGGCGATGTGCGGTTGCGCAGCGCCGCCAATTTGACGGTAGATCTGTCCAAGGTCGATGCGGGTGGGGTCGCATCCTTCACGTCGACGGGCGGCGAGTTGCGGGTCGGTACGGTCAGTGGCAGCAACTTCACTCCGGGTGACCTAAACCAGACGCTCGGTGCCGTGGAGCTCAGCGGTCAGACGGGCGTGACCGTTGGCAATGTGGCGGCGCGTGACGGAGCGAGCCTGCAGTCGGCCGCGGGCAGCATCAACGCGGGTGAGGTGGTATCGAGCGGCGGTGCGGTGCAAGTGACCGCTGCAAACGACGTGAATTTGCGCCGCGCGCAGGGAACCGCTGCGACTATCGCGTCCAACACGGGGCGTATTCGCGTCGGCACGACGAGTGGCAGCTCGTTCGTTGGTGGCAATGTCAATGCCACCACGGGTGCCGCATCGGTTAGCGCGCGCACGGGTGTAGAGGCCGCCGACATCACGGGCGGCACCACGGCGACTGTCAACGTGGCGGAGGGTGCAGTCGTGGCCCGTGCGCTTTTCGCGGGTAACGGCGCAGCATTCGTCAGCGGGCGCGACGGCGTATCGGTCACTTCGGCCTCAGCGCCGAAAGGGAGTATCGATCTCATCGCCGACCGGGGCGCCGTTAAGGTCGGTTCAACTTCGGGTAGTACATTCTCAGGCGGTCAGGTCAATGCGGGTCGTGGTGGCGTGGGCATCGATGCGCGTGACGAGATCGCCACCGGGAACGTCACGGCGTCGAACTGGGTCAAGATCGGCTCTGAGTCCAGTAAGGTTTCTTTGGGGAATGTTTCCGCCAGCGCAGCCCACTCGTCGGATGATGAGTGCAACGGTAAGTCGGTGTGTATTGGCGCTGCGTTCGACTCGGCGAACGGCAGCGGTCAGACGCTGACGGTCGGGTCGGTGACGGCCTCTGCCGGCGATGTGTTGCTGTTCAGCCGTAATGGAGTTACTGCCAACGGAGCGGTGACGGTCTCGCGCGGCGAACTCGTGGTCTCGGGCGGTTCAGGTGCGGTGACGGCGTCGGGTGCGCTGACGACGGGCACGGGCGCCACGACGGACGCTAACTATGGCGTCAAGGTAGACGGCGCAAGCCTTGCACTGCAGAACGTGACCGCGAGCGGCAACATCGATCTCGCCGCCAATTCGACGACAGGCACGATCACGACTGGCACCCTCGCGGCGCGACGTAATTTGACCGTTCAGAGCATCGGTGGTTTTGCAGTCGGCGGCGACAAGATCGCTGGAACCCCAGAGTCGGTTCGACTGACTTCGAGCGCGGGCAGTGTGTGTGTTGGCACCGTGGTGGACGGTCGCTGCACGGGCTCGACATTGACCCGCGACACGACGCTGGTCATCGATGGTGCGACGGGGGTGACCACGGGCGATCTGTCCGTGCGCAGCGTCAATGTCAGCGCCGCGGGTGGCAGCGCGACTCTGGGTCAGGTCACCACGACCGGTGCTGTGTCGGTATCAGCTCGCGATGCGTTGTCAGCGCGTGGTGTGGTGGCGACGGGCAGTGTGCGGTTGGCGTCCATCAATGACGCCGTTCGTGTGACTGAGACCATCACGTCTCAGCAGAGCTCGGTAACGGTGGCGGCCAAAGGCTTGGTGGAAACCGGAAATGTGACAGCCGGTACATTCCTCGATATGCAGTCGCGTGCGGGTGCATTAAAGACCGGGAACCTGGCTGCGCGGTCTGCGCAGACGGCGACGACCAGCGCTACGGCGAACACTACGAACCCGTGCATCGGTACGGCAATCTGCATTCAGACGGGTACAGATTCTGCGGCGGCGAATCCTGCCGCGCTTACGGCAAGCGTTGGGGCCGTCGAGGCTGCAGCCGGCAATGTTCGCCTCGACGGGCGTGGCGGTGTTGAAGCAGGCTCGGTCCTCGCGAACGCAGGCTCCGTGGTGTTCAGTTCGAGTGATGGCGGTGTGCGCGCAGCAACAGTGCGCGCCGCAGCCCCTGTGTCGGTCGTGACTGCTTCGGCGGCTACGGTAGCTTCGGAGGTCCCGCGATCGACAGTCGCGGCAAGTGTGACTTCGTCCAGCGTCGAGGCACTCGCCAAGGGGTCGATTATTTTGGGTGACGTGACGTCGGCGGGTGCCGTGACTCTGCAGTCGGTCGAGGGCAGCGGTGGCGTCACCGCGGGATCTATCGATGCCGGCACCTCTGCAGCAGTGAGTGCGGGTCAAGGCACGGTGACAGTCGCGAAGGTTGCAGCGAAGTCGGGCAATCTGAAGGTTGTCGGCAAGAACGCGGTGAAGACGGGCGATGTCACGGGCAGTGCCGCGGCCGACCTCGCCTCTGAGAGCGGCACGCTGGAATCGAGCGCCGTGAATGCGGGCGGCGTGGCCAAGCTCGCGGGTGCGAGTGGTGTGACAGTTGCCTCGATCAAGGGCGCCTCGGTTGATGCGCAGAGCTCGGGCGGCGGCGTCACGGTCGGCACGGGGACGGGCAGCAGCTTTGTCGCGGGCACCGTAACGGCGACGAGCGGTGCGGTGAACGTGGCGGCCTCGAAGGATGTGATCGCGGGCGTGATCGATGCGGCAACCTCGGCGACTGTGAGTGCGGCTCAAGGTGCCGTGACGCTGGCGATTGTCGCGGCGAAGTCGGACGATCTGAAGATCGTCGGCAAGAACGCGGTGAAGACGGGCGATGTCACGGGTAGTGCGGGCGTTGAGCTCGCATCAGACAGCAGCGCGCTGGATGCCGGTGCCGTGACTGCCGGTGGAACCGCGAAGCTTTCGGGTGTAAGCGGCATTAAGCTCGCGTCGATCCGTGGTGGAGCGGTGGATGCCACCTCAAGTGCCGGCTCTGTGGCGGTCACGGGTGGTGTCACCTCGACGACTGCGGGCGTGAAGCTGGATGGCCGCGACGGTGTGACGAGTGGTGCGATCGATGCGGCGACGAGTGCGACCGTGACGGCAGCGCAGGGCGCTGTAGCCGTCGCGGCAGTCAATGCCGGCGGCGCACTCGCTGTGAGCGGATCGAACGGCGTATCGGTGGCCTCCGCCAGGGGTGGCTCGGTCGATATGCTCGCCTCCGCTGGTGCAATCCGTGTGGGCACTGGCACCGGCAGTGATTTCGTCGCCGGTTCGGTGACATCGACTGCAGGCGGTGTAGGCCTCGTCGGTCGCGATGGCGTGACGGTCGGCGCCATCGATGCTGCGACATCTGTACGACTGCGCGCCGATGCCGGCCGGGTTACGGTAGGTCGGGTACGAGCATTCAACGGACTGATCGACATTGCCTCGCGTGACGATGGCTCGAGCGGCGAGTTGGAGGCCAGCGAAGACATCAGTGTCGTCTCGACCAATGGCAACGTTCGGGTCGGCGGCGCGAAGTCGCGTGCCGTGGTGGTGACTGCCGCGCGTGACGTTGCCGTGGCCGGTGCCGTCAACGCTGAGCGCGGCGCTGCATTCACGGCTGGCAGCCGATTTGCGAACACCGCAGCCGTTCGTGTGACCAACGGCACGCCGGGTGACGGCAGTGGTCCGTCAGGCTTCGGTGGCATCGACATTCGTGCTGCGGATGCAGAGGTTGGCGCTGAACTCTTCGTGCGCGGTGCGGGTGTCAACATTCGCGGTACGGGCGCAGGTGGCGTCGTCATCGGCGATGGGGTAACGGCGCCCGCAGGTGCATTGCAGTTGAGTAATGCCGAAGTGCAGCGTATCGACGCGGGCAGCCTTGCAATACGCTCGGGTCCGAGCACGGCTTCAGGTCGGGATCTGGTTGTGGGAGATCTTTCCCTCGATCGATCGAAGATTCCGCAGTTGCTGCTCTCGACCGGTAAAGGCGGTCAGGTTCGGGTGACGGGTGCCGTCCGAGGTTCGGGCGCACCAGCGGTGAGCATCGGTGAGTCGACGGTTCGACCCGACGGCGTCGAGATCACGGGGTCCTTGGGTGCCACCGACGCGGCGCTCGGTACGGTGCAGATTCGTTCGGGCGCAGATGTCCTCATCGGCACCCAAGGGTTCGTCGATGCCGCCAAGGCGGCTGCCGACAAGACTACATTTGATGTGCAGTCTGCTTCAGTGGCCAATGCGGGCACCGGCAACACTAGGCGCCTTTTCCTAGTGGCCGGCGCGACAGCGTTCGATGCGCCCGGATTCATCCTTCAGCAGAACACGGGAACGTCAGGCAACAACGGTGACGGTTTGCGCATCGGTGTGCCCTCGGGTGATGTCACCGCAACCTTCGCGAATGGCACTGCGCCGCGCCGCATCGCTGTGTTCGGCAGCGTGGTCGATGCCGATGGCAAGGCGCTGACGTCGTCGAGCGCTGCTGTAGCGAAGGGGTTGCTGCCTGCCAACGTGACGGCCAACGATGTGTGGCGATTGAACACCTGCATCATCGGCACGGGCGCCGCCTGTGCGGCCACGAACTTGCTGCCGCCGCCGACGCAGCTGGTACAACCGCCTGTTACGCCACCGCCGGCGGCGCCCGCGACCCCGAGCACGCAGACCTCGCCCACCGCGAGCACGGCACCGCGCGCCACGAGCACCAGCAGCTCGAGCAGTGGTTCGAGCAGCTCGGGCAGTTCAAGCGGTAGTTCGAGCAGCGGCTCAAGCGGTTCCAGCGGATCGGATGGCTCAGGCAGTTCCGGTGGTTCGGGTACTTCGGGAAGCTCGGATGGTGGATCGAGCGGCAGCTCTGATGGCTCCAACGGTAGCAGTTCTGACGATCAGTCCGCTTCGAACGATGAGAGCGCTGCCGAGGACGAGAGCGACACTGAGGATACGCAGGAGCAGGAGCCGACCGAGGAAGAGGAGCAGGCCGCGAACGAGGAAGAGGCCACCGAAGAAGCGGCCGCGCAAATTGCCGACGCGGGAACGCAGCAGGAAGAGGAAAGCCTGAAGCCTCTCGAGGTGGATGCGGGTTCACGCGATCTGCTGAAGCCCGATACGGATGGCGGTATTCGTGAGCCGGGCGTGGGCTCGGCTAACGAAGACCTCTGGCCGCAAGAACCGCTGCCCACGCCGCCCTCCACGCCATGAGTCGCTCGAGTCACGCGATCAGATGGTTCACCGCGGTGGCAGTCAGCGCAGCCGTCGCGATGTTTGCGGTCGGCGCGCCCGCCGCAACCCCAGTGTGGGTGAGCAAGCCCTCGGTCAACCTGGGTGCGGATCCCACCGGTCGTGCCTGCACCGCGCGACGCTTGTACGGTGATCCGCTGCTGCGCGACGGCGGGCGCGATCTCGTTTACGACATCAGCTGCGGTCGTGCCGGTGGCGTCGGGCGTATCTACGTGCTCGGCAGCCGACCTAAGGATGACGCGCTCAAGGGCTGGCGGGACGCCGTGGCCCCGCTCTGCGTGGGACCTCGGCCGCAGGAGTGGTCTCCGGAGGGTGTGACGGCAGAGGTCAGTTTCTTTTGTGCGGGTGGTACAAGTGCCGGCGAACGCCCCGCGACCATCTTGCTGGCGGCTTCGAGCGCGCGTGGCCTGGTTGCGGGTGATTCGCCACCGGCGTCGGCGCCCGTTGTGGAACGCGCCATCCGCATCTTCGCAGGCGTCGAGCCCGAGCCTACCAAGGCGCGATCGCGCGGGCCGCGTAGCGCCTTGCTCGCCAACCTCGAGACTGTGCTGGGTAACGATCTGGCGGGCGGTGGCTTTGGCGACTTTGCGAGCCTGCGCGCAGCGGCGTTCGAGAACAACTCCATGTGGCTCTTCGGGTCAGCGGAGCTGCAGTTCGCCGATGCGATCCGCATCCATGCGGGATTATGGCCCGAAGATTTCGGGGGGCGAGCCGACCTGCAGTCCGAGCGTGCGCTGAATCTGTCCAACCAGCGACGCTTTCCGGAAGCAGAGCGCGCGCTTTCTGAGGCTGCGCAGAATGCCGAGAAATCAGGTGATCTGTATCTGCGAGCGAAGGTGTCAGCCTACGCGGCACTCACGGCACTCAATGCGGGCAAGCTGGCGGACGTTCGAGGCCGAGCCACACAGGCGCGGGAATTCATTGCCGAATGGCGACGCTCTGGGCAGGTTGAGCGGGTGCAGGCCGACCAGACCATCGCCCGATTGCCGGTCGCTGCACGGGTCACCATTCTCGAATCCCAAATGCTGCGCGCGCTCGCGGTCGCCGAGTCGCGGGACAAGGGTCTGAGTGCAGGACGGCCCGGGCTCGCGGCTGCGGCGGACTCTGCAGCAAATGTCGATGCGCGTGCAGGCAGTTGGTTGCAGTCGGGTCTCGCCCAGGATCGGGCCGCCCTTGAAATCGCGGACGGGCGTCCTGACTCCGCGGTTCGAATTCTTGAGGAAGCGTTGACTCGATACCGACGTATCGCCACAGGCACGCGTATCGAGGCCAACTTATTGATGGATCTCGGCGGCGCCCTGCAAGCAGCGAAACGCGATGATGAGGCGCTGCAGCGGTATGCGCAGGCGTTCGAGATCTATCGTGAGCAGACGGAGAATCGTGGCGTGGCGCCGATTCGGGCCATGACCTACCTGACGACGCTCACGCGCAAATTGCCCAAAGTTGCCAAGCCCGAGGAAGCGGCCGATCTGTTCGCGGCCTTCGAGACCTTGGCGACCCCTGCCGTGGCGCAGACTGCGGCGGCCACGGCGGCACGTTTGCTCGCAGGCCCGAACGGTGGGGTGATCCGTTCCTGGCAGGACGCGGATCGCTCGCTGCGTCGAGCGCTGACGAAACTTTCGAATTTACCGGCCGATGCGCCGCCCGACGTCAAGCAGACAGCCGAAGAAGATGTCGCGACTTGGCGCTCGCGGGTCGAAACTCTTGAGCAGCAGGTTAACCAGCTCTTTCCGAATTTCGGGCTCGTGACACTCGAGCCCGTGACCATCCAGACGTTGCGTACCTCGCTCGGCCCCCGTGAACGTTTGCTGCGTATTGCGCTCGGGCTGAAGTCCGGCATCGGGCTGCTAATCGACCGTGACAGCGTGCGCGTGTTCGAGGTCAGCATCGGCGAGTCCACCGCCGCGGAGCTCGTGGGGCGCATCAAGAAGTCCGTGCGCAATCCGGATGTGGATTTCGATCAGCGCGCGGCGCGGCAATTGTACGAGGGACTCTTCAGTCGTATCCGCGACGATTTGATGAGCGAGGCCGCTCCGGAAAGGTTGATCATCGAAACCACGGGAGCCCTGGCGAGTTTGCCGTTCTCGGTGTTGCAAAGTGCGGAGCCGACCGACGAGGGCGAGGCCTGGTTGGCCAAGCGTTTCGCGGTGATGTCGGTACCCAGCATGCGGGCCTTCGTGTCCGCCCGAGCGGCGGGTCCCTCGCAGGGTACGGTGCCGTTCGTCGGCTATGGCGACTTCCTTCCGTTGGTGAGCGCGACGGCGGCTCCCTCGATCACCCGATCCATCCTCAATGCACGGCGATTACCGTCCGGATGCGAGGCCTTGCTCACCGGGGCGCTGGCAAAGTTGCCACGGCTTGCGGGCACCGCGGCGGAACTCGAAACTGTGAAACGGGTGATCGGGGCGGACGATCGCAGTGTGCTGCTGCGCAACCGCTTCACGGATCGCAACGTGCTCAATTCCGAGCAGGTCGCGGCGGCCCGAGTGTTAATGTTTTCCACGCACGGCGTGTTCGGCACGGATTTTCCGGAAGCGGCGGGGTGTCTGCCGGAT
>Ga0209770_10000623_pt1 | contig 19080 bp, 15 predicted proteins | sample LauGreSu1BDMLBDD_2_FD_187572 | JGI IMG/M metagenome (GOLD analysis project Ga0209770, IMG submission 187572) | Freshwater lake microbial communities from Lake Michigan, USA - Su13.BD.MLB.DD (SPAdes) (version 2) | ecosystem: Environmental > Aquatic > Freshwater > Lake | place: Lake Michigan, USA...
CCTGGCGCCGGTGGTGGACAGCCCGCGCGGCTGCCGGGTTCCGGCATTCCCGGCTCGGGCTTCAGCCGTCCCACCGATGTCGCGTGGGACCGCGCCGGCAACATCTACGTGGCCGACGGCATCGGCAACAACAACCGCATCGCCAAGTTCGACAAGGACGGCCGCTTCATCAGCCACTGGGGATCGACCGGCAACGGCCCGGGCCAGTTCACCGGCGTCAAGGCCCTCGCCATCGACGCCCAAGGCAACGTCTACGCGGCCGACCTGGGCAACAAGCGCATCCAGGTGTTCGACGGCAACGGCACGTTCAAGGCGGAGTTCGGCGGCATCGGCACGCCAATCGCGATGTGCCTGACCCGCGGCGCGACGCAGTACCTCTATATCTCACACGCCGGCGACGCCGACGGCATGGAGGATGCGGCGATTTACAAGGTGCAGCTGGACGGCAAGGTAGTGGGCAAGTTTGGCACCGCGGGCAAGATGCCGAAGGAGTTCGGCCTGGCCAATTCCCTCGACTGCCGGAGTGACACGGAACTGCTGGTGGGCGAACGCACCAACTGGCGCGTGCAGAAGGTCTCGCTCAAATAACGAAGGCGGGTCTGAGGACCCGCCGCTACTTCATTTCCAGGGTCGCCTGGATGGCGGCAAAGAACACGTCGGCCATGCGCTTGTATCCCGCTTCGGTGGGATGCAAGCCATCGCTGCCGATCAGGGTGCTGGCCTCCGGCAGGAGCTGGTCGTAGAGGTTCACCAGGACGACTCCCTCCACCGCCGCAATCATCTTGATCTTGGCATTCAGCTCTTCCACCAGCGCCACGTTCTGGGTGTTCCGCCCCCCGGGCTTCCCCGGCATCATCGTCGACAGCAACACCACCGCCCCGCGGCGCTTGGCGTCAGCAGCCATGGTTTGCAGCGATCCTGCGGGCAGGTCCGTGTTGCCGAAGGGGAGGTCGTTGATGCCTTCCAGCAACAACACCACGTCGGGACTCGACGCGGCCATCTCGGACGGGAGCCGCTGCACCCCCTGGAATGAATACTCGCCCGGCACGCCGGCGTTGGTGATCGATGGGAACTGCGCCGGGTAGCGTGCCCGCAGCAACGGCAGTAGCTGGGTGGGATACGACGCCGCCGGCACGACGAGCATGCGCAGACTCGGCGGATTGAGCACGCCGGCCCCGCGCAAGTCGGGCACCGTGCCAAGAGGGACCGTCACTTCACCAGCGGTAAGGCTGTCACCAAAGGCCAGGAAGCGCGTCCGCGACAGCGTGGGCAGCTTCGACGGGGTGGTAGGCGGCGACCCGCCGCACGCCGTGAGCACGGCGCAAGAGGCTACCAGGGCCAGTACTTTATGCATCAGGTGGACATCCGGCATTTTACCGGACGTCCACCCGATTTCAACTAACTACCAACTTCAACTTTCAACTTTCAACTTTAGTAACGGTAGTGCGCCGGCTTGTAGGGCCCCTCGACCTTCACGCCGATGTAGTCGGCCTGGTCCTTGCTGAGCGTCGTCAGCTTCACGCCGAGCTTGCCGAGGTGCAGGCGCGCCACTTCTTCGTCCAGCTTCTTCGGCAGGATGTAGACGCGGTTGGCGTCGTAGTGGGTGCCCGACAGCGTCGGCTGGCCGTTGGCGCTCTGGTGCAGGTCGATCTGCGCCAGCACCTGGTTGGTGAACGACGACGACATCACGAACGAGGGGTGGCCGGTGGCGCAGCCCAGGTTCAGCAGGCGGCCTTCGGCCAGGACGAGGATGCTGTGCTCGGGGCGCTTGCCCTCGGCCGGGAACACCCACTCGTCGTACTGCGGCTTGATCTGCACGCGCTCGGCGCCGCCCTTGGCGAGGCCGGCCATGTCGATCTCGTTGTCGAAGTGGCCGATGTTGCCGACGATCGCCTTGTCCTTCATGCGCTTCATCAGGTCCACGGTCAGGATGTTCCGGTTGCCGGTGGCGGTGATGAAGATGTCGGCGGTCTCGATCACGTCCTCGATGACCGTGACCTGGTAGCCTTCCATCGCCGCCTGCAGCGCGCAGATCGGGTCGATCTCGGTGACGATCACGCGGCAACCCTGGCCCTTGAGCGCCTGGGCGCAGCCCTTGCCGACGTCGCCGTAGCCGAACACGACCGCGACCTTCGCCGACAGCATCACGTCGCTGGCGCGGTTCAAGCCGTCGATCAGCGAGTGGCGGCAGCCGTAGAGGTTGTCGAACTTGCTCTTGGTCGCCGAGTCGTTGACGTTGATGGCCGGGAACAACAGCGTGTTGGCGGCGGTCATCTCATACAGGCGGTGCACGCCGGTGGTCGTCTCCTCGCTCACGCCCTTGATGCCGAGGGCGATCTTCGACCACACGCCGGGACGCGCCTTCAGTTCCCGGTTGAGCGTCTCGAGAATCACGCCCCACTCTTCCGGATCCTTGTCGGGGTTGAACGCCGGGACCTTGCCGGCCTTCTCGTACTCGAGCGCCTTGTGCACGAACAAGGTGGCGTCGCCGCCGTCATCGAGAATCATGGTCGGGCCGCTGCCATCGGGCCACATCAGGGCCTCGACCGTGCACCACCAGTATTCGGTGAGCGTCTCACCCTTCCACGCGAACACCGGGGTGCCGCGCGGCTGGGCGGGGGTGCCGCCGGTTTCGGGGCGGCCGACGGCCACGGCGGCCGCGGCGCTGTCCTGCGTCGAGAAGATGTTGCAGCTCACCCAGCGCACGTCAGCGCCGAGCGCGGTCAACGTCTCGATCAGCACGGCCGTCTGGACGGTCATGTGCAGCGAGCCCATGATCTTGGCGCCGGCGAGCGGCTTCTGGCCGGCATAGCGCGTGCGCAGCGCCATCAGGCCCGGCATTTCGTGCTCGGCGAGGCGGATTTCGTTGCGGCCGAACTCGGCCAGGCCGAGGTCGCGCACCTTGAAGGGTTCACGGCCGGCCTGCTTGGCCAGGTCAAACGCGTGCATTTCTTTTACTGCAGTTGCCATCACTCTCTCCTCTGTTGACTTCACTCGTACTCTCGACTCTTAACCCTTCCGGGCGGTTGCGACAAACAAACTCGGTCCCTTCACGTCGGGCTCGGTGGGGAGCGGCGTGAAGGTCGGCTTCTCGAAGCCGGCGGCCTCGAAATGCCTGGCCATGGTCTTCTCGGAGAAGCCGAGCCAGACATGTCCCATCTGCTGCTGGTACTCCTCGCGATCGTGCGGCAGCATGTCGACCATCAGCACGCGGCCGCCGGGCCGCAGCACGCGGCTGACCTCGGCCAGCGCGTGCGCCGGTTCCGGCACGTGGTGCAGCACCAGCGCCAGAATGGCCACGTCCAACTGACCCTCGTCAATCGGCAGGGCCTCCATGTCGCCGCGGCGGACGTCGACATTGGCGGTGCCCTTGAGGCGCCGGCGGGCAGCCTGCACCATGTCGGTGGAGCCGTCGACGGCAATGACCCGGGCCACGTGGGGCGCCAGCAGTTCGCTGACCTGGCCGGTGCCACAGCCGAGGTCGCCCACGGTGAGGGTGCCGTCGATGAGCGCCAGCAGGGCGTGGAGGTGGAAGCGATCGCCGAACAGCTCTTCGCGCAGGTGGTCCCACTGGCCCGAGGCCGAGGCGAAAAACGCTTCGGACTTCGAGCGGCGCCGCGACAGCACGCTCTTGAGGCGACGCTCATCCTGCTCGGCGCCATTGGTCGAGGCCATCTGTTCGCGGATCAGCGGCCACAGCCGCTGCGCGCCCGAGTCGAGACCGTCCAGCGTCATGCCGTAGAAGCGGCTGGTGCCGTCGCGCCGCGACACCACCCAGCCATCGTCAGCCAGCGTCTTCAGGTGGCGGCTGACGGTGGACTGGGGCAACTGGAGCACGGAGCAGATCTCACTGACGGTCAGCTCGTGCCGTTCGAGGGGCAGAAGCATGCGGCAGCGAATCGGGTCGGCCAGCGCGGCCATGTGGTCGAGGATCTGGGTCATTTATCCGTTAATCCGGATGAATGAAACAATACCTGAACTTGATTTCGGGTGCAAGCCGGTGCCTGTGGGGAAGGCATTTCCCTACTAAAGGCTTGAAAAGCCCGAACCCACGAAGGCGGCGAAGCCGCGAGCCCCGCAAGGGCTGAAAGCCCTCGCCCTAGCCGAGCTCCGCTTCCAGGCGCGTCACCAAATCATCGAGCTGAGCAACCACGGCTCGGACCGTGTCGGGCTGCGCCAGGTCGATGCCGGCGCGTTTCAGGAGCGTCATCGGGTGGTCCGACCCGCCTGAGCGCAGCAGGTCGAGGTAGCGCGCGACGGCGGCCGTCCGCGTCGCCTCGTCCGCGCTGCCGATTTCGTCCATCAGCTTGGCGGTCGAGGCAAAGCACGTCGCGTATTGATAGACGTAATACGGCGACTGGAAGAAGTGCGGGACGCGCGCCCAGGTGTGTTGCGCGCGGGAATCCGGCGACAACGCGTCGCCCCAGTACTCGCCGAGCAACCGCCCGTAGATCCCGCTGAGGGTCTCCGACGTAATCGGCTGATCGGTTTCCACCAGCCGGTGCGCTGCGAGCTCGAAGTCGGCAAACAGCACCTGGTTGTAGAAGGTGCCGACGATGTTGTCGATGGCGTGCTGCAGCAGCACGGCCCGCTCTTCGCGGGTCTGCGCCCGCGCCAGCATCAGCTCGAGCAGCAGGGCCTCGTTGAGGGTCGACGGCACCTCGGCGACGAAGATCGTGTAGCCGGAGTAGACAAACGGCTGCGTTTCCTGCGACAGCAGCGTGTGCATCGAGTGTCCCAGCTCGTGCGCGAGCGTGAACACCGCGTCCAGCGTGTCGTTGTAATTGAGCAGCATGTACGGGTTGGCGCCGTAGACCGGCGCCGAGTACGCGCCGCTGCGCTTGCCCTGGTTCTCGTAGACGTCGATCCAGCGCTCGGCGAACGCCCGGCGCACCCGCGCCTGGTACTCGCCGCCGAGCGGCGTCACCGCCTCGACAATCCAGTCGAGCACCTCGTCATAGCGATAGCGCCGGTCGGCATCGACGAGCGGCACGAACGCATCGAAGACGTAATAGTCGCGCAAGCCGAGGACCCGCTTGCGCAGCTGGTGATAGCGGCGAAACGGCGCCACCCCGTTCTTGGCCTCGCCAATCAGGTTCTCGACGACGCTGGTCGGGATGGCGTTGCCGAACAACGCCGCATCGAGTGTGGTCTGGTAGCCGCGCGCGCGGGCCTCGAACCAATCGCCCTGCATCACGCCGTTATAGAGCGCGGCGTAGGTGTTGAGGTTGCCGATGTAGGTGTCGTATAGCGCTTCGTACGCCTTCTGCCGGTCGGCCTGGACCCGGCACGTCGCCAGCAACTTGCGGTACTGGCTGTAGCTGACCTCGACCGACTCGCCCGTCGACAAGGTCACGGTCGAAAACCGCGCGTCGGCGGTCGACAATGCCGCATACGAGTCTTTCGGCACGCCGCCGAGGCGGCCCGACAGCGACAGCAGTTTCTCGCCCTGCTCGTCCAGGACGTGCGCCTGCAGGCGGAAGACTTCCTCGATGGCAAATCGGTAGACGGCGAGCGCCGGCGACGCGCCCATCCACTCGCGCACCGAGGCCAGCGGCAGCTTCAGCAGTTCCGGCTGGAACCACGACATCGCCTGCTGCCACCTGGCAAACAACAGTTGCACGCGCTGGCGCCTGCCGTTGATGGTGTTGTTGCGCTGGTCTTCGTCGTACTGCAGCGCCGGGTAGTACCACACGCGGTAACTCAACTGGTCGAGCTTGTCGCGATCCTGCAGCGCCCGCAGCAGTTGGCCGGCGCCCTGCGCGAGGGTTCCCTCATAGCTCTTGTAGGCGGTTATGCCGGCGTCGAGGTCGGCGAAGGCCGCCTCCCAGGCGTCCCAGCTCGGGAAGATCGAACTCAGGTCCCAGGTGTAACGGGGATCGAGCGAGTCGCGAGTGGGGACCTGGGTCGGGGGGGCCGGTGCGGGCGAAGACATTCGTCGATCATAACAAGTTCGCCAGCTGTCCCAGCGCCGGACCGATGCGCGTCACCATTCGCGGCCGCGCGATGGCTTCGGCCAGCGCGCCCGGCAGCGGCACGGTTTCGCCAATCGCCGGCTCCACGACGTCCCGGAACTTGGCGGGGTGGGCGGTGGCCAGGAACAGGTGCTGCGGTGCTGGGGTGTTCGGGTGCCGGGATGCCTGCGTGCCGAGGTACGCGATCGCCGTGTGCGGGTCGGCGACGTAACCGTAGCGGCGATGCAGTTCCGCGATCGCCCCCCTCACCTCGTCGTCGCCGTGCACATTCCCCGTGATCAGCCCCCGCATCGCCGTCCGATCGCCGCCGAACAGCCACTGCAACCGCTCGAAGTTGCTTGGCGCCCCGACGTCCATGGCGTTGGCGACGGTCGCAATCGATGGGCGCGATTCGTAGACGCCGGTGTCGAGGTACCGCGGCACCGTGTCGTTCACGTTCGTGGCGGCCACGAACCGGTCGATCGGCGCGCCCAGCCGCCACGCCATGACGCCGGCCACCAAGTTGCCGAAATTTCCGCTTGGCACCGAGACGGCTACACCGGCCCCCGGCGGCAGCTGCAATGCAGCATAGGCGTAATAGAACATCTGCGGGATGAGCCGGCCCAGGCTGATGGAGTTCGCCGAGGTCAGGCGCACGCGCTGCCGCAAGGTCTCGTCCGCAAACGCCTGCTTGGCCAGCCGCTGGCAGTCGTCGAAGGTGCCCGACACGGCCACGGCCGTGACGTTCCCCCCGAGCGTGGTGAATTGCGCCTCTTGCACGGCGCTCACCTGCCCTTCCGGATAGAGCACCACCACGCGCGTGCCCGCGACGCCCCAGAAAGCCTGGGCCACCGCGCTGCCGGTATCGCCGCTTGTGGCCACCAGGATTGTCAGCCCTTCGGCTCGCGTACCGCCGCTGCCCGCGGCGCCACCGTCGCTCAGGGCCAGCAGGCGCGCGAGCGTCCGGGCGCCGATGTCCTTGAAGGCAAACGTCGGGCCGTGGAACAACTCCATGGCCTGCAGCCCATCGGCCAGGCGGACGATCGGGAGGGGAAAATTCAGCGCGTCGGCAACCAGCGTCGCCAGGTCAGTCCCCGCGAACTCGTCGCCAAGCAGCGACTCGGCCATGGCCACCGCAACGTCGCGGAAGGATGCGCCACGAAGCGCGTGCCACCAGTGCTCGGGGCGGCGCTCCAGGGTCGCCGGCACGTAGAGCCCGCCATCGGGCGCCAGTCCGGCGACCACCGCCTGACGAAACCGAACCGCCGGCGCGACACCACGCGTACTGATGCAGATCATGAAATCACCCGCGCGCCTTGGCGGCCGACGAGCGACACCCAGACGTCGGCGCCGACCCCGCTCTCGGCATTAAACGCGTGCCGCATGGCGTCGCCGGCGCGGGTCGCCACCGCCATGGAACTGGCCAGCGCGAACACCGACGGCCCCGAACCCGACAGACTGCAGCCCAGCGCGCCGGCCGACAGCGCAGCGGCTTTCACCGCGTGGAATCCCGGCACCAGCGAGGCACGCTTGGGCTCGGCGATCACGTCCTCCAGCGACCGCGACAACAACGCCTGGTCGCCGTTGAAGAGCGACGCCACCAGCGCGCCAAGGTTGCCCCACTGGCGGACCGCGTCGCCCAACGGCACCGTGTTGCCCAGCAGGGCGCGGGCGGCCCCGGTCTGCACCTCCACGTGGGGATGGAGGACGGCGCACGCCAGGCCCTCGGGCACGGGCAGCCGGACGATGTCGGGCGGATTCGCGCTGCGCGCGAGCACGAAGCCGCCGTAAAGTGACGGCGCCACATTGTCGGGATGCGAGGCGCCGCACCCGGCCTGCTCGCCGGCCATGGCGCACGCCAACAGCAAGTCGAGCGCCGCCGGCCGGCCCAGCAGTTCGTTGACCGCCACGACCGCAGCGACCGCGCTGGCGCCGCTGCTGCCAATGCCGCTGGCGAGCGGCAGCCCCTTGTGAATGGTCAACGACACGCCGCGGGTGGTCTCGAGCCGCTTCAGCAACGCCTGCACGGCGGCGCCGGCGGTATTGCGCGCCGGGTCGGTCGGCAAGCGGCCGCCATCGCCCTCGATGCCGGCAATGACGACGCCCGGACCGTCCTTCTGGGCAGCAATCACGACGTCGCCGGGTTCGTCGAGGGCAAAGCCCAGGACGTCGAAGCCGCACGCGACGTTCGAGACCGACCCGGGGGCGTAGGCGGCAATCATCGAATCGGGATCGGCGCGCCGGCGGCGCCAACCGCCACCAGCACGACTTCCGCCTCGGTCACTGTCACCCGCTCGCCTTGCCCGGCGCCCCACCGCTCGGCCTCGACCAGCACTTTGACGGTGATGGAGGTCCGGCCGACGCGCGTGGTTTCCGTGAAGAAATTCACCAGATCGCCCACGAACACCGGCGCGTGGAACTCCACCGCGTTCATGGCCTTGGTCACGTAGCGGTGGCTGGCGGTCTTGCGGGCCTCGACGGCCGAGGCCAAGTCGATGTGGGAGAGGATGACGCCGCCGAAAATGGTGCCGAGCGCGTTGGTGTCTTTCGGCAGCAACAGCACCTTGATGGCGGGAACCCGGTCTGACATGACCAAGAGCTTAACGCTCCGGCTAAAGCCGGCGGTCACAGTTTTTTGCGCGGCGCTCGAAAAAAATGAGTGCGTCAGGTTTTTTCCGTTTATTCTGTTTATCCAGAAGATGAGCAAAGTCGCAGGCGCAAGCCTGAGCGCGGGCACCAGCCCCGGGAGCACCCCTTGGTCGGTCACTGAAGCGGCCGAGTTATATGACGTCCCGCGGTGGGGCCAGGGCTACTTCTCGGTGGGCGAGCAGGGGCACCTGCAGGTCCACCCGACCAAGGACCCGCTGCACGGCGTCGACCTCAAGCGGCTCATCGATCGCTTGCAGCTGCGGGGCCTCGCGGTCCCCATCCTCCTTCGCTTCACCGACGTCCTCAAGCACCGGCTGGGCGAAATTCACGGCGCCTTCCAGAGCGCGATCGCCCAGAACCAGTACCAGGGCAAGTACGTCTGCGTCTACCCGATCAAGGTGAACCAGCAGCGCCAGGTCGTGGAAGAGGTGCTGAACTTCGGCGCCCCGTACGGCTTTGGTCTCGAGGCCGGCAGCAAGCCGGAACTGCTGGCCGTGTCGGCCATGGCCAACAACGACACGCCGATCATCTGCAACGGCTTCAAGGACTACGAGTTCATCGAGATGGCGATGCTGGCCCAGAAGATGGGGCGGCAGATCATCCCGGTGGTCGAGAAGTACACCGAGCTCGACCTGGTGCTCGAGTATGCGGAAAAGGTCGGCGTGCGCCCGAACATCGGCATGCGCGTGAAGCTGGCCGCCCGCGGCTCGGGCCGCTGGCAGTCGTCCGGCGGCTTCCGCTCCAAGTTCGGCCTGACCGTCACCGAAATCCTGCGCGGCTTCGAGGAGCTGAAGAAGCGCGGCATGGGCGACTGCCTGAAGCTGCTGCACTTCCACCTCGGCAGCCAGATCACGCACATCCGCATCATCAAGGGCGCCCTCAACGAGGCGGCCCGCGTCTACTGCGAGCTGGCCAAGCAGGGCGCGGGACTGGAATTCCTCGACGTCGGCGGCGGCCTCGGCGTCGACTACGACGGCTCGCAGACCAACTTCGAGTCGTCCATGAACTACACGCTGCAGGAATACGCCAACGACGTCGTCTACCACATCCAGACGGTGTGCGACGAGGCGGGCGTGAAGCACCCGACCATCGTCTCGGAGAGCGGGCGCGCGATCTCGGCGTACCACAGCATGCTGATCTTCAACGTCCTCGGCACCCTCAACTTCGGCGAGGAGAAAATCCCGACCGAAGTGAAGGAGGAGTTCGAGCAGCCGCTGGTCGACCTGATCGAGGCCTACCACGGCGTCACCGGGCGCAATGCCACCGAGACCTACCACGACGCCCAGCAGGCGCTCGACATGGCCATGAACCTGTTCAGCGGCGGCTACCTGTCGCTCGAGCAGCGCTCGCACGCCGAGAACCTGTACTGGGCGATCTGCGACAAGATCAACAAGCTGTGCAAGGACATGGCGGACGTGCCGGAGGAACTGCGCTCGCTCGAAGAGCTGTTGTCCGACACCTACTTCTGCAACTTCTCGCTGTTCCAGTCGATTCCCGACAGCTGGGCCATCAAGCAGCTGTTCCCGGTGATGCCGATCCATCGGCTCACCGAACGGCCGACCGAGCACGCCGTGCTGAGCGACATCACCTGCGACTCCGACGGCAAGATCGATCAGTTCATCGACCGGCGCGACGTCAAGAAGACGCTGCTGCTCCACCGCTTCAACGGCGAGCCCTACTACCTGGGCGTGTTCCTGGTCGGCGCCTACCAGGAGATCCTGGGCGACCTGCACAACCTGTTCGGCGACACCCACGCCGTGCACATCTCGCTCGGCGAGAACGGCATCGACCACACCGAAGGGGCGCGCGTCGAGCACATCATCAAGGGCGACACCGTCAGCGAGGTGCTGAAGTACGTCGAGTTCGAGCCCGAGATGCTGATGGGCAAGCTGCGGCGCGACGTCGAACAGGCGGTCAACGCCAACCGGATGGAAGACCAGCAGGCCGGGCGCCTGCTGCGCTTCTACGAAGAAGCGCTGCAGGGCTATACCTACCTCGAAGATCCCAACGCGGATTAGTCCGCCTGGCGGCGGACGCCCAGCCCCAGCACCTCATTGGCCAGTTGGCTCCGCGCGGCCACGCTCACCGCGCTGTCCACGAGCGGCACCACCAGCCGGCGAAGGTCCGCCGCCAGCACGTTGTCGAGGAACTCGAGGGCGTTGTCGTGCACGGCCTGGTGGCCGGACTGCACGCCGTAGTACGCGCTGTGCAGGTCGACATCCGGATAGAGGAGCGCCAGCAGCCGGAAAATCCGTTCCACTTCCTGCGGCATCGATGCCCGCAGGCCGGTCAGGGCCGGATCCGCCGCGTCACCCCGATCAACCATCGTTGCCAGCAACTGGTACGAGCGATAGTGGCCGAGGATTTCCGCCGACAGCACTGTTTCGATCAGCGACCGGTCGCGCTCCAGTTCGGGATGCGTCCGGTGCAGCCTGTTCAGCGCGGCAATGACCCGGAACCGCAACTCGCTGTCGCCGTCAAGCACCGCGTCGTTGAGCGCCTTCGCGGCGGCGGGTGTCCCCATCCGCGCGAGCACCTCGGCCGCCTCCTGCCCGAGGCCGGGGTGTTTCAGGAGATTGAGCAAGCACGGCAAGAACTCCGGGCGCGGATGGCGGGCTGCCGCGCGCAGTGCCGCGCGGGCGACGCCGGCGTCTTCGTCGGCGAGGAGTTGCGCGTGAAGGGTGGCCACCGCATCCGGCGGCGCCGTGAGGTCCGCCAGCAGTCGCGCCGCTTCGAGCCGCGCGCGCCGGCCCTCGGCCCCGGTCTCGCGGCCGAGCGCGATGAGCATCAGGTGCGCGGCCTCCAGATGCTGCGCGCGGCCCGGCCGCGCAAGGTAGGCGACCACCGCCGACCGGATTGCGTAGTCGGCGAAGGCGCCGGGCGCCCCCACGCGTGTGAGCGGGTCCAGATTCGCGTGCCGGGCGAGATACCGCAGGGCCTCGACCCGCACGTCCAGGTCCTCGTCCGTGAGCAACCCGTCGATGCGGCCCACGACGGTAGTGTCGGCGGCGTCGTTCAGCAAGGACACGGCGCGGGCGCGCACCTCGGGCGCCGGATGAGTGAGCAGCGCCTGGATGGCCGGAGTCGTGGTTCGCTGCCGTCCCACCGCCAAGAGTTCCAAGGCATAGACGACCTCTCGGGGGTCGGAGGACGCCAGCCGGACGGCCAGGAGGTCGGTCATCGATCGGTCCAAGACCGCCGCCGTCGCTCGTTCCGCATCAAGGCGATGCTCGTGAATGCTGGCGTGGAGCGTGGCCACGTACAGCCGGCGGGCGACGATGGCTGCGGCGATCCATCCGGCGACCAGCACCAGGACGACCCAGCTGACCCGCGCCGGGGCCCAGCCCAGCCCCTTGCCGAACGCCAGCACGGCGACCGCCGACAAGCCATCGCCGAACCGCCACACCACCGTGTCGATGAACGACTTCACCTGGTTCTTGATCCCGGCCGGGACGGGCAGGTACAGGAGCTCGACGCTCGGCTTGTCCACTGAGTACTGCAGCACGTTGATGCACGACCGCAGGGCGACCGCCGCCCAAATCGTGACCGTCCCCCACAGGAGCACGCCGGTCGATCCGAACACGAACGCCACCGGCACGACCAGCAGGGCGGGTCCCAGGCCGAACCGCCGCAGCAACCGTCCGGTCACCGCTAACTGCACCAGGAACCCGAGGAGCCCGGCGTAGAAATAGAAATCGCCAAAGAAGGCCGCCAGCAGGTCTTTCTGCGGGATGAAGGACTTGGCGAGCGCCTTGAATTGCCACCCGGCTAGGCTCGTGGCGATGTTGGCCACCAGGATCAGGAACGCGATCGCCCGCAGGTACGGAATCTGGGCGATCTTCCGCAGGCTGTCGACGACGTCGATCCGTGCCGCGTCGGCCGGCGCCGGTCCGCGCGTCCCGTCGCGGCATTGCCAGATGAGCGGCACCAGGCCCGCGCATACGACCATGGCGAGCGCGACCGCCAGCAGCAGGCTCTCGGCACCGAACTGCCGCGCCAACAGGCCGCTGGCCTTGGCGCCGACGACCGCGCCCAGAATCGCGCCGCTGCCGACCAGGCCGAACACCCGCTTCGCTTCGCGCGTCGTCAGTACGTAGCTCGCGAGCGTCCAGACCTGCACCGGCGCGAGCGCGCCGAAGAGGCTCACCCAGATGTAGATGACCGGCGAGAGCCAGGGCGGATCGTAAACCGTGGCGACGTGCCACAACGCGACGAGGCTGGCCGTGTAGACCAGCAGGCTGCCCGCCAGGAGCATCGGCAGCGTCAGGTGCCGCCCGACCGACAGGTAGCCGGCTACCAGGGCGCCGATCAGTCCCGCGCTCGCGAGATCGACGTAGGCGAGATCGACCGCGAGGTAGTCGTCCAGAAACAACGCGTCACGGGCGATCCGCGCCGCCATGTAGCTGGACATGACGAGGAACAGGTACGCGAACAGGAGGAGGCCCCGGGTGGTGTCGCCCGGCTGCAGGTTCAGGAGGCGCTCAAGGGGTCGGGCCATCAGGCGTTCCCTCCGGCAGCGGCGGCGAACATTGTCTGCTTACCTCCGCGAAGACCTAACGCCGGCGCAGCCTCAACTCCAAGTGGCGCTTCACATCCGGCCACTCCGTGACCAGGATGCTGTAGAGCACTGAATCGCGCACCGAACCATCGGCTCTCGCCTGGTGGTGGCGCAGCACGCCGTCCTTCTTGGCGCCGATCCCCTCGATCGCCTTTTGCGACACGAAATTGAAGTTGTCGGTGCGCAGGCCAACGACCTTGCAGCCTAGGGTGTCGAAGGCGTGCGACAGCAGCAGTAACTTGCACGTGGTGTTGACGTGGCTCTTCTGGCAGCGCGCGGCGTACCAGGTGTAGCCAATCTCGACCCGGTCGATGGCCGGCACGATGTCGTGGTAGCGCGTGCTGCCGACAATGGTTCCGGTGGCGAGATCGCGCACCGCCCACGGCAGCATGTGGCCGTCGCGCTGGCCCGCCAGTGCGGTCTCGAGGTAGCGCGCGGTGCCGGCCGCATCGGGCACACTGGTGAACCACAGCTTCCAGAGTTCGCCATCGGCGGCGGCCGACGCCAGTCCATCGTGGTGCTCGGGCACCAGCGGTTCGAGGCGAATGCCGTGGCGCTCGAGGGTGACGGGGGCCGGGGTAATCATGGCGCAATTCTATCGAGGGCCGGGGCGGCAACGCGCCTGATAAACTCGACCGCATGGACTGGGCCGCGCGCTTTGCCGCTTTCGTCGAGCAGAAGACAGCCGCTGCCGAGACGGCGCGCCTCCCGGGATATGTCACGCTCGAGTCCCACGGGGCGCAACTCGGCCTGCCCTCGCTCACCGACCCGTGGGCGAGCCGCCTGTTCGATGGCCCGTTCTTCGAGTCCGGCGCCTCGCACCCGGCGCTGCCGGCGGTGAACACCGTGTTTGTGCAATCGGCCGACGGCAACACCGGCGCCGACAATCCCATGGACCTCGGCGGGGGCCTGACGGACAAACACTTGATCTACGAGGGGCTGTCGAGCCTCCACGCTGACGCGATCCTCACCGGTGCCGGGACGATTCGCGGCGCCCAGATGGTGATGGCGATCTGGCGCCCCGAATTGGTTCGCCTGCGCACGGCGCTTGGGCTCGAGCGGTATCCCGCGCAGGTGGTGGCCACGCGCAGCGGCAACCTGGACATCGAGTCGGCGTTGTTGTTCAACGTGCCCGAACTGCGGGTCTTCATCCTGACTGACGACGCCGGCGCAACTGCGGTGGCGCCGCACACCAGGCAACGCCCATGGATCCGGGTGCTCAGCGGCGGCCGGCATTCCGATGTCATCGCCGGGCTGCGGGCCCTGCGGGCCAACCACGGCATCGCGCGCGTTTCGTGCATCGGCGGCCGGACCCTGACCACCCAGCTGATCGATGCCGGCGTCGTGCAGGACCTCTACCTGACGACCTCACCCAAGCCCGGCGGCGAGCCGAACACGCCGTTCTACACCGGCGCGCAGCCGCTCGGCACCACGCTCGTCGTCAGCAAGGCTGGCCGCGACGAGGAAGCCGGCGTCAGGTTCGAGCACCTTCGCCTGGCCGATCACTGAGGATTGGCAGCGCCGGGCAGCGAGTACTCGAAGACGTACTTGTGTTCCTTGCCTTCGATGATGATGTCCATCGTGCCGGTCAGGCCCGCCAGCGCGGCGGTGCCTGAGTCCGGCACCACGGTGATGGCCAGCGACGGCTGGCCGCGGTCCATGACGCCGGTATGCTGCAGCGCGAAGCTGCCCTTCTTGCCGTGCAGGGTGCCGGTGACGCGCTCGACCGCGGAATAAGCGGCCGAGTCCTTGACGGTGATACCGGCCGCGGTGATCATCTCACCCTTGCTCACGCCGTCAAGGTCGCCCTGGAACGTCTTGTCGATCGACATCCGTCCCAGATTCGGGCCCTCGGGCGTGCTGTCGTTGCCCGTTGGCGCCAGCCTGACGTCGAACCTGCCTGTTGCCCGCATCAGTTTCTGCTCCGCCTGGACCGGCGCCAGGCATGTCGTCACCACCACTGCCAGGGCGAGCGCGCGCATTACGGCGCGCCCGGCTTGTAGGTCTTCTCGGTGTGGCCCTCGAGCTGGGCGCGGTAGAAGTAGACGTCGCGCAGGTTGCCCGTCGCGTAGCGTTCCGCCTGGTCGGTGAAGTGCTTCGAGCCGGGGACGCTGTTCAAGCCGCCGGCGGTCACGGCCTTGGCCTTCACCTGGTCGCCGAACTCGACGACGGCGACGAAGCTGTTGCCGCTCGTCCCGTACCACTTCTTGGTGCCCGGATACGCGCGCGCGCCAAAAGAGGCCAGCGAACCCCAGCGCGCCGAGCTAAACATCACCGCGGTGCTTGGCTTGGCATCGTCAAACTTCTGGACGATGTTGCCGTCGTTGCGCTGGAAGCGGTTGATGTCGCCCCACGGCGTCTGCCACTTGCCGAAGTCGGCCTGCAGCTTGTCGACGGCGGCCGCCAACGACGCGAGGCGCTCCTGTGACGTGGCCCTGGACTTCATGTACTCGTACACGCTCACGTTGGCCTTGCGGGCGGCCGGGCTCACCCGCTGCCACAGGTCCTCGCCGTAGAACACGGCCACCGAGGTCGGCACCGACGTCGCCGACCAGCGATAGTCCCAGTCCTTCAGCAGGGCGACGGCCTCGGCCAGCCTGGCCTTGAGCGGGTTCGCCGCGGCCGCGGCGGCATGCGCCTTCAACAGCAGCGGGATCTGGATCTCGAACTCCGGCATGTAGCTGTCGTAGGCGGCGCCGATCAGTGAATCGAGCGTGAAGCCCTTCTTGCCGTCGAGGACGCGGATGGCGTGCACGCCGCGCGGGTTCTCGCTGCCCGAATCGACGTAGGCCGGGTAGTCCTTCTGCTTGGGGCTGTTGGCGCCGGCCGCCGAGAACGGGTAGTTGTTGGTGTTGTAGACCCAGCCGTTCGGCGGGTTCACCGCGTTCGGTGACTCTTCGAACGAGTGCAGCCCGTTCCATTCAGTGGCGGGATTGGCGCCGTCGACCGGCTTGGTCCAGTCGAACTTGGGATCGCGCTTCGGGATGAAGTTCGAGTGGAAGTAGGCGATGTTGCCGTCGGCGTCGGCATAGAGCGTGTTGTTCGACGAGTTGGTGTGCAGCGCCATCACCTTTTTGTATTCGTCGAGGTTCCGGGCCTTGGTGCGCGAGTACGACTGGTTGAGCGCCTTGAGGGGCTCGTTCATCAACCGGATGCTCACCCACTTGCCGTCAGCCGAACGGACAATCGGGCCGCGGTGCGTCTTGTAGACGGTGAACTCCTTCTGTGCCATCCCAGCCGCCGTCTTGTACGGCACGGTGAGCTGCGACGCGACCAGCGGCCGCTCCTCGGTGCCGACGCGATAGGTGTAGGAGCCGTCGGCCTGCTTGGTGACCGTCTCGAGGTACTCATCGATGTTATCGACGCTGCTCGACGTGTGCATCCAGCCCGCCTTGTCGTTGAACCCCTGGTAGATGAAGAACTGGCCCCACGTGAGCGCGCCGTACGCGTTCAAGCCTTCTTCGCTGACCATCTGCGCTTCCTCGCGGAAGAAGAACGACGTATGCGGGTTGATCAGCAGTTGCGCCTTGCCCGAGGCGGTGTTGGCGCCGGCGATGGCCATGCCGTTGGAGCCGGTCGGCTCGGCGGGCGGGGCCAACACATCGGTGGAGTCGTAGCGCGCGGTGCTGGTCGCCGCGCCGGGCGCCTGGCCATAGAACGCCTGCAGCTGGCCGATGTTCACGCGCTCGATGTCGCCGCCGATGCTGCCCTCGCTGAAGCTGAGCGCCATCCACGGTTCGAACTTCGTGATCACGCGCGGCTTCACGTTGGGATGCGTGTGCAGGTAGAAGTTGAGGCCGTCGGCCCAGCCATCCATCAGCGCCTTGAGCCACGGTTCGGCCCTGGCGTAGTCGGCCTTCAGGTTCGCGGGGTCGATGAAGAGCTTCATCCGCAGGTCGCGGTAGATCTCGGCTTCGCCCTCCGCCTCGGCCAGACGGCCCTGCGCGTTGATGAAGTTGGTCTCGACGCGGTTGAAGTCGTCCTCGGCCTGCGCGTACATCAGCCCGAACACGACGTCGGCATCGGTCTTGGCGTAGATGTGGGGGACACCCCAGTCGTCGCGGATGATGGTGACCGCGTCGGCGCGCTTCTGCCAGCCGGCCACTTCAGGGCTGACCGGCGGCGCGGCCGGTTGCGACGAACACGAGGCGAGCAGGACGACACAGACGAGCGCAAGCTTCTTCATGGCCCGGAAATTCTAACAGCAGACCAAGAGTTGAGAAGCCACACTTTCTCGCCCGGCTGGTCAGAACCGGAGGCCGCCGCCGAGCAGGAACCTGACGGCATGGCCAATGAACGCCTCGTCCTGGCGGGTGCCCCCGCTCAGCGTCGGCCCCGGGTACTTTAGGGCGCGATCCCCGGCATCGAAACGAAGAAAGGCCGGGCCGGGGAGGGCGACCTCGAGCCCCCCGCCAATCTCCAGGGTGGGCAAGGTCTCGCCATCCGCCAACAAACACGACAGCGGCGGTGGGAAGATCGCAATGCACGCCACGAGGCTGGACGCCGGCGCCAGGCGCAGACGCCCGGTGCCGAGGCGGACGAACGGCCGAAATACGCCGAGCTTCGGCCCGACGGTCACGGCCATCAGGCCTTCAACCCGCCGGTCGCTGAACGGCACCGTCCCCTCCGGAAAGTCGCCCGGGTACCAGTTCACTTCGGCCTCGAGGCCGACGACGGCCACGGGCTTCCAGCCGAGACGCATGCCGATGCCGGTATCGCCACCCTTGAACTCGCTCCAATGCGAGCCGACGAGGTTGACACCCAGTTCGAAAGACTGGGCATGGGCGCTTGCGGTTGGCAACAGGAACGCCACAAACGCCCACGACACGAGCCGAGCAGCCTTGTGGCATCCGAGACGCGAGGCGCGTCCACTCGCCGGCCCGGCCGTCACGGTGTCGCGGGCCTGATGGCTTCGGCGAACGCCTGCGGCGAGATGCCGTGCTTCACCAACAGGCCGTGAGCCAGCATGAGGTACTGCTCGATGGTGACCCACTCACCCTCGTAGAGGACACGCTTGCTCCAGGCGCAGACCGTGAGCGCGGCGTCGGCGGGGTCGGCCGCGGGCGAGCGGGCGATCACCGGCGACAGGAACGAGCAGTGCAAGCCGGGCACGAAGTTGGCCTTGGCGTGGAACTGCACCTGGCGCGTGGTGCCGTCGGGGTGGAACACCTCGAACAGGCCTTGCTGGTGGCCGTCGCGAACGAACGCCTGCCACTGCAGGTTGACTTCTGCCATGCGGCCCGGCGCCACGATCGCGCTCAGGTGCTGGCCAATCAGCTGCTCTCGGCTGCGGCCAAGCAGCAGGCACGCGGCCTGATTCACGTCAACGTAGTACGCGCGATCGTCAGCGACCATCACGCCAGTAGGGAAATGCTCGAAGAGCACGCCAAGATAGCTGCGGTCGTCAGCCATGGTCGTCCCCTGCCGACCGGCCTAGGCCCGCGCGGCGCTCCGCCGGCGCAGCTCCGAGAACTTCCGCACCGCGCGATCGAAGCGGTCCTGCAACGGCTTGCGCTGCTCGGGCGACAGCGGGCCCATGCGGGCCCACGCCGCCTGGGCGCTGCGCACTTCCTGCTCCGCGGCGCGCTGACGCGCGTCTTCGGCCTGGCGCGCGGCGCCGGCACCCATGGTGTTGGCGGCCAGCGCTTCGCGCCACTGGCGGGCGAGCAGTTCCGCCGGCGACAGGTTCTTGGCCGGCTCGGCGGCTTCGGTCGGCAACAACTTCTCGACCTTGGCGACGAGCTTTTCCATTTTGCCCCTGGTCAGCTCGGGATCGAGATCCGTGCCCTTGAAGCCCTCGGGCCAGCGGGTCACCAGCGCGAACAACGCCGCGTTGACGCGTTCGGCCAGCGGCGCCAGCGTGTGGCGCGGCAGCTCAGGGCCCTGCACCCAGCGGGCGCGCGCCGCCTGCACCTTGGC
>Ga0209770_10000626_pt1 | contig 18986 bp, 19 predicted proteins | sample LauGreSu1BDMLBDD_2_FD_187572 | JGI IMG/M metagenome (GOLD analysis project Ga0209770, IMG submission 187572) | Freshwater lake microbial communities from Lake Michigan, USA - Su13.BD.MLB.DD (SPAdes) (version 2) | ecosystem: Environmental > Aquatic > Freshwater > Lake | place: Lake Michigan, USA...
GCTTCAGAAACTCGGCTTCGATTATCACGCATATCTGCAATCGTGATCTGTTTTGCATCTACTAGATGCTCAATTAAAAGTGGAAGAACACATTGTGAAACTGAACCTGCACCTAAAACCAGAACTCGATTTGAAAAGCGTGCTGCCAATTAGGACCTCCAAGAATCTTGCTAAAGGATTTAGCCAGTGAAGATTAACCTAAATTTTCAATATTGCTAATCCACATTTGGCTGCCAACACCATTTCGCTTTGCGGCATACATCGCCAAATCTGCATGCCTTAGCCAGTCAGTTGACTCACCTGCTTGATCAATTGGGGCAAAGCCAACGCTGACATTTACTTTGGCAGCTCCTGCTGGCAAGGAGATTGGATAACTTAAGGTTGCCCCAAGGGCTTGTGCTAGCTCCTTTGCTTCTTCCTGATCTATTTGGGCAATCACACCAAACTCATCTCCACCAAGACGAGCTAATTGGGCGCCATTGGGAATAACTCGGGAAAATCTCATTGCTACCTGTCTAAGCAGCTCATCTCCGGCTGCATGCCCAAGCTCATCATTAATCTTTTTAAAGCCATCTAGATCTAATAAAAATATAAAGCCACTTTTAAGTTGGCTTAAGTGCAGTAGAAAATTTCGACGATTTGATAATCCAGTTAACTCATCAGTTCTAGCCAATACTCTTTCACTTACCGCAGTATTTGCCTCTTGCAGAGCAAAACTCATTCGAATAAATGCTAAGGCGATGGTGATAAAACCTGGAATTAAAATAAAGCTTGGAAAGTAACCAGGTTTAATTGCAGCAATTCCGAGCAGAGTACTACTTGCAATTAATGCAATTGTGGCGCTGACTGAAGAAATTCTTTCAGAGAATCTAGAGATCGGTGAGGAGTATGTAAGCGAGATGGCAAGTAGTAGTAAACCAAGTATCCAGCCATCATCGGTAATAGAGCCAAATTCATATTTATCATTGATACTTGCCCAAATAAATAACAGATCGGATGAGGCAAAACTTAATAAACCCGTTGTTAAAAGTAGTGACTTAAAGCTAAATGGATTTAAAAGAAAGTAAACAGCAACCATTGCTACTAGCACGATATCGCCAACTGGATAAAGTATTGAAAGGAAAACTTGCCAACTATTTCCACTAAAAGTGAGCATCGCCGGCTTTAAGAAAAACGCAGTCAAGACACTGGTAAATCCCACAGCGATGATGACAGTATCCAATAGTTCTAAAGCTGAGATAGAACGTTTTTGGGTAAAACTCCTAGAAACTGATAAGAAAACTAATGGATAAAAAATTGCATAGCAAAAATCTGAAATGCCATTGGGTATTTGAAGTTCAAAAAAAGAGTTCCAGGTAGATAAAAATGAACCCATACTCCAAATTAAGGCAGCAAAGCCAAACGAGAATGCAGATACTCGATCAATATGGGCCGGAGCGCTAAGAGCGATAATGGCTGCAAATAAACCTACTAAATTAAATAACACCAGATCAATAAAGATATTGTTCTCAGGAAATATCCACCTAGATACCAGATGCGATACCAGTAGCGCCCCGGCTACCAACTTAAGCCCAAGATAGGGACGAGATAATTGCATAATTAATAGTAAAATATTGCAATAGCCAAATAAATAGATCTGGGGACAAATAAGTGATCGCACTCTCAAGAAGACAATTCATCTGCGGTGGTGCGGCTGTTGCAGCACTTGCTACTACCCCTGCGATCGCTGCTTCTGGCATAAAAAATCTGCCTGGTGGAAAAACTGAAGTTTCATTGGCTGCTAATAAAGCATTAGCAAATGTGGGCGGTGTTGTGGAGTTATCAATTAAAAAGTACGGCAAGGTTGCAGTTATTAGAACCTCAACTTCGGCAAAAGGTTTTGCAGTTGTTAACTTATCTTGTCCGCACGCTGGCGTGATTGTTCAACAAAATAATGGTGGTTGGCTTTGTCCTGGACCCCGCGGGCATGGCTCTGAGTTTGGATTAAATGGAGCGGTAAAGGTTGGCCCAGCTAATTCTGGTTTAAAGCCAATTAAATTTACGGCAACAAGTAAGGCTGTAATAATCGCATAATTGCGATCATCACAGCCTTAAAGTTTTATTAATTAGTACTTAGGATTGCACTTATCTTTGATTGTTGACTTAATCATTAACATCAAGCTGTAAGTATTTTTAAACTCCGCTAATGCTGGATCAATTGAATCAACAACAGATTGAATTGCAGCCTTTCCACTTTCAAGTGCTGAAATCTTTGTTGCTAGTGAACTTGAAAGATCATTGTATTTAACCTTTAAAGCTGCATTTGTGGTTTTAACTGCAGCCGAGGTTAAAGCTGCAACCTGTGCATTTGCAGTGGTAAGCACCTTTGCTGGTGCTGGCATCTGACCAATTTTTGAGTTGGCATTTGTTGGCTGATTTACAACCCAGAATTTAGTCGAGCCAATATTTGCAGAAGTTGGAGCTTTATTGGTACCAGTTTTAGTTGCTGAATAGTAAGTATTTGCGTAATAGACCACATCAGATTTCTTATATGTAATTAAAGAGTTCCATGTAATCAAATCACGTAGTGGTGCACCTACTGGTTCAATTTGAATTGCGCGGTTTGATTCAGAGGCACGAAGCGCGTCTACTGCTTCCTTATTGCCTGCCACATAATCAGTATTTAACTCAATGCAGCCATCCCAAACCCAGGTTAATTTTGTACTGTTATAAAAAGGATTCTTTGCACAAACATAATCATTTTTGCCGATCTTGGTTGTGGCACCCGCTGTTGTACATGAGCCACCAGAGGTAGCTGCTTGTACAGGGGAAGCAACTCCAAGAATTAAAAACCCGCTAAGGGCTAAAGCCGAGATCTTCTTGTTCACTATTTACTCCTTATGTAGGTATGGCTTTATTCTACTTGAGCATTATTCAAGGAGTAGGTATGTGGCTGAGGTAAGTCAGTGAATTTGATGTGAAATACAGGGTTTTATCGTTGTTTACGTCGAACATTAATTCCAGCCTTACGAACTATTGGCCGGGGAGCTATTCTGGCAATAGTACTTAGCAGCATGTACTGCCAACCTGGAATACAAATTACTTTTCCTGCTTTGGCATACTTCCAAGATTTTTTAACCACATCATTTACATCAGTCCACATGTAGTTTGGCAAGCCGCCCATCTTCATTTTTCCTCGGGCATGAAACTCAGTTTTGGTAAAGCCTGGACACAAAGCAGATACCTTTATATTGGTATCTCTTAGCTCAGTATGCAAATACTCTGTAAAAACAGTTAGGTAAGATTTTGCCGCACTATAGGTTCCACCTGCAATAAAACTTGCCACACTTGAAACATTAACAATCACTCCCTTGTTGCGCTTAACCATTGCAGGAAGCACCGCGTGGGTTAAACGCATCGGAGCGGTAACTAAAACATCAAGCAACTCTTGCTCGCGGTTTAAATCACTATCTAAAAAGCTGTCCTTAATCCCAAAACCAGCATTATTTACCAAAACTTCAATTGGTTTAGCACTACTGGCCAATCGTTTCTCAACCTTTGCTAGTTGAGCAGGTTTTGTTAAATCAGCCTTAATGCACTCAGTTTTAATCCCAAAACTTTTACTTAACTCTTTGGCAACCTTATTCAATCTAGGTAGATCTCTAGCAACTAAAACTAGATCAAAACCCTCTTTGGCCAGCAGGTTTGCATATGCAGCACCAATTCCTGCGGTTGCACCAGTAACTAGAGCGGTAGCCATTACTTAATAATTCCTGAAGCATCCTCATCACGCATATGCCATGAAGTTCCATACTCTTCTAGCAAATCTAAAAATGGCTTAGATTCAAACCATTCTGGACCATTAACACCTTGTGGCTTCCAAATTCCATTATGAATTAGTTCTAATGCAATGACAGGATTTATTGCGGTTTGCCATACAACAGCTTGATCACCAAACTCTTTCATCGACCAGGCATTATCAACGACGTTATAGATATAAACAGCCTTTGGATTTCCTTGCTTATCTAAACCTTTAACTAATGTGCCAGCACAGGTTTTACCGCGCATACGTTCACCTAGGGTGCCAGGATCTGGCAGGGAAGCGGTAAGTAGATCTCTAGGTGAAACTGCAACGCCTTGTACTTCAACAGTTTCCTTACGATCCATACCAAGCATGTTTATGGTCTTTAAAATAGTAATGAACTCAGCACCTAAGCCATATTTGAAGTTAACTTTTTTGGCATCAATTTTTTGTGGAATTAAAATAACCTCTTCGTGCTCAACATTTACGCACTCAACTGGCCCAATGCCTTCTGGAAAATCAAATATCTCAAGCTCTGAAAATGGCGTAGTGGTATACCAACCGCGACCATCCTCCCAAACAATCGGCGGATTTAAACACTCTTCAATAGTGGTCCAGATTGAAAATGAGGGAGCAAAATCAAATCCTTCAACTCTTAAGTTTGAACCATCTAAAATTGTGCAGGAATCAATCCGGCTAAATAAATGCTCACTGGCATACTTGGCAAAAACATCACTCATGCCTGGCTCAACGCCCATACCGATTAAAGCAAAGATCTTTCGCTCATCCCAGTTAAAGTCACGGGCAAATTGTTCGTCCCCTAACTTCACACCAGTTTCGGTATATGGATAGTGAGGGTGTTTACGAGAAAGCGACATTGCCATATCTATGTAATTGGTATTTTCAATCTCACAAGCTAGAAAAATTGGCATAACAAATCGTGGGTCTACCGCGTTAATCACAACATCAGGATCGGCTTTACGAATTAACTCGCGAACATCCTCAAGTTCTGCGGCATTCACCATGGCAGCGGAAAAACGAGGATCTTTAACGCGCGCTACAGCTTCTTCTGCACGAGAGAGTGTGCGGTCGGCAATCACCATAGATTCAATAAATGAACGTCGTGATGCGATATTAGCTATCGCCCTACCTACTCCACCGGCGCCTATAACGAGGGCCTTCATGATATTTAACTCCAAACGAATTATTGTTATTCTATCTCAGCGATAATTTAAAGACAAATTCACGCATGTTTTTGCAATTGTTTTCAATTATTAATGAATTAAATTAAGATTTGTAATTAATACAAATTTTAAATTAAAAAATTAAATATTGTCCCCGTAGCTCAGTGGATAGAGCAACCGCCTCCTAAGCGGTAGGTCGCAGGTTCAACTCCCGCCGGGGACGCAATCAATTAATGATCTAAAGTAAAACGTTTCATAGCTTTTGGTGCCCACCAATTTCGTTCACCAAATAATCTCATCAGTGCCGGTACTAATAATGCACGCACTAATGTTGCATCTAAAATAATTGCAAATGCCACACCAAAGCCAAGCATTTTTATTGAGGTAACACCGCTTAACATAAATGAGGCAAAGACTATTGCTAGTAAACCGGCTGCCGCAGTAATAATACGCGCAGATCTTTGCAAGCCAGTTGCAACAGCTTCAATATTTGACCGACCAGCATCATGCTCCTCTTTTATTCGAGAAAGCAGGAATAGCTCGTAATCCATAGATAATCCGAAAGCAACAACTGCAACTAAAATTATTGACCCGGTATCAACTGCGCCAGTAACGGTAAAGTCACCGACCAACCACTTCAAATGGCCTTCCACAAATATCCAAGTAATGGCACCTAAGGTGGCACTGAGCGAGAGAATATTTAAAATTACTGCTTTGATCGGCAATATTATTGATCCAGTAAATACAAAGAGCAGAACTAATACGCCGATTGTTATCCAAAGCAATGCCCATGGCATTGTTTTGGCAATTCCAATTTGGGTATCTGCATAATCAGCTGCAACTCCACCAACAAGTGTTTGGTCGGGTGCATTTATCAGCCTGATCTTTTTAATCAGCGCTTCAGCTTCAGGAGTTCTTGGACCCATCTGGTGGATTGCAATAACTCGAACATCATTTCCAAGTACTTGTGGTTCACCAACCCTGACTACACCATCAACCTTTGCGACTGAGGAGATGTATTGCGTTATCTGGGTAATTTTTGACGCGCCACCTGGAATGATAATTTCAATTGGATTACCTTCTTGACCAGGAAATCTTTCTGTAATTACTTGAGCTGCATAAGCTGCTGGATTACTAGCCGGCAGAACTCGTGAATCAACTTGTGAGAAAACTATGTTAGTAATTGGCGCAGCAAGAACTCCTAATACGATCAAACTTAAGGCAACAACAGAGATTGGTTTTGCCATTACAAAACGAGCAGTTTGTGCCCATCGACCATCCTCTTTAGGGGTTAACGCAGCTTTTCGAACTACTGCTTTATCAATTCGCTTACCAAGAATTGCAAGCAAGGCTGGCAATGCAATTAATGAACCAAGGACTGCCATGATTACAACTGTTACGCCGGCATAACCAAATGATTTTAAGAACATTAGCGGAAAGAGCATTAAAGAGGCCAAGGTGATAACAATTGTTAGGCCTGAATAAAAGACTGTCTTTCCCGCTGTGGCAACAGTTTTCTTAATCGCCTCATCCACTGATTTACCTGCATGTAGCTCTTCGCGAAATCGATTAACAATCAATAGCGAGTAATCAATACCTAAGCCAAGCCCAAGACCCGTGATTAGGTTTAGAGCAAAAACGCTGACACCTGTAAAAAGAGTTAAAAGATAAATAATCAAAAACGAACCAAGAATTGCAGACACTCCCACCAATAGTGGCATCGCACTTGCAACTAACCCGCCAAAAACAAAGACTAATAAAATAAAGGTCAACGGTATTGATATTGCTTCAGATAACTTTAAATCATCGGCAATTTTGGTGTTAATCGCGTGGGCAAATACTCCAGTACCGCTGGCATAAATTGTTAAATTCTCAAACTTGCCATCGTATTTATCTTGAATTCTCTTGCCAAGAGATTGCACCGTATCCCACTCAACATCTTCGCTATAGACAAACATAAATGCAGATTTGGAATCAGAGCTTTTTAAAGATGGCGCACCACCTGCGCTCCAGTAAGAAAGTGTTGAGCCAACTCCTGGTTCAGATTTCAGAGCGGTTTCAAGTTTTGTAGCAGTTGCAACAACTCCAGGTTCAGTAAGCCCATCTTTTGTTTCAACAACTAGGACTACCGCTGGGTCCTTAACTTTGAATACATCTGTTAAATACTCAAAAGCCTTGCTTGAGTCACTTTTTGGATCGTTGTAACCACCACTATCAAGTTTGCCAAAAACTGATGATCCGATTACACCCGCAGACAAAATAGCGACTATGAATAATGAGAAAATCAGTTTTTTACGATTGACAATCAATGAGCCCAGTTTTAGAAACATATCTCCCCTTAGTGATCTGAATAATGTTCAGATTATGGCAGTTTGATTTGAACACTGTCAAGTTTCAGGCCATAATTAACCTATGTCAGTGGCCAGGGTCTCACGCACTTCCTATCACCATGGGAATTTAGAGGAGGCACTGATAACAAGTGCAATCAAGTTAATTCGCAAGCATGGTCCAGACAATTTATCGTTAAGGGCAGTTGCATCAGAATTAGGAGTAAGCCCCTCAGCGGCTTACCACTATTTTCCTGACAAAGATTCGCTAGTTCACGGAGTTGGCGATCATCTATTTGCTGAACTCACCCAAATGATGGAAAAATCTTTAGAGAAGTTTCCTGGTAAAAATATTAAAGCAACAAAATCTAGGTTTAGAGAAATTGGACGCGCATATTTCACTTGGGCCTCCAAAGAACCTAATTTATTTAGGCTTTTGTTTGGCGGATTCTGTTCTATGGATAGAGGTAAATCTCATAAAGAGGATTCAAGCTTTAAAATACTGGAAAAAACTTTAGACGAGCTAGTTGAATGTGGGGCTATGCCAAAAAAACTAAGACCATATGGTGAAGTTTTGGCCTGGACAAGTGTTCAAGGAGCAGTGACTTTGATTCTTGAAGGGCATTTGCCGAAAAGTTCTTTTGATGATTTATTAGATGGCCTTGAGCTTGCCTTAGGAGTCAGATAATGAAAGATCCAAAAATGCTTCCTGAAGTTACAAGCGATGAGATTGATTTGGATTTAGAAGATGAGCGCGACGATGAAATCGCCCGGGATAAACCACCACACCATTAATTATTCTTTACTTTTTGTAACAGGCTTACTTTCTACTTTTGCAGCAGGCGTACTTTCAGCCTTTGTTGCCGGAGCCTCACTTTTAGTAGCTGGCGTACTTCTGGAATCGGTTTTATAGAAGCCGCTTCCCTTAAATACAACACCTACATTGTTATAAACCTTGCGGACTGCGCCATTGCACTTTGGGCACTTTTCGATTGCTGCTTCAGTGAATGATTGAACCGCCTCAAAAGCATGCTCACACTCATTACACAGATATTCATAGGTTGGCATAGGAGTAATCTTAAGTGAGTGGCAAGATAAGGGCTAACTCAACTAAGGAGGCGATGTGATTAAGCGGATTTGCACACTCTTTACCGCACTTGTAATCACGTGTGCTGTCATGCCTTCTTCATGGGCAACCTCAATAGTTAGCACCTCACCAACAGCGGGATCAGTATTAAGCATTTCACCAACAGCTGTAACGATTAAAGCCAATGCTGATTTATTGGATGGTGCAAATGAAATTACAGTAAGTGATTCAAAAGGAATCAGAGTTGATGATGGCTCTATCCAGATTCAAGGTTCAGTATTGATGGTTGGCGTTAAGCCACTGACCATCTCAGGCTTGTACACAGTTGCATACACATTGATGGCAATAGATCAGCCACCAATTACCGGCACATTTACTTTTCTTTATAACGCCCCAGCAGAGATGGCTCTGCCAACTCCAACACCATCTGAAGAAGAGGTGCTGACAAATTCACCAAATCGCATTACAGATTTGTTTGTCATTGGATTGATGATTTTTGCTTTCATCATGTTGATTTTCTTATCACGCTATGCCAAGCAAACCTTGAAAGCTCCGGCTAGGCCTCGAAAAGTAAAGAAGAGCTCAAGTACCAGCAAAAAATTCCTAAAGTAGTTTGGGCTCAAACTTGATTGAATTACTCTCACCCCTTACCAAAGGATTGATGCAATTAGCTGGGGTATTGAGCATTGGTTTATTGATTGCCATCGCTTTTCTTGAGTTAGATAACAAAGGCAGAGTTACTAATTTTGCTCTAATAAAAAAGACCAAAACTCTAATTTCATTATGGCTAACTACAACCATCATTTACATTTTAGTTCAAATCGCTTACTTACTAGATCAACCACTAACAGCATCCTTCGACTTAACAGTTATTCGATCTTATTTAACTCAAACATCAATTGGTAAGAGTTATTTAATTCAGATCATCGGAATAGTAGTTGTATTGGCGATCTCACTAAAGAAAGTTATTTCAACCTATCTTGCCCTGCTAATTTCACTAATTTCTATAAGTTCCTCAATTTTTCAAAGCCATGGTTCAACTTCAGGCCATCATGGATTAGCAATTGGAGCCCTCGTTATCCATGTGATCGCTTTAAGTTTTTGGGTGGGTGGATTATTTGGTTTAACGCAATTAGGTAAAGAGCATAAGTTAATTGCACTTCCTAGATTCAGTTCAATTGCATTATGGAGTGCGATCACTGTTGCGCTTACGGGTGCTGCTACAGCCTGGACTAGGTTAGATTCAATTTCGGCTTGGCAAAGTAAGTACGGTGCAATTACTTTATTGAAAATATTTTTAACAATCACCCTCATTGGATTTGGTGCATTACATAGAAGGTGGATAATCAAATCTGACTTTCCCTCAGTTTTTAGATTAATCACAGCTGAGATTGTTGTTATGTTTTCAACTGTATTTGTTGGCAGTTGGTTATCAACTGTTAACCCACCAGAGCGTGAGATTGTCTCTTCACCAGCATTGCTTATCACCGGACTTGAAATGCCAGAACCACCAACAATTTCTCGAGTATTACTTGCATATGACGCGGATGGATTAATGCTTGGCTTGTTAATACTTGCAGTTGCTCTTTATATAAAAGGTGTAATAATTTTAAGTAGACGTGGTGATAAGTGGCCAGTAGGGCGGACAATTGCATTTGCCTTGGGAATATCAGCGATTGATTTTGCAACAAGTGGCGGATTAGGGGTCTATTCAAGGTTTGCGTTTTCAAATCATATGTTGTCACATATGTTGCTGGGCATGATTGCACCGATTGGAATTGTGCTTGGGGCCCCAATAACTTTAGCGCTTAGAACTTTGCCGGTTGGTCGAAGTAAGGATGAAAGAGGAATTCGTGGGGCATTTATCGCAATGCTGCACTCAAAACTTTCAAACTTTTATACCCATCCAGTAGTTGCATTAGCCATTTTTGATGGCTCACTCTTTGCCCTCTACTTCACGCCACTTTTTTCAAATCTAATGCAGGGCCATAGTGGACACTTCTTTATGTCCATTCACTTCCTGCTAGCTGGCATATTATTTTTCCAAGTATTGATTGGAATTGATCCAATGCCTAGAAAAGTGCCACATATTGTGAAAATGATTATTATTTTTGCTGCTATGAGTATTCATGCGTTTTTCTCAATCTCATTGATGTCAGCTTCAACTCTTTTAGATAATGGTTACTTTGCATTATTAGAGAGACCATGGGCAACAGATCTACTTGCCGACCAAAGATTAGGTGGGGCAATTGGTTGGGCAATGGGTGAGATACCAATCTTGCTAGCTCTACTTGCCACCTTCTTGCAGTGGGTAAGGCATGACAAGAAAGAGGCTTCCCGGATCGATCGTGCTGCAGATCGAGCAGCAGCAATGGGTGAAAAAGATGATCTGGCTATCTATAACCAATATTTAGCAGAGTTAAATCGACGAGACAACTCACAATAGAATAACCCCATGTCTACAAGTTCAGATATGCCCGCATTATTTGGCGAGGAGTATCAAGCACTTCGAGAAAGTGTTAGTGCGCTAGCTCAAAAAAAGATTTTGCCTTTTGCTCATGATGTTGATGAAAATTCAAGATATCCGCAGGAAGCAGCAGATGCGCTGCAAAGCGCAGGTCTTGCTGCTGCGCATGTGCCAGTTGAATTTGGTGGACAAGGTGCGGATGCATTGGCGGCAGTAATAATTATTGAAGAGGTAGCAAGAGTTTGTGGAGCTTCATCTTTAATCCCGGCTGTAAATAAATTAGGTTCAGTTCCGCTGATGATTGCCGGCAATACTGATCAAAAAAAGAAGTATCTAACTCAACTTGCAGCAGGTAAAGGTTTTTCATATTGCCTATCTGAATCCGAAGCTGGATCTGATGCAGCCGCAATGAAAACTAAGGCGGTAAAGGATGGAGATAGTTGGATAATTTCAGGTAGCAAGAAGTGGATTTCAAATGCTGGGGTTTCAGAGTTTTATACAGTCCTTGCTTCAACTGATGCTAGTAAAGGGGCAAAAGGAATCTCTGCTTTTATTATTGAAAAATCTGATCCAGGTGTTTCATTTGGTGCGCATGAAAAGAAGATGGGCTTTCGTGGATCACCAACCCGTGAGGTTTATTTCGATAATGTAAAGATTAATGATGATCGTCGTCTAGGTGAGATTGGTAGTGGTTTTTCATTAGCCATGAAAACTTTAGACCACACCCGAATTACCATTGCAGCTCAAGCGCTAGGTATTGCGCAAGGTGCTTTTGATGTTGCTAAGAAATATGCCCACGAGCGCCAACAGTTCGGTAAACCCATATTTGATTTTCAAGCCGTTCAATTTATGTTGGCAGATATGGCGATGCAAATTGAGGCAGCAAGACAACTTACCTATGCAGCAGCGGTAAAGAGTGAGCGAGGTGAGAGTGATTTAACTTTCTTCTCAGCAGCTAGTAAATGTTTTGCCACCGATGTGGCCATGAAGGTAACAACTGATGCGGTACAAGTTCTTGGCGGGTATGGCTATGTAAGTGATTATCCAGTGGAGCGAATGATGCGTGATGCTAAGTTAACTCAAATTTATGAAGGCACAAACCAAATTCAACGAGTTGTAATGGCTAGAAATCTAGAGAGTTTAACTAATTAAAATCTAACAATTATCTCTGGGGTAGCAGCTGCTTTAATTTTCTGATCATGGGGCTCAACTGGCAACATTTCACTAGTTAACTCACCTCGATGAAGCAAAGCGATTGTCCAAGCATCAGTACGTGCAAGAAATCGATCATATGAGCCCCCACCTTGTCCTAAGCGATTTCCAGTTCGGTCAACATGTAGGGCGGGCAGAATGATTACATCTAGTTGAATATCTTCAACAGCTTCACCAACTGGCTCAAGAGTTTTCCCAGATTTTTTTAACTTACCTTTGTCGCCATCCCAAGTGACCCATTCCAAATCATTATTTTTTAGCAGCCGAGGCAGATAAAGTGTTTTGCCTGATGAAATAATTCTTTGATTTACATCACTAGTTTCTGGTTCAAATTCATATGAAATATATGAGCCAATCTTTGACACTTCTTTAAATTCATTTGCTGAGAGAATGTGTAGCCAGCTTTCGCTGATAAATCTATCCGCACGTTCTTTACGGTATTGCTTTCGAAGCGCAGATTTATTCTCGTTATTAACCATGCCCCTTACCTTAATTTATCGCTCGGGCAAAGTAGGGTTTAGGTATGGATGAATTACTTTCTGTCGCTTTAATGCAGGAGCAATTGCTCAATATGAGCAATCCGCTGGCGGCATTAGACCTTCCGCTGCTGGATGCGCATGGGGCGAGTTTGGCAAGTGATTTGTTGGTGGATGAGAAGCTTGTTATTAAAAGTGGTCAACGAATTGATTCAACCCAGATCGCACTTGCAGCATCCCTTGGTTTAGATAGATTGCCATGTCGACCACAACCACGAGTAGTGATTATTAGCGCCGGTGATGATCTAGTTGAACCGGGAAGTAAATTAGCTGATGATGAAGATGAGTATGAGAGTAACTCCTGGTTTTTAACTACCTTTGTTCGCGAAGCCGGGGCTCATGCATTTAGAGTTCATACAATCCCAGAAACCCAAGATCAACTTAAGTTAATTGTGGAAGATCAACTAGTTAGAGCAGATTTAATTGTAATTAGTGGTGAATCCAACGATGAATCATTTGATTTAATCACCTCTGTTTTATCTAATCTAGGTGAAATAAAAATAGTAACTCCTAATCTTGCAGAAAGCAGTAAACACAGTTATGGCGTAATTGGCCCGGATAAGACACCGGTAGTGGTTTTACCTGGGGATCCAATTGGAAATTATCTTTCAGCAGAACTTTTCATCCGGCCAATGATTATTAAAATGTTAACTGGTGCAATATCAGATCGAAAAAACAAAAAAGTTAAGTTAAGTAAAGCTTTAACATCTGAATCAGGCAAGGTGCAATTCTTAAGAGGTTTCTTAAATGAGGATGGCCAGGTAGCAGCGCTGGCTGAGCAAGACTCACTGATCACCTTATCTATGGCAAATTGTTTAATTGAAATAAATGAGAAGAGTGAGAAGTTAAGTGCTGGTGATCAAGTAAATATCCTGATGGTTAATTAGGAAAAATTGAAAAGATTAATAGATCATGAAATAACTCTTAAACCGATTCGGTTTAGAGATAAAGCTGCATGGGATGCGGTTCGAGCAATAAACAGAGATTGGTTATCACCTTGGGAGGCAACTAGACCCCATATCGATAGCAATACGCCATTACCTTCTTATTACGGGATGGTGCTGCAATTAAATAAAGAAATCAGAGCACTCAGATCAATTTCATTAGGAATATGGCTTAAAGAAAATAAAAGTGAAATGTTAATCGGACAAATCACATTAGGTGGAATTATTTTTGGAGCGATGCGAGGTGCTCATATTGGCTACTGGATTGACCAAAGATTTGCTAGCCGCGGGTACACAACTAGGGCAGTAAAGCTATTAACTAAATATGGTTTTGAAACATTAAAGCTGCATCGGATTGAAATAAATCTGCGACCTGAGAATGAGGCTTCAAAAAAGGTTGCATTAAAGGCTGGCTTTGAATTGGAAGGGGCACGTAGTAACTACCTTCACATTGCAGGTGATTGGCGCAATCACATTACTTTTGTTAAGGAAAACCCAGAAATAAAATAAAAGATAGTAAAGACATACCTACCCATTTCCCCTTAAATCTAACCTTCAACATTTATTGTTGTGCTTTATGGGTTCGGGTTTTATCTATTTAATCATCATCGCGATGTGGGCTGCCTACTTCTTGCCGCAATGGTTGAGTAAGCATGAAGATAACTCAGGACGTGCAATTGAAAGATATAAAAATGCGATGTTAGTAGTGGCAGAAAATAATCCAAATATTAAAACCGAACCAAGGTTGGAAGATAAAACCAAGATATTTTTGCAACGCAGATTAATTTTTGGTTCATTATTCTCGTTAAGTTTTCTCTCACTAATTTGCGCAGCTGTTGGATTCTTAGATTTCACAACAACTTTAATTCCAAGCACTGCTTTACTAATTTATTTAGTAAATGTTAGAAAACAAGTTGTTGCCTCACAATTGAAGGTTCGAAGATTAAAGGCATTAGAAAAAATCACGAACAGTAAGATCCCAACTACTTTAGTTCCTGAAATAGAAGAAAAAGGCAACACTGAACATTGGGTTCCATTTGCTGATCGAACTGAAATTACCGGAGTAATTGTGGTGCCAAAGGATCGCAAAGGCTGGCAACCAACTAAATTACCAAGGCCTGTTTACACCACGGCGGCAAAGGCGGTTCCAAGTAAGCGAATAATTGATTTAACTACAACTGGACAGTGGAGCGCCGATCAAGAGCGAATCAAAGCACTTTCTGGCAGAGATGATGATTTCTTTGATCAAGCAATGGTTACTGATTTAACACAGGAAGATAAAGCGGTAAACGAGTAATTAAATCCAGCTAGGCAGCCACATTCTGGCTAACCAATCCACATATGGGATATTAATTCCTATAAAAATTGGCATAAAGTAAATGAAATTAATACCCACAGTTATTACAAATCCATATATCAATTTGCGATTTATCTGATTATTTAGTGCCCAGTTAAATACGTTAATAAGAGATAGAACAATAAATGGAAAGATTGCTATTGCATAAAAATAGAAAGTAGTTCTATTTTGAATGAAAAACCAAGGTAAATAGGTGCCGGCAATGCCAGCAAGAATAAAGGCTGAAACTCGATCTCTATTGGCGATGAATAATCCAACTGTGATTGCAATTGCGAAGATTCCAGCCCACCACAAAATTGGGGTGCCAATTGCCAAGATCTCTTGGGAACAGGATTGCGCTCCACAGTTTTTAGTCGATTCATAATAGAAAGATGTTGGTCTACCCAGCACCAACCAGCTCCAAGGATTTGCCGCGTAGGTATGTTGCTCGGTTAAACCCCGGTGAAAATTCATGATCTCAACATGGTAATTCCAGAGCGAGGAAAAAAGGTTTGACCCAGAATCTCTTGCCCAACCCTTTGCGCTTATGAACCAGCCGCTCCAAGATAGTAAGTAGATACCCATAGGCGTTAATACAAATTGGCTAAACCTCTTGCCCCAGGTAGCAAAGTTAGCCCTACCAATATTTACTGTTAGTAAGATTAAAAAAGGAATTACAAACACTGCGCTCCACTTGGTTGCAGCTGCAAGACCAATTACCACTCCACTTAACCAAAGATTGTCTCTGAGAATTAGGTAGAAGGCGAGCAGTATGAAAAACATTAAGAAAATATCAAGGAGGGCAACTCTAGACATGACAAGATGAAGTCCATCCAGTGCAAACAAGGCTGCTGCTATGTTGCTCAAAAATAAGGAGCCAAAAAGTCGTTGCACAATTAAATAAATTAACAAGACAGAAGCACTACCAACTATTGCTGCGATTACTCGCCACCCAAATTCATTATTTCCAAAAAGCTTAATTCCAATACCAATTAACCATTTTCCTAATGGCGGGTGAACAACGAACTCAGCTGCTCCCTGATCATTTAATTCAACCCCATCGGTTATGAGTGAGGCTGCATTTTTTGCGTAGTAAACCTCATCGAAAATATAACCTTTTGGAAGATTCAGCCGCCAAAGTCGAAGTGTTAGCGCAAAGCCAATAATGATTGAGATCGGGGCTAAATGGCGAAAACGAGTAATACTCACAGGGTCAGCCTAAGACCTGCGCGAACATCAGCAATGAAATAACCTGAGAGAATTAGCAGATGTTAATCCTGGCCTGCTTACCAATCGGTGATGCCCGTGATGCCTCTGCGCATTTAATCGAGGCAATTGGGCAAGTGCAGTATGTGGCTGCTGAGGATTCACGAAAATTTGCCAGACTTTGCCAAGAATTAAATATTAAGCACCACGCAAAGGTCATTTCATTTTTTGAAGGAAATGAAAGTGAAAAAATTGATGAGTTAACTAATCTTCTAAAGTCGCAAAAAGATATCTTGGTTGCCACTGATGCTGGCGCACCTGGTATTTCAGATCCAGGCTATCGATTAATCAGAGCGGCTCTTCAATCTGATGTGAAAATTAAAGTATTGCCTGGACCAAGCGCGGTAACAACTGCTTTATTACTATCTGGCTTACCAACTGATCGATTTTGCTTTGAGGGCTTTCCACCCCGCACCCAAGGTGCCAGAGAAAAATGGTTTAAGGATTTAGCACAAGAAGAGCGCACCATTATTTTCTTTGAAGCTCCGCATCGAATTGTTGAATCACTTATTGATGCCGCTGGTGGATTTGGATTAGATCGAAATGGTGCTATTTGTCGAGAGATGAGTAAGCATTATGAAGAGGTAGTGCGAGGAAATCTGGGTGAACTTATTGAGTGGGCAAAATCAAAAGATATTTTAGGTGAAATAACAATTGTGATCGAAGGCTTTGATCCTGGAAGTAGAGAGTATGACCAAGCAGATTTAATTCAAATGGTGCTAAATCTGGAGGCCAATGGTGAAGGTCGCAAAGAGGCAATAGCACTAATTGCAAAAGAAACCGGAGTTTCTAAGCGGGTTGTATTTGATGCCATGGTTGCCCATAAGAGTGGCGATAAGATCTGATCATGGCTGAAAAATCTTTTTATTTAACTACGCCCATTTACTATGTAAATGACGCACCACATATTGGCCATGCCTATACAACTGTTGCTGGTGATGTTTTAACCCGTTGGCATCGCCAACGTGGTGAGTCAGTTTGGTTTCTTACCGGTACTGATGAGCATGGCCAAAAAGTATTAAATACTGCGCAAGCAAATAACACCTCACCTCAGGATTGGTGTGACAAGTTAGTTGATTCTGCTTGGAAGCCAGTTTGGAAAGATTTAAATATTGCCAATGATGATTTCATAAGAACGACCGAGGATCGACACAGCATTCGAGTCCAAAAATTCCTCCAAGGCTTAAAGGATTCAGGCCACATTTATGCTGGAAAGTTTGAAGGCCCATACTGCATCGGTTGTGAAGAGTTTAAATTGCCTGGTGATTTAGATGAAGGTAAGTGCAAAATTCACTCCAAGCCAGTTGAAATGTTAAGTGAAGATAATTGGTTCTTTAAATTATCAGCCTTCAAACAACCATTACTTGATTACTACAAAGCAAATCCAGATGCATGTCAGCCAGAGAGTGCTCGTAATGAGGTTATTTCATTTTTAGAGGGTGAAGTTAGGGATCTTTCCATCTCAAGATCCACCTTTGATTGGGGAATACCTGTTCCTTGGGATACCAAGCAGGTTATCTATGTTTGGTTTGATGCGTTATTAAATTATGCAACCGCTGTTGGATTAGGTGATGATCCATCTACTAATGGTGGAAAAAAGTTTGCCAGTACTTGGCCAGCTGATGTGCACCTGGTTGGTAAAGATATTTTGCGCTTTCATGCAATTATCTGGCCAGCAATGTTGATGGCAGCAGGGGTAGCAGTTCCTAAAAAAATATTTGCTCACGGCTGGTTGTTAGTTGGTGGAGAGAAAATGTCTAAGAGTAAGTTAACTGGTATTGCCCCATCTGATATTACAAAAGATTTTGGAGTAGATGCTTTTAGATACTACTTCTTAAAAGCTATTCCATTTGGCAGTGACGGCTCATTTTCTTGGGAAGATATGGCAGCTAGATATACCAGTGAGTTAGCAAATGATTTTGGTAATTTAGCTTCTAGATTAATAGCCATGATTGAAAAATACTGTGATGGAAAAATTCCAAGTATTGCTAAAGATGAGTCACTCGCTGCTTTGCTAGATCAAAGCGTGAAGAGTGCTGATGCAGCAATTTGCGCACTTGATTTTCAAGGTGGCATAAACACAATCATGGATTTTTGTAAGAGAGTAAATGGTTATGTAACAGAGAAAGAGCCATGGGTTGTGGCAAAGGATTCATCTAGAAAGTCTGAGCTTGATGGGATTTTATATAACACAGCGGAATCACTTCGCGCATTAGCTGTATTACTTCATCCAGTAATGCCTGAGGTAACTGAAAAACTCTGGCAATCACTTGGTGCGCAATCTTCACTTGGCGACATTGGTAAGCAGCAAATAAGTAAGGTAGCAAACTGGGGACAATTACCAGCCGGAAGTGTTGTCACTAAAACCGATGTGCTGTTTCCAAGATTAGAAGAGGTTAAGTAATTTATGGCAGATCGTCATAATCGCGATCTTGATCGAAAGCCTGGAAGCCTGCCAGAACCAATCAAAACAAAGACAGTTGATTCACATGCTCACCTGGAGTTAATCCATAACAGTGAGCCAGATTCACCTTTAATTAAACAAACTTTAGATCAAGCCGCATCCGTTGGAATCGATCGAGTAGTTCAAGTTGGCTACTCTGCCGAGCAATCAATTTGGTCAGTTAAATGTGCTGAAAGCTTTGTTGGCCAAGTAGTAGCCGCCGTTGCACTGCACCCAAATGAAGCACCAGTTGTTGATGACTTAGAAAAAGATTTAAAAATTATTGAAGAGTTAGCATCAAACCCAAGAGTAAGAGCAATTGGAGAGACTGGCTTAGATTTTTTCCGAACACCGGAGGAGTTAAGAGATAAACAAAAGTACTCATTCGCTCGACATATAAAGA
>Ga0209770_10000627_pt1 | contig 18960 bp, 16 predicted proteins | sample LauGreSu1BDMLBDD_2_FD_187572 | JGI IMG/M metagenome (GOLD analysis project Ga0209770, IMG submission 187572) | Freshwater lake microbial communities from Lake Michigan, USA - Su13.BD.MLB.DD (SPAdes) (version 2) | ecosystem: Environmental > Aquatic > Freshwater > Lake | place: Lake Michigan, USA...
CCCAAGTCGCCGCCCTCAAAAGCAAAGACCCATGGCAAAAAGTCGGCGCGGCCATCCTAAGAGAGGATAACACAATAGGAGGTATAGGATACAACGGCTTCCCCCAAGGAGTAAAAGAAGACTGGGAGAACAGAGACGAAAGAAGATTACTTGTAGTCCACGCAGAACAAAACGCCCTCAGATACCTTAAACCGGGCGAAGGAAAGACACTCTACTCCACCCTCCTCCCCTGCAACGACTGCCTAAAGACCATAGCCGCCTACCAAATAAAGAGAGTCCTCTACAAAGACATCTACCTCCATGATTCCTCCTCCCTGCTCACAGCAAAGAAACTAGGCATAGAACTAGTCCAATACGAGCCATAGGACATTAGCTAGGGACATAAGACCTACCATACGACATTAGGGAAAAGCATACGACATTGGGAGGACGGAGAGCGCAATAGGGCAGGAAAACACCAAAATGGGGTTTGTGTCGCTGTTGGGACAAGAGGCGTGGATAGCACGGCAAGAGCGGGTATACGGGTTTCTGTCGCTGTTGGGAGTGCTACGCTTATGGATTTTGCCTGCAATCTCGGCTGTGTGGGGCAGGGTGCCACCGCCGCCGCCCTCCTGCCCATAAAGAGATTCCTTGCCCCTGCCCTGCCCCTATGCTCACGGCTCCTGTCATCATGGATAGTGTCGCGCCTCCCGCTAGCGTGACAGGGTTGTTGTTATAGTGTCACGGGATCGGGTCGGCGAGAATGTGAGGCGAGATCATGCAGGAATGCCGGGAGGATTGGCCGTGAATCGTGGCCGAGATAGTGAGAACAATAACCTCCGATAATGTAATAGCGTCGATAGTGAGCGGGGGGCCTGTCTCAGTTGGCAATGTTCCCGGCAATGTTGCTTGCCAATGTTTCTTGGGTTGCTTTGCATGGTTGCCGGGATTGCTCGGTAACATTTGCGCGGGATGCTCTGGTATTTGTCAATAGTAAAAAATATACAGGCTGGCATGGGAAATGCTAGCATCGACACTAGACAAACAGAAAAAACAAGGCGAAAAATAAATAGTGTAAAAACAAAAAAAACTATTGACGCATCTATTTTCTCTGATATTGTCTCGCTCGTGCTTGTGATGGATTCACTCGCGCAACCGCTCTAAACCTACCTTCGCAGCCTTTTGACCCTTGGCAATATTGCCAGCGTGTTCTCGCAATTTATTTTTTGCGCGTCTCGTTCATTCGCTCATGTGAGCGTGTGAGGGTTGATTGGTTCGCTTGTTAGGTGCGAGCATTTACACCACATGAAAACTCAAAACAACATCACCCTTGGTTCAGTAATACACGCCACGCTTCGCCCTGAGGATTTACTCGGAGCTTTTCTTTTCGCGCTTGAAGACGCGGGAAGCTCTAAGGCGTCTCGTTTTAATGCCGAGCTTATAGAGCTTGGTTTCGGTCATTCCATTTGTGGAGTCTGTGGAATGGGTAATCGTGAAGAATGGCCAGAGGGTTTTGATGATGACACGGCGCAGGAGATCATCGCAGACATGATGGATGCTTTGAATGAGATTGCACCTGATGGTTATTATTTCGGAGCGCATCCCGGCGATGGTTCAGATTTCGGATTCTGGGCGTGTGAGGAGTGGAGCATTTCAGATATAAGATATGCTAGCAATCTCGGCACGCTTGAAATTGAAAGCGGAGAGTATTTTGATGTATTAGAAACAGAGACCAAGCTAGTTTTCGGCTCAGCTTGCAATGCTGGCTTTTTAGAGTCTGGCTACATCTTGCGCGAAGATCACGAGTCCTTAGATGAGACCTTGCAAGAATTGCACGCCGATCTTGAAACCTTTTATCGGGACGGGGCGCAATATGTTTCCCGCATCGTTTGCAATGAAAGAATGTAAAATGACCCCCGCGCAACTCTACGCACTCCGAATCAAATTAAACTCTATGCCATCAGGCCCGAAAAAGGTCGCGCTGGCGAAACTCCTCCAGAATAAAACCAAAAAACAACACTAGAAAAAACCAACATGAAAACCGAAATCACAAACAAGCCAGCAATGATTAACGCACTCGCCGCCTTTATCTCTCAAAGGTCGGGAATTGATCGGCGCAACTATTGGTCGGGAAATTATTGCGCTAGCCGTGACGCATTCCTCGGAGATTATCGCCCTATCCTTAAACATGGGAAACAAGCGCGGAAGCTCCTTTCCTTTGTTTCTCGCCGCGATATTTCCGCAGAGGATTTGCTTTCTGCTAGTCAGTCGGCTTTCTCTGGCCGTTTGTCGTTTGTCTTTCGTGGGGATTCCGCCGCTGTAGATTATACTACTGGCCAGTATTTCCCCACGGAATACCGCCGCGCCGCTTGTGCGGTATTGGCTCGCGCCGTGTGGGAGTATTTCCGCACGGGTTGCAACTATTCGCCCGAACAAATCCGCAAATCTGCCCGCCGTGAGTTTGGCCGCGCTATCGCCTCCGCTTGGTTTTAATCCAATGAAATACCCGATCCGCCTCCGCCGTCACTTGCGCGTTCGCCGTCAGCTTTTCGCTCGGTCTTGCGCCCTTGTCGTCATCCTGACCGCCCTAGCCGTTCAACTGATCCACATCATCACAGAGTAGCCCGCACAAGCAACGGGATTCAGTCCGACCCTGCTTCCCTTTGCGCGTAATCGCCCCGCATTCTCGTTTTTATCCTTCGTCCGCTGTCCTGCCCTTCCCGTGATTCTTTCCGCGCTAGAATCCTGTATGATCGGTAACGATAATGCCCACACTTCCCTCCACTCTGCTTTTATCACTCTGCTTCTCCCCGGAGCGTAACCTAAACCAATAGAATAACACATGACCACCACAAACCACACACCCGGCCCTTGGGCTTTATTAGACCGCGCGGAAAATTCGCGCACACTTACACACATCACAAACGGGGCGCACATCGTTTGCACTTTAGGCACAACCAGAACCGATGGATCGCCGAATCATTCGGCCAACGCCAATCTGCTCGCCTCCGCGCCTGATCTGCTTTCGGCTTTGCAGGAGGCATACAACGCAATTGCTTGGGATATTCCCGGCGGGAACTTGTCAGATGCGGATTCGGAGGCTCTACTTGATACCATCCGCGCCGCCATTGCCAAAGCGGAGGGTGCGAAATGAGCCTCGAATTCCGCGAACTTGCCAAACGCATTCGTGCCGCGAAGGATAAGCCAACGCTCCGCCGACTCGAAATATCGTGCCACAGGATTTACTCCGTCGGCCTGATGACTCCGAAAGAGTTCGGGCGGCTCGACACGCTCATCATGGAAAGGCTCGCCCTTCTCTAGCCTATTCGGGGGAGTCCGACCCTCCCCTGTTTAGCCCTCTGCTATGGCTTCTTTTTCCTCGCTTGGGATTGCCGAGTCCGCCCGCACTTCCTGCATGGCAACATCAAGAGTAACATTGCGGGGTTCATCCTTCGGCGGGGGCATCACATGAAGGGAGACCATCGCATTTAATGAAATCGCTCGCTCGTCCATATCCTTGCCGTTCAAGCCGTAAGACTTCTCTGCGGCGTCGATGTATTGCTGGAATAGCGTCATCATGCTCCGCAAGTCTTGCACTTTGCCCGTCACCTTATGCTCCAAGATAGCTTTCCGCATCTTCTCAAGTTGCTCAAAAGTAAAGACATGGTGATCTTCTATCCCACTCGTCCGCCTCTCTGCTATCGACCTATCCACATTCCCACGGGAGATGATAGCAACATCCTCCGCTTTCTGGTGCAATCCAAATTTCGCACTCTTATTTTTCAGATACGCATAGCTCATGCCCTCAAACTCAGGCATTTCCAGAATTTCCTTGTTCGTCTTTCCACTAAGGATCAGTCTCTCAATCAAAGGCCAATCCCATTTCACGGGACGAGGTGGAGGCGGGATTGTGTTCCTCGCTTGCTTCTTTTTGGTAACATTGCGAGCAACCTTGCTGGTAACATTGCTATCTTCACTTGCGCTTTCGGGTTCTTTAGCCATGATTTGACCCTAAATCGTCCACAAAAATATGTCAATTTTTATCCTTTCCCTAGAACAAAAAAGAAAAAACCAAAAACCAAAAACTAGCAGTAAAATCAACACATAGATATAGACAAAAACCATGAGTGCAACCGAAAAATCATTCCAAACCTGCCTCCCTCCCGAAGCCTATCTTCGGATTTGCAGGGCCGCAAATAATGTAAACGAGCCTAAATTCCGCTCGTCCGTTTACCCTAAAAAGACCGAAACCATAACCAAGAAAGCACCCCAAAAATGAGGACTTTTATGCTACACAAACAGCCTCCAATCTTTCGCGTGAAGGAAACTCCAGTCTCAATAAGAGAGACCAAACGGGAGGTTATTGATGCCCTGCAAGCGGTCTGTGATGCCTATCGCGGAACAGATTCGCTTCTACTTCTCCAATGTCAGTCAGCACTAAAAAAGGCCAAAAGCCTGTAACCAAACCAAAACACAAACCAGAAAGAAAACACATGAACACTAAAAACGATAATAATTGGGTAGTTGTAAAAAGAAAACGGAAATTCGACCCCGTGAAAGCGTCTGCGCCTATGCTCCTCGAAACGCTTATGGAGATTGTAGTCCTAGCATCAGAGAAGTCTGATTGTAGGGCAGGCATAATTGCAAAGGGTAGCGCGGCGATTAGAAAGGCAACTGGGATATGATCTCGAAATTGATGGACACACTAGAGTGGAGTCACCCCATGCAGTTGAATACCAAGCGTGGGCCGCGCCTGTTGAAGAAGTCACCAATCGGAAAAGCCTTCTGGTCTGTTTACCGCGAAGACTCGGAGGGATACAAAGAGTTCTTCCGCGAGGTTGGTATGTCGATGACCAAGTTCCGCGATGAGTGGGAGCTGGCTTGGTGGTCGGATGATCAACTTAAGTTCAAGCCTATACCTACGGACAAACCCGCCGAGGTGGAGCCAGAACTAGACTTGTCGGACTTGCCTCCGCTTCTTCACCCCGAAGGATTGCTGGAGTATCAGCTAACATCAGTCCAGATGGGAGTCCGATCAATGCAGAAATACAATCGGGTTCTGCTCGGTCACTCTACTGGTGTAGGAAAGACCTTCTGCGCTTTGGGAATAGCTAGAGAACTAGGCAAGAAGGTTGCAGTCATCTGTCCTAAACCCATTGTAACTGACTGGCATAGAGCCGCGAAGATGATTGGTGTAGAGACCTATGAGGTCTGTGGATGGGAGTGGACAAAGACAGGTAAGTCCAAGATGGGCAGATGGGTAGATGATCGGAAGAAACAGTTCCGCTTCATGCTTCCCGATGATTGCCTATTGGTATTCGATGAGGTTCATCGCGGCAAAGCCCCCGGCACTTCCCAGAACGCTTACCTAGTCCGAGATGCAGTTGTCCAGAATGTCCCTAGCGTAGCGTTATCTGCTACCATAGCGGATGATCCGACAAAGTTGTGGGCTATCGGGCAGTTCTTGGGTCTGCACCAAGGCGAGAAAGACTACTTCCGCTTCATTCAGAACCACGGATGCAGAAAGACTAGATTCGGATTCCAGTATCAGGGATCGGATTCTGTCCTAAAGAAGCTCCATCACAAAATCTATCCAGATCGTGGGAATAGATTGCGCCACTCCGATCTCGGCGATGCCTTCCCCGAAACCTTAATCCACGCCAGAGCATTCGACATGGATTCGGCTAGGGAGATTGCTAATGAGTATGATGAACTCTGTAACCGAATTGAAGAACTTCGGATGCAGGAGAACTTCTCAGCCAATGTCCTAGCAGAACAGACTAGAGCAAGGCAGAGGATCGAGATGCTGAAAGCCCCAGCCGTAGCCTCACTTTGCCGAGACTTGGTAGAGGAAGGGAACAGCGTCTTCATCGCAGTCAATTATACAGAGACTAGAGAGTGGTTGATGAATGAACTGGAAACCGATTGTGCGATCTACGGAGGACAGAACGAACTGGAACGCCGAGGAGCTATTGATTCATTCCAGAATGATAAGGCCCGAATCATTATCGGGATTACTCAGGCTTGCCGAGAAGGGCTGAACTTGCACGATACCAAAGGGAAGTATCCCCGCATCTCGTTAATCATGCCAACCCCGTCTGCTTATGATCTGAAGCAGGTCTTAGGTCGAGTCCACAGGGCAGGAGGTCAGACGAAAAGTGTTCAGTATATCATCTATGCCGCCCAAGTTCCTATCGAAGAGGATACCTGCAATAGCCTAGATGGTAAACTTAAGCGGATGGACTTACTTGCAGATGGCATGATAGACCCATCAATCAACCTAGCTATACCAGAACAGAAATAAAATGAAAAAAGAAACAGAATACAAACGAATAAAGAAACTAATATCAGGTGGAGTTAGCCTTGAAATTCTTGAGGAAGCTCAACACGCTTGCGATATAGAACTAGCTAATTTCCGCATGAGAAAGAAAGATGCAGAACGCTTGTATGCTAAAATAGGATGCAGACGAGCATGGTTGTATCGTGTTTTAGGATTTTTAGAATCCAAAGGAATAATGTAACAGAAATAATCTGTCCCAGACAGATTACGCAAAAGCCCCGTGGTGAACTTAATCATCACGGGGCTTCTTGTTTTTGTAGGGTTACTCCTCTTTCTTCTCGTCGGGTGGTCGGCGTTCCATACCAACTCGGTAGTGCATGAAGGCGAGGCCGAGATACTTGATCGCTTCCGATCCTTCTTGGTATCGCGCCCCTGTCCTGACTACCATCTGAGCGAGGAGGTTTGCCGTAGACGCGAAGGCGTGAATCGCTTCATCCTTCTTTGCATCATTGGTTGTTGGGAACGAGAAGATCGTTTTAAGACTCTCGTTTAGTTCGTTTGCTGGGTTGTTTTCCATAAATTATTCTCCTCTCAAAAATTGAATCCACTCATTCTCTGCTGCATCGAACCAGCTTTTGCCTTGTAGGTCGATCAGTAATTGGTGTTCCTCTACCTCATCTGGAACTTGGGTGACGATCTCCGAGTTCATCCAGTTGCTCACATTGAGGATCAAGAAGCGGTGAGGCATGGGTTTCTGCTTCTCCTCTTTGCCTTGGGCTTCCCGCACTTTACCGCGAACCTCCTGCGAGGATAGCTTCTCTGTCTTCGCCGCCTCGACTAGCTGCGCTCTCTTCTTTTCGGGAAGGTCAGCGTTGCCGATCTCGCGGTAGACTGTGAAGGGTAGCATGGCATCCCGTTGTTTAGCAGGGAAGGCTTTGCAGGCGCGAGCGTAGCCAGAGACAGTCGAGTAGGACTTCTTGAACTGGGCGCACAACTGATTAACTACATCTTCATGCCCTGCATTCTCTAGGGCTACAACAGAATCACCGATGATCCATTGGCTTCCGCTTTCCAGAGTAAGGCCGAAGGCGAAGGCTTTCACCCAGTCCTGCATGGATACATCACCCTTTGGAACGCATTGCGTCATGCCTGCGCCGAGGTCAAACTTCTGCGTGAAGCTCGAAAGCTCCAGACCTTGGCTGACACTCTGCACTAGCTCCAACTTCTGTTTAGATTCTTCGGAGACTTGAGTATCGGTAACGATAACGGGAACATCTACCTTATCCGCCGCTAGCTCGGAGGCAGACTCAAAGTCATACGCCAGCTTCTCATACATCTCTGCGACCTCATCGGCTACATTGTCATCCAAGTATTGATTCTTCTTCACCTTGTCCCAGACCTTCTTGATAAGAGTCTCGGTCATCGTGATACCCTTCCACTCTTGTTGAGCAAAGGTTAACATCTGTTTGAGGTAGGTTGCTTCGTTTACGAGCTGTCCCTCATGGAGAGGGCTGAATAGTTCTAGTTTAGTTTTCATGTGTTTTAATTGTGAATTTCATTAATGCTATGAGGACATTTCCTCTTGGTTGAACGCTGTAATCTTTTTCCAATGCAAGCCAGCGACTCACCTGCACGGCTCCGCTCCTGCCTTCAGATAACTTCTCACCCTCTGGCAGGTAGCGGTTGAGGATGGAAGGCATATCTTTAATGAGAATACCTTCCTCCCTCATGCGTTCTAAGACGCGCTCGATGACTTCATTTACCACGGGATGTCATCTTGCGCTTCTATGATCGGCCCGTCTAGGTTCATATCAAGACCAGCTTGCTCAACACACTTGGAGAATGAGCAGTTAAACCCTTTCTCTAAATAGTATTCATATAGCTTTGTCAAAGCTGGTCGCCCTATTGAGGCTAGTGTTTTACCCTTCATAGTTCCAGATGGAACGATGGCTGTTCCCCAGTCTTTCGGATCGCAGGCAGGTTTCGGTGGTTCACTAGCTACCGCATAGGAGATACCTTTGCGATTAGCTTCGATGAACACCGAGGCTACATAGCTACGAAGAGTTTCCTCATCGCTAGTCCTTCCAGCATACGCATGGCGAACCAGTCCGTCGATGTAGAGATGCATCTCAACAATGCTATCAATAGCCTTCTTCGGATCGCCCTCAGTCTGCTTTACTGGGCGAGTCTCGCGTGTCACACTAATTGGTTCCTCGATAGCCTCACCTCCTGCCAACTCTACTTTGGCAGTCTTCTTGACCTTGATGCAGTCACGGTCAACCTTTGTCCCATCACTCTTGGAGTAGGATTCATGGCTGAGTTCCACGCCTCCAAGCCCCATCTTGCCCTTGGTCGAGGAGATAGTGACCACTTTACCTTTCAGAACATCTGGGTTCTGCTCCTTGTCCATGAAGGTGATTCCGTAGATGTCCCCATCAATCTCGATGTCTCCACCTTGGATTTTGTATGGGCCATACTTGCCTTCCTTCTCTTTGGCAGGCCAGAGTTTGGTTATTTTCCCAGTTACTTTGGGAATGATGTCGTTCTGATTTAGTCCTTCTAGTTGTTTCATATTGCTTTTGGTTGGTAGTTGTTCATGTGTTGCCAGAGTTTGCATACGCACTTAAACGCCTCAAACTCTTTGTCTATTTGTGTCTCGTCATACCACGCCTCGCCGATTCTTCCCGGCTCAGTAGTGGAAATGTAGAGGTTTACCCCACGGCGAGCCTCTGCGATCTGGGCATAAGCCGAAATCTGCATTGGTTCTTTTGACCACGGGGTGATCTTCATGTCTGGCTTGGTCTTCCTGCTCTTGTAATCCAAGATATGCAGGACTCCATCCTTCTCTATCAGCGCATCAGTAGTGCCAGCGTATCCCACTACAGGATTAACTAGCCTCAACTCATGCTTGATAAACTTTACTCCGTTCTTGGCGACCCAATCTTTGACTGGAGCGACATAGACCTCCATTGCTGGATCGTATGGTTGCCCTTGGAAGTGTAACTCAAGAGCTTTGTGGATGTCGGTTCCGAGATCAGCGGCATTTTGCACCTGCGAGAAAGCATCTTCAATGATCCTCGCATGGTATGCCTCGTCTTCCTCGTTCGGTAAGCGAGATGAACGAAGGCTTGCTGCCAAGACCTGTTGCTGCTTCCAGCGGTCAAGCTCTGGCGCGGCCATTACCTTCATCACAGTTGTCACCGATGGGAACCAGCCGAACTTCTTTGCATCACGCAGAGTAGTTGGACGGGGTTCACCTTTCGCGGAGAGGATCGTGTGCCTAGCCTCTCCGTTTATGTCATACCAATGTTCGCTCATGGTCGTTGGTTATTTTCATCTTGCCAGTCCAAGTCTTCGCACCTGCGGAGATACCTTTCTTGACGCTCCTCTTCGATCTCTGTTGTGAGATCGTATTCGTCTTCGTATTCGTCACTCATTTCTTTTCCTCCCAAACGGAGGCGATGATCTCACTCACGCCACGGAGGTGCTTGGCGATTTCGAGTGCTTGGTTTGCATCACGGAGTTCTCCTCGGTTGAATTGACCTTGGACGGCTACTGCCTCGATCAAGCGAAGGTAAACTTCTTCTTGGATGGAGGCCGATTTTACTGCTGGTTTTGTTGGTTCTTTGCTCATGGCGGATGGCATCAGACAACAAATCTGTTGCGCGGTCAATAGTTTTTTTGAAGAAAATTATCGGTAACGATAAAAAGAAAAGGGAGCCAATTTCTCAGCCCCCTTTTCAACACATGAATAACCAGAAACCGCAGCGAGTCCGCTTTGGTGGAGCCAGACTACATCAGCCTCTGCGGGTGTCAAGGATTATTCCGTCTGGCTTTTTTCACCGCTGAAATCGCATTCGCTTTTGATGCCTTGCCGAGAGCAGACATGACCTTGCTGAATCCCGCTGGTTTCATTTTTTCGTAGCGGTTATAGTTCTTCAGAACATAGCTCCGATTGCGATCACCGAATGTTTTCGCGGCGAGATACCATTCATCATCCGAGATCGCAGACTTCAATTCGTTCTCCACATCCTCGCGGCGCAGAGGAGTAGGCCCGTCACCAAACTTGAGTGTTAAACTAGTGAGCTTGTTGTCTTCTTCATTGTCGCTGACAACCAGAGTGAATGGGACACCGAAAGACTTCTTCAGCTTCTCGCTGACTCGCAGTTCACCTAGTCTCTGTCCATAGGAATTGAGTGCTGGCTTTCCTGCAATCGGCCCGACAATGGGGATGTTGGAAAGGATCGCGCCTTCTTTAGTAGTGTTGTCTATTGGCTGAGAGAAGAAGTCTGACAGATTCTTTGCGATACCAGTTCCCAAGATGGGAACAGCAGGCATTGCGCTGAAAGAAACATCCGCGCCGATAGCTGCAATCGGATCATCTGGGAACCTGCGGAAGTCCACCAAGCCTTGCATGACGCCAGTTGTTGGGCCTCGGCGAGCCGTTGTGAGTGTGGCATATCCTGCCAATTCATAGAGTGAAGTAAGGATGGATGCTTTGTCCTGCGCTTCCTTCCAGTCATCTTTGCTGGTCTTGAGTCCATCCAGCCTGCGATTTGTTTCCCAGTCATCCATTGCTCCGAGAAGGTAGATCATCACAGAGAGTGGGCCTGCGGCTTTAGCATCAATAGAGAACTTGGTCTTCCCTCCCATGCGGAACTCAAGCGAGAAGGGATCGTGCCTGTCATTCCATTTAGCATGGAGGGTCTTGTCCTTCATCTTGCTTGGCCCTTGGCCTGTGATGTAGACACCGAATCCTTTTTCCTTCTCGTCTTCCTCATCAGTAGAGTTGGAGCGGAGTGCTAGCAGGGGAAGGAGAACCATCGTGCCTGCCAACTGCTCTGCCAATCTCTGCCTGCGTTGGAGTGCCGTTCCGTAGGTCAATGAATACCGACTCTTCAATGCATGGCGGTAGATGGTAAGCGGGGTGTAGCCAGCGGCGATGTTGAAGATACGGGCTGGGATCAATGGGAAGCCAAGCAAAATACGATAGAAAATCTTCTGCGACTCTGATCCTTTTCCGCTGACTGCCTTCGATACTGACTCATACCAACGCAGGAATGGGGCAGAGATTGTTCCGAGGTCTTTGATCTCTTCCGTTTTCCCAGTCAGAATATCTTCAGCGAATCTTGTCTTACCAATACGAGCGAGAGCATCGTTGATCGCAGAATTGATGACTTCCTGCGCGTCGATATTCAGGCCGCTCAGTTCTTTTGTGATAGAAGCCTGCATCCGCTCATTGGCGTAGATCACCGCATCGTTCTTTGGAATACCTTTACTGACCATCTGCTCAATGTCCATCTCACGGGCATGGAGGACTTGTCGCATGACTCCACGGCGTTTCTCTCTTGGAATCTTGGCGTTCTTTAGAGCTGCCTCCACATACTGAGGAAGGGTAGTGCTGGTCAAAAGCGAGTAGGCTCCATCGTCGAGTGCCTTGAGAGTTCTAAATGTGAATGCGGTGTATCCGAACAATCCATCTTTAATAGCCCCGCGAATATCTCCGCGCTTCCATTTGTTTACCGCTTCGTTCCAGAGTCGCTTGCTCTTTCGATCTTCGTTATCTAGATAGTCAATCATCCTTCCACTACGGAGGACATCGTTCTTGTAACTGAATGCAGCTTCCCTAAACAAGTTGGATATTGCCCTTCCATAGTTCGCCCAAGTCTGGATGAACTGTAGAGGATTGGTTACATTTCTGATAGACTCGATTGCGGTATTAACGGCAGTCATCGCCAGCGGATCGAGTGCCTGCACAGAGAAGGTCGGGAAACGCATGAGTGCATTCCCAATGTAGAAGGAAGCAATCATTTCCTTGATCTGCGGCGGCATGGATACCTTGTCGATGATTTGTTGAATCTGTTCTATTGCTACTGCCTTCTCTGCGTCAGTCTTCTCATTATCGTTAACGATAGCGTCTAACTCGTTCAGTTTGACAATCTGCTCTGAAGTGAATCCCTTCCAGCCCATCTCTTCAGCAAAGGCTTTAGCCACATCCTTGCCGGGGTCTAGGACTTGGGCGCGAATAGCTTTCAAGAACTTCTCCAATGCTCGCTTGGAGTTGGTAGTCAGTCCACCCTTGATAGACTTGGCAGCCTTGATTGCCGCTTCCTCTTGGGCTTTAGCGAATCTCTTACGAAGGGATACATCAAACAACTTGGCTATGTTCTCCGCTTGGCTTGGCTTAACGCCAGCGTTCTTGAGATAGTCGAGGATAACATTCTTCCTCCACTCTGGGTCTTGCTGGTTGGCAAGAGGAGTATCGAGGATAGCTTGGACGATTCCACCAATCGGGCCTGCCTCTACTGCTTTGGTAGTGGCATCCATCTGGCGGCTAATGGCATTCACTTCGATCTGCCTCCAGACAATATCGGCCAAGGTATTCGCGGCGGATTCGCTCACTCCAAGTCTCTGGAGTTCCAGCATAAATGAGGTCGGGATGCCTTTCTTGTTTGGGTCAGCGACGAATGCGCCCTTCCAGTTAGCCTTAATCTTAGCCGATTGCTCTGGAGTAAATCCGATATTGAGTTGGAGAGATAGAGCATCACGGACGGCATTACGGACAGGATCAATTCTCTTTTCTCCGAAAATCGTAGGGTCAGCTTGAATCTTGGCGAGCTTGTCAATCTGCGCTTGGGCTTGCTTGGTTGGATCACCAGAGGCATCACGCTTGGTCTTAGCTACAGCCTTTGCGGCTTTGTTCTTCTGCTGCCTAGCGAGAACCATATTCTCCAAAAGATTTGAGAGGTATGTTTTAAGATTTGCGTAGTCTGCCTCTGGTTTACCTTGTTCGTTGATCCGTGTAAGATAGCGGCCAGAACCAATAATTTTCTCAATGATAGATTCAACATATCTATCTTGGCGTGAGGCTCCAATGACAGGCTCCTCTTCCATCAGTTTAGCTATATCTTGGATGCTGGTATCTGCTTCTTTAAGTTCGTTGAGGATTATCCTACGAAGCATCGTATCGCTAACAGGCATATCCAAAGAGCGGGACATTGCATTGTCCCAAGCGAAAGTCATCTCGTCATACTTCAGATTGATAGCGTCCTTCTGATCTTCGGTAGCATTATCTAATTCAGCTTGGCGTTTATCTTTAATGGTTGAGCGAATCTTCTCATCCGCCATCTTGATCTTGTCTTGAGATAGAGGTTGCTCCCCAAGGATGGATGCGACCTGCTCATAGATCGACATCTTGGTATTGGGAGGAGCGCCTTGCAACTTCATATCGACAAGAGTTTTCTTGACGATGTTGCCCAAGGCTTGGTTCTGTGCGGAGTCGAGTTCACCTAGAGGGCCGGGCTTTTGTTCTGTGCTAGATAGAGTCTTCCAAAAGCCAGTCTCCAGTCCAGTAGCTGCTTTCGATACGATCTTTTGGCGATAGTTGGATATGCCGCCTTGGATGATTTTCTTTACACCCTCAAAGCGACCCTGCGCCCTCTTGCTTATCGGCTCATACTGCGTGGTGATTGTCCCGCCGTAGAGCTTTTGCATGGCTGTCATAGCAACCACCATCGGGTCTAGCCCCGGCGTGTTCTCTAGTTGCTTATCCACAGCGGCGGGTAGGTCAACGCCAGCAGCCTTGCCAACCTCTTCCAACTCGGTCATCAGTTCTTTCTCTTGGTCGATCTTAACTTCTTTTACCTTGTTGAAGATGTCCTTGATCTGCTGAACCTGCTCGTCAGTAGGATTCTTTGTGTCGAAGAATTGTTGAGCAGCGATGTTAAAGAATCCAGCTTGCTCTGCTTCGGTGGCGGTGATGATGTAGCTTGAGATTCCACGCAATGCGCCAAGGAACCTACCAATATCTTCCTTGGTCTTGATGCTATTACCAGCCAAGTTCAACTCATTGTTGAGCAGGAATTCCAGCATCCTGCCATCACCTTGACCTTTGAGTTTAATTGCATAATTAAATAACTCATTGCGGAGCTTTGGCATACCCACAGTTTGCTTGACCACCTCAAATGTTTTCGCCTCTTCAGTAGTCGCGCCTTCTGGAGCTTTCACTTCAGTCATCGCTTCACGGGTCAACTGATTGATAGCTTCCGCATTGGCGACTGACTTGTCGTTCGTGGCTACAAGGCTGCTGATTAGATTCCAAGCCCGTTTAGTTGCTGAGTCGGATACCTCGCTATCGCCATCGAAGACACTATCCTTGATGATCTGGGTTGTCTTTGCCAAGATACCTTTCGGTGTAGTCTTGTATGCCGTGATAGCCATGCGAGCGATAGTCCCACGCTCTTTCGGTTCCGCTGGTTCAGTCGGCTTCTCTTCCGCTGGCTTCTCTGGAGCGGGTTCTGCTGCAATTTTAAGAACTCCACTTTGCATCTCGCGGATAATCTTTTCTCCGCTCTTGAATCTCTTGTGTGCTGCTGCTAGAACGGCCAATGCTCCCCTATCAGTAACTTGGAATTTAGTTCCAAATTTCTCGTTAATCCAACGCTTGATTGCATCCAAAAGTTTGCGCCACTTTGATCGTGCTTTTGATTTTTCAATCAACTGCATGAAGGCGCGGACTTGTCTTTCTTCAATCTGAACGGCTCCAGTCGCTTTGCTGTATGACTGATTAATTATCCTATCTCCTTCAGCCTTTTCCTCTGGAGTCATTGCATTCCAAAATTCTGGAAATGCTGCCTGATAATCTTTATCTCCAGCAATGTAGTGACCGAGTTCGTGAGATATAATATCGGGAATATTCTGGTCTTTGTCGATATAAGCTAGGTTAACGATAATCTCGCTCGTGTCTGGATCAAATCCAGCCTTATACTCAAAGAGCGGATTGACGCTATCATTGATAATAACAAGCCCATCTGGAGCAATCCCGCCAAAGAAATCAATTGATTGATTTCCAGCTTCTTCAGGTGTGTATCTTTTTTCTTCTGGAACAGGCTTGGCTTTTTCCTCTACTCGGATTTCAGCCGCCATGTATTTAATGTCTTTTGCGCCGACTCCACCAACGATACCAGTAGGTCTAGCTTGCATTTTTGGATTCTTAACAAAGACGCGAGAGCCAACCATGACTGCTTCATCGCCGCCTAATACAGCGTTCTTTGATCGAACATCTACAAAATAACTTGAACGAATTGGATTGTATGAAACTTCAGTCCAAGCATTAGGATCATTAATGTCTGTAGGAAGTTCGGTAATAGGTTCGTAGTTGCCTTTAACTGTTGCTAAAGGAAACTTGCCAGCACCAGTAGCAATATCAATTGCCTCGCCTTTCCCAGAAATAGAACGAGTCATCATTTTTGGGTTAATAACTTTTGCTACTCCCACATAAGATATAGGCTCTCCAACACGCTTGCTCGTTTCTGGAACTGGCTCATGCGCCGTGACAGCATATACAGTATCTCCTGCGGCAGTAGATCGGTTATATGTTGGAATATCTATTCTAAATTCTACTTCCTTCCCGCTTTCAATTGGTGCATTTACTTTCCCCTTTTTTCCTTCATCAATATATTGATTTATCTTTTCACTACTTGGAATGCTTTCTGATCCTTTAATCGTAAATGGATCAATCTTATCAATTACATCAGCATATTCTCCAGCGGTAATCTGCCCGTTAGCCAATCTCACAGCAGCCACAGCAAGTTGCGGGTTCCGTGCCATTACTTTATTTGAGGACGCTTTATTAAATGCTGTAGTTTCCTCTGGAGTTTGTGGTGTTATCTCAACTGGAGCAGCGGCCATTTTAAGAACACGGGATTCGGCAGGCGTGATAGCTGGAGCCTCGGCAGGCGCGGCAATCTGTTTGGCTAACTCAATCTGCTGTTGCTCGGCGGTAGTTATCGGTAACGATAATCCAACAGACTTGGATATTTCAGCCTTGAGTTTATCAGCTTCTTTCCTTGCTTCCTTATTCTCTAAATCAAGTTGAGTCCTCTCTGGCGCATTAGGCTCCAAGCCTGTCATCAGCGTCTCATTATTGGCGATGACTGCTTCGATCTCTTTTAGCTTGGTGATGCGTTCGTTCTGCGCTTGGTCGGCAGGTTCACCCATCAGCGATATAGCTTCCTCGTTTGACTTTCCATCTATATCCAATTCCTCTGCCTGCTCTGGTGTGCGAATAACTTTTTTCTTAGGATCAGGTTCTTCTTTCTTGGTCAGAGGATAAACAACTGCGCTCAACCCAGCCGCACTTGTGCCGCCAATCAATCCCTCGCCTACGGCTTGCTTAACATTGATGTTTAATCCCTTCTCAGTCCCAGCCGTAGCTCCGACCTGTTCAATGACAGATTGAGGAGCCTCAGTAAGTAAACCTTCTCCAACGAATGATGAAGCTACCCGCTTAAAGAACTTGCCAGTCGCCTTCTCACCGCCGGGGAGATACTTCGCGCCAATCGCATCCAAAGAACCAGACCCGATAGCAGTAAGCGTAGCGGCAACCAAGTCCTCGTTGTTAGGAACTTCGCGCCCATTATTCATCGCTCGCTCTTTAGCTACTGGGCCGATAACCTGCGCGGCTCCGAATATCGCTGGGCCTGCAAATCCACCAGCAACCGCACCGGGAGGGCCAGCAACAGCACCGCCAGCGGCAGCACCAACCGCCCTTGTTCCCATTGCTCCAATAGCTTGACCGACCTGCTCAACAGCAGCCCGAGGAGCATACTGCCAAGCGAACCCCATGAACTGAGCTTCATCTGGCTTCGGTTCCATGAACCTTTGTGAAGCGGAGACATATCCCTCTGGCTCGCTAATGACATCCTTGAGCGCGTTAGCTACACCAGTAAATCCTATAGCGTCGAAGGACTCACCCATGTTTTCCAATGGGCGACCAATGGACTCAACGAATGCTGATCCAAGCTGAGATACTTCCTCGCCGAAAGATGTGCCAGATGGTTGTTCTGGAGCTTCATCCAAAAATTCAAACTCCAAGCCAGCAGTAGTTGGCTTTATATCGACTGGCTTTTCAGCTTCAGCACTAACCTCACCAAGAAATTCAAATTCCATAGGTGGATTATTTCACCTTTGCTGGCTTTCCGCCAATATAAATAGTCGTTCCAGAAGGAAATTTCTTCTTACTAGCTTTCGCTTCTTCGACTGTATTGAAGACTCGGCCTTCAGATTTGGCAACCAATAATTCTTTTTCAGCTTTTAGATTTGTGATCTTTTGAATGTCAGCCTGCGCTTGCTCTGGAGTTTTTTGTTTTTGCGGCATTAAACCTTCCGATTGCAATCGGGTTTGTGGCCCAGCAGTCGTTGGACTCAATCGCTTAATCTCTGCATCAATGTCTTTGATTCTCTTCTCGGTAGCCTTAGCCTGCTCGCCTGCTTTCGCGGCTTGGCCTTGAGCAACGATCTGTTGCAGGCCAGCGGCTTCTTCTGGAATCTCTGGAGCGGCGGGAGCGGGGGCTTGAGCTTGGACTGCGGGTAGTCCACCAGCGGCGGCAGGTTGTGCGGCAGCGGCGGGTTTAGCTGGCTTAATAAATTTGTAATTACTAGACGATGCTTTATTTGAAGCCCCCTTCATAAACTCTATTGAACCAGCAACGGTTTTTGAGACCTCGCTATCTGGGATTAAAGTCCCATCAATATACAATTCATAAGAGGAATTTGGATCATCTGGAGCAGTTGCTTGAATGCCAATTCTGTTGTAATTAAAGTCAGATTGCTTGAGTGCATTAAATGCTCTAGGATTGGATGCAACCACGGCGTCTGCTGCTATTAGAGCATCTTTGAATGTATTAAAATCTTTTGATTCAACGGTATTCTTTTCAACCTGTTCAGCAGTTTCCTTGGTTTTCCCACTAACCTTTCTTCCTTCTCTGCCTCCAGCCGTTCTCGTCTCTTCTAATTCTCTCTTTATTTGTGTTTCTTGATATACCTCCGGCCCAGCAAGCGCAGTAATGCCGGGGACTGTAAGCAATCCAGACTCGCCAAAAGAAAATTCTTTATACCCTCTTGGCGCGGTTGCTGCCGTTGCTTTTTCTTTATTTAGATTCAGTTCTTCTTCAGTTAATCCAATTCCCCTAATGGCTTCTAGCTGTTCTAGTCCGTCACCTTGCTCTTTTAGGTTATCCGTGAATGCACCCATTGCCATTTCAAATGTTTTTTCATTTTGGCCCCTATCTGTTAATGATGCTTCAAATCCAAGAAATCCTCCATTTGTTGGAAGGTCTCCATCAAGCAAAAATCCTTTAGGTTGATTCGGAGGCTGCTTTTCAACATCTCCCGCGCCACCTGTTCCGTCTCTAACAATACCTCCAGTAGCCCACGCCTCATCCTCATCGCTATACCCGTCATTTGTTCTTGGGCCATATTGAGCGTTAATAAGTGATTGCTTATAATTAAGATCATTAACTTTACCGACAGAATCAAGGGCAACTTGTAAGCTAGGCAGTAAGTAACGATTTTGTTGGATTGATGGGTCTGTGAGCAATGGAATCAAAGCAGAATACGATTCAGCAGGTTTTCCAGAACCAGCCAAATTAAGAGAATTCCTCATCTGCTCTTGAATGATGGGCAACATTTGAGCGGCCTGCTTCTGATATTGAGTATCCACAAGTTGATCTGTAACTTGTTTACCGAGGCGACCAAGATTCTCTGACAAGACAGACCAGCCTTGCGACTGCTGCTTGCCACCCTGCATTATCATTTCAGCGATGCTCATAAATTATCCTAGTGACCAACCTTTACCTGTGTAGAATTTAAGATTAGAAGGGGCAGTATCGTATGCACTAGCCCCTCCTAGTTGTGATGTA
>Ga0209770_10000628_pt1 | contig 18917 bp, 18 predicted proteins | sample LauGreSu1BDMLBDD_2_FD_187572 | JGI IMG/M metagenome (GOLD analysis project Ga0209770, IMG submission 187572) | Freshwater lake microbial communities from Lake Michigan, USA - Su13.BD.MLB.DD (SPAdes) (version 2) | ecosystem: Environmental > Aquatic > Freshwater > Lake | place: Lake Michigan, USA...
GTGCAAAGCGAACCTTTACTTTCTTAGTTGCATTAGTTGAATTGCCACTCATGGTTGCGCACTCACTCTATTTGTTAGTTGGCCGAGGCCTTCGATGGATACGGCAATAGTTGATTTAGCAGGCATGGGTCCGATTCCGGCTGGTGTTCCGGTGATGATGACATCTCCTGGAAGAAGTGTCATGACTTGAGATACAAAGTGGATAATCTCTGGAACTTTAAAGATCATGTCACTCAAGTGAGCATCTTGCTTGATCTCACCGTTAAGAGTTGCGGTGATGCGCTGGGTGCCAGGTACAAAGTCGGTTTCGATCCATGGTCCCAATGGGCAGAATGTGTCAAAGCCCTTGGCGCGGGTCCACTGGCCATCTTTCTTCTGTAGCTCGCGACATGTCACATCATTTGCCAGCGTGTATCCGAAGATCACATCATTTACTTTTTCCTTAGGAACATCTTTACAAAGACGCCCGATAACAATTGCTAGCTCAGCTTCGTAATCAATCGTGGGTGCCATCGCAGGCCAGACGATTGTGTCGCCAGGACCGATGATGGTGGTATTTGCTTTAAGAAAAATAATTGGTTCATCTGGAACAACGCTGCCCATTTCGGCTGCGTGTTCGGCATAATTCTTACCGATTGCAACGACCTTGCTGCGAGGGATAACTGGTGCAAGCAAGCGGACCTTGGTCAGCTCAATACGTGCGGCAGTCTTTACGATTCCTTGGTAGATCGGGTCTCCATCAATAATGGTGATGAGGTTATCTTCATCGAGGATGCCAAAGAGAGGGTCGGTACCCAACCCTGCATCTGGACCTGGAGAGAAGCGAACAATGCGCATTGGGCTATCTTAGCGCAGCGATTACACCTGACTCATCAATATGAAAGATCGTAGCTGCAGGTGAATGTGTGGTGATGACGCTGGTATCACCTGTTGCAACACCAGCAAGAACGACTCCTTCAATACCTGAAATCTGAGATGCCATTGCAACGGTAAATACTGCTTGGATCGCATCAAGGGTAAGTGTTGGGGATGCAACTGCGATAGCAACATATGTACGACCTGTTGAATCACGTAAGGCAGCAGCTTGAGCTGAACCTGTGCGCTTTAAAGTCGATGTTGCAAGTGTTGCGAGCTTTTGATCTTCAGGATTTTCAAAGTTATTCATAATTATTACTCGTTGTTCTCAATATCTTCACTGCGTTCGATGATGACAGAGCTGATGCGACGACGGCGACCGACTGGGCGCTCAGAAGTGATCTTCCAACCCTTTAAAGTGATCGTAGAGCCTGCAATCGGAACTCGACCAAGTTTCTGTGCCATCAATCCACCGATTGTGTCGACATCTTCTGAATCGGCTTCATCGAAATCGATCTTGAGTTCATCTGCTAAATCTTCAATATGCAAAGTCGCCTTCGCGCGAGCCTTATCTTCAGTGATCCAAGAAAATGCTTCTACGCCATCATCGAATTCATCGGCGATTTCGCCAACGATCTCCTCAATGATGTCTTCGATGGTGATAATTCCTGCAGTACCGCCGTACTCATCAACAACGATCGCTAAGTGGATTTGATCACGCTGCATCTCTTTCAGTAGCTCTGCAGCAATCTTGATCTCAGGAACGAAGACGGCAGGACGCATCAGACCGCCAACGGTTTCAGTCGACTCTGCCTCACGGTGATCGAGTGTCCGCTTTGCTAAATCTTTTACGTAGGCAATTCCAATGATGTTATCGAGGTTCTCTCCCACAACAGGTATGCGTGAATATCCAGAGCGAAGTGCTAATGAGAGAGCCTGACGTAAGGTCTTGTCTCCTTCAATCCAAACCATATCGGTGCGGTGCACCATAAGTTCGCGCACCAATGTGTCACCGAGTTCAAAGACAGAGTGAATCATCTCGTGCTCATCTGATTCCACAAGACCGCGCTCATGTGCCTGATCTACAAGATCACGTAGCTCTGCTTCATTTGTGAATGGACCTGATCTAAATCCCTTACCTGGCGTAATCGCATTACCAACAGCGATGAGTAACTTTGTTACTGGTCCCAAGATCAGTGCTAAAAATGCAGAGACAACAATGCCGGCGCGAGCCCAGCGATGTGGGTTTTGGCGACCTAATGTACGAGGGCCAACACCGATCACAACGTATGAGATAACAACCATGATGATGACTGTGTAGAGATAGGCGTACCCAGTTGTGTAAGCCTGCTGCAGTAAACGAAGAATGAGTACAGCTGCTGTGAATTCACAGACCTTGCGTACGAGCAAGATGACGTTAAGGAATCGTGCCGGTTGGGCAGAGTATTTCTTAAGTAGGTGTCCCCCACGCTTTGACTCAAGCTCTTCGATAAGAACTCGAGAGATTGATGTGAGCGCTGATTCAGAGGCAGCGAGAAATCCTGCAAATCCAATAAGAGCAACGATCGTTATGACCGAGACAAGGTCCACTAGGACTCTCCCCATTCCTTCACTAATTTTTCTTGAAGTGCAAACATTACTTTTTCATCTGCCGAGTTGGCGTGGTCATATCCAAGAATATGCAATAAACCGTGTGCTGCCAAAATGAAGATCTCATGATTGACCGAATGACCTGCGCTAGCTGCTTGTTGCGCTGCAACGCTGGGACAGATCACGATATCGCCCAGAGTTGCTGCCTCGCCAACACTTTCTGGCATATCCATCGGAAATGAAAGCACATCGGTAGGTCCTGGTTCATCCATCCATTTAATGTGCAGTTCAGTCATCTCGGCTTCATCTACAAAGGTGAGACTAACTTCGCAATCGGCATGTAAGCCAAGTTGCTCCAATGAGTATTGGATAAGGGAGGTTACTTCATCGCTTGGAACAAGTTCTCCTGAGCGATTGTTAGATTCAATCGTCATGTAACTATCAGCTATTTCGAATATTTCGTGGGACTTGAACAGCGGCATCAAAGGCGTCGTAGGCCTTGACGATGTCACCGATCAGGCGATGGCGAACAACATCATCTGCAGTAAGTTCAATAAAGGAGATGTCATCGAGAGCTCCCAAGATGTCGCGAATAATACGAAGGCCAGATTTACTTCCGTTTGGAAGATCCACCTGCGTTACGTCTCCAGTGATCACCATCTTTGATCCAAACCCTAGACGAGTAAGAAACATCTTCATCTGCTCAGGTGTGGTGTTCTGCGCTTCATCCAAGATGATAAATGAATCATTGAGCGTGCGACCACGCATAAATGCAAGCGGGGCAACTTCAATCACGCCACTTTGCATCAATCGTGGAATCGAATCTGGATCGATCATGTCGTGTAGTGCGTCAAAGAGCGGGCGTAGGTATGGATCAATTTTCTCTGTCAGTGTGCCAGGCAAGAAGCCTAACTTTTCGCCAGCTTCAACAGCAGGGCGAGTCAAAATAATTCGGTTGACCTTCTTGGCTTGCAACGCTGCGACAGCCTTTGCCATTGCAAGGTAGGTCTTACCTGTACCCGCAGGACCGATACCAAAGGTAATTGTGTTCTCATCGATTGCGTCAACATAATGTTTCTGGTTGGCAGTCTTTGGTCTGATGGTGCGTCCACGATTGCTCACGATATTAAGCGAGAGAACTTCGGCAGGATGCTCAATCGGATCTGCAGCCAACATATCGATACTGCGCTTAACAGCATCCGTTGTGAGCGCTTGTCCTGATCGAATGACAACCATCATCTCTGCAAATAACTTTTCAAGTGCCAAGCAATCAATATGTGGGCCGCGAAGTGTGATTTCGTTCCCGCGGACGGTCATCGCGACGGAAGGAAATGCCGCTTCAATGATATTGATATTGCTATCGCCAGCTCCGACGAGTGCGACCATGGGAATGGCTGGTGGGACGGTGATCAGAGTGCGCTCCATATGTGGATAAATCTAGTGCTAGCCCGGAGGCCAGGCCAGTACACGCCCACCAAGAAGATGAAGGTGAGCGTGAAATACGCTCTGGCCAGCATCTGCCCCGGTGTTAAAGACAGTGCGATAGCCAGTCAGGCCTTTCTCTGTCGCAATCTCATCTGCAGCCCGATGCATCGCTGCAATGATCGTTGGGGAGAGCGCGGCAACTGCTGCAGCGTTTTCTGCATGCAACGTTGGAATAATTAAAATGTGTGTGGGTGCTTGCGGATTGAGATCGTTAAATGCAAGAACATTGTCATTGCGATAGATGATCTCGGCAGGAATCTGACCTTCAATGATCTTGCAGAAGATGCACTCTGGATCTAGCGTCATAAGAAAAGGGTACTGCTCTACCAACTCTTAAGAAGTGTTTGTAGGGCAGCAAGTCCGGCAATTCCTGCGTGGGCGCTGCGAAAAATAGGGCGACCCATCAGGGCAATCTTTGCTCCACTTGCAGTAAATGAATCTAGCTCTTCATCTGTAATTCCACCTTCTGGGCCAATAATGATCAGAGCTTTCTTTACCGTTGACGCGGATATAGCTGAGAGTTTGCTCGTGGCGCTTTCATGAAAGAGAACTGCAATATCGGTACGCGCAATCTCATCGATGACCTGCGCTGTGGTGAGCGGACCAATAATTTCAGGAATGCGAAAACGTCGCGCCTGCTTACTTGCCTCACGCACGGTCACATCTAACTTATCTAAAGTCTTATCAGCCTTACCGATGCTGCGAGCAGATGACCAGAATACGATTCGATCTGCACCCGCTTCGGTGAGCAGCCCTGCACACTCTTTCAAGCGATCACCCTTGGGAAGTGCCTGAATAACCGTGTACTCAATTTCGAGTGGTGATTGGAACTCATGCTGAAGCACTTCACATTGCATCGACTTCTTTGAAACATCGATTGCCTTGACCGTTGAAAATGAACCCTTGCCATCACTGAGCCAGAAGATCTCGCCAGGCCCTGTGCGCAATACCCGGATTGCATGCAGTGCATCCTCATTATCAAAGGTGTACATCTGCCCTACCGTTGAAGGAAGGTCATCAACAAAGAAGAGAGTGCGCATTTAGCGACCGAAAGAATCTCTAAATTTACCGAGGAAAGTTTGATTCTTTCCCTTGGTGTTGGAATCTCCGGTGACTTCTCCACGCGATTTAGCAAAGTCAGTAAGCATCTTCTCTTGCTCGCGCGAAAGCTTTGTAGGTGTCATCACGACAATGTGGACAATCAGATCGCCACGGCTATTGCTGCGTAGACGAGTCATGCCATGGCCCTTGAGTGCAACTGTTGAACCCGTCTGCGTACCCGCCTTGATTGCAATCTCTGATTGACCATCGAGAGTTTCAACAGTGATCTTGGTGCCAAGGGATGCTGCGGCAAAGGAGATTTCAACTTCCATATGCAAGGTATCGCCATCACGAACTAAGAATTCGTGCTCTTCTTCAACGATTTCTACGTAGAGATCACCTGCAGGACCACCGCCAGCACCGACTTCACCACGGCCAGCTAGCTGCATGCGGTTACCGGTTTCAACGCCTGCCGGAATTTTTACTGGAATGTTCTGACGTGCGCGTACGCGACCTTCACCAGCACACTCGCGACATGGTTCTTGAATCACTGATCCAAATCCAGAACATGTACCGCATGCACGTGATGTCATGACTTGACCTAAGAATGATTTTTGAATCTGTTGGGTTTCTCCGCGCCCCTTACAGACTTGGCACATCGAAGGTGAAGTACCTTTCGCGCACCCTGAGCCAGTACAGGTCGGACAGACAACAGCGTTCTCAATTGTGAGTTCGCGATCGGTTCCAAAGCATGCTTCAGCTAACGTTACTTGCACACGAATAAGTGCATCTTGACCTTGGCGCATACGTGCGCGCGGTCCGCGATTGCCGCCACCACCAAAGAATGCATCCATGATGTCGCTAAATCCGCCGAAACCTTGTCCACCGCCAAAACCACCAAAACCTTGGCCACCCATGTCATATTGCTGACGCTTCTGCGGATCACTTAAGACTTCATAAGCAGCAGTTACTTCTTTGAATTTATCTTGCACTTCAGGATCTGGATTCACATCTGGGTGAAGCTCGCGCGCAATCTTTCGATATGCCTTCTTGATTTCATCGGCAGATGCATCGCGAGTAACACCTAACATCTCGTACAAATCTGCCATTACTTATAGCTTCCCTCTGTAATAAATTGACCCACATAACGGGCAACTGCACCAACTGCTGCCATAGAGCCAGCATAATCCATACGCGTAGGTCCAAGAATTCCGAGTGCTCCAAATGGTGCCGCGCTATCTCCATAACCAATGGTGACAAGAGATGTGGTCTTGAGATTCTTTTCACTCTGCTCAGAACCGATACGAACTTTGACAGTATCTGCAGCATCTCCAAGCAAACGTAATAGAACTACTTGCTCTTCGAGTGCTTCCAATACTGGGTGCATCGTCGTTGGGAAATCATCACTAAAGCGTGCCAGGTTGGCTGTTCCTGCCAATACGACCTTCTCTTCAGGCTTTTCAATTGCCATTTCAATAACTGCTGAAACAATGAGTGAAATATCTCGACGATCTACTTGGCTATAACCTTCAATAATTCCTGAGATTCGTTCAGCGACCTCTGGGAGAGACTTTCCAGCCATTGCATTATTGAGCTGGGTGCGAATACTTGCGATAAAGGCATCTTGTACATCCCGCGTAAGTTCAATGACCCGCTGCTCGACTCGACCGGAGTCTGTTATTAGAATCATCATGATACGAGATGTCGTCAACGGAACAAGCTCCACGTGCCTGACTTTAGATTTAACAATCGATGGATATTGCACCACAGCAACTTGCTTAGTCACATCTGCCAACAAACGAACTGTGCGCATCACAACATCATCAAGATCTTGCGCGCCCTCTAAGAAAGATTCAATGGCGCGACGCTCGGGAGCAGAAAGCGGTTTAACTTCTGCCAACTTATCTACGAATACTCGATATCCACGATCGGTCGGGATACGTCCTGCACTTGTATGAGGGGCTGTGATCAGACCTTCTTCTTCGAGAAGTGCCATCTCGTTACGAATAGTTGCAGGAGAGACTCCGAGTTCGTGGCGATCAGCAATAGCTTTAGAGCCAACAGGTTCTTGTGTAGCCACATATTCATCAACAATCGCACGCAGGATTTCAAGGCGTCGAGTTGATGTTGTCATTACAAAGTAGGTTTCTCTGCAGGTTTACTTGTTGAGCACGAGTGCAATTGAAATCAAAGTAAGAAGGAAGAATGCGGGAATCGATGTTCGCAACTTATTTGCCTTGAAGTGTGTATAGACCGCACCTGCCATAAATACCCAGAGACCTACAAGAGGGAAGAAGAGCATCCAATTCCACTTCATGCTGATAATCAGGCCAAGTGCTAATAGAGTTTCAAAGAAACCAATTGCGCGAGCTGCCTTGTCTGGGACGTTGACCTCGCGTGTGCCTGAGAGGCCTTTTTCATTACCGCTTGCCTTAGATAGACCGGAGATAACGAAGATGACGGCAAGAAATGCGACGATAACTGTAAGTGCTGTACTCATATGGCTAAAGGTACTACAGCCTCGCTATGCGAGCAGATCGGCCACGATGCGATCGGCAATAAGTCGACCTGTAGCGGTGAGGACCAACGAATCTGGTGCGTCGATCATCTGATCGGCTTTGATGTATTCGGCCATTCGCTCGTACTGTGCCACCGATAAGGCGCGCTTTGAAATACCTGTGCGAAGTCGACTAGCGAGCATGATGTATTCACTTTTGCGTTGCTCATCAGTGAGCTCTTCTGAATCAGCAATTGGTGAAAGGCCATCAAAGAGTCTCTGCTTATATGCGGTGGGATGTTTAATATTCCAGAATCGCTTGCGATCAATATGTGAATGTGCGCCAGGTCCAAGGCCCCACCAGTTCGCCGATTTCCAGTACGCAATATTGTGGCGACATTCATGACCAGGCTTTGCCCAGTTTGAAAGTTCGTACCATTTCAAACCTTTAAAGCCACATGCTTGATCAATGTAGAGATACATATCCGCCATCAAATCATCATCAGGGGATGCAACATCTCCACGTTTTATTTGGGCAGCAAGCTTTGTTCCTTCTTCAATGATTAACGCATATGCACTGATGTGATCAACGCCAAGATTAAGCGCCTGCGTGACAGTTGATTGCCAATCTTTAAGACTCTCTCCCGGAGTTCCGTAGATCAAGTCAACGCTTACTGATCCAAATCCAGCAGCACGTGCCATATCTACTGCGCGCTTCACATTCTCTGGATCGTGGGTGCGATCAAGAACCTTAAGAACATGGGTAGAGGTGGATTGCATTCCAAATGAGATCCGGTTAAATCCAGCAGCGATATAGCCTTCAAGCTTTTCAGCTGTTACTGAATCAGGGTTGGCTTCAAGGGTAATTTCACAATCCTCAGTGAGTCCATTGCGTGCCTTAATCGCTGTAATCACGCGACCTAAATCATGAGGTGGAATCAGCGAAGGAGTACCACCGCCAAAGAAGATTGTGGGCACTTGATCTGTTGGTGCAAATTCGAGTTCTTTAAGAACCGCATCGATGTAATCACCTGAAACGATTTCAAGAGTTGCGCCATCTTGTAGTTCTGAAGGGGTGTAAGTATTAAAGTCACAATATCCGCAGCGCTTTATGCAGTACGGGATATGAACGTAAAAGGAGAGCGACACATCGTTATTCTATGTCTACATCTAACATAAAATATCTGTAGTGGAACTGGTTTTCACTTTAATGACTGATGCTGAGTCCCCTAACCTCCAATTGAGACAAAACAGCCCTTCGTATTGCACCCCAAGTTCTTTATGAGTACCCCCTCAATAGAGATATCTTTGCTCTCGGCAAGTACATTTGGGAATTTGAGAGCTTCAGGAACGACAATAGCTCCAAGTGCGCTCAACCTGTTTACATCAACAGTGTATGCCAATAGTCCTGTTCTCTTATTCTCCTTGCATGAAGTCGACTTGTCGCAGAAAACAATGGCCCCATTTATCTCCTGTGCAATTAAATCAGTATTAATCGCTTCCACCACAATTGCCCTCTGACGATCTAACGGATAGACAAGTAACTTCGGGGAATTTGATTTGCTCGGAATAAAATCTAAAAAGTGAGTTGTTTTCGATCCAGTGCAACGAATTTCTCCCGGAGAAATCCAGCCAGCTAGCCATTTTTCCCAACCTCGCACATTCATCTCTCCAGAATAAGCAGCTGCCATAAGCCCCCAACCTTGGGCAAAAGATTGACCAGCATTTTGATCATATAGATCTATAAATCCAAATAAAGAGTGTCCCAACTCATGAGTCATAACTGTTGGGATTCCACTACCAAAGACTAGAGAGCGAATCTTTCCACTTGGTGAATCAAAGGGAACTTGTCCAAGTTTTGAGCCCTCAATCCCCCGCCATCCTTGACCTCCTAAAAAATTAAAGGTCCTAAAATCCTGCGAATACAGAACTACAGCATCATAACTTTCAAGATTCCAACTTTTTTGCGTTTTTTCCAATATCTGAGAAATGTAGGGACTAAAATCTAAACGATTAAACGGTTTTGTGATTGGTGCGTCCTTGGCTTCTATGCCTAGAGATAATGCTGGGATCTGTCCAAGAGAACCACTCACGGGAGGTAGCGTAAATTCTAACTTTGTTTTGCCATATGATTCCTGAAGGTAATAACTGACAATTGACTCAAACATTTCCTCCGTCTGATCTTTAGACATTCTAAAATTCTCACTATCAGTGAACTCAAACGGAATCGCAAAAACACTGAAGCGTGATAAATCCTTAATAATCGGAGTTATTGGGAAACCTAAATGAAAGTTGTTCTCACTTGAATCAGATAGCCTGCACGCGTTTGCGGGAAGTAGCAGATCGCTCCCGCTCACTGGAAAATTCAGTGTTGGCGTAGGTGTTGGCGTAGGTGTTGGCGTAGGTGTTGGCGTAGGTTTCTTTACGAGAACGCCCTTATTCCAAACCAACTTTTTACCAGAGTAGATGCAGGTGAATTTCTTACCTTGCGAAGTTTTCATCTGGCCTTTAGCCGTGCACGTGGAACCTGCCTTGATCGCTGCAAAGACAGGAATAGTCAGAGAAGATCCAGTGATAGCCAGGGCTATCACCACCGCTAGGGTTTTCTTTCTCATGAAGAAAATCGTACTCTCTGCTCGAAGTTAGGGTTGAGAGAGGAATACTCAGGTTAGAAAGCTAAGTGTTCAGCGTTATTCTGCTTTTCTAGCGGCTTTAATCTTCTCGATATCAGCATCAGTAGCAAGGGCAGCCACGAATGCTTCCTGTGGAACTTCAACGCGTCCCACCATCTTCATGCGCTTCTTTCCTTCTTTCTGCTTCTCAAGAAGTTTGCGCTTACGTGAAATATCTCCACCGTAACACTTTGCCAGAACATCTTTGCGCATCGCGCGGATTGATTCACGGGCGATAATTCGAGATCCGATCGCTGCCTGAATAGGAACTTCAAATTGCTGACGTGGGATCAGCTCGCGAAGTTTGCCAGTCATCATCACACCGTAGGCATAGGCCTTATCGCGGTGAACGATTGCGCTAAAGGCATCCACTGCTTCACCCTGTAACAAGATATCTACCTTGACTAGAAGTCCCGGCTCATCGCCGATCTCTTCGTAATCAAGGGATGCATATCCCTTAGTACGGCTCTTGAGTTGATCGAAGAAGTCAAAGACGATTTCAGCTAAAGGCAAGGTGTATCGAATCTCAACGCGATCTTCTGAGATGTAATCCATCCCGAGCATTGTGCCGCGGCGATCTTGGCAGAGCTCCATTATGGTTCCGATGAAATCAGATGGAGCAAGAATTGTGGCTTTAACGATTGGCTCTTCAACAACGTTGATCTTTCCGTCAGGAAACTCTGAAGGGTTGGTAACAACGAATTTCTTTCCATCTTCAAGAGTTACTTGGTAGACCACATTTGGTGCAGTTGAGATCAGCGAAATTTTTGATTCTCGCTCAAGACGCTCGCGCACAATCTCCATATGTAAAAGTCCAAGGAAGCCACAACGGAAACCAAAGCCGAGCGCGGCAGAGCTTTCAGGCTCGTAGACAAGGGCGGCATCGTTGAGCTGTAACTTATCGAGAGCATCACGTAACAACGGAAAGTCAGCACCATCGAGCGGGAAGAGACCAGCGAAAACCATTGGCTTAGGATCTTTATATCCAGCAAGTGCGGTCTTAGTTGGGTTAAGAAATGTTGTGATCGTGTCACCGACTCGTGATTGACGCACATCTTTCACGCCGGTGATCAGATAACCCACTTCACCAACGCCAAGTCCCTTACTTGGTAGTGGCTCTGGTGAAATAACGCCAACTTCAAGCGCTTCGTGGCGAACGCCAGTTGAAAACATTTGGATTTGTTCACGTGGACTTAGGTGGCCATCGATTACACGAACGTATGTAACTACGCCGCGATATGCATCATAAACAGAGTCAAAGATTAGTGCGCGTGCAGGTGCTTCAGGATCTCCCACCGGTGCTGGAATCTGAGCAATGATTTGATCGAGAAGTTCGGCAACGCCATCGCCAGTCTTTCCTGAAACGCGAAGACAATCTTCCGGTTTACATCCAATCAAGTTGGCAAGTTCTTGTGCAAATTTATCTGGTTGTGCATTCGGTAGATCGATCTTGTTAAGGACCGGAATAATCGTGAGGTTGTTCTCCATCGCCAAGTAAAGGTTGGCAAGTGTCTGGGCTTCGATTCCTTGTGCACAATCCACGAGCAAGACCGCACCTTCACATGCAGCAAGCGAGCGCGATACCTCGTAGGTGAAGTCAACGTGTCCAGGTGTATCGATCATGTTCAGGATATATTCCTGACCATCGATGCCGCTGATCCATGGAAGGCGAACAGCTTGTGACTTAATTGTGATTCCGCGTTCGCGTTCGATATCCATACGATCGAGATATTGCGCACGCATATTGCGAGCTTCAACTACCTCGGTAATTCCGAGCATGCGATCGGCAAGTGTTGATTTACCGTGATCGATATGGGCGATGATGCAAAAGTTGCGAATCTGCGCAGGATTTGTTGCGGCAGGTTGAGGCGCCTTACTTATTTGAATTGCAGGCACGTTTGTGGCCCCTTGTTAGGCGTTACTAGTTAAATTAACGAGCGCCGGCTTTTGCCGCAGCCTTAGCCATTGAAGACTTCTTATTTGCAGCGTTGTTCTTATGGACAACACCCTTTGCAACTGCAACATCGAGAGCCTGTGAAGCTGTGCGTAGCTCAGTTGTGATTACAGCAGCGTCGCCACCCTTAAGCGCATCGCGGAAGCGGCGGATTGATGTCTTAATTGAGGATGAGACAGACTTGTTACGAAGGCGTGCCTTCTCGTTTGTCTTTACTCGCTTGATCTGAGACTTGATATTTGCCACGTGTTGAACTCCGACTGTTATTAGGGTGTGACCTAGCCGGTGGGCTAAGTGCAGACGCGTAGGTTATCAGCGAAGGCGCGCTTGCCTCAAATCGAGGAGAATCCCCGCTTATCTTCCCTACCCAGCAGCTCGTACCTGCGTAATCGTGGCGAGGGCCTTTTCCAGGGCAAAAATCGGGTCCGAGGATGCACCTTTGACCTGAGCATCGGCCAGAGCAATCGCCTGCACCGCTTTAGCAATCGATCGAGGACTCCATCCCGCTAATTGTCTCCGTGCTTTATCAATCTGCCATGGAGCCATTCCAAGTTCGCCAGCAACTTCAAATGAACGTGCACCGCGATTTACACCGCTGACCTTTGCAAGAGAACGAAGATTGGAAGCAATGGCACTTGTGATCATGACGGGATCTGTACCGGTTTCAAGTGCGCTACGAAGGGCCACAAGTGCACCAGGAAGATTGCCATCGAGAGTGGCATCTGCAACATCAAAGCCTGTTGTCTCGATACGTCCCTGATGGAATTTATCAACGATCGCTTCATCAATTGTTTTGCCAGCTTGTGCATCAAGACAAATTTGTGAAACCGCTGCTTGTAGCTCGCGCATATCGCTACCGAGTGCCCCAACAAGGGCGGCAATAGCACCAGCTGTTGCTTTACGTCCTGAATCCAGAAATAACGATTTAACAAACTCTTCCTTCTCTGCCTCTTTCTTCATAGGCTCACACGAGATAATTTCAGGCTTTGCCTTCTTAATTGCATCCAGGAGGGCCTTACCTTTGACTCCACCTTTATGAACAAAAATCAGTGTGGTCAGATCATCTGGTGCATCGAGGTAGCGCGTGATTTCATCGCGTGATTCTTCAGGTAGATCCTGCAGATCTTTAATGATCAGTGCGCGACGTTCAGAAAATAGTGATGGTGCTAGGGCATCAGAGATGTCGCCAAGGATCGCATCAGGGGCTGCGATTGTGGTGATCTCGCACTTCTCTTCTTTGAGCTCGGCATTTAACTTTGCCAACGCGCGATCTGCAAGTGCTCCTTCTGAACCAAGCAAGAGGTAGAGAGATTTCACTGCTACCCCTTTCTTATCTAATTCCAGCGCAAGAGTGCGAAACTGCCTTTACTCGTGCGAATTCTAAATCGTTGTCGGTTCGCTCTGATCGCAATGGCTCCATCGAGATCGGTGCGCAGTACCCGTGAGCCGAGTCTAGTCAGCGATTGGATTGTTTCAGGGGCTGGATGGCCATAAGAATTTCCCGCCCCCACGCTAATGACCGAGATTGTGGGTGAGAGGACACGGGTAAAACTCTCATCCTGAAATTTAGATCCATGGTGACAGACTTTATAGATATCGACTCTGCCAACTAAAGGTGCTATCTGGGCTTGGGTTAACGGTTCCATATCCCCTCCTGCAAAGAGAGAGAAATCAGGAGTGCGCAGAACAACGGCGATACTCGAATTATTTGGATCACTGATTTGTTCTTCTGCCCACTGTCCTTGTGGCCAGAGAACTTCAACCGTGACGGGGCCACGATCACTTGTAAAGGTTGCACGTGTACCTGCCCGAACATTTCCAAACCATTGCGCCACAACTGTGCGATCATGGATTGCGCCATCTACTCCCCCAACATGGTCTGCATGCACATGGGTAAGGATCAGAAGTTCAATCTTCTTAACGCCTAGTTGGTGCAGGCAGCGATCTTCCGCAATCGGATCGGGCCCAGTATCAATAACAATTGCGCGATGGTTACCGAGGTTGACCACCATTGAATCGCCTTGCCCCACATCACAATTTGCAACCTGCCAATCACCGCCGGGAAACCTCAATAGCCATGAGATCGCAATCAAGATCAGTAGCGCGGTGATAACTACCTTGCGATTAGAGAAATAACCCAGCGCCAAAACACCTGCGATGATGAAGAAACCCTTTGCACCCGTAGCAAAGGTAATCACCGAATAATCTGAGATGACCGCAGCAATCCACGCCACGAACGTTGCAAGAGGTTTAACACACCAGAGCAAGAGATGTGAAAGAGATGGCAGTATCGGTGAAACCAGTGCTGCGACAAAGCCCACAATGGTGATCGGAGCAACGGCAGGTGCAGCTAAAACATTGGCCACGATGCTCATGAGAGATAGCTGACCTGAGATTGCAACAATGACTGGTGCGCAGAAGAGCGTTGCAGCAAGGGGTGTAGCAATAACAATTGCCAGCGGCTTTGGCATCACAGTTGAGAATTTCTCAACAAATCGAGGTGCTGCAAGAAGAAGCCCAGCTGTGGCAAGAACTGAGAGTGCAAATCCAGGATCACGTACCTGCCATGGATCTGCCACTACAACTGCTGCGATTGCAAAACCTAAGGCTGGCAGAGAATCTCGTCCACGATGCGTTCCTTGTGCAATCAACAAGACCGCGGCCATGGCAGCTGCACGTAAGACTGATGGTGATGGCCGCACGAGTGCGATGAATGCGATGAGAAATACGGCTGTTGCACCAAGTCTTAGCGGAATCTTTCGAAAGACGAACTGCATCAGGTAGAGAATGAAAGTTGAGACGATCGCAAAGTTGGCACCGCTGACTGCAACTAAATGTGTTAGCCCCGATCTGCGCATCTCGTTCTTAAAGGTGGCGCTCTGCAGCGATGTATCCCCCAACACCATTCCTGGGATCAGCGCTCCACTATCTCCGCCTCCGCTGGCAGCACGTAGTCCATCTCGAATTCGATCGAGAGATTTAGCCCATCGTGAAGGTTGGCTTGTAACTGTGAAACTTCCCTTGTTTATCAGTAGCGCCGCAACACGTCCTTCTTTGCTGGGTTGTACTAAGACCTGCACTCGAATAATTTGCCCAGGCAGAATCTCTTTAAAGTCAGCTTCACTCGAAATCAACCGTGCCGGAGAGCGAAGCCGATATGCATGTGTTCCTTCTTTTATCTCGATCACTCGAATCAGCGCGCTATAGCTCTGCTCGGCAAACTGTGTTCCGATTACCCGAGGAGCCAGTGTGTGTGCATCAGTGCTGACTACTGCTGTGACCTCAACGCTCTTGCCATAGAGATCTTGAAGTATTGATTGCTCAAGGGATGCAATTCGAAATGACATGACGGTAGAGCCAAGGAGAAGTGCTGCAATAAGTAACAGTGCTCGAAGTGAGCGTGACGCAACAGCAAGGAGGAGAAGTAAGAGCAGACCGAAGGCGATTACCCACGGCCTGCTCCAACTTTGAAAGAGCGCTCCGATCCAGATCGCAACACCTATAGAGAGCGCTCGATAATCAGAGAGACGAACTCTCAGAGACGAATCTTCTCTTTAAATTGTGCGAACTTTGCTGGCCCAATTCCTGATACTTCAAGGAGCGCTTCAAGTGTGACAAAGGGACCATTGGCGTTGCGATACGCAATGATGCGAGCGGCAAGTACTGGTCCGATTCCATCGAGTGCTTCAAGTTCCTTTGCACTGGCTCGATTGAGAACAATTGGTCCTGAGCTTCGCGTTGGTGCATTTCGAACCGATGATCGAGCAGATCCCCCGTTACGAGATGGTGGATAGACATAAACCTGTTCACCATCTTTAAGAATTCGCGCGAGATTGATATCTGATACATCAGCGCCTTTTAGAACATTGCCTGCGGCGGTAATCGCATCGATTACTCGCGCATTCATTGGTAAGGCATAGACGCCAGGCTTAAGTACCGCCCCTGCTACATCGACCATCAAATGTGTTGTGACAGTTGGCATCTCTATCTGTGGAGGTGCAACCTGCACAATCTCTTCTGAAGTTCCACGCAGGACAAGGAAGCCAGATGAAGCAATGATGACGAGTGCTAGGACAAGTAGTGATTTACGTTGGAGAGAAGAGAAGTTGAGATCTTCCCACCAGTTGCGAGCGTTATCTAAGGTATTTCGAAGCTGATTCATCCGCGCATTTTCAGCGGTGAATGCGGGGAGGACTTGCCTTCTTATATGCGCTGGGGATAAAGCAGATTACAGAACGATGTTGACGAGCTTAGGAGCGCGAGCGATCACCTTTTTAGGGGTAGCACCACCTAATTCCCTAGCGATCGTTGGATGTGCAAGCGCCTGTGCTTCGAGTTCGCTATCGGAAATAGTTGGTGAGACCAAAATGCGCTCTTTGATTTTCCCGTTAATCTGAACGACAGCTTCAACTTCATCAGCAACTAAGAGTGCTGGATCAATTGCTGGCCATCCAGCTAGTGCAACCGCTGGCTTATGTCCCAAGCGTTCCCACATTTCCTCTGAAGTAAATGGTGCAACGAGTGAGAGCATGATTGCAATCGCCTCTGTTGCTTCGCGAACTGCAGGATCTGCAGCTCCACACCCTGAATCAATTGCCTTACGCGTAGCGTTTACAAGTTCCATCACGCGTGCAACTGCTACGTTAAATCTAAATGATTCAACAGCAAAGGATGCGTCATGAAGTGCTTTATGTGTTGCCTTGCGAAGTGAGAGATCGCCCTTAGTGAAATCAACACCGGGTGCACTAGTCACATCACCTGAGAGTCTCCATGCGCGAGTGAGGAATTTGACGGAACCAGCTGGTGAAACATCTGACCAATCCACATCATCTTCTGGCGGACCAGCAAAGACCATTGAAAGGCGAATCGCATCTACGCCATGGTTTTCAAGTTCATCAGAAAGACGCACCAAGTTACCGCGAGATTTCGACATCGCAGAACCATCCATTACAACCATGCCTTGGTTGAGAAGACGAGTAAATGGTTCGTTAAATCCAAGCATTCCAATGTCGTGCAAGACCTTGGTGAAAAAGCGTGAGTAGAGAAGGTGCAAGATTGCATGGGTTACTCCGCCAACGTATTGATCAACCGGTAGCCAGGTGTCTACATCTTTGCGACTAAATGGTTCGTCGTGGTTTGTAGATGATGGATAGCGCAAGAAATACCATGATGAATCAACGAATGTATCCATTGTGTCTGTATCGCGAAGTGCTGGGCCGCCACATGTTGGGCACTTTGTGTTTACCCAATCGGTAGCTGCAGCAAGTGGAGATTGACCCTTTGGCTTGAGATCAAGGCCCTTTGCATCAGGAAGTGTCAGTGGCAATTGATCTGCAGGGACTGCTACTTCACCGCACTTATCGCAATGCACGATAGGAATAGGTGTGCCCCAGTAACGCTGGCGTGAGACGAGCCAGTCACGAAGACGGTAGTTACGTGAAGATTTACCTAGACCTTTTGCTTCAAGTTCTTGAGTAATTGCAGCAATTGCTTCGACTTTCTTCAAACCATTGAGTGATCCAGAGTTAATCATCACGCCGTCGCCATGTGTTGCTGTGCCGGATGTCGCTGGATCTTCTTCATCGGTCTCAACAACTGTGCGCACAGGCAACTTCATCGCGCGAGCAAAATCTAAATCTCGTTGATCGTGTGCCGGAACAGCCATGATGGCACCGGTTCCGTAATCGGCTAACACATAGTCAGATGCCCAGATAGGAAGTTTCTCACCATTAACTGGATTGATAGCAAAGCGCTTGAGATCAACGCCCGACTTTGGACGATCTGTTGCAAGGCGATCGATATCTGATGCTGCCTTAATCTTTTCTAGGTATGCGGTGAATTCTTTTTCCACTGGGCCGCCTGCGGCAAGTTCGGCAGCAAGTGGTGAGTCTGCGGCAACAACCATAAATGTTGCACCATATAAAGTGTCTGGACGCGTTGTGTAGATCGTGACGGGTTCGGTGCGGCCTTCGATTTCAAAGACAACATTGGCACCTTGTGAGCGACCGATCCAGTTGCGCTGCATCGTTAAGACTTTATCTGGCCACTGACCTTCAAGTTGAGCCATGTCATCAAGTAAGCGATCGGCGTAATCAGTAATCTTGAAATACCACTGGTTGAGTTTCTTCTTGGTAACGGCTGTATCGCAACGCTCGCAGAGCCCTGCAACAACTTGCTCGTTAGCTAAAACTGTTTGACATCCTGGACACCAGTTAACGGCTGAATCCTTACGGTAAGCCAAGCCTCGCTTATGTAATTCGATAAAGAGCCATTGGTTCCACTTGTAGTACTCAGGATCGCAAGTGTTAAAGACGCGATCCCAATCGAAGGAACATGCGTAGCGACGCATAGAAGCCTTCTGCGTTGCAATGTTCTCGTAGGTCCAAATACGTGGATCTTCATTGCGTTTGATTGCAGCATTTTCTGCCGGTAAACCGAACGCGTCCCAACCGATTGGGTGCATAACGTTAAAGCCGCGCTGAATCCAATAACGAGCGATTACATCTCCAAGTGCGTACGCCTCAGCGTGGCCCATATGAAGATCACCCGATGGGTACGGAAACATATCCAAGACATACTTCTTTGGACGGGGATCATCTGAACGACCTGATTTAAATGGTTCTAACTTGTCCCATATTGGAAGCCACTTATCTTGAACGTAGGCGAAATCATAAGCAGCATGTTCGCGAGGTTCTTTGGTCATTGTTCAATCGTACCGTGTGGAGCTAAGGGGATTTGAACCCCTGACCCCCTGCATGCCATGCAGGTGCGCTACCAGCTGCGCCATAGCCCCTTGAAGTTGCACACTCTATCGCAGTGGATA
>Ga0209770_10000629_pt1 | contig 18869 bp, 16 predicted proteins | sample LauGreSu1BDMLBDD_2_FD_187572 | JGI IMG/M metagenome (GOLD analysis project Ga0209770, IMG submission 187572) | Freshwater lake microbial communities from Lake Michigan, USA - Su13.BD.MLB.DD (SPAdes) (version 2) | ecosystem: Environmental > Aquatic > Freshwater > Lake | place: Lake Michigan, USA...
GCAAAGAAGAAGCCTGCTGCCAAGAAACCTGCCAATAATAAGGCTGCAGCAGCCAAGAAGAAGGCCGAACTTGCCAAGAAGCTGGCGCTGAAAAAGAAAATCGAGGCCAAAAAGGCTGCAGACCGCAAAAAGGTTGAACTCGCCAAAAAGGCTGCGCTGAAGAAGAAGCTCGAAGCGCAAAAGAAGATTGAGGCGAAGAAGAAGGCAGACGCGAAGAGAAAGCTCGAAGCGCAGAAAAAGGTAGAGGCGAAGAAGAAGGCCGATGCAAAAAAGGCAGCCGATGCTTTGCGCAAGAAGCAAATTCGTGAGCGCGAAATTGCCAAAAAGGCACTCGCTGCTGCAAAGAAGAAGGAACTTGCCGAGAAAGCAAAAGCTAAGGCTATTGCCGATAAGGAAAAGGCAAAAGAGAAGATCAGGCTTGCAGCTGAGAAGCAAGCGCAACGCGAAGCTGCTGAAAAGCAAAAGATCGCCGAACGCGAAGCTAAGGAAGCAGCACGTTTACTTGCACTTGCTGAAAAAGAAGCTGCGCGTGAAGCTGCCTTACGTGCAAAGCGCAAGCCAGAGCCACCACCTCGTCCGGCGATTATCAAGACCGAATTCCAGGATGGTGTTCAGGCAACAAAGGAATTTGATCTCAAGTTTTTGATCGGCCAACGTGAGGCAATGTTGGAAAAGCGTTCGCTACTTACGAAGCAAGCGGTGCGCTTGGAAGACGAAGCCAACGCGATGATTGAAGATGTTGAAATGGGAGACGTGCAGTTCGATGAAGAGGGAGGCGAAGGCGACACCATGGTGGTGGAACGTGAACGCGACCTCATGTTGTCGGCGCAAGCTCGCCAAGAAGTGGAAGAGATTGACGCCGCGCTTGCTCGCATCGAAAGCGGTGAGTACGGCTATTCCATTCACAGCGGTTTGCCTATTCCACGCGAGCGCTTGAAAGCGATTCCATGGACAACTGAATCGGTATTGGAGCGGGTCGGCGGCATCGGTCGTCGATGACCTCAGCATTTGCGCGTGTGCGCACGAGTTGGATTGGAGCAGGTGCTGCAGTAGCGGTACTTGTTCTTGACATTTTGACCAAAGGTTGGGCGGTTTCTGCACTGTCTGACGGGCGTGACATCCATATTTTTTGGACGCTGCACTTTGCACTGACGCATAACGAAGGCATGGCTTTTTCAACCGGTACCAACATCGGACCGTTCATTGGAATGCTCGCGATTGTGGTGATTGCCATTTTGGTTGCCACCATGCGCAAGCAGAGCAATACCATGTCGCTTGTTGCCACTGGTTGCATTGTTGGTGGGGCAACGGGAAATGTTCTTGATCGTGTATTCCGGGGCACTGGGTTCATGAATGGTGCGGTTGTTGATTTCATCGACTTACGTTGGTGGCCAGTATTTAACGTTGCCGATATTGGCATTGTGTGCGGTGCAATAGCTGTTGCTTTCAGCATGATTGTTACGCATCCCGAAGAAATAGAAGGAACCCAATAGTGCTTATTGAAACCATTCCCGCCGCGTTGCACGAACAGAGACTCGATCGTGTCGTTGCATTGATTGCCGACATCAGCCGAGCCACTACTGCAACGCTCATCGAGTTGGGTGGGGTCACGCTTGACGGAGATGCTGGTGTAGCCGGCAAAGTGAAAGTACGAGAAGGTCAAGAGGTCACGATCAACACAGCGATGATCCCTGAAAAAGAGTTGCCGCGAGCCGACGCTTCTGTTGTATTAGACGTGGTGTACGCCGATGATGATGTGATCGTGGTGAACAAAGCGCCAGGAATCGTGGTGCACCCGGGTGCTGGCAATCCAAACGGAACAATGGTCAATGGAATTTTGGCGCTTTATCCAGAAGTTGCCACAGTGGGAGATCAACTTCGCCCTGGAGTGGTGCATCGTTTAGACGCGGGTACCAGTGGGTTGATGGTGGTGGCCAGATCGCAAATTGCTTACGATTTTCTCGTTGATGCGCTGACTCGTCGCGATGTAACGCGCATATATGTTGCGCTGGTGTGGGGGCATCCTGAAGTTTCAACTGGGCTCATTGACGCGCCAATCGGGCGTGATCAACGCGATCACACAAAAATGGCAGTAGTGATTGACGGTAAATTTGCCCGCACTCATTACGACGTCAAGAAACAGTTTGAACTTCCACAACCCTGCGCACTTGTGGAGTGCCAATTAGAGACGGGACGCACGCATCAGATCCGCGTGCACCTTGATTCCATTGGCAACCCCGTCGTGGGCGACTCAACGTACGGGGGAGCACGAAGTTCGTTGTCCTCTCCGCGGCCAATGTTGCACGCTGCAAAGCTCAGCTTTGCTCATCCAACGAGCGGTGAAGTAATGACGTTCGAAGCTCCAGTTCCACAAGACATGCAAGCGGTAATCAACCGCTGCGAATAATTGTTAGTGGTGAAGTTCTGGCCACTGTGCAGTGCCGCGTGCGGCCTGTGCAATTTTTGCCAATGTGTAATCGGCTAGGTGATGGCGCATGTGTTCGCCAGCAACATTCCAAATAGCGAGCAACACGCAGTGGCCTTCGTGGTCGCATGCACCGTCTTGGTGCGGTTGACCAAAATCACCAAGCGTGATTGGGCCGTCGGCTGCGGCAACTATTTCTGAAAGCAAGATCTCTTCAGCAGGTCGTGCCAATACATATCCACCTCCAACACCACGTTTGGATTTCACGAGGCCTGCACCTTTGAGAACGAGCAGAATCTGTTCTAGATATGGCTGGGGAAGCGCGGTGCGCGTGGCGATATCGCGCACTGAAGTAGGTCCTTGATCTTGCGCGTGAAGGGCAAGCGACAGCAGCGCACGACACGCATAGTCACCACGAGTAGATACACGCACTCTTGTAGTGTAGATCGGGTGCCTACGCCACGAGTCCCCAACTACCAAGGTGGCTCAATTGCGGGCTTGATTCCCGCGCTTTTGGGACCACGCGGCACTCAGGACGTTCCGCAGTGGATGCCATCGTGTGTGCAAGGGGCAAACCAAGTGGTGCTCTTAGTGCTCGACGGGCTCGGCTGGCATCAGTTGCGCGAACATCAGCAACACGCACCAATGCTGTCAAGCATGCAGGGCAGTTCCATTACGAGCGTGGCGCCAACGACAACGGTGACCGCGCTGACGTCAATTGCTACTGGTCTCACTCCTGGCGAACACGGAATGATGGGGTATCGCATGGACCTCGGTGGTCATGTGGTGCAGATGTTGAGATGGGGCGATGACAAAAGCGACCTGCGCACCACATATCCGCCCGACTTGGTGCAACCGTGTCCACCATTTATGGGTGCAGCCGTTCCCGTGCTCAGTAAGGCAGAACTTGAAGGGTCTGCATTTACCGAAGCTCACTTACGCGGTTCGCGGCCGATGGGCTGGCGTGCTGCATCGAGTATCGCAGTGCAAGTAGGGCAGTTGTTGCGCAGCGGTCAAAAGTTTGTGTACGCCTATTACGACGGTGTCGACAAAATTGCCCATGAGCGTGGATTCGGCGAGTACTACAACTCTGAACTGCGCAACGCTGATCGGTTAGTCGCCGACGTTGCTAGCGAGTTGGTGCCCGGCTCGGTGTTATTGGTAACGGCAGATCATGGCCAGGTGCATGTTGGGCAGAATACGCAGACGCCACATGCCGACGTGCTTGCCCGAGTTACGCATCAGTCTGGAGAGGGAAGATTCCGCTGGCTGCATGCAAAGTCTGGCGCCGAGCAGGACTTGTTGGCTGCAGCGAAACAGCATCACGGACACGACGCATGGGTGGTGTCGCGCGACGAAGCGTGCGAACAGCAATGGTTTGGAAAACGCGTGACCGACGTGGCGCGCAAACGACTTGGTGACGTTGCGTTGGTTCCGTTTACAGCAACCAGTTTTGATGAGCCATTGGATTCTGGATCGTATTCATTGGTCTGTCGACACGGGTCACTGACCGATGCCGAAATTGATGTGCCGTTGTTGGCGATTGTACGCTGAGCACGTAATGGCAGATTCGTTTACTCACTTACATGTCCACACGGAGTACTCGATGTTGGACGGAGCATCGCGACTGGACGAATTAGTTGGCAAAGCAGCTGCCGAAGGAATGCCAGCACTTGGCATGACCGATCACGGCAACATGTATGGCGTTGTCGATTTTTATAAACAGTGCAAAGAAAAAGGAATTAAGCCAATCATCGGCACCGAGGCGTACATGGCGCACGAGCATCGGTCGGAACGTCCATCGCGACGCGGTCGAATAGATGACTCAGGTGGCGAAACCGAAAGCGGGGGAAAGGTGTACTACCACCTCACGCTGCTCGCAGAGAACAACATCGGGTACAAGAATCTCATCAAGTTGTCGAGCCTCGCATTTCTTGAGGGCTACTACTACCAGCCGCGAATGGACTGGGAACTGCTGCAACGACACAGCGAAGGCATCATTGCAACGAGTGGATGTTTGGGTGGCCACGTATTGCAGAAGATGCTGAAAGGCGACATCTCTGGCGCGGAAACCGACGCAGGACGGTTGCAAGACATTTTTGGCAAGGACAATTTCTTCATTGAAATTCAGGATCACGGAATTGCCGAGCAGCATCAAACCAATCCGCAACTCATTGAATTAGCAAAGAAGATTGGCGCGCCACTGTTGGCCACCAATGACACGCATTACACACACCGTGAAGATCACGAAGCACACGACGCATTGTTATGTGTGCAAACCGGTTGCACCATTGCCGACCCGAACCGTTTTAAGTTTGAAGGTACTGAGCACTATTTGAAGTCGGCGCAAGAGATGCGCTACTTATTTCGCGAAGTTCCGGCTGCGTGCGACAACACGTTGTGGATTGCAGAGCGCGCCGAAATTGATATTCCATTTGGTAATTCAGTGTTGCCGCACTTTCCAATTCCGGAGGGTTTCAAGGGCGATGGCGAATATCTGCGCGACCTCGCCTACAAGGGAGCACATGAGCGCTGGGGTGAAAAGCTTCCAACTTCGGTAACGCAGCGCCTTGACTATGAACTTGAAGTCATCGGTGGAATGGGATTCAGTTCGTATTTCCTCATTGTGTGGGACCTCATTCGTTATGCGCGTGAACAGGACATTCGTGTCGGACCTGGTCGTGGTTCTGCTGCGGGCTGTGCCATTGCATATTGCTTGCGAATTACAGACCTTGACCCCATTAAGTACGACCTCATCTTTGAGCGATTCTTAAATCCGAGCCGAATTTCCATGCCCGATATCGACATGGACTTCGACTCGCGCTACCGCGATCAAATGATTCGCTATGCAGCCGACAAGTACGGCCGCGACCACGTTGCGCAAATCATTACCTTCGGAACGATTAAGGCACGCAATGCCGTTCGCGATGCCGCGCGAGTGCTTGGCTATCCGTATCCACTTGGCGACAAAATTGCCAAACTCATGCCACCGCTGGTGATGGGTCGCGACACCCCGTTGAAGTACTGCTTCGAAGAAGACGTAAAGCACAAGGCTGGGTTTCAAGCGGCAGCCGACCTCCGCGCGCTGTGCGAAATTGATCCTGATGTGAAACGCATCGTGCAGGTAGCGCGAGGCTTGGAAGGATTGAAGCGATCGGTAGGAATTCACGCAGCAGCAGTGGTGATTACTAAAGAGCCACTCACTGAGTATCTGCCAATTCAGCGCAAACCAGAACAGGGTCAAGCGCCAGAAGACGCGCCTGTGGTTACGCAATACGAAATGCACGGAGTCGAAGACTTGGGTCTGTTGAAAATGGACATTCTCGGCTTGCGCAACCTTGACGTCATTTCCGATGCCAACGCCATGATCCGCAAGACACGTGATGAGCGATTCTCTATCGATTCAATCCCCATGGACGACAAGCCGACGTACGAGTTGCTGTCGCGTGGTGACACCATTGGCGTGTTCCAGCTGGAATCCTCGCAAATGCGTGCCTTGTTGAAGTCGTTGATACCTGAGCGCTTTGAAGATCTCTCTGCTGTACTTGCGTTGTATCGCCCCGGCCCGATGAGTGCCAATATGCACAACGACTTTGCCGACTACAAGAACAGTCGCAAGAAGATCCAGTATTTCCACCCAGATGCGGCAGAAGTGTTGGGGGACACATTTGGGCTCATGATTTATCAAGAGAGCCTGATGCGCGTGTCGCAAAAGTTCGCAGGCTTTTCTATGGCTGAAGCAGACAACTTGCGCAAAGCCTGCGGAAAAAAGATTCCAGAGAAGATGGAAGAGGCGCGCGGCAGCTTCGTTGCAGGATGCGCACAAACGGGCTATGGAGTAGATCTCGGTGAAGAGCTGTTCGACACCATTGTGAAATTTGCGGACTATGCGTTTGCGAAGAGCCACGCTTACGGATACGGACTCATTTCGTACCAAACCGCGTATCTCAAAGCCCACTATCCGGTGGAGTACATGGCGTGCTTGCTCACCAGCGTAAAAGCAAACTACGAGAAGGCAGCCGTGTATTTGTCTGATGCGCGAACGAGTGGCATCACGGTGTTAACGCCCGACATCAATCGCTCTGGTGTCAACTTTGAGCCAATCATCAACGGTGACGATCAGCAAATCACGTTTGGTCTCAGCGCCATTCGTAACGTTGGAGAAGGTCTCGTACGACAGATCATTGAGCATCGTGATGCACATGGTGTATTCGAGTCGTTCTATGACTTTGCGGAGCGTGTTCCCGAACAAGCTCTAAATAAGCGCACGATCGAGTCGCTCATAAAGGCGGGGGCATTCGACAAACTTGGACACCCACGCAAGGGTCTGCTCATGGTGTTTGAATCCATTATTGACACCACCATGGTGCGTCGCCGTGAACGCGATCAAGGTGTGATGAGCCTCTTCGGTGACTTGGGTGATGAAACCGAAGGATTCTCCGAGCGCCAGAACATTCCTGATTTACAGTTCGATAAAACAGAGCAGTTGAAGTTTGAAAAAGAAATGCTTGGTTTGTACGTATCAGACCATCCGCTCATGGGAATAGAGGGAGCGTTACGCCGCCGCGTTGACTGCTCAATTCCAGAAGCATTGGAGCGAGACGATGGTGCTTTCATCGTGATTGGCGGAATCGTTAACGGACTTGCGCGCAAGTACACGCGTAAGGGCGACCAGATGGCGACGTTTCAGTTAGAAGACTTGCAAGGTTCGGTTGAAGTCACCTTGTTTCCAAAGACGCTGCAGAAATTTGGCCATCAACTTGCTGACGACATTTTGGTATCCGTTCGTGGGCGCCTTGATAAACGAGACGACAACAGGGTTGGATTCATGGCAATGGACATCACAGTGTTGGAAGGTTTGCGTGCTTTCCAAGACTCGCTACACCTCAAAATTGCTGCACAGGTATTGTCTGAAGCCACTATTGAATCGCTGAAGTCAACGCTGCTGGAGTACCCAGGTACCTCGCCTGTGTATTTGCATCTTGGACCAGAGAATGTGTTGCGACTGAGTTCTGAATTCAATGTCAACCTTGATCGGGCTATCGGCGTGTTGCGTACGGAGTTTGGCGAAAACGCCTATATCGAATAGGCACTGTTCGAGCGCATAGGGCGGTGCAGTTTTGGCCCGCCTCAAACGACATTTTTGCTGGCAGACTGTAGTCATGTCAGTTGAGGTTGAAACGCGTGATTGTGCGTCCCTTACAGATATCGAGATTGAAGAATTGGCGGCCATGGGTGGCTTTTTCTCACAAGAAGTGATCACCAAAGCCAAAGAGGACTGGGTGTTGTTCACCAGTGCCAAAATCAGTGGCAAGGTTCATGGCTTCACGTTTTCAACACTTGAGCGCATCGGTGGAACTCCATGTGTGTTGCTCGGCATGATGAGCGTGAAGCGCACGCCAAAACGGGATGCGGTGCTGAAAGGTTTGATGACCGAGGCGTACCACCGTGCGCTCATGGCATTCCCTGATGAAGATGTTGTCGTTGGTTCGCGTTTCTTGAGCGCCGACGGACTTGAGTCGTTTAAGGCGTTGACTGAAATGATTCCTCGTCCAGGACATCGTGCGGTTGGCGAAGAGCGAGCATGGGGCAAGCGTCTGGCTCGCAGGTTTGGCGTCGAGTCAACCTACGACGAGCAGAGTTTTATTGTGAAGACAAACGGACACAGTGGATTCCTCGATCACGAATCTACAAAACCGGAAAAAGTGAACCCCGATGTTGCTGCGCAATTTAAGGGCGTAACAAAGGCCAAGGGCGGAGCACTCATCGTTCATGGTTGGACCATGGCAGAGTCACTCGCCAAGCTTGGCAAACTCGAAAAGCACTAACGGTTGCTGCGGTGAAATTCACCGACCTTGTTCGTTCCCGTCGAATGACGCGAGCTTTTTTACCTGAACCAATTGGTGATGACGTAGTGCATTCGCTCATCGATTTGGCACTTCGCGCTCCATCGGCCGGAAAAACGCAGGGCACGCATTTCGTTGTCCTCGCTGGTGAGGATGTCGCTGCCTTTTGGAACGACACATTGCCAAGTGAAAAACGTGAAAAGTTTCGTTGGAAGCAGTTGCTTGACGCTCCAGTAGTGATCCTGCCGTTTGTCGACCCACTTGCTTACGTTGCGCGATATTCCGAGGCCGACAAAGTCGCAACAGGTCTTGGGGAAGGCGTGCATGCGTGGCCAACTCCGTACTGGACGATCGATGGATCCTTTGCAGTGATGTCGTTGCTACTTGCTGCACACGATGTAGAACTTGGGGCTTTGTTCTTCGCTGTGTTTAACGGTGAACAACAACTGCGAACGCGTTTAGGCGTACCAGAACGCATGCAATTGTTAGGTGCAATTGCGATTGGGCGTCCAGATCGCAAAAGTGAAAAGGGAAGAAGCGCTGCACGTCCAAGAATGCCTGTGCACGAAGCTATGCATCAATCGCGCTGGTAAACCATTACGCGAGCGCGACGCGTAGTGTTTCCACCAATTCATGTGGTGATGTGGCGGGCTTCATGCATGCATAGTGTTTGCACACATAGGCAGAATTCTGATTTCGGTCAGTCCACAAGGGGGAGTCGTAAGGCTCGCCCCAAGCAAGTACCACGGTTGGCAACCATCGTTTGCGCAGTTCGCTCAACATCTCTGGTTGGTTACCAGGTAGGGCAACTTCAGTGATGCCTGCGTGGCACAGGTGAACTGAGGCAAGCAAGTTGCCGAATGCTGACGGTGCGCTTGTTGCTATTCGGGCAAGGAGACGCAAAATTTGATCGGCGTGTTGGGTGTATCTGGTGTTGCCAGTGAGTGCTCCAAGTCGGTATAGCGCAAGTGCTGCGGTTGAGTTTGCCGAAGGTGTCGCATTGTCCATCACATCTTTTTGACGAACGATGAGTTGCTCGCCGTTATCGGGTGTGGTGAATAACCCGCCATTGACCGCATCCCAGCATTGAGCGAGCATTTCGTCTGCTGCTTCCTGCGCGTAGGTAATCCATCGTGCTTGGCCGCTTGCTTCGCCAAGTCGCGTGAAGGCATCAACGAGTTGAGCAAGGTCGGCAGCAAGGGCTCGATGTCGTGCTTGTGGTGAACCGGATTCTTGCCAACTGCGGTGCCAGTTTCCTTGTGCGGTGCGAAGTTCGCGGATAAGAAATTCGCCGTTACGTATCGCTGCTTGCAACCATTCGTCCGATTCAAAAAGAAATGCTGCCTCGGAGAGAGTTGCAAGCATCATGGCGTTCCATTCGGTAAGCACCTTGTCGTCGAGCAGTGGTCGCTTGCGCGAGTTTCGGTGCTGGTACAAAATCTGTCGAGCCTCTTCAACGGCTGGCGGGCGAGCGAGATCTCCGCGGTGGTGAAGGCGTGCTGGGATGTTTTTGCCTTCAAAGTTTCCAAGCGCTGTGATCTCGTACCACTTCAGTGCTGCTTCCTGGAGATGTTCTGGCAGCACACGCGTGAATTCATCGCGACTCCACACATAGAAGTGACCTTCGTGGCTATGACCGCTGTCGTCGAGTGAGTCGGCATCTTCGGCGCTGAAGAATCCTCCGTCACGATGGGTGAGTTCACGCAGTACGTAGTCGATTGTTTCGCGCGCAACTTGTTTCCATGTGTCATTGCCAAAGAGCATTCCTGCATGCAGATACACGCGGGCGAGTAGCGCCTGGTCGTACAGCATTTTCTCGAAGTGGGGAACGAGCCACATTTCATCCACGCTGTATCGCGAGAAACCACCACCAATGTGGTCGTACATGCCTCCGCTAGCCATGGCATCAAGCGAAGTGGTCACAACGTTTTCGAGGTCGCTGTCTTCGCCGGCAAGCAGTTGACGCAACAACACTTCAAGGTTCATCGTGCTTGGGAATTTCGGAGCATTGCCAAAACCTCCCCACGATGCGTCAAAGCTTGCACGAAGTTGAGTGACCGCAAGTTCAAATGTGGAGAATTCGGCAATCGTTGTGTGCTGTTCAATCTTTGAGGTGCGTTCGAGTGCTTCCATTAACGCTTCAATGTTGTTATTGATGTCGTCGCGACGGTTATTCCATGCTTCGGTGATGGCATTCATGAGTTGCAGGAAAGAAGGTTTTGGAAAATATGTTCCGCCAAAGAATGGTTTGCCGTCTGGGGCGAGAAACACGGTCATTGGCCATCCACCTCGACCCGTCATTGCCTGAACTGCGTCCATATAAATGGCATCGACATCTGGTCGTTCTTCACGATCGACCTTCACGTTGACGAACATGTTGTTCATGACGGCGGCCGTTTCAGCATCTTCAAAGCACTCGTGGGCCATGACGTGGCACCAATGGCATGCCGAATAACCCACTGACAAAAGGATTGGCACATTGCGTTCGCGAGCAAGGGCAAATGCCTCTTCGCCCCATGCGTACCAGTCCACGGGATTGTCGGCGTGCTGACGAAGGTAGGGGCTTGTCTGATCGGCTAAACGGTTGGGCATAGGTTCGCCTTTATGTAGCAGTTATAGAACGGTGATGTCGCCAACAATGGTCAGCTTCGGAAATGGTGAACGTGCAGCGACTGTCAATCTGACGCGGCAGACAGATGGAACTTTTGGCGCGATCATCTTTGTGCCACTGATACGACAAGCACCACTAACAATTTTGTAGGTGCGGGTTCCTGAGGACGACGTAGTAAACAGTTTTATCAATGGTGTGGTGGTTGCGGGTTTAACAGCGTTCGCAACTTGCCAGATTGGAAAGAATGGTCCCACAGCGTCCGAGATGACGAATTGCTTTGCTCCCGCGCGTGTAAAGGTAATGCCAACACGAATGGTGTGCCGAGCATCGGCTTGAGTGGTGATGTACTGGCGCTTTGTGGCTTTAGCGATAGGGAGGCAGTCGGCAGGAATTTCAATTGCAGCAGGTCCAACTGAATCGCAGCGGAACCACTTCACGCTGTTGACATCGGAGATGAGGGCAAGATTGGCAACGAGTGTTTCGCCTACATGGCCAACTGCAGCAAGTTGCGGAGCCGCAATGGGGGGATACATGCGTTGTAGCTCGGCTAATGCTGCAACCATATTGATCAGTCCGGCACCAAACGTGACATCGCGCCCTGGTTCGCCAATGTCGGTGGCTGTGCGCAACAAAATGTCGCGAACTTGAGCGTTCGTCACTCGTGGTTCAGCAGCAAACAACAGTGCGGCGGCACCGGCAACAAAACCTGCCGCCATGCTGGTGCCACTCAGCGTTACGTAGTCGCCTTTTGCAGTAGAGACAATGTTTGCTCCTGGGGCGGAGAGGTCGATGTAGTCGCCACGTTGGTCGAAAGACGTTGCGTTATTTGCTTGGTCGACAGCGGTTACCGCAAGTGTGAGGTCAAGTGATGCCGGCCATTTCGGTTTATCGGCTGCGCCACCGTTTCCTGCTGCAGCAACTACCAGTACACCCTTATCGTTTGCGTATGTAATGGCCTGAGTCAAACTCGAACTTTCAGTTGCGCCACCGAGGGACAAGTTGATCACTCGTGCACCGTTATCTGCTGCGAAGCGAACGCCTGCCGCAACGTCACGTGCATCGCCTTGTCCAGCTTGGTCAAGTACTTGGATTGGGAGGATCTTTGCGTTTGGCGCAACACCGGAACCACCAATGCCATTGTTGGCAACAGCAGCGATGATTCCAGAAACGTGAGTGCCATGTCCGCTGGCATCGATGTCTCTGCCGTCTTGTGTCTCGACTGTTCCAATAATCGAACGGCCCGGTAGCAAATTCTCTACTAGGTCTGGGTGCGGTCCGCTGCCACTGTCAACAACAGCAACGATCACACCTTGTCCAGTTGTGGTTGTCCAGACGTGGTCTGCACCGATTGCGAAAAGTCCCCACTGCTGAGCAAGTAGTGGGTCGGCGGCGGCGTGAACAGGTGTTGCTATCGCCAGACATGAGGCAATGAGCGAAACAGAACAGATCGCGAGAGAAGTAAGGGGTTTACGCAAGCATTATTGGTCTACACGCCCATTGCGTGGAAGCCACCGTCAACATGAACAATTTCAGCAGTGGTGCAAGGGAACCAGTCGGAGAGCATGGCTACACACGTGCGGGCCACTCCGCTCGAGTCATTGACATCCCATCCAAGGGGGGCGCGGTCGTCCCACACATCTTCAAACTTTTGAAAACCAGGAATGGATTTTGCAGCCATCGTACGAATTGGGCCAGCAGCTACAAGGTTGCAACGAATCTGTTTGCTGCCTAATTCTTTTGCGAGGTAGCGGTTTGTCGATTCGAGTGCGGCCTTAGCAACGCCCATCCAGTTATATGCAGGCCATGCAACCGTGTTATCGAAATCCAGTCCAACAATGGTTCCTCCGCTGGTCATTAGTGGCACAAACGCATCGGCCAACGTTTTCAGTGAGTACGCAGAAATTTGCATGGCTACCGAAACATCCGACCATTGTGCGGCCATGAAGTCATCGCCAAGGCATACGGCTGGTGCAAAGCCGATGGCATGCAGCACACCATCTACGCGGCCAAATTGTGATTTGGCGGCATCGCGGGCGGACGCAATGTGTTCATCAACGGTGACATCGAACTCCACTACTTTGATTTCAGTGCTGAGTTTGCGCGCGGTTCGCTCCGTGATGGAAAGCCCGCGCCCTGCTCCAGTGAGCATTACTTGCGCGCCTTCTGCAAGTGCAAGCTTTGCAACCCCGTAGGCGAGTGAGGCGTCGGTCAATACGCCAGTAACGACAATGTTCTTTCCGTCCAAAATTCCCATGCCTATGACCGTAGTTCCCGAGTGCGGTTTGTGTAAGGCTTCACGTATGCGGATTGGAATTATTGGCGGCACGGGGCCAGCGGGAAGTGGGTTGGCCCTACGAATGAGCGTTGCCGGACATCAGGTACTTATTGGATCTCGGTCAAAAGAGCGCTCGGAGGAAACGGTTGCCGAATTGATTGCGCAGTGGCCTGACCACAACTTGAAATTCGACACCGGCACGAATGCAGACGCAGCCAATTGCGACTTGATTGTGGTTGCAACACCATGGGATTCAACTGCCACCATTGTTGGTGAACATGCTGAAGCGTTGCACGGAAAAATTGTGATCACCATGGCAAATGCGCTGGTGAAAGTTGGCAAAGAATTTCAACCGTTGGTTCCACCGCGAGGAAGTATCGCTGCACACGTGCAAGCTGAAATTCCTGGCAGTCGAGTGGTAGCTGCGATGCAGCATCTTCCTGCAAAAGAACTTGGCAATTTGAATCATCATGTTGATTCCGATGTGTTGATTTGTTCAGACTTTCCAGAAGCCATCGAAGTAGTGAGCGATCTGGTTGCACAAATTCCTGGTTGCAGACCATTGAGCACAGGGCGCCTCTCGAATGCACTTGCGCTCGAAGCGTTCACCGCGGTGTTGTTGCAACTCAATGTGCGTTACAAAACACGTGTGGCCCCGCGACTCACTGGAATTCCCGACGTTGACCCGAAGAGCGGTCGCAATATGAAATTGGACTGAGCGACTTGTCAATGAAATTGTTTGATACTGCAAAACAGAAAGTTGTTGAGTTCGCGCCAAACCCAACGGTGCTGATGTACACCTGCGGCATCACGCCATATGACGCAACGCACTTGGGCCATGCCTTCACTTTCATTTCATATGACGTGCTGCAGCGCCGATTGATTGACATGGGTCATCAGGTGAAGTGCGTTCGTAACGTGACCGACGTCGATGACCCGTTGTTCGCCAAAGCTCGCGAACTTGGGGTGCATTACCTCGATCTTGCAGCGGGAGAAGAAGCACGATTCGAATCTGACATGACTGCGCTGAACGCCTTGCCAGTGCACAGCACGCCGCGAGCTTCTTCGGCAATTCCCGACATCCGCGGATTCATCGGCATGGTGATTGATCGTGGGTTTGCGTACGAATCTGGTGGCTCGGTGTATTTCGATGTAGAGAAGTTCCCGCAGTTTGGCAGTGTGTCGCATTACAGCCGCGAAACCATGATTGCGCTTGCTCGAGAACGCGGTGGCAATGTTGATGACCCACATAAACGCAACCCACTTGACTTTGTGTTGTGGCATCCATCGGCATCTGACGAACCGTCTTGGGACACCATGTGGGGTGCTGGTCGACCTGGATGGCATATTGAGTGTTCTGCTCTTGCCCTTCGCGAACTTGGCACCACCATCGACCTGCACGGTGGTGGTAGCGATTTAATCTTCCCGCATCACGAATGTGAACGAGCCCAGTCAGAAGCGGCAACCGGGCAACAGTTTGTGAAGCATTGGATGCATGTGGCAATGGTGTCAATGGACGGACACAAGATGTCGAAGAGTCGGGGCAATTTAGTGTTCGTTGACAAATTGCGTACCCAACATGACCCGATGGCGATTAGGTTGGGACTTATCGAACATCATTACCGCACCGAGTGGGAATGGGATGACGGTCTCATGGCGCGTAATGAAGCGCGACTTGCGCAGTGGAAATCTGCGGCACACGTTGGAAACTCAGATGGAGATTCTGGGCTGCTTGCAGAGGTGCGTTCCGCACTCGATAATGATCTTGATTCGCCAACAGCAGTGCAGCTCATTGATGCCGCTGCAAAAAATGGAGTGGCAGTAGGAGACAGTGCGCGCCTACTAGGGGTCCTTATCTGATGTCGACGCGGGTCGACGACTTGTACTCGGGAGCAACCGAGTTGCAGTCGCGAGTGCGACCTGCTGTGCGAGTAGTTGCAAATCGGTTGTGGCGTTTTGATCTTCGGGGTTTTGAACAACTTCCCGAAACTGGGCCAGCAATTTTGTGCGCCAATCACGTCAGCTTTTTAGATTCAGCGTTTCTCATCATTCAAGCTCCACGCAACATTTCATTTGTTGGCAAAAGTGAATATTTAGATTCGTGGAAGACACGGCGGTTGTTTCCCGCGCTCGGCATGATCCCAATTGATCGTGAAGGTGGAGAGAAAGCGCAAGTTGCACTCGATGCTGCAGAAAACGTCTTGCAACGTGGAGAACTGTTCGGAATTTTCCCAGAAGGAACGCGAAGCCGAGATGGCATGTTGTACAAAGGCAAAACGGGGGCTGCTCGGTTAGCCATAAAACTTGACTGCCCAATTTTTCCTGTAGGCATTGTTGGAACTCGAGAGATCCAACCACCCGATGCGAAACTGCCTCGCGTTGGCGGTCGCGTCAGCATCACGATCGGTAAGCCAATAACTCCAGCACGATATGCGCAGCGCAGCGATGATCACTTGGTGTTGCGAGAAATGACCGATGAAGTGATGTTTGAAATTCAGTCCATGACGGGTCAGCAGTATCGAAACGTCTATGCCGGCAAACGGCAAGACGAGCAGTTGGCTAATGGTGAACTGCCGAGAGTGCCCGTCGCCACGGCTAAATAGGGCGGTCCACGTAAGGCTTACGAACCTAGACTGGTGAGGCGATGAATGCAGCAACTCTTGATGTCACCTTGCCAGATGGTTCCGTACGAACATTGGCAGTTGGTTCTACAGGTCTCGACTTAGCGCAGGCCATCGGCTCGCGGCTCGCCAAGGCGGCTCTTGCTGCAGTAGTTGACGGCAATGAGGTGGACATTTCGGTGCCACTACACAGCGGGGCACAGGTCGCCATCATTACCGCAGATTCGGATGCTGGTAGGCACGTTCTTCGCCACTCGACTGCTCACGTACTTGCTCAAGCCGTGTTGCAGCATTTTCCTGGGGCCAAGTTCACTATTGGCCCAGCCATTGAAGACGGTTTCTATTACGACTTCGAATTACCAGATGGCAAAACATTTAGCGACAACGACCTTGAAGCCATAACCGAGCGCATGCGCGCGATCGTGAAAGCCGACCAACCATTCGTTCGTTCCGAAATGAGCGCTGCAGAAGCTCTTGCGCTGTTTTCCGATCAACCCTATAAGTGCGAGATTATTGAACGCGTAACAACTGGTGCAGCAGATGGTTCAGATGCAAGTGAAGTATCTGGCGATGGTTCTGTCAGCGTGTATCGCAACACCGATAGTTTTGTCGACTTGTGTCGTGGCCCGCACGTTCCAAGCACTGCACGTCTTGGTCACTTCGCATTAATGAAAGTGGCCGGTGCGTATTGGCGCGGAAATGAAAAGGGTCCAATGCTGCAGCGCATCTACGGTACTGCGTGGGAGTCAAAGGCAGCGCTCGAAGAACACATCACGCGACTAGCAGAAGCGGAAAAGCGTGATCATCGTCGACTTGCAACAGAAATGGATCTGTTGTCCTTTCCATCAGAATTAGGCGGCGGCCTTGCCGTGTGGCATCCAAAAGGCGCAATCGTGCGCAAGATCATGGAGGACTACAGCCGGTATCGCCATCAAAACGGCGGCTATCAGTTTGTCTTTACTCCGCACATCGCAAATGCTCAGTTGTTTGAAACTTCTGGTCACCTTCATTTCTATAAAGACGGCATGTATCCGCCAATGGAAATGGACAACGGCACGTACTACCCGAAGCCGATGAACTGCCCGATGCATTGCTTGATTTATCGCGATCGTCAACGCAGTTACCGCGAGCTACCGCTTCGTTTGTTTGAACTCGGAACGGTGTATCGCTACGAACGTGCGGGAACACTGCATGGCTTGTTGCGCATTCGTGGATTTACGCAAGACGACAGCCATATTTTTTGCACAGAAGATCAAATGGCTGATGAAATTACGTCGCTACTTGACTTTGTTCTGTCTGTGCTGCGCCAATTCGGTTTCGATGACTTTGAATTCAAATTGTCGACCCGCGACTTGGAGAAGTCGGTTGGATCTGACGAAATTTGGGAGAAAGCAACAACTGCGTTGCGCGAGGCGCTGAATCGCCACGGTGTGAAGTATTCCGTGAAGGAAGGCGACGCAGCGTTCTACGGGCCAAAGATCGACATCGATGTGCGCGATGCGATTGGCCGCAAATGGCAGCTCAGCACTATTCAGTGTGACTTCAACTTGCCAGAACGTTTCGGTTTGGAATACATCGGAGCCGACAACAGTCGTCATCGTCCAATCATGTTGCACCGTGCACTATTCGGCTCTGTAGAACGATTCTTCGGTGTCTTGTTGGAACACTACGGCGGAGCATTCCCAGTCTGGCTAGCCCCCGTGCAAGTGCGCGTGTTGGCGGTTACTTCGCAGCATGAGGAATACGCACAGTCACTTGTGAAGCGCATGCGCGCAGAAGGTTTCCGTGTCGATACATCTGAAGCCGATGAGCAACTTGGCAAGAGAATTCGTAGCGCCAAGCTTGAACGCGTTCCGTTTGTGTTGGTTGTGGGCGACGATGACGTGAAGAACAACACGGTGGGTGTAAATCCGCGTGGTGGCGACGTGATTCGCGATGTGAAGGTTGACGCATTCATTGCACAGTTGCATGACGAGACCCGCACAGAAGCCACAGCTGGAAACCTGTAATCGCCATGTTGGATCGCTTGTGGAACGGCTGGCGCGCCCAGTATGTGCAACGTGATTCGCATGGTAAACACTCTGACGAATCAGTTTTTACTGAAATTCTGAAGTCCAAACTTCCTGACGAAGAGACGTTTATCGTTCACCGTGGCGAAACGTGCTTCGTGATCATGAATGCGTACCCATATTCATCGGGACATGTGCTTGTTATTCCATATCGCGAGGTTCCTGATTTGGAGTTGTTGACCCCGCAAGAGACAAGCGAAGTGTGGGCGACTGTTACGAAGGCAGTGCAAGTACTAAAGGCCGAGTACAAGCCTCAAGGTATGAACGTAGGAATTAACTTGGGCCATGCAGCGGGGGGAAGCGTTGCGCAGCACTTGCATATTCACATCGTTCCGCGCTGGGGTGGCGATTCAAATTTCATGGTTGCAGTGGCGACGGCAAAAATTCTGCCAGAAGCGCTAGATGTAACTGCACAGCGCATACGTAATCGATGGAAGGAAATGCAGTGAACGATGTAAATAGCAACGAGGTTCGGGATCAACTCCCAAGTGACTTGGACGTATCTGCATTTGTTGGGCCGTATCAATTTCCCGACAACAGCCGTCGTCGCATTCCTGGTTATTTGTATCTTGGAATTGCTGCGTTGAGTTTGTTGCTCTGGCTCGTCAGTGATCAGTCGTCCGGATTGGTCAATTATGGATTCCTGGTGTTCGCCATTGCGCTAGCCGCATTTGCAGTTTTTGTCTTGACTTCATCGTGGAAGATGACCATTAATGAGCGAGATGCATTGGTGCATGCTTCGCGAGCTGTTGACTTTGCGGTTGGGCATGCGTCTGCTCAGCAAGTATGGCGAGGCGTTCGCAGTCGTCCAACGTGGCGCGTGTTTTGCTACAGCGCAGAGGAGCCACCGTTGCATCGCGGCTTGGTATTGGTCGATGCGGTGAACGGCGAAATTGTTGAATGCCTTGTAGAACTCAACCCTGATAACGCAGCAACCACGAAGTAAGCGTCACTCACTAGTATTTAGCCAATGTTTGACGGTCGGTTCAAAACTCAAATCGAACGTTATGTTCGACCAATAG
>Ga0209770_10000630_pt1 | contig 18861 bp, 14 predicted proteins | sample LauGreSu1BDMLBDD_2_FD_187572 | JGI IMG/M metagenome (GOLD analysis project Ga0209770, IMG submission 187572) | Freshwater lake microbial communities from Lake Michigan, USA - Su13.BD.MLB.DD (SPAdes) (version 2) | ecosystem: Environmental > Aquatic > Freshwater > Lake | place: Lake Michigan, USA...
CGAGCGCGAGCCAGCGGTCGATGCGCCCCACGAGCAGCAGGCACGCCAGCTCGTCGGTGCAGGCGACGCGGTCGGCCGGCTGCAGACCCGCCCGCACCTCGTCCATCCCGGCAATGTCGATTGTCGGCCTGGCGGCCTCGAGGCGATCGCCCACGGACCCGCTGCCGCGCCATTGATCGACGCCAAGGCCGATGACCACGAGCGCGACCACGACCACGGCGAACCGACGGCTGGCGACCGACACTGGTGGCAACGCGTGGCGGACGATCGCGTCAAGGTCGATGGCAATGGCGACGAGCATCAACGCGATCGGCAGCAACAGGTAGTTGGTCGTGATGCCCGAGTCGATAGCGCCGAACCAGAGCACCCAGGACATCCACAACAAGTGCGCCGCGCGGTCCTGCGGGCGCCAGTCGCCGCCGGCCCCCGCCAGGCGCCCCACCAGGCCGGCCAGCACCAACATGGCAGCCACCGGATTGGCCCAGGCGATGTGGCGGAACATGTCGAGCGGATACGTGGCGCCGTCCGCCAGCACGGTGGCAATCGCCGCCAGGTCGAATGGACCGAAGTTGCTGGCGCGGGCCAGCGAATACGCGATGACCATCGCCGCGCCCGACAGCGCGAGCGCGGCGGCCAGTCCGGCACGGGCCGGCACGACGAGCCAGGCCACGACCATGGCCGCAAGCAGGACGCCGTACTGCCGGGCCGCCGGAACCTCGAACAGGTTCAGGACCTGCCACAGGAAGAACCGCCGCACCATGGTCTCGCCGCTCGACGGCTCGAGCGCATGCAGCGCGAACAGGACCGTCTGTGCCGCCACGAGGCCGGCGATGATTGCCGCGGTGGCGACAAGCCATTTGCGCCGATCGACCCGTGGTCCGAGTGCAGCGCACAGGAAGGAAACGCCGGCGAGCGTGAACGCCAACTCGTGGGTCAGACGGCACACGGCGCTTGCAAGCGCCAGGGTGCCAAAGGTGCCTAAGGTGCCTGGGGTGCCTGGGGTGCCAAGGGTGCCAAGGGTGCCAAAGGTGCCTGGGGTGCCTAAGGTGCCAGGGGTGACAGGGTGCCAGCGTGCCACAGCGCTGAGCACGAACAACACGGCCAGATACGAAGCGAGGAACGGCGCGTAGAAGCGGCCAGTTGTCGCTGTCGCCCAGAAGGGCATCGAAACTGCCACGAGCGTCGCCGCCAGCAGCGCGGCGCGGCCGGTTGCGAGCCGCCGGACAATCGCAAAGACCAGCCACACAGACGCCAGCGCGCTCAGCAGGCTCAGCGCGCGATAGGCGGGAAGTCCGGCGCCCGAGACCGCGCCCGCCATCCAGCTGGCGTACGAATATGCCAGGCCGCGGTCGTAGAGCAGGTGCGAGGGAAGACGCGGAAGGCCGTCGGACTGGATGCCGCGGACGGCAAACACCGTGAACTCTTCGTCGACGGAATAGCCGGCACGCGCCAGTTGCGACCCACCGGCGATGAGGATGAGCGCCGCGAGGCAGACCAAGGCAACCCTGAAGGGTTGCCTCCCGCCTTCGCGCCAGGCGCTACGGCGGGCAAGCCACGCGATCACGCGATGGTGATGCCCTGGTCGAGGTAGACGTCCTGGATTGCGTTGAGCAACCCGACGCCTTCGCTCATGGGGCGCTGGAACGCCTTGCGGCCCGAGATCAGGCCCATGCCACCGGCGCGCTTGTTGATCACCGACGTCTTCACGGCTTCCTTGAGGTCGCTCTCGCCCGCCGACGCGCCGCCCGAGTTGATCAGCCCGGCGCGGCCCATGTAGCAGTTGGCGAGCTGGTAGCGCGTCAGGTCGATCGGGTGATCGCTGCTCAGATCCGAGTACACCTTCTTGTGAGTCTTGCCGAAGTTGACGGCGTTGTAGCCGCCGTTGCACTCGGGCAGTTTCTGCTTGATGATGTCGGCCTCGATCGTCACGCCCAGGTGGTTGGCCTGGCCGGTGAGGTCGGCCGCCAGGTGATAGTCCACGTCCTTGGTCTTGAACGCCGAGTTGCGCAGGTAGCACCACAGCACCGTGAACATGCCCAGCTCGTGCGCGTGCTGGAACATCTCGGTCACTTCCTGGATCTGGCGCTTCGACTCTTCCGAGCCGAAGTATATGGTCGCCCCGACGCCGGCCGCGCCCATGTCGAAGCCCTGCTTCACGCTGGCGAACTTAATCTGGTCGTAGGCGTTGGGGTACGAAATGAACTCGTTGTGGTTCAGCTTGAGGATGAACGGGATCTTGTGCGCGTACTTGCGGGCGGTCATGCCGAGCACGCCGAGCGTCGACGCCACGCCGTTGCAGCCGCCCTCGATGGCCAGCCTGACGATGTTCTCGGGATCGAAGTACTGCGGGTTGGGCGCAAACGACGCGCCGGCGGAATGCTCGATACCCTGGTCAACCGGCAGGATCGACACATAGCCGGTGCCGCCGAGCCGGCCGTGATCGAGCAGCGACTGCAAGCGCCCAAGCACCGGCACCGGCCGGTTCGACGACAGGTGGATGCGCTCCACGAAATCGGGACCGGGCAAGTGCAGGGTCGATTTCGGGATCTTGCACTGGTGAGCGAGCAGGGTGCTGGCGTCGGCGCCGAGGATGTCTTCGACGGTAGGCATGACGAACTACTTTACAACACAGATGACGCAGGTGGCGCAGATGGCACAGCTGACGCCGACCTCGGGTATGCCAGGTCTTCCACCACCGCCTGGGCGGCCGCGGCCTTCACCATGTCGGCCACCGGCAGGCCGGCTTCCACCTCGTCGATTTGGTGGCGGCGGGCATGGGTCTCGGGGTGCCGCGGCGTAAACAGCGTGCAACTGTCCTCATCCGGCTCGATCGAAATCCCGAACGTCCCCAGGCGCTGCGCCTGGTTCATGATCTCCTCCTTGTCCATCCCCACCAGCGGCCGCAGGACAGGGAGGCGGGCGGCGGTATCGGCGGCGGCAATGTTGTCGAGGGTCTGTGACGCCACCTGGCCGATCACGTCGCCGGTCACCAGCGCCTTGGCGCGCATGTGCCGCGCCATGCGCTCGGCAATGCGCAGCATGAACCGCCGGTAGACGATGACGCGCAAGTCGCCGGGCACGCTGAGCGTGACCTGACGCTGCAGCTCGCCGAACGGCACCAGGAACAAGCGCGTTCGCAACTGGTAGCGCGTCAGCACCGCGGCCAGCCGGCGCGCCTTGTCCTGCGACGTATTCGACAGGAACGGCGCGCTGTGAAAGTGGACCAGCGACACGTGGCAGCCGCGCTTCATCATGCGCCACGCCGCGACCGGCGAGTCGATGCCGCCCGACAGCAGCGCGGTGACGCGGCCGGCGGTGCCGGTCGGCAAGCCGCCGGGTCCCGGTTCCTTCTGCATGTAGAGATAGGCCCGCCCCGGCACGACCTCGACCGTGATCACCAGGTCGGCATGATCGAGGTCGACCTTCCATCCCCGGGCGTGCCAGACCCGCGAACCGAGGTCGCGCGCCAGGTCGGGCGACGGAGTCCCGAAATGCTGGTCGGCGCGCCGGACGTAGACCCGGAAGCTGCCGACGCTCTCGCGCGGCGGCAGCCGCGACACGATGGCCTCGGCCATGCCGTCGAAGTCGAGCGGCACGCGCGTCGCCACCGAGTAGTTGGCAATGCCGAACACGCGCGACAGGCGGTCGCGGATCTCGCCGGCCGTGGCCTCGCGGCCGAGCACGATCTCGATCCGGCCCATGGGCGTCCGGACTTCCTTCACGCTCAACCCGGCCAGCGCCATGTGCAGGTGGCGCACCAGCCGGCCGATGAACCACGGCCGGTTCTTGCCCTTGAGCGCGACCTCCGAGTAGTGCGCAAGAATTGAGGTCATTTAAGGAGCAACCACGAAGGACGCCAAGGCCACGAAGAATTAGACCCTAGTTTTACTTCGTGTGCTTCGTGGTTCTTGACTTCGTGTCCTTCGTGGTTAGGACGAACGCGGCGGCGCGGTGGCCCGATACCGCGGCCGACTCAATCGTCGCCGGCAATCCGGTGTCGATCCAGTCACCCGCCAGTACGAACCCGGCGATGGCGGTCTCGGTCTGCGGCCGCGGCGGCGCGTCAGGCGCGAGCGAGAACGTCGATCGCTTCTCGCGCACGGCCAGGCCCTTGCGCAGCACGGCGCCGCGCGCGGCCGGCAGCGCCGCGCGGACGTCGGCCAGCGCCAGGGCGACCAGCGCCTCGTTGGTCATCGCCACGATCGCCTCGGCGCCGCTCGAGATCAGCGACAGGTGCGAACCCGCGCCGCCGACAATGGCGCGGCGATCGAACACCCATTGAAACGCCCGTCCCGGCAGCCCGATCAGCGGCTCGGGCATCACGGGGCGATCGAACCACAAGTTCACCGTCACGATCGGCAGGCTGGCGAGCGCGGCCGCATTCGCGATGGTGGCCGCCAGGGCCGGGGGCGGCGGCGCGAACACCCCGCCCAGCGCATGCCACGGCACCGTGGAGATGACGACCGGCGCCGGAATGTGCTCGCCGCGCACCAGGACACCGGTCACGCGCTCGCCCTCGAGCACGACCTTCGCCGGCGCGTTGACCCGCACCTCGTGGCCACGCTCTTCGAGCCAGGTCCTCGCCGGCTCGGCATACAGCTCGTCGAGCGGGACCACCGGCATCACGAGCGCGGCCGAGGAGGGATCGGGACCGAACATCCGCTCGAGGACGGCGACGAAGTACGAGGCGGCGGCCTGGTCGATCGACTGGTTGAGCGCGGCCAGCGCCAGCGGCTCCCAGAACAGATCACAGAGGCGCGGCGCCTGGCCGAGCCGCGTCAGCCACTCCCTGACTGTTTCGGCGGAATTAAAGTTCCGCCCTCCCGGTTGCAACGTCGCGCCGACCTGCAGAATCGACAGCCGTTCGCGCCAGTTGAGGGCGTCCCACGCCAGCACGCCGCCCAGCAGGTGCAGCGGCGACGGCAGGGGGGGCAGCTTCAGCACCGACTCATGCCCGCGCTGGTCAACCATCGTCAAGGCCAGGCCCGCCTGCCAGCGGACGCGGTTGAGCGCGCCGACGCGGTCGAGCAGCGCCAGCGTGTCGGTATAGCAGCCCATCAGGATGTGCTGGCCGTTATCGACGCGCTCGCCGGTTTCCGGATCCGTGAACGCGGTGGCGCGCCCGCCCAGCCCCGGACGGGCTTCGAGCAACAGCACGCGGGCGCCCGCTGCTGCCAGGGCGGTGGCGGCGCTGAAGCCGGCCACGCCGCCGCCAATGACTACGGCGTCGGGAGTCACGCGCGTGAGAACAGCCGGTAGCCGAGGGCCGACAGCTGGCCGCGCGCCCAGATCGTCAGCGCAATGCGCGCCCGCACGGCTTTCGGCACGCGAATCACCTCGGTGAACACGTCGTAGTGGCGGCGCTCGATGCGCTGGAGGATCTCGAAGTAGATGCCGCCCATGATCTCGGCGGCGACCAGCTTGTGCGCCTCGGCGTGGGGCATGGCCTGCGCCGCCGCGATGTAGAACTGCCGCGCGCGCTGGCACTGGTGGGCCAGCAGGCCGCGCACGGCCGGGGTGACAAGGCCGGCGCGCAGGTCCGATTCGGCCACGGCAAAGCGCGCGAGGTCCTCTTGCGGCAGGTAGACGCGGCCATTCTTCAGGTCAACGGCCACGTCGCGAATGATGTTGGTGAGCTGCAGGGCGAGCCCAAGGTTGAACGCGTAGTCGCGCGAGCGCGAGTCGCGGGCGCCGAAAATCTCGATGCACATCAGGCCGACGGTCGAGGCCACGCGGCGGCAGTAGCCGGCCAGCTCGTCGAAGGTCGCGTAGGTCTTGTGGCAGAGGTCCATCTCGACGCCGTCAACCAAATCGTCGAACGGCTGCCGCGACAGCGCGAAGGCGGCCACGATGGGCTTGAGGTTCCGGCCCTGGGGGGTCAGCGGCGGGCCGGCGCCGAACAGGCGGGCCACCTCGGCCCGCCACTTGCCGATCTCGACCACCGCGATCGTCTCGTCCGCCGCCTCGTCCACCGCATCGTCCACGGCGCGGCAAAAGTCCCAGACCAGGCCGATGGCCTCGCGCTGGGCGTCGGGCAGGACTAGGAACGAGTAGGAGAACGAAGTGTCTCTTGCCACGGTGCCTGGGGTGCCTACGGTGCCTAAGAGTGCCTAAGGGTTGGTGCCACGGCGCCAACATGCCGGCGCCAAAGGGCTGTGCCAAACGCTATCACTATTGCATCACCGGTGCCGAGCGATGGGCGCGAGTTGAACACATCGTAGTCGACGCTCGCGAGGCGATCGAGAATGCGGGAGCCGCCAAGCCACGTCGCGCGCAGTTCGTAACGCAGGCGGCCGCCGACGCCGTCGCACACCGGCCGGCCGTCGGCAAACAGCCGGCGGGTTCGGTCGCCGCACGCGCGCATGGCGGCGCGCCACTCCGGCGTCATCTCCCGGCGATCGAGCGCGGCCGGGTCGGCGCCGGCGGCCCGCCACGCTTCCTCGGGCACATACAACCGGCCCCGCGGCCAGTCGATGGCCAGGTCCTGCCAGAAGTTCGTCAATTGCAGCGCCGAGCAGACCGCGTCGCTGGCGCGATCGAGGGCGTCATCCCGGTAGCCGCTCAACCTCAGGACCAGGCGGCCCACCGGGTTGGCCGACCTCCGGCAGTAGTCGAGCAGGGCGTCCCAGGACTCGTATCGGCTCGTCACGACATCCTGCTTGAACGCACTGAGCAGGTGGTGAAACAACTCTGCCGGGAGGTCAAACCTGGCGCGCGTGTCAGCCAGCGCGTGAAAGATCCTGCCGGGAGGGCACTGGTTGCCGGGAAGGCCCTGGCCTGCCCCCCGAAGCGCACCGCGCGAAGGCGGGTCGGGAAAGTGTTCGCCATCAAGACGGCGTCCCCACTCATCCAGAAGGCGCAGCCGCTCGGCCGGCTCGCGGCCCGGTTCGTCGGCAAAGTCGTCCGCGGTGCGCGCGAAGGCGTAGATCGCGGCCACATGCGGCCGGAGGCGCGCCGGCATCAGCTTCGACGCGACCGGGAAATTCTCGTAGTGGGATGCGGCAAGCGCCTGGCAGGCCGCGTAGGCGTGCTGGAGCTCGCGAGAGCCTGTCACCACTGGGTTTCAGGAACGCCCGCTCGATGGTTGGCCGCCCGGGCGATCGTGAACAGCAGGTCCGACAGGCGGTTCAAATAGACGATCACTACTGGCTCGACCGCTTCGGCGCCGAGCAGCAGCACCGACCGCTCCGCCCGCCGGCACACCGTGCGGGCGTAGTGCAGGGCCGCGCCCGCCGCGCAGCCGTCCGACAGGATGAAGTGGCGCAGCGGCGCAATTTCCCCGTCCAGCTGGTCGATCCAGCCTTCGAGCCGGGCGATGCTGCCGTCGTCGATGACGATCTTCTCGACCCGTTTCGCGATCTTGTGCGACGGGTCGGCCAGCCGCGCGCCCAGCGCGAACAGGTCGCGCTGCAGCGACACGCACATGTCGTCGAGGTCCGGCGGCAAGCCCGCGGCGCGCACCATGCCAAGGCAGGCCTGCACCTCGTCCACGTCGCCGTACGCGATCACGCGCGGGTGGGTCTTCGGCACGCGGGTGCCGTCGAACAGGCTGGTGTCGCCGCTGTCGCCGGTTTTTGTATAGATGGACACTGGTAGGATTATAGGTGTCCGCCGGGGGTAAAGTCCCGGCCTCCCGGCACCACTAGCATCACACTTGCCGCCCAAACCACGCACACCACCCCTGCCGGCGCCGGCCCTGCGGCAACGCTTCCGGCGCAACCTGCTGGCCTGGTATCGCAAAAACGGGCGCGACCTGCCCTGGCGCAACACCAGCGATCCGTACCACATTCTCGTGTCCGAGATCATGCTGCAGCAGACGCAGGTGGATCGCGTGCTGCCGAAGTACCACGAGTGGCTGGGCAAGTACCCGAGCTTTGCCGTGCTGGCCGAGGCCGCGCCGGCCGAGGTCACCAGGACGTGGTACCCGCTGGGCTACAACATCCGGCCGAAGCGGCTGCAATCGATCGCGCAGCAGGCGGTCGAGAAGTACGACGGGCGGCTGCCGTCCGATCGCGAGACGCTGTTGTCGTTCAAGGGCATTGGCGAATACACCGCCGGCGCGGTCCGCAGCTTTGCCTTCCGCGAACGCGCCGCCATTCTCGACACCAACGTCGCCCGCGTGCTGTTCCGCATCTTCATCGCCAAGGGCAATCCCAAGATCCACGCCATGAAGAAGCGGCTGTGGGCCCACAGCGAGGCCGTGCTGCCGCACAAGCACGTGTTCGACTTCAACCAGGCGTTGATGGATTTCGGCGCCACCCACTGCAGCGCGCGCAAGCCGAAGTGCCCGACCTGCCCGATGAAGGCGTTTTGCAAGACGGTCCGGCTAACCACCTTCGCCAAGGCTACGGCGGTCAAGAAGCCGGGCGCCACATAACAGGGCAATGAGTTGGCGGTCGGCTTCCGGAAACGGCAGGCTGGCCAGCTCGGCGCGCGGCACCCATCGCATCCCCTGCCCCATCATCGGCTTCGGCATGCCCTCGAACTGGCAACGATAGAAGTGCAGTTCGACGGTCTTTTCCGGATAAGCGTGCGTCACGACGTGAACGACCTCTCCCACCGTCGCGACGATGTCGAGCTCTTCGAACAGCTCGCGCCGCAGGGCTTCGCCGTGGGTCTCGCTGACGTGCACCTTCCCCCCGGGAAACTCCCAATGGTCCGCCAGGTGCGTGCCGGCCGGCCGCAGCGTCAGCAGGAACGCATCGTCGCGCTCGATGACCGCCGCCACGACCACGATCGGCGTCACCGGGCTGGCAGTCATTCGACGGTCACCTGCGACTGGGAGTCACCCCACATGACCGTCACTTCCGTACCCGCGGCGACGAAGTCGCGATGGACATAGCCCAGGCCGACTACCGCCTCCCGCGACGGCGAGAACGCTGCGCTCGTGACCCGGCCAATGTCCTTGCCGGCGGCGAAGATGCGGGAGCCTGGAAGGGGCACGACCGCGGCCGACGGGTCGGCCTTCCAGCGCACCAGCTTCCTGGCCACGCGCCCGCCGCCGCGGTGGGTGACCCGGACAATCACCTCCTGCCCGACGTAACAGCCCTTGGTGAACGAGATGGCGCGGTCTTCGATGCCGGCCTCGAGCGGAATCGTCTCGGTGTCCATGTCGACGAGGAAGCGCGGGATGCCGCGCTCGACCCGCACGACTTCGAAGGTGTCGAAGCTGATCTCCGGGTAGGGAAAGCCGTGCGGCTGGCCCACCTCGACGATGGCATCGGCCAACGGCCCTTCGGGCGTGATGGCCGTCCACATCTCGAGGACCTGGCTTTGATCCCGCACCTGCGCGTCCTCGGCGAAGATCAAGCCGTCCAGCCGCTCGCATAGCGGCGCCGCCAACGGGGCCGGCACGCCGAGCAGCAACCGGTCGGGCCGGGCCGTCACGGTCAGGTCGGTGATCATCCGGCCCTGGGGCGTGAGGTACGCCGCATACCGGCTCTCGCCGGGAGCCAGCGCCGCGACGTCGTTGGTCACCAGGCCCTGCAGCCAGGCCGCGCGGTCGGCGCCGGTGATGGCCAAAACGGCGCGGTCAGTCCGCCTGACCACGCCACCGTCTGTCCGGAGGGCCCGGTAGCCGTCGAGGGAAAACATGTTTTAAGCTATCGTGTGACCCTCTTCCATCTTACCGGCGTTATGCTCGCGGCCCTGCTGACGGTTACCGCGGCAGCGGCACAGGCCCCGCTGCCGCCGCCACCGCGGCAAGACCCAGGCGCGTCGTACTTGGTGTTTTTCCGTTCGCAGCCGATTGGCCGCGAAGACGTGGCGGTGGTGGCCCAGGCTGACGGCTGGATCATCCGCGGCTCCAGCCGCCTGGGGCCGCCCATCGACATCACGTCGCGAGTCGCCGAAGTGAGCTACGACCTGCAGTGGCGGCCCAGGTCGCTGCTGGTCGACGGGATCGTCCGCGGGCAGGATGTCACCCTCAAGACCGCGTTCGACGGAAGCAAGGCGAACAACGTGATCTCGGTGCAAGGCGCGCCGCAGGCGAAGGTTGACGCCGTGTCGGCCGACCCGGTGGTGCTGCCCAATTCGTTCCTGGGCGCGTACAGCGCGTTGGGCATGCGGCTCCAGGGCCTGAAGCCGGGTGCGGAACTGAAGGCCTACATCGCGCCGCAGGCCGAGGTGACGGTCAAGCTGATGTCGGTCGCCGCCGAACGCATCGACACGCCGCGCGCGACCATCAACGCCACTCGCTATTCGCTGGTGTTCGTCAACCCGCCGCCGGCCGGCGAGCTGCCTGTGAACCTGTGGGTCGGCCCCAACGGCAGCCTGCTGCGGCTCAGTATTCCGTCACAGACGCTCGAGATGGCGCGCGAAGACATCGCGTCGGCCGCCTCCCGTACCGCGGCCTTCTCGTTGCCCGGTGACGAAGCGGTGACGATTCCCGCCGCCGGCTTCAACCTCGCCGCCACCATCAACAAGCCGGCGAACGTCAAGGAACCCCTGCCCGCCCTGGTGTTGATCGGCGGCTCGGGCCCCACCGATCGCGACGAGACGGTCGCCGGCATCCCGGTGTTTGGCCACCTCGCGCGCGATCTCGTGGCCGCCGGGTTCCTGGTCGTCCGCTACGACAAGCGCGGCGTCGGCCAGAGCGGCGGCCGCGCCGAATCGGTGACGATTGCCGACTACGCCGAAGACGCGCGGTCGGTGGTGGTGTGGCTCGAAAAGCGCAAGGACGTGGACAAGAACCGCATTGCCCTCGTCGGCCACAGCGAGGGCGCGCTGGTCGCCATGCTGACCGCCGGCCGCGAGCGCGGCAAGGTCGGCGCCATCGCCCTGCTCGCCGGGCCGTCGACGAGCGGCGCCGCCATGGTGCTCGAGCAGCAAAAGCACATCCTGGATCAAATGAAGATCGACGAGGCGCAGCGCGCCGAGAAAGTGGCGCTGCAGGAGAAGATCAACGCGGCGGTGATCAGCGGCCGCGGCTGGCAGGACCTGCCCGAGGCCGCCCGCAAGGTGGCCGACACGCCGTGGTTCTACAGCTTCCTGACGTTCGATCCCGAGCGGGCCATGCGCGACACGCGCCAGCCCGTGCTGATCGTGCAGGGCGAGCTCGACACCCAGGTGAAGCTGCACCACGCCGACCAGCTGGCCGGGTTCGCCCGGGCGCGGAAGACCCAGGCGGCCGTCGAGGTCGTCAAGGTGCCGGGAGTGAATCACCTGCTGGTGCCGGCAAAGACCGGTGAAGTGGCCGAGTATCCGTCGCTCGGCCCCGACGCCACGGTGGCGCCGCCGGTGGGCGCCGCGATCGCCGCCTTCATGACCAAGGCGCTGCGGGATTGACCGCGCCAAGCGCCCTGCTGATCCGCGTGACCGGCCACGATCGGCCCGGGCTTACGCACGCCCTCACCTCCATCCTCGCGCGCTACGACGTGCGCGTGCTCGACATCGGCCAGGCCGTCATCCACGACGGCCTGGCCTTCGGCATCCTGATCGAGCTGCGGGACGAGCTCCGCTCGTCGGCCCTGCTCACCGACCTGCTGCTCGAATCGCACCGCCTCGGGGTCGAGGTCAAGTTCTCGGCCTCCACGTCGGGCGAATACGCGGCGTGGGTCAACGCGCAGGCGCGCCGCCGCTTCATCATCACGCTGCTCGGCCCGGCCATCGCCGCCTCGCACATCGCCCAGGTGTCGGGCGTGCTGGCCGAGGCGGGCCTCAACATCGATCGCATCGACCGCCTCTCGTCGCGCGTCCCGTTGCAGCTGGACGACGCCCAGCCGCGGTTCTGCGTGGAGTTCACGGCAACGGCCCCGAGCGCGGCGACGCTGGTCGACGAAGACGCCGTGCGGACCGGCCTGGCGACGCTCACCGCCACCGGTGACGTTGACGTCGCGTTCCAGCACGACTCGATCTTCCGGCGCAACCGGCGGCTCGTGGCGTTCGACATGGACTCGACGCTGATCCAGGGCGAGGTGATCGACGAGCTGGCCGCCCTGGCCGGGACCGGCGAGCAGGTCCGCGCCATCACCGAGGCGGCGATGCGGGGCGAGCTCGATTTCCAGCAGTCGTTCCGCCGTCGCGTCGCCCTGCTGAAAGGGCTGCCCGAATCAGCGCTGCAACAGGTGATTGCGCGCATTCCGCTGACCGACGGCGCCGAACGGCTGGTGGCGACGCTGCGGCGGCTGGGCTACAAGACGGCCATCCTGTCGGGGGGCTTTACGTTCTTCGGCAGCGTGCTGCAGCAACGGCTCGGCATCGACCACCTGCACGCCAACACGCTGGAGATTCGCGACGGCGTGGTCACCGGTGAGGTGGTGCCGCCCATTGTCGACGGCACCCGCAAGGCCGAGATGCTGCAGGTGATTGCCGCGAGCGAAGGCTTGAGCCTCGAACAGTGCATTGCCGTGGGCGACGGCGCCAACGACCTGCCCATGCTGCGGCTGGCCGGGCTGGGGATCGCGTTTCGCGCCAAGCCGCTGGTGCGGTCGGGCGCGAAGCAGTCGATTTCGTCGATGGGACTCGACGGGATTCTCTATCTGATCGGTGTCCGGGACCGGGACATCGGCGTCTAGAGCCGTTGCCACATGGCGTCAACCCGTCCGCGTAACTGGGCGGTGCTGTCGGCGTAGCTGGCCTTCTCGTCGAACGCCATCGGCTCGCCAAACGCGATCGTCACCCGGTGCCCGCTGAACGGCAGCATCAGGCGCCAGTTCAATGGGCGGTTCCGCGGCCAGATCTCGTAGATGCCCTTCACGGCCACCGGGACGATCGGCACGTGGAGGTGCTGCGCCAGGATCGGCGCGCCCTTCTTGAACTTCTTCACCGTGCCGTCCATGGCGCGCTCCCCTTCCGGGAACAGCACCAGCACCTTGCCGTGCGAGAGGCCAAACGCGCCGGCCTTCATGGCCGGGATCAGGTTCGAGTCGGCATCCACCGGCACGAGGTTGATCGTGCGCGCGACCCAGCGCGTGAACGGCGTTTGGAAGTACTCGACCGCGCCAACGTAGAACAGGTCGCGCCAGACGCGGTACGGCAGCACACCGCTGACAAACAGCGGATCCAGGTAGCTTTGGTGGTTGGGGCAGATGAGGAACGCGCCGCCCGGCGGCAAATGATCGCGGCCGCTGACCTGCACCCGGCCGAAGACCCGGCAGACGATCCGCGACAACCCGAACATCAGGGGCGTTAACAGTGGACGCCGCTCGAGCAGTCCCCCCAGCACCGGGTCGGTGACCGGGGGGAGGTCGCGCAGCAGGACCGACCAGGATTCGTCCTGCGGCGACGCCACGGCCCCATGGGGATCGTTCGCGACGCCAGGCCGCACCGCCTCGACCAGTTGCGCCACGGTAAAAATCTCGTGGGTCGCCGCGGGCGGCACCTTGACGTTGAAGCGCCTCTCCAGCTCGGTCAGCAGCTCAACGCGCTCCATCGAGTCGAGGGCGAGATCGAGCTCGAGGTTCGCGTCGGGACGCAGCCGGACCTCGCGGCGCAGGCGCGCCTGGATCACGGTGGCCGCAACGCCCACGTGCGCATCTTCCAGCCACGCCTGGTGATGGTCCGACGGCGGCGCCGACTGCTCGTCGGCGGCCGCCGCCTGGCGTTCGCCGACGCGGCGTTCCACCTCGTGCCGCTTGATCTTCTGCGTGGTCGTCCTGGGCAGCGGCTCGAACCACACGTCATAGCCAAGCACCCGCTTGTGGGGCGGCAGCCCGACGGCGAGGCCCTCGAGCTCGAAGCGGAGGATGTCGCCGGCGTTGACGATCTTGCGCTCGCGCATCAGGTCGAGGTCCGGCACCACGGCGGCGTACAGCCGTTCGGTGCTGGGCCGGCCCGGCTCGGCGAGGCCCAGCACACAGATTTCCTTGACGTACGGCGACTGCCGATAATGCGCCTCGATCTCTTCGGGATAGATGTTCTTGCCCGAGGCGAGCACGATCATCTCCTTCTTGCGGCCGGTGATCTGCAGGCGGCCCTCGGCGTCCATGCGGCCCAGGTCGCCGGTCAGGAACCAGCCGTCGCGCATGACCGCGGCGGTGGCATCGGGGCGGTTGTAGTAGCCGGCCATCACGATGGGGCCGCGGATGGCGATCTCGCCGTCGCCGCCCTCGGTTTCGGGCGGCAGGATCTTGATCTCGGTGCCCGGCAGCGGCCGGCCGACGGTGTCGAGGTGCGCTTCGTCCACCGTGTTGATGCTGGCCGCGGCGCTCGTCTCGGTGAGGCCGTAGGCCTGGAGAATGGTGAAGCCGAGCGCGTAGAGATCGCGGCCAATCGCCGGGTCAAACTTGGATCCGCCGGTCACGAGCAGGCGCATCTTGCGGCCCATCACGTCGTGCACCTTGCCGAAGAACAGCCGCCCCAGGTTCACGCCCATCCGGCGCAGGCGGAAGTTCAACTCCAGCAGCATCCTGAAAATCAGCCGGGTCAGCAGGCCCGACTTCTGCACCTGCTGGATGACGCGCTGGTGAATCAGGTAGAAGAACTGCGGCACGCAGCAGAAGATCGTGATCTGCCGTTCCTTGAGCGCGCGGACCAGGTCGGAGGAGTTGAGGGTCTCCAGGTAGACGACGCGGGCGCCGACGGCGAACGGCAGCAGCAGGTTGGCCAGCTGCGCCAGCGAGTGGAACAGCGGCAACACGCCCAGCAGCGCATCGGCGGCGGTCACGGTGACCACCTTGAAGGCGGCGTCGCGTTCGGCCAGCAGGTTGGCGTGGGTCAGCATCACGCCCTTGGGGTCAGACGTCGTGCCCGAGGTGTAGAGGATCACCGCGGCCGCGTCGGGTGCGTCCGGTGCCGCGAGCGCCGGGGCGCCGGTGCCGGGCGAGGCGTGGACGTCGACAATATCCAGTTCGGCGGGAACGAGGCCGCTCGCAAGGGCGTCGGCGGCGACTGGGCGCAGACGCTCGCTGACAAACAGGAGACGCGCGCCCGAGTCCTTGATGATGGTGGCGGCCTGCTTGGCCGAGTAGTTGGTGTCGAGCGGCACGGCGGTGGCGCCGGCCCGCAGGATGCCGAGGTAGACCGCGCACCAGTGCGCGTCGTTGTGGGCGAGGATGGCGCAGCGATCGCCCGGCTGGACGCCGTTGTTGGCCAGCCACGTCCCGTGCGCCACGGCCAGGTCGTGCAGTTCCTGATAGGTGAAGCGGTCGACGCGGTCGGGCCGCTGCACCTCGATGGCCACTCGCCTGCCGAAGCGCGCGACCGTGGCGGCAAAGACCGTCCAGACAGTTTGGGGAGCCAAGGGCTCGATTCTACTCTCAGCGGGTATGATGGTCTGGACCGATGCCTGCACCTCTCCGCATCGCCTTCCTGGGCTGCGGTTTCATCACCCGCGTCCACAGCCGGAACTTGCGGCGCTTCAGGAGCGAGATTGTCTGCGGCTACGCCAGCCGCGACCAGGCCAAGGCCGCCGCGTTCTGCGGCCAGTATCGCGGCACCGGCAGCTACGGCGACTACGCCGAGGCGATTGCCGATCCCGACATCGACGCGGTGGTGGTGGCGGTGCCACCCGCCTTTCACCTGAACCTGACGCTGCAGGCGCTGGCCGCCGGCAAGCACGTGCTGGTCGAGAAGCCCGCCTTTCCGGCCATGGCCGACTACGAAGTGGTGCGGGAGGCGCGCGACCGCGCCGGCCGGGTGGTGCTGATCGGCGAGAACGATCACTACAAGCCGCTCGCCGTCGCGTTGCGCCAGCTGCTGGCCGACGGCGTGATTGGCGACATGGTGTTCGGCCACTTCAGCAGCATCGTCCACCGGTTGAAGAGCGGCGACGACTGGCGCAACGACGAGTCGATGGCCGGCGGCGACGCCTTTTTCGAGGAAGGCATTCACTGGCTGCACCTGGCGGGCAGCCTCGGCCCGAAGATCACGCGCATCGCCGGCTTTCGGCCGTTGCCGTCCCACGCCGGCCCCGATCGCCGGGCCAAAAGCATGATGGTGGCGTTCCACTACGACAACGGCGCGGTCGGGGCGTTGTACTATTCGCGCGAGATTCCGTCGCTGCTGAAGGGCCTGCGGCTGTCGAAGCTGTTCGGCCGCAAGGGCATCATCACGTTCGAGTCGAATGGCGCCTTCCTGCTGGCGCGCGGCGAGGGTTGGCCGCGCCTGATGTTTCCCGGCGTCCGTGACATCCGCGGCTACCAGGCCATGTATCGCGACTTCCGCCAGTCGATCCTCACTGGCGCCGCGCCCGAGATGAGCCTCGAACGCGCGATGGAAGACCAGCACTTGATGGATCAGATCTACCAGGGCCACAGATGACGCCGATGACGCCGATGCGGGAGGCGCTGGTACGCGACCCACGCCGGCCGGTGGCCGGCGCCCCGGTCGGCGAGCAGCCAGGCAGCGCCTGGCTGCGTGGGTCGGGCCCGGCTCTGCGTCACCAGCGTCATCTGCGGCCCCGAGCGAAATTCGCGCAATAGCCCAACTCCATGCATTCGTTCGACATCATCATTATTGGCAGCGGCGCCGGCGGCGGCACCGTCGCCCGCGCCCTGGCCGACACCGGCGCGCGGATCCTCGTCCTGGAGCGCGGCGACTTCATCGCGCAGGAGGAGCAGAACTGGAGCGCCGACGCGGTATGGCGGCAGTTGCGCTACCGGACCACGGAGACGTGGCTCGACGAGAGCGGCACGCCGTTCCGGCCGTACACGCATTACTGCGTCGGCGGGAACACCAAGTTCTGGGGCACGGTGATGTACCGCCTGCGGCCCGGGGACTTCGGCGAAGTGCAGCACGTGGATGGCGTATCGCCGGCGTGGCCAGTCGACTATGCGACGCTGGCGCCGTACTACGACCGCGCCGAGCAGCTCTACGGCGTGCACGGCGAAGCGGGTTCTGACCCGACCGAAGGCCCGCGTGGCCCGTATCCACACCCGCCCGTGCCACACGCGCGCCTCGTCGGCGAACTCGTCGCGCAATTGAAGCAACAGGGGCTGCACCCGTCGCCGCTGCCCCTGGGACTGCAACCCAACTGCATCCTCTGCAACACCTGCAACTCGTTCCCGTGCAAGCTCCACGCGAAGAGCGACGCCGAGGTCTGCGGCATCGGCCCGGCGACCAGGCTGGCGAACGTCACGTTATGGACCAATGCGCTCGCGCGCCGGCTGTTCACCGACCCGAGCGGCAAGCGGATTGAAGCGGTGGAAGTCGAGCGAGGCGGCGAGACCCTTCGCGTTTCGGCGCCCCTGGTGATCGTGTCCGGCGGGGCCGTCAACTCGGCGGCGCTGCTGCTGCGGTCGGCCAACGACAAGCATCCCGATGGCCTGGCCAACTCGTCGGGGCTGGTCGGCCGGCGCTACATGGCGCACCTGGCGACCATGATGCAGGGGTTCCACCCGTTCCGCGTGAACGACACGGTGTTCCAGAAGACCGTGGCCATCAACGACTTCTACTTCAAGGGCCCGAACAGCGGCTTCCCGCTCGGCCAAATCCAGTCACAAGGCCGCACGCACGGCGTGATGGCGCAGACCGTGGTGCCGCAGGTGCCGCTGTGGGCGTACGAAGCCTGGGTGGCGCGCGGCGTCGACTGGCTGGCGATGACCGAAGACCTGCCGCGGCTCGACAACCGCGTGACGCTCGACCCGAGCGGCGCGATCCGGCTGGTCTACCAGCCGAACAACCTGCGCGCGCACGAGCAGTTGGTCGCCGAGGCCACACGCATGCTGCGCAAGCTGGGGTTCTGGGTGGTGATGACCCACTCGCACAAGGCCAAGAATACGACGCACCAGTGCGGCACGCTGGTGTTCGGGACCGATCCGCGCGAGTCGGTCCTCGATACCTTCTGCCGCACCCACGACGTCGAGAACCTGTTTGTCGTCGACGCCTCGTTCTTCCCCTCGTCTGCCGCGGTCAACCCGGGCCTGACCATCGTGGCGCAGGCCTTGCGCGCCGCCGACCACATCAAAGCCACACTCGCGTAGTCGCTCGCATCATGTGCGCCTACAACTGCAACTGCGGCGCCGGCGAAAGGGGCGCCGCTAACCGCGGCAGATTCACGAACAGCCGCAGATTTGACGAGGACTCACATTTCTAGCGGGCCGGCCGCGCCGGGGTGATCGGAAGCAGCCCCTTCTCGACCAGCGTGGGCGGTTGGCGCAGCTTCGTCGCCTGCTCCCAGGCATACGCCACAGCCAGCACGTCGCCGTCGGTCCACGGCCGCGCCGAGAACTCCAACCCGAACGGCAGGCCGCTCGCGTAGAAACCGGCGGGCACGACCACGGCCGGCACGCCAATCATGTTGACCCAGCTGGTGTTCGAGTGCGGCCCGCCGCTCAAGACGCCGTCCTGCGCCATGGTTTCGTCGGGCGGCGGCATCTGGATGGCCGGATAGACGTAGCCGTCCAGCTTCAGCCGGTCCATGGTCTCGAGATACGCGGCCAGCATGGCGCGGCGAGGCGCGTGGTAGTTGCGCTCCGCCTCGGGGTCGGCATCGAGCTGACGCTGCTCGACGCGCACGCCGCCAATGTTGCCGAAGACGTCCTCGGTGCCAATCGACGAAGTGAAGAGCGGCGTGCCGGCGGCCTGCTGGTAGTCGGCCGCCGAGCGATACCCGGCGGGGCCAAAGGCCGAGAGAAAGCGATTGGTGCCGTCGCGCATGTAGGCGTAGGTGGATACGCGGCTGGCCATCCTGGCGAACGCCGCCGGCAGGATGCCCTCGTCTTCCGCCACCTCGGCGCCCGCCGCGCGCAACGCCGCCACCGCCTTCACGAACATGTCGCGGGTCTCGGGCCTGAGCGCCATGGCCGCGCCGGCGCGGTACGTCTCGGCCGCCGCCTCGGGAACCCGGGCCGGGATGCCGTGAAACGGCACCCCCTCGCCGGCCAGGATGAACGCCGGCACCCCGAACCGCTTGCCCTTCAGGGCATCGGCCTTCAGGTATGGCTCGAAGGATCCGGCTTGCTTCGACGCGCGCGCGTCAGC
>Ga0209770_10000632_pt1 | contig 18856 bp, 14 predicted proteins | sample LauGreSu1BDMLBDD_2_FD_187572 | JGI IMG/M metagenome (GOLD analysis project Ga0209770, IMG submission 187572) | Freshwater lake microbial communities from Lake Michigan, USA - Su13.BD.MLB.DD (SPAdes) (version 2) | ecosystem: Environmental > Aquatic > Freshwater > Lake | place: Lake Michigan, USA...
ATCTCGCCAAGAATCCGGTCGAGCTTGGGGAGAAGGAACGCGCCCAGGTCGTGGAGTTCCTGCAGACCCTCGACGATCATGATGATGTCCACCACGTCTTCGCGGGACTGAAGTAGCCCGGCATCTCGGTCGGGCTTTGCGGGTACAAAAAAGGGAGCCGGTTTTCCGGCTCCCTTTCCGTTTCCGACGAGGTGTCGGTGCGTTACTTGGCCTTCTCGATGCTGAGCAGCTCGACGTCGAAGACGAGGGCTGTGTTGGGGCCGATCTTCGGCGGGGCGCCGTTCTCGCCGTAGGCGAGCTTGGCGGGGATGACGATCTGCCACTTGTCACCCTCCTTCATCAGCTGCAGGGCCTCGGTCCAGCCCGGGATCACGCCATCGACGGGGAACGAGACGGGCTCGCCACGATCCACGGAGCTGTCGAACACGGAGCCGTCGGGAAGGGTGCCGTGGTAGTGGACCTTGACGGTGTCACGCGGCCCGGGGGACTTGCCGGAGGCGTTGCCGGCCTTGACGACCTTGTACTGAAGGCCCGAGGCGGTGGACTTGACGCCTTCCTTCTTTGCGTTGGCGGCAAGGAAATCCTCGGACGCCTTGACGTTCTTGGCCCCCTCCGCCTGCATCTTGGCCTGCTGCTTGGCCATCATCTGGGTGCGGAACTCGTTCATCACGTCCCGGATCTCCGCCTCCGTCAGACCCGGCTTGCCCGCGAGGGCGTCGGCCAGGCCAGCGGCAAGGGCCTTCGGATCCACGTCCACTCCCTGATCGCGCATGCTGGTGCCCATCTGGGTTCCGATGGCGTAGCTGAGCTTGAGCTTCGGATCCTTGAGGTCCGGGGCGTTCTGGGCGTTGAGGGTGCCGGCGAGCGCGATGGCTGCCGCAAGGTGGCGAACGGAGATGAGGTTCATGAATGGGAAGCGCCTGTCATGTTGGGGCGCGGGATGGGACCCTTGCAGGTTGAGAGGGCGGGTCAATGGATGAGTTCGTGACGGACGGATTGTGTCACCCGGCTGGGGCCGCTCCATCTGGACTCTCCATCCTCCTCGTTTCCGTCCATGCTGGCGCCGATGTGTGGGCGTTTCTCACTGACCAGCCGAGGCAGGACCCGGATTGCAGAGGTGGAGGGGCAGGTGGTCGAGATCGAACATCCCGGCCCCCGCTACAATGTCGCCCCGGGCCAGTCGACGGTCGTGATTCGACGAGGTGAAGGGGGCATCCAAGGGGTGTTCCTCCGCTGGGGGTTGATCCCATCGTGGTCGAAGGATCCCAAGATCGCGTTCCAGTGCGTCAATGCGAGGGGCGAGACGGTGGCCACCCGGCCCGCGTTCCGGGAGGCGTTCCGACGTCGTCGCTGTGCCATCCCGGTGGATGGGTTCTTCGAGTGGGAACGATCGGGGGAACGACCGCTGCCGTGGCGATTCCTGCGGCCGGATCGTTCCGTGTTCCTTCTGGCAGGGCTCTGGGAGACGTGGAGGCCACCCGGGGAGGAAGTGGATCTGGAGACCTTCACGGTGGTCACGACGGGCGCCAACGCCGACATGGACCCCGTCCATGATCGGATGCCGGTGCTGTTGGATCCAGGAGGGCTCAGGATCTGGTTGGACCCGACCAGCAACCCGGACTCCCTCCGATCTGTGATGCAACCGTCGCCGTCGGCGACGTTGTTCCGTCATCGGGTGTCGACGATCGTCAACAGTGCCCGGAACGAGGATCCCGCCTGCGTCGAGCCGTTCAATGAACACACCTCCGCCCAGGGATTTCTCCCGCTGGGCTGAGAGGCTGGATCCGTTCAAGGTGTGAACGTCTCGACGAAGAGGAACTTGCCGTCCTTGACGGTCATGATGACGGCGCCCTTGGACGCGTTGCGTTGGGCATCGAGGGTGGTCTTCCCGGTGACCCCGGGGAAGTCCTTCGTGGTGGCAAGGGCTTCCTTGATCTTGATGGGATCGGTGGATCCGGCCCTGCGGATGGCATCGACCAGGACCTTTGCCGAGTCGTAGCCGAGTGCGGCCATGGCGTCTGGGATGCTCCCGTTGAAGCGGGCCTGGAAGGCCTTGGTGAAGGCGTTGCTCTCGGGACTGGATACCTGTGGGGAGTAGTGGGTGGAGTAGAAGGTGTTCTCCAGCGCGGCGCCGGCGATCTCGATGAGCTGTGGCGACTCCCAGCCGTCCCCGCCAAAGATCGGCACCGTGAGCCCGAGCTGACGGGCCTGGGCAACGATCAGGCCGGCCTCGGTGTAGTAGCCTGGGACGAAGATCGCATCCGGCTCGGTCGCCTTGATCGCGGTGAGTGCCGCCCGGAAGTCCTTGTCCTTCGTCTGGTACTTCTGCTCGGCGGTGATCGTCCCCCCGGCGGCAAGGAATGGCTTGGTGAAGAATTCCGCCAGCCCGACCGAGTAGGGGGCGGATACGTCGGAGAGCACGGCGACCTTCTTCGCCTTCAGGGTCCGCTGGGCGAACTTGGCGAGCAGTTCCCCCTGGAACTTGTCGATGAAGCAGACGCGGAAGATGAAGTCGCCGATCTCCGTCACCTTGGGATTGGTCGAGGAAGGCGACACCATGGGGGTCCCGGCCGCCTGGCAGACGTAGGCCGCCTCGATGGACCGGCCTGAGGCGACCTCGCCGAGGAGGGCGACGACGCGGTCGCGGTTGATGAGCTTCTTGGCGATCGTGGCGGATTCGCCCGGCTTCGTCTGGTTGTCTTCCGTGATCAGCTCGATCTGCCGTCCCAGCACACCACCCGCCTTGTTGATCTCCTCGATCGCCAGCTGGGTCCCCTGATGGGAGCTCTGCCCGAAGGTGGCCTCGCTGCCGGTCAGCGAGGCGAACTCACCGATCCGAATGGGTCCGGACCCGGCGGCGGATCCGGACGCGGAGGGGCCCGGCTCGGAGGGTTTGCAGCCGCACAGGAGGGCGATGGCGGCCAGGGTGGAGTGGAGGAAGAGGCGACGGGAGTCGAGGCGGATGGACTTCATGGATGCCGAGGAAGGATGGAGGTCCCAGGGGGACGAGTCGGTTAGGAGTCCGCCCGGTCACCCTTGGTCAAGCGAACTGGTTTTCAGCGGGGTTGTCGACCCCCGAGCGGTTGGCCTCGGGGCGCGGATTGGTCGCCGGGGTGGCGGGTCCGATCAGTCGGTGACCACCTGGTAGAACGCCGCGTCAAGTGTCGGCGAGATCGGGTTGAACTCGACGAATCCCTCGGCATCCGTGGTGGTCTCCCCCATGTCGAACCACTCGCCGCCCAGCGAGGACTTGCCGCGGATCCGGACCTTGGTGCCCGGTGTGTAGAACACGTAGAGCACGAGCTTGTCCTTGTCCTTGACCATCCCGAGGCCCGGACCCGGGCGGTCCCGGAAGTCGATCGGCAACCAACGGCTGCCACGCTTCTCGTAGACGACATCTGCCGAATATCCGACGCTTGCAGGCCGGTTGGGGAGGAACATGCCCGCCCGGTTGTTGCCCTGGGCGGAAACGAACTCGAAGGAGTAGAAGAAGCGTTGGGGCAGGACATTGTTCACCGCGTCGTAGGCGAACGGGATGGTGACCGCGCCACCGCCGGACAGCATGTTGACGGATGTCGAGAAGAGGAGCCCCCCCGGGGTGCCCTCCGAGCTGCGGTCGTAGATCCTGAAGAGAAGCCCGCCGGACTCCGCATAATTTGAATAGTAGGAGAACTGGATGCTGGCCACCGTGAGGTCGGTGCCGCTTAGGGTGACATCATCGGCGACCTCACGGCGGGTGTAGTAGGCCGACCAGTCACCGGCCGGGATGTTGTACGCGACCGTCGGCGGTGTGAGGGGATTGGTATAGACCGAGATGGTTCCAAGGAAGTTGGCCTCCACACCGCCCGGGGAGGCACAGAACCCCGTCGACACAGCCGTCAGCATTCCTGCTACGAAGAGATACTTCATGGGGGAATCCTACATCCAGTTGCCGGTGTTAAAAAGCGGTTTGTGGAGGCTGATGCGGATGGTGGGGCAGATAAGGGTCGGCCTCGCCGGTCGGGCTTCACCTCGATCCCATGCTGATGGAGTCACCGATTGGGGATTGCGTGGCCGGGCTGCCATGGAGTCTCATCCTCCGGCTTCGTCCTCAGGACGGGCGTCCATGAGTTCATCTTCAGGAAGCGCTTCACGTTCGGTGGGTTGGTGGGGGCTATTGTGCCTTGTCGTCATCATGGTCGTCGGGTGTCTCCCGGACCGGTTACTGGCACAGGGTGACCCGGCTGCCGGACCCCAGATCGAGGAAATCCGGGTCCGTTTTGTCGGTCCCGCCACCGTCAGCGAGGACCTCATCCGCAGCAACATCCGCAGTCGCGTCGGAGAACCCTTCAGCCAGAAGGCCGCGGACGATGACGTCACCACCCTCTTCTCGACGGGTTACTTCTACAACATCCGGGTCTCCCAACAGCGGGCCGACGGGGGACGGGTCATCCTGGTCTACCTCGTCCAGAGCAAGCCGATCCTGACCGAGATCCGGTACACGGGGAACAAGCGCTTCAGCGTGTCGCGGCTCCGTCGCAAGACGACCTCCAAGGTGGGGCAGCCCCTGGACGAGCGGAAGCTGTTCGCCGACGCCCAGGAGATCCGGAAGGCCTATGAGAAGGCCGGCATGCAGAACACCACCGTGACGCCGATGCCGAGCATCAACGAGCAGCTGGGCCGAGGCACGGTGACGTTCGAGATCAAGGAGGCTCCGAAGGTGCGGATCGAGTCCGTGGACTTCGAGGGCAACAAGGCGTTCGCGTCCAAGAAGCTCCGCAAGGTCATCAAGACCCGCCGTCGGAACTGGCTGGGGTGGATCACCGGTGCCGGCAAGTTCAAGGAGGATCAGTTCGAGGAGGACAAGGAGAAGCTCCGAGCCTTCTATGCGGAGAACGGCTACGTCGACTTCGAGATCCAGCAGATCGAGTTCGAGTATCCGAAGACGAACCGGATGGAGATCGAGTTCACCGTCGCCGAGGGCACCCAGTTCCGTGTTGGCTCGGTCACCTTCGAGGGCAACAAGAAGTTCACCCAGGCCGAGATCGTGTCGAACATGCGCGACTCCACCGGTGTGATGACCCGGCCCCGGCTGGCACCGGGGGCTATCTTCCGTCCGGGCGATCTCGAGAAGGATCTCGAGGGCTATGAGAACTTCTACGGGGCCCAGGGGCACATCGACGCCAAGGTGACCGCCCAGAAGATCCCCAACGTCGAAACCCAAACGATCGATCTCAAGTACATGATCCAGGAGGGGGACCGGTCATTCATCAAGAAGATCGAGATCCGAGGCAACACCAAGACGAAGGACAAGGTCATCCGCCGGGAGCTGGCGGTCTCGCCGGGAGAGACCTTCGACATGGTCCGGGTGAAGATCAGCAAGAGCCGCCTCGAGCAGATGAACTACTTCGAGAAGGTGGACGCCAAGGATGCGTTCACCGATGCGCCGGGGGAGCGCAATCTCGTCGTGACGGTCGAGGAGAAGAACACCGGCAATGTCGCCTTCGGCGCCGGCTACAGCTCGGTCGACCAGCTGGTGGGCTATGTCGAGGTGACGCAGGGCAACTTCGACCTCTTCAACCCCCCGACCTTCACGGGCGGCGGACAGAAGGCCCGTGCGCGGGCCCAGGTGGGTACTGCCCGGCAGGACTACATCCTCGGGTTCACGGAGCCCTGGTTCCTCGGGCGTCGGCTCCGCCTCGACACCGAGCTCTACTACCGGAACCTCGCCTATCTCTCCGACTACTACACCCAGACGGTCATCGGTGGCAGCGTGGGCCTGACCAAGGCCCTGCCTTACAACTTCTCGATCAACACCACGTACACGCTCCAGGACGTCAACATCATCCTGAACAACGGGTACATGAACGCCTTGGCCTCCGCCGGTCAGCAGACCCAGTACGCGACGAATGGTGGCCAGGTCTCGATCGTTGGGACGAACTCAATCCCCGGTCAGACACCCATCTTCCTCCAGCAGGCTGGTGAAACCCTCGTCTCCAGCCTGAACTGGACGCTGTCCCATGACACCCGGAACAACGTGATGCTGCCCACCCGTGGGCATTTGGTTCAGTTTGAGCCGATGCTGGCGGGTGGGCCACTCGGTGGGCAGGCGAGCTTCTACCAGTTGGAGATCAAGGCGGCCCAGTACTGGTCCCCAGCCAACTTCTTCTCCCCCGCGAGCGACATCTACGAGACCTTCAAGAACCATATCCTCGAGCTCGTCGGCAACATCGGTGTCGTCAACGCCTACGGTTCCGGGGATCGCGGGCTGCGGGGCGTGACCCCGATCTTCAACCGGTACTACCTCGGCGGCATGTACTCCCTGCGTGGGTTCCGGTTCCGCGAGGTTGGTCCCAAGCAGGACTTCACCGCGGAGCCCTACGGTGGTGGCACATTCTGGTACGGATCGTCCGAATACAGCGTCCCGGTCATCCCGCGTGTCCGGTTCGCGGCGTTCTTCGACGTCGGCATGGTCTACCCCGACGCCTACAGCTTCCAGCCTTCACAATATTTGAATGGAACCACAACGGGGCTCTATAACTCCAACTGGGGTGTCGGTCTCCGCCTGAACCTGCCCATCGGCCCGCTCCGGCTGGACTACGGCATCCCGATCGTTTCCGACCAGTACAACCGCAGCAGTGGCCAGTTCCAGTTCGGCGTTGGCTACACCCGTGATTTCTAATAACCCTCAGTGCTTATCGTGAACACATCCTCCATGAAACCCCTGATCACCTCGCTCCTGCTCCTGGCCGGCCTTGCGCTCGGCTCCCCGGTGCAGGCACAGACCAAGATCGCCGTGGTCGACCTCAAGAAGGTCTTTGATGGCTACTGGCGGACCAAGCAGGCCGATGGCCAGCTGAAGGAGCGTGCGGCCGATTTCGAGAAGGCCAGGAATGGCCTGATCGAGGACTACAAGAAGGCGAACGAGGACCTGAAGAAGGCGAGCGAGGGGCTCAACGATCCCGCCGTCTCCGAGGAGGAACGCGATCGTCGAAAGAAGGAGCTCGAGAAGAAGCTGCAGGACATCCGGGAACAGGAAAACGGAATCCGGACCTTCGAGCAGAACATGCGTCAGGCCTTGGGCGAGCAGCAGGGCCGCATGCGGGAGAGCGTCCTGAAGGACATCCGTGGCATCGTCGATGACAAGGCCAAGGCAGGTGGCTATGCGCTCGTGTTCGACCTGGCTGCCACCACGATCAACCAGACCCCGGTGATCATGTACAATACGCTTGCCGGCACCGATGCCGACATCACCGAGGGCGTCCTCAAGCAGCTCAATGCCAATGCGCCGCCGGAGAATTCCGCCGCCAAGCCCGCCGACGCGGAGGCCAAGAAGCCGGACGCGAAGTAGGGCCGGTTTCGAGGTTCTCCAAGAACAAGGGGGCGCGGGTTGGACCCGCGCCCCCTTCTGGTTTTCAGTCCCGTCCTCCCGGAGCCCAGAGGCCCGGGAGTGCCCTCCGATGCCCGTGGTGCCGGCCTGTCGACCGTGGTCCCGCCTAGCGGATCTCCACGCCGTTCCGGGCACCTCCGGACATCAGGAATGCGACCAGATCCAGGATCTCCTCCTGGCTGAGGGTGTTGAGCAGTCCCTCGGGCATGGGGGATGTCTTCGACGGTTCGATCGACTGGATGTCGGATCGCCTGACGTTTGCGAACGCATTCGGATCGGTCATGTCGGTGGCGATCATGAGGCTGTCGTCACTGAGATTGGCCACCCGTCCCACGACGGTCTCTCCGTCCTTTCGGGTGATGAGGATCGACTGGTACTGGTCGCTGATCTCCTTGTTTGGATCGATCATCGACTCGAGCAGGTCCCGACTGCTGAACCGTCCCGAGACTCCGGTGAGGTCGGGGCCGACGGCCCCACCTTCACCCGCAAAGCGGTGGCAGTTGTAGCAGCCCACCGCCCCGAAGAGGGTCCGTCCGCGCTCGAGATCCCGGTTCCGGAGTCCTGAGCGCATGGCGGGCGTGAGGTCCTCGAGGGTCCAATCACGGACCTGTTTCCGGTTGGCGAGGAGGTTGTCCAGAGCCGAACGGCGCGGCGGTTTTGCTTCGAGGATCTCCTTCAATCCCGTCTTCTCCGTCTCGGTCAACTGTGCCACGGCATCGTTCTTCATGTCCCGGAGGAATCCGCCCAGGCTGGCGCCCCCCCTGAAATTCGCCGCCTTGAGGAACCACCCGAAGTAGGCCTGACGCAGCTCGGTGGTCCACCCAGTCCTGAGCACCCGCAGGGCCTTCACATAGGACATCTGCTCCTCCTGGCTCGGCGCAGCCGCGAGGGCGGCCATGATCTTCGACGCCGCCTGCGGCGTCTCGAGGAAGATCAGCATCTCCGCGAGCTGCAGGTTGAGGGAGGGAGAGGAGGCTGGGAAGCGTCCCTCGAGGACCGCCCCCAGTCGTGCTGCGGTGTCGGTGTCCGGGCGGCCCAGCCGGATGAACGCGAGGGCATAGGTCCTGAGGACGCCCAGCTTCTGCTCCTCGGTCAGTCGCTTCCACTCGAGCCGCTCCAGGGATTTAAGGACAGCGGGAAGCAGGGTTGGATCGACCGGTTCCGCCCCGGGTTTCCGATGTGGCAGGTCCGTGGCGCTGGCGCGGATGAGGGCGATGAGGGCATTGATGGATCCTGTTGGATGGGTCTCAGCAAGAGCCTTCGACCTCCAGCTCCCGACGGGCTGCCATTCAATGGCGACGCGTGCGGCGGTGCTCAGGTAGCGATCTGGACTCTTCAGGTGCTTCCATGCCTTGGAGACGGCCTGGGGATCCTCGACGCCATGGAATGCCTCCAGCGATCTCCTGAGATCCCGGGCACCGCGGTTCGGCAACTTCTGAACGGACTTCCGGGTGGATTCCCGGCCGGTGTAGGTGACCCGATAGAGACCCGACTGTGTCTTGCGTCCGCCGATGGTGAAGTACATCGCCCCGTCGACCGGGTTGATGATCACCTCGGTGAGGGGCAGGGGTTGTCCCGTGATGAATTCCTCCGAGGTGGCGGTGTAGCCCGCACCATCCGCCTTGAGGTGCACGGCGTAGAGCTTGCCATAGCTCCAGTCGGCGGCGAAGAGGGCGTTCTGGTAGCGCGCCGGAAAGCGGGCGCCGTATCCGAAGACCACGCCCGTCGGCGACCCCGGTCCGATGTCCACGGCAGGAGGGAGGGTGTCCGGGTAGTAGCTCGGCCATTTCGAAGCCCCTGACCTCCAACCGAAGTCGACCCCGCTTGCGACAAAGCAGATCCGCGTCGGGCGGTACCAGGGGGTGTTCATGTCCCATTCCATGTCCGCATCGTAGGTGAACAGATCCCCATCGGCATGGACCGCGGCATCGTACTGGTTGCGGAACCCCACCGTCTGAAGGGTCCACTCCCGTCCCTCCGGGTCCGTCTGGGCCACCCAGCCGCCAGGTCCGAGGACACCCTTCATGAAACCATTCCCGTCCCAGAGCCGAGGGAGCAGGAGATCCTCGCCCCAATGGCGAGGAACCTTCGATCCAGCCAGTTCAGTGATCCGCGTCTGGTTGCCCACGACGATGTAGAGGCCCTTTCCATCGGGGGTGGGCACGATGGCGTGGGGACCGTGTTCACCCCCTCCCTCGAGTTTTCGCAGCAGCCGGACGTCGTCGAAGCGGTCATCCCCATCCGTGTCCCGCACGCGGTAGAGTCCACGTCCCTCGTACGCCTCGTTGGCGACCATGACGTACAGGCTGTCGAAGGCGTAGAGCAGGCCCTGGGCCTGGCCGATGGGCAGGTCGATCTTCTCGATGGCGGGTCCGGACGTGGAACTGATGGCAGGCGGTTGGATCCGGTAGAGGGAGCCGTACTGGTCGGACACGATCAGGCGTCCTTTGGGGTCGGAGCACAGGGCGACCCACGAGCCCTGCTGGTCCTTGGGCACGGTGTGAAGGAGTTCCACCTGGAAACCCGGGGCCACCTTGAGGGAGGCGACCGGGGTCGCGGATTCCCGGAAATCAGCGGCATGAGTCGACATGCCGAACATCAGGCCAAGCGTGCCCAGTAGGCCGGGGATGGATCGGAGTAGTTGTGAAGGAGGAGTGTCCTTGGTTGGGGGGTGCATGATCCGAGGCTGTTCCGCTGCGGGGGGCAATTCAAGTCCCGGTGTGCGAGCTTCGTGGCGCTGTGGGGATGACCCCAGGACATCGGGGTCCAAAGCATCTGGATTCCGCCTGAATTGGTTTGGGTGTGCCTTGGTGTAGTGGGAATTCTTAGGAGGCTAGGGAGATCTGAGGTTCGGAACTGGCGGATCTGCCACTAGGGATCCGGTGGGAGGCTTTGGTAAGCGTCTGAGCGCCGCTTTTTGGTGGTATCGATGGCTTTCGTCTTTTCATGTCCCGGTCTTCCGGCTGGCCGGCGAATTGGGGCCCAGGTCACAGATCACTTCGGAGAGTGCCTCCAGGTACGATGGGGCGGATCCGTGCCTGCAAATCGGCTTGGGGGCCGACGAGCGATCCGAGGAGGTGGTTCATGAGGATACTTGAACTTGGGAAATTCTATCCTCCCGAGAAAGGCGGCATCGAGACACTGCTCCGTCAGTTGTCCGAGGGCTTCGCAGAGCGCGGCGCAGTGGTTGACTGTGTTGTGGCGCGTGGCCGGACCTTCAAGGGTTCCTTTTTCGAGACGGGTGATTCTGTTCAGCGGGGTGTGCATATCCATCGACTTCGAACGATCTGCGAGCTCTTCAGGACCTCCTTTGCACCCGGGTACCTATGGTCCTCGAGACGGTGGCCTGCCGATGTGATCCATTCTCATTTCCCGAATCCCGTGGCGGACCTCGGCTGCCTCCTCGCCCCTCGGACGACCCCGATCGTACTTGGTTGGCACTGTGACATCTGTATCCCGCAGCAATACCTCATCCAATTCTACACCCCTATGCTGAGGGCTCTTCTCAGGCGGGTGGATCGGATAGTTGTTGCCACGCCCAACCACCTTGAGTTCTCGGACTGGCTGCCAGAATTCCGCCAGAAAGTCGTTGTCATCCCATATGGCATCGACTTGGAACGATTCCAGCTTTCTGAGGAGCAGATGGGACGCGTTGCAGAATTGCGAAAGATAGCGGGAGGGAGGGCGATCCTCCTGAACGTGGGGCGCCTCGTGGGCTACAAGGGGCAGCGGCATGCCATTGAAGCGCTTCGCGAAGTGGCGAATGCCGAGTTGTGGCTTGTGGGTTCAGGTCCTCTTGAATCCGAGCTCCGGAGATTGGCTGGCGAAATCGGGGTTGCGGACCGGGTTCGATTCTTCGTCGACGTAGGCGATACGGACCTTCCGTTGTACTTCAAGGCCTGCGATGTCTTTGTTTTCCCGTCGACCACTCCAGCCGAGGGCTTCGGCTTGGTTCAGGTGGAGGCCATGGCGTGTGGCAAGCCTCTGGTTGCGAGCAATATCCGCTCGGGAGTCACCTATGTCTGCTCGGATGGGGATAATGGGCTCGTGGTCCCCGTTGGGGATTCCGCAGCCTTGGCCGCGACTCTCAACCGGATCCTGTCGACGCCTGAACTGGCACGACGGATGGGTGAGGTAGGGCGTGCGCGTGCATTTTCCGAATTCTCGAGCCCCGTCATGATTCAGGGGTTCATGAACCTTTTCAGGTCCCTGACCCAACAAACCGGTACGGCCTGCGCATGAGGTACAACACCTATCTGGGCATCCTTGTTGTCTCGGCGGTCACGGCTTTCTGGCTGACACCGCTTGCTGGGTGGCTTGCGTTCCGAATCGGAGCTGTCGACGTGCCCAATGAGCGGAAAGTTCACCGGAGCGTCATGCCCCGTCTGGGGGGGGTAGCCGTTTATCTGGCATTCCTATTATCGCTGCTCGCCGTGCCGTTCCTGCAGAATTCCATCGCCGGGGAATTCCGGCGTTTCGCCCAGCTGATGGTCCCTCTCCTCCTCGGATCGCTGGCCACTCTGGCACTTGGTATTTACGACGACATAAAGGGTGCCAATGCGTCGAAGAAGTTTGTAGCCCAGATCGTGATCGCCTCTGGGCTCTGGTATGGCGGCTTCCGGATCGATTCCATGATGATGCCCCTCTTGGGCCCTCTAGAGCTCGACTACCTGAGCCTTCCCATCACCGTGCTCTGGATCGTGGGTGTGACGAATGCCGTGAACCTCCTCGATGGAATCGATGGTCTGGTGGCGGGTGTGACGGCGTGCATGGCGCTCTCCCTCGCCGTCATCAACATCTTTTCCCAGAACGTGCTCGTATCCCTCCTCAACCTGGCCCTCGCCGGTGCCTGTCTGGGGTTCCTTCCTCACAACCACTCCCCGGCCAGGATCTTCCTTGGGGATTCAGGGTCGCTGACGATCGGGATGGTACTCTCCTGCATCTCCATCATCTCCCTCTTCAACGGTGGTGCGGATGGGGCGAGGGGAGCCAGCTCCATCCTCACGGTACCCCTTCTTCTCTTCGCTCTCCCGCTCTTCGATACGACCCAGGTGATGTACAACCGCTGGAGGCGGAATGTGTCCATCTTCCAGGCCGATAAGGGTCATGTGCATCATCATCTCCTTGCCATGGGATATGACCACCGACAGGCGTCATGGATCCTCTACAGCGTCGCCATCGTGACCGGGATCCTGGCCATCGCCCTCTCGCTGCTGGATCTGGGATCCCAGCTATTCCTCAGCGTCCTGTTCCTGGTGATGGCGGTGGGCTTCTTCCTCGTCTGGCGCTCCCGGCTCCGCGACGACACCTCGACCGGCGATTCCGGGAAGTAAGGGGGGCTGGTCCTCGTTTTCCGCCCCTTCGAGTGGTGGGGCACCCTGAGGTGGTTGGGTCTTGGTTTGACAGGGGTGCGGAGTGGCGGGACACCGGACCGGGTTTCCGGATCCGGATGATTGTGGACGACACCTCTTCAGCCTCTCAGTACTCCTCAAGTCCTCGGTCTCTCGAGGAGGTTTTGGATTGTTTTCTGGATTCGGCAGGAGTCCTCGCTGACGAGGAGGTGCCCCTGACTGACGGTGTCGGCCGGTACCTGGCCTCTCCACCCGTCGCCTGTGTCCCGAATCCAGTGGAGGACTCCGTCGGTCTCGACGGATTTGCGGTCCGCGCCGCGGATGCGAAGGAATCCGGAATCGTGCTTCATGTGGTCGGTCGGGGGTTCCCTGGACGGCCCTTCAACGGGAGGATGGAATCCGGTGAGGCCGTCGTCGTGGCGACGGGCGCTCCATTGCCAAAGGGTTCGGACGCGGTCGTCCCGGTGGAGGAGGTCGAGCCGATCACGGGTGATGCCACGCGGATCCGGCTCCTGCATCGAGTGCGGCCCTGGCAGTCAGTCCGTTTTCGGGGGGAGGATGTCGCTGAGGGGCAGGTTCTGCTGACACCCGGTCATCGCATCGGTCCTGGGTGCCTCGCGCTCTTGGCCGCGGCCGGGATCAGCTCCTTGAGGGTTCACCGGCGTCCCAGGGTCGGGATCCTGCCCACGGGCAGTGAGTTGACCCCTCTGGGACACCTTCCCGGTCCTGGGCAGGTCTTTGATGGCAACTCCCCCATGCTGGAGTCCCTGCTGTCGATGTTCGGGGCCAATGTTTGGGTGCTACCCGGTGTTCCGGATGAGCCGGAGGCGTTGGATGCCGCCTTTCGGGCAGCGCTGCCTTCCGTGGATCTGCTCGTCACCACCGGAGGGGCCTCGGTTGGGCAGCCGGATCTGGTCCGCCCCGCTCTCCGGCGGATCGGCGCCGCTGTCCACGATGGCCCGATGGCGATCAAGCCGGGCAAGCCGTTCTTCTGGGCTCGATGGGAGGATCGCCTCGTTGCCGGCCTGCCGGGCAACCCCGCCTCCGCCTGGGTGACGGCCCTGCTGCTCGTCGCCCCGGTGATCCGTCGCCTGTCGGGTGCCCGCGATGTGCATCTCCCAACGGTTCCGGGCGTCCTGGCCGAGCCGCTGTCCAATCCCGGTGAGCGACGCCAGTTCTTTCGCGTGGTCATGGATCAGGAAGGCGCTGTCCGTCTGGCTGGAATCCAAGCCTCCCACCACATCACCTCCCTGGCCCAAGCCAATGGCCTCGTGGATCAGCCGGCCGGCTTTCACTGGCCCGTCGGGACCCCGGTCCGGGTCATCCGTTGGGGTCTACTGGAGTGATGTTTTCGCGGTCCCGTGTGATGGCTCCTCCAGGGGAAACCCCCGGAGGCCGGTCCATTGGAGGGCTGCGAGCCACAGGAACCGGGGCACGACCCTTGAATACCTGGGCCAGAGTCGCTTGAAGTCCTTGGTGAGCCGGAAGAACCACTCCAGGCCGGAGCGCTGGATCCATCGGGGAGCCTGTGTGACCCGGCCCGTGTGGAAGTCGAACGCCGCGCCGACACCGAGCATGATGCGGGCTCCGAGGGGTTCGAGGTGGGCGGCCATGAAGCGTTCCTGTTTCGGGGTGCTGAGCCCGATCCACACATAGTCGGGGGACTTCTCCCGGAGTTCCTCCGCCAGCGCCCGGACCTCGGAAGCCTGCAGGGGACGGAAGGGTGGCGTATGGGTCCCGACAATGCGCACACCCGGGAATCGACGTTCGAAGCACTGCTGGAGGTCCTGTGCCACTCCGGTGTTTCCCCCCAGAAAGTAGTGCGTGGCCCCGCTCCGCTGGGACCACGCCATCATCCGTTCCATGAGGTCCGGACCGTAGACCCGGCCCATCGTGCGGTGCCCCTGAAGTCGTCCCATCCAGACCATGGGCATGCCATCTGGGGTCGACAGGAGGGATGCGTTGTGGATGGCCTTGAGCGCGGGATCATCCTGCGACTCGATCACCCCGTGGGCGCCGGTGATGGTGACGAAGCCACGGCGGCCGGCGGCTCGGGCGGCGGCGAGGGCTTCCACGGCGGAGTCGAGGTTGAGCGCCGAGATGCCGACACCGAGGACATTGACCCGGGGAGGTGGAACAAACTCTGACATGGGGGTGGGTGCCGAGCTCGCATCAGAGCCGGCCATTGTCGATGAGGCGTGTGTTTCCAACACGCACCGCCAGAGCCATGTGGGAACCACGGACCACTGTCTGGACTGGTTCCAAGGAGTCCGGGTCGAAGAACTCCACGTAGTCGAGGCGGGCCGCGGGATGGCGGGAGACCTCCCTCTGGACCCGGGTCTTCAGGCGCTGGGCCGGGACCGGGCCGCCTTGGACGGCCTCGCGACAGAGTTGGAGGCTCTGGACCAGGATGACCGCCTGTGAGCGTTCTGCGGGTGAGAGGTATCTGTTCCGGGAACTGAGGGCCACGCCGTCCACGTCACGTCGGGTCGGGGCCACCACCACCCGGATCGGGAAGTTCAGGTCCTGGACCATCCTCCGAACCACCTGGGCCTGCTGCCAATCCTTGGCCCCGAAGATGGCGATGTCGGGTTGGACGCACAGGAACAGCTTGGCGACGATCGTCGTGACCCCTCGGAAATGGGTGGGACGCGACGCCCCTTCCATTCCCTGGGACAGGCGTTCCTCGACGACATAGGTCGAGTAGAGGCCGTTCTCCTTTCCGGGGTACATGGATGCATCCGAGGGCAGGAACACGACGTCGACACCGGCCTGTCGGCAGAGTGAGAGGTCGCGGGGAAGATCCCTCGGATATCGGGACAGGTCCTCCGAGGGGGCGAACTGGGTCGGGTTGACGTAGATGCTCACGACAACGATCCCGTCCCGTCCCGCGCGTTTCCGCGCCTCGTGGACGAGGCTGATGTGGCCCTCATGGAGGTATCCCATGGTGGGCACGAAGGCGATCTTGCGACCCTTCCGCTGCCAGTCCCGGGCTGATCGCTGCATGCCAGCGGGCGTCTTGACGATCCTCATGGGCCTGAGCCTGCCACGAATCCGTCACCTGGGACAGGCCCCGGTGTCTGGGGGAGCTGATCTTCAGGGCTCTCGCGGAATCCCGACCTTGTCTCCGGGACGGTCCCGTCTAGAGTCGTCGCGGATGGATTCGCAACTCGCCCAATACCTTCCGGTCCTGTTCCTCCTGTTGGTGGCCATGGGATTCGCCTTCGGCACTCTGGTCGTCTCCGTGCTCCTCGGGAAACGGGGGCGTCGGACCCGCACCAAGGACATCCCGTACGAGTGTGGCATGGTGCCTGAGGGGGAGGGGACCTCCCGGCTGTCCGTGAAGTTCTACCTGGTGGCACTGCTGTTCGTGCTCTTCGACATCGAGGTGGTCTTCATGTATCCGTGGGCGGTGGTCTACAAGGACCTGCTCAAGGAGAACGCGAGCCTCATCCTGGGAGGGATGGTGAGCTTCATGGGGGTCCTGTTCGTCGGCTACCTCTATGCATTGAGGAAGCGCGCCTTCGACTGGACGCGGTAGTGGACCGAGTCGCCGTGCGGGGGTGTCTTGCGGCTTCCCTTGGGCTTGGACCGTAGACCTCCATGGCGACACACCGGCGAGATTTCGACTTCATCGTTCTGGGCAGCGGCATCGCTGGCCTCAACTTCGCACTGCGTGTGGCGGGCCATGGCCGTGTGGCGGTGGTGACCAAGAAGAACCGGGCCGATTCGAACACCAACTGGGCCCAGGGCGGCATCGCCAGTGTCACCAGTCCCGAGGATTCCTTCGACCTGCACATCCGCGACACCCTCGAAGCGGGTGCGGGGCTGTGTCGGGAGGACGTGGTCCGGACCGTGGTGGAGGAGGGGCCGGCAAGGATCCGGGAGCTCCTGGACCTGGGAGCCCGATTCTCCGAGCGGGAGATTCCTGAGTCGCCGGGCAGACGGGAGTTGGATCTGACCCGCGAGGGCGGGCATTCCAAGCGGCGGGTCCTCCACGCGGCTGACGCCACGGGGGCGGAGCTGGAGCGGACCTTCCTCCGGGCCGTTGGCGGGCAACCCTCGGTCACCTTCTTCGAGGACCATCTTGCCGTCGACCTGATCACGTCGGCAAAGCTCGGGCTGTCCGGACCCAATCGGGTGCTGGGTGTGTATGTCTTCGACCGCCTCCGCCAGCAGGTTGAGGTGTTCGCAGCCCCTGTCGTGGTTCTGGCCACTGGTGGCAGCGGCAAGGTGTATCTCTATACGACAAACCCCGATATCGCCACCGGCGACGGGGTGGCGATGGCCTACCGGGCCGGGCTTTCCGTCGCGAATCTTGAGTTCGTCCAGTTCCATCCCACCTGTCTCTATCATCCGCAGGTCCGGAACTTCCTCATCACCGAGGCGGTCCGGGGCGAGGGGGCGGTACTGCGCGGGGTCGACCAGAACCGGTTCATGGAACGCTACGACCCGAGGGCGGAGCTTGCGCCCCGGGATATCGTGGCCCGGGCGATCGACTCGGAGATGAAGCGGACCGGGGCCGATTGCGTCTTCCTCGACCTCACCCACCTCAAGGCGGATTTCATCGCAGGGCATTTCCCAACGATCCTGTCGCGGTGCCGGGAGCTGGGCATTGACATCACCCGGCAACCCATCCCAGTCGTGCCCGCCGCTCACTACCAGTGCGGTGGCGTCGTCGCGACGGTCGATGGCGAGACGGAGATCGAGGGGCTCTTCGCCATTGGCGAAGTGGCCTGCACCGGCCTCCATGGTGCCAACCGGCTCGCCAGCAACTCCCTCCTCGAGGCCCTCGTCTGCTCCCATCGGGCCGCAGCCCGTGCCCTCAGTGGAGGTGTGCCCCATACGGGTGCCGTCATCCCCGAATGGCAGGTGGGCTCGGCCACGGATCCCGATGAACTCGTGGTGGTCGCCCACAACTGGGATGAGATCCGTCGGGCCATGTGGGACTACGTCGGTATCGTCCGCACGACCAAGCGCCTCCGACGCGCCGAGACCCGTCTGGGCAATCTCAGTGGGGAGATCCGGGAGTTCTACTGGAACTTCCGGGTCACAGCCGACCTGCTCGAGCTCCGCAACCTGGCCACAATGGCGGAGTTGATCGTGGCCTGTGCCTTGAGACGCCCCGAAAGCCGAGGCCTGCATTACAACCTCGATTTCCCCAGTCCCAATCCCGCGTGGGCTGCCCAGGACACCCGCATCCGGCGGGGTGATCCCGGAGCTCCGTAACCCTCCCCACCCAGGGCATTCCCCCTAGCCCTCCTGCGGCAAAAACCTATTGACCCCCTTTTTCAAAAACGCATCATCTCATCCCGATACGTCAATACAACAAACGAAAACACAAAGAAACATGAGCAAACGATTCATCTTCTCATCCGAATCCGTCGGTGAAGGTCATCCTGACAAGGTGTGCGACACGATTTCGGACGCGGTGCTCGACGCCTGTCTGGAGCAGGACAAGTACAGCCGCGTGGCGTGCGAGACCTACGCGAAGTCCAACGTGGTAGTGATCGGTGGTGAGATCACGACCAAGGCCAAGCTCGACTATGCGGCGATCGCCCGGAAGGCGATCCGGGACATCGGCTATGTCAACGACGACGACGTGTTCCATGCCGACAAGGTCTTCGTGAACCTTCTGGTGACCCAGCAGTCGCCGGACATCGCCCAGGGTGTCGATGCCAAGGCGGCGAAGGGCAAGAAGAAGGCGGAGCAGGGTGCTGGTGACCAGGGCCTGATGTTTGGTTACGCCTGTGACGAGACCCGCGAACTGATGCCCTGCCCGATCATGTTCGCCCACCGTCTCGGTCGACGCCTGACCAAGCTCCGCAAGGCGGGCAAGGTCGACTGGCTGCGTCCTGACGCGAAGTCGCAGGTGTCGGTCGAGTACGTCGATGGCAAGCCGGTCCGCATCAGCAACGTGGTCATCTCCACCCAGCATGCGGCCTCGGTCGAGCACAAGGAGATCGAGGAGTTCTGCATCGAGGAGGTCATCCGCAAGGAGCTGCCCGCCGGACTGCTCTCGAAGGACACGCTGTTCCTGATCAACCCGACCGGTCGTTTCGTCGTGGGCGGTCCCCAGGGCGACACGGGCCTCACGGGCCGCAAGATCATCGTGGACACCTACGGTGGCTGGGGA
>Ga0209770_10000635_pt1 | contig 18832 bp, 16 predicted proteins | sample LauGreSu1BDMLBDD_2_FD_187572 | JGI IMG/M metagenome (GOLD analysis project Ga0209770, IMG submission 187572) | Freshwater lake microbial communities from Lake Michigan, USA - Su13.BD.MLB.DD (SPAdes) (version 2) | ecosystem: Environmental > Aquatic > Freshwater > Lake | place: Lake Michigan, USA...
CTTATTATCTCTTATTTTGTAATCGTAATAAACACTCTTTTTTACGATTAGGCGCATCAATATTCGGTAATTGTCATACGTAGGTTATTTAAAATGTATTTATTTTTATGTGACGTTTTAATACTTTTATATATTTGTTCTATTTGGGTCAATGCATCTATATATGCTGGGTCAGTATAATGTTTTCGGACTATTTCGCAATATCTGGCCATTTTGGTATACATATCATCTTTCTCTAATAACTTCGTAAAATTTAAAGAAGAATGATTGTTATATTCGCACCAAACTATAAAATAATCTATATTAAATAACAATATTGATTTAATTACAAAATAGGACAACGCAGGAGTATCCTCTTTATATTTGCACGCATTTGTCTTGTCATTCTTTTTGATTAATTCACCATACGTTATTTCATAATGAGATAAAATTTTTGATACCTGAAACAACGAATGATACATTTCTCGCATCAAACAATTCTCAACAGATTGTATCATATTGGGCATTTTCATCTGTATGTCGTCTATGCTCGTATTATGCCGCATGGCATAATATACGTGAAACAATATCGCCATCGTTTCGCCCCACATTTCACAATATGTTTCATAAAGCCGAACGTCAGTTTTCACGGGAAACATGGTGTAGATTTCAGCATTCACGTGATTATTGTCATATGCCGAGAAATCCATCCCCATATTATGAAATGTTTCGTGCATAAATGTTTTAAACCATTCTTCCTGCCGAAATACATTGATTTCAGTCAGTGTTTGACACGAAGTCGTAAACGCAGTGTTCGCATTTACTTGGGATATGGTGGCGTTCCTATCCGGCAATAACTTCGGAAGAGCAGTAAAGTAGATATATATGTTCATTTGTTCAGAACATTGCACGTTTGCATATTGTGATGCAACGTGTAACCACATATAGATGCGCCGTATAGATTTGTTCATATATTGGCGGACTGCGTCCGGTTTGGCAGAGGAACTAACAAGTGTAACATTGAATGTACGACCTTGTATTTGAAATGTATATTGGAAACCAGTTTTGGACGTATGTTCTATTTCATCACGTATTGATTTGGGACAATAAGAGTACGACGATCCTCTTGGCAATCCATCTCTTGAAATATGTAATAAATTGGCTTGTAGTTTTTCCTCTTGATAGGTTCTCTCTGCTCGTCTTATATTGTTAAATATTTTCCCCATAAAATTGCGACTTCTCACCGATAAGCTCATCTGATCATTATGTATTATGTGTGTTTTGAATATATTATCTGATAAAAATTCGGTTAGACCAGTGTATGCCGAGGTCATCTATGTTGTATATCTAATAGAGAGAGATTATTATATTGTTTACTCGGTGGAAAAATTGAAACCTGCATTGCCGTTTTATTCAGTGCAATAAACAATATCAATATTATATGGGAATAAAAAATTTAAATAGATATTTGCACGATAAATGCAGTAAAACATCTATACAGAAAGTTCATTTGAATGTATTGAATGGCAAAACGTTGGTCATTGACACAAGCATATATTTATATCAATTTATTAACGAAGACGCATTGCTGGAAAATATGTATTTATTTATATCTCTTATGCATCAACATAATATCGTTCCTATATTCATATTTGACGGAAAACCGCCGCCTGAAAAACGCGAATTGTTACGACAGCGTTATTTGGATAAACGGGTTGCCTATGAAAAGTATTTGAAACTTCAATCGGATTTTGAAACGGGTCAAGGCGATCGCACTAAAATGACCGCTGAACTTGATAATTTAAAACGTCAATGCGTTCGGGTATATGATGAAGACGTTGTGAAAGTAAAACGGCTTATGGATGCGTATTGTGTAACATATTACGACGCGCCAGGCGAAGCAGACGACCTTTGCGCATATTTTGTGTCGTCGGGTAAAGCATGGGGATGTGTAAGCGATGATATGGATATGTTCTTATATAAATGCCCGTACGTTATTCGGAATTTAAGTTTGATGAACCAAACTGTTATGCTGTATGACACGCATTCTATATTAATTGATCTGGGTATGTCCGAAAAGGATTTTCGTGAAATTATTATGCTGTCGGGAACCGATTATAATGCGAATTCGAATACTTCTCTCTATGAAACTATTCATTGGTATGATGAGTACTGTAAATATAAACTTGGCAATAATACCCCCACATTGGGATTTTACATATGGTTACTAAAAAATACAAATTACATCACGGATTATAATGGATTAATAAAGGTATATCGGTTATTTCAAGGCCGTCGCACAGCAGAATACGACAATATGAACTTTAAACCGAATACAAATTCGGTGCGCGATATAGACGCGATGCGCACTCTAATGAAAGACGAGGGGTTTATATTTCTATAACAAATGTGTTATTATGGAAATATTTTTATCGGTATAATGCAAACCGTTTAAACAACGTTTTTGAGGAAAGCGGTTTCCCAACTATTCTTTCTCTCGTTTTTAATTCTTCTCTTGGAACTGAAAATAGATAATACTGTTCGTTTACATCTTTTGTTAAATCCAATAAATCATTATTCACGTACAAGACTTCGTCCACTAATAAGTATGTGAATTTTTCGCCGATAGCATACGGATATGGGACATCATTATTCCCAATGGGTGAGTAATATTCTTTAATGACATCTCCGGCTTTTGCCGAGAATTCACGTATCCCATCTCCAATGTATGTATATTTGCCGTTTATATTTTGTAATAGAATGGAATTGCCACGTCTCTTTCCACGCTTTTCATAATCTTTCAAATTTAATTCATTGTCTCCCACGAATATTTTCTTATACGGAACATCCAATATTTTTCCTTGAATTGCCTCCTTATTTGTGGCTTCATCGTATTTATTTGAATACACCTCCACTAGTTTGCCATAATCTTTTACAACATATGGAATTATTCCATTATCAACAATCTCATAATTATGCTTTGGCTTAACCCCTTCTACATTTTTTTTCGTAGAATTCGTTGACGAACTCTGTTTTACCCATTTATACCGGTTATTTTTATCGGGCTTTGATATGTATGTGCCATCTCTTCCCTTCATTGTTTTTCCTTTACAATCCATCGCAGAATATGGTGGGGAGTTCCTTGATTTGTATTTTTTTGTTTGTTGCTTTTCACAAGTCATTGCATATACACAACGCGGATATTTTATATCATTGAGAATACGCAATATACAATCTGGTTATTGTCTAGATTACTGACGCCAGGTAACATCCACGAAAATCTACTGGACCCGTATGATTAAGATTGATAGTTACATCCACGTGTATTGACCCACCCATCTTTGTCCATCTATGACAGAATAACCAATCTTCCGAAAAATAATGTCCTTCTTCTACTCCACAGTCAAATAAGGCGAATGCTTGCTCGCTTTCCTTTAATGATAAAAATCCTACATCATCCACATATTTTGTAGATGGGAAAGCCTGCTGCATCTTCTCAATGACTTTACGTTTTATCATCATAAACCCAGTCGCAATATGTCTGACTGTTGTAAGGTTGTTCTCTATTTGAAGCGTTTTTGTGCTTAAATTAAGATTATAAGACAACATTCTATGATGCACTAGATCAACGTCTTGAATTGCATCTCGGAACATGGATTGGTTCTTCCGATCGATCCAGTTTTGCACTACATTGGGCGTTTCTGGACTGGTGTTTACTAGTTTGTCCCAATTATAATGTTTTAGTGGGTAAATGCCGCCAACAATTGGCTTATCTGCGATTAACAATTTCAAAATGGAATCAGGATCCCAAGTTATATCATTATCAATGAATAACATATGGGTCGTATTCGGGTTCATCATTGCCTTTGCAACTAAATTGTTGCGTGCTCGTGATACCAAACTGTCATTATTGCAGAATTCTAGGTGCAATTCTACACCGACTTCCTTCATTCTGCTAAGGGTAGCTATAATGGAATTCATATAGGTTACGTGACACATTCCGCCATAATGCGGCGTCAAAATGTATAAACATACCTTATTCTTTGACAAGTATTCAGTTACTCTGTCTTGAAAATTTAATGGCGGGCTAGATTGTTCCTGCGACATATTATAAATTAATTAATGCAATATGTTTATATGGTTTGTCTGCTAATTAATTCACCACATTCGAAATAAGTATGTGGTCAATAATAAGTATTTCAATTTATTTTATATTAACTTATGAATTTTTATATTTTTGTGTTTTAGGTCGTATATTTTTAGTTGGTATTTGGATTTTGTTTCGTTCTCTTTTTAGTTGCTATTTTGGGTTTTGGTTCTCATTTTTATAGTTTTGTGTGTTTATTTGGCTTATGCAGATGCATCAACCTTGTGGAAGTGGTGCTTCATATAGCGCTGGAGGTTGAAGTAGGTCAACTCGTCCTCCTTCTGCAACTTGAGCAGCTTGGAAAGCTTGGCATCAGCGTGGATGATGCGTCCGTTGCTCTTGTCCTGCAAGCTGTGGGCGTGGATGTAGGCGTTGATCTCCTTGCTCACCTCAGTTCTGGCCATCTCAGTGCCAACGGTCTTGCCGAGGAAACCAGCAAGCTCGTCACTGATGCGAGTGGGCTTGATGAAGCCAGAGGGCTTGCGGTTACCAGTGTTGCGGCGCTTCTTGGAGGAGGCCTTCTGGGCAACCTTCATCTCGCGAGACACAGCCTTCTCAAGGGTCTTGAAATCATTCTTCACGGTAGAGAAGAGACCAACCATCTGTTGGAGCTTGGCGCTGAACTCAGAAAGCTTGGCAGTCAAGGCAACAGAGGGATCGGATGCATCGGCAGCAGCCTCGACGACCGGCTCGGGGACAGGAGCAGGGACGGGCACAGGTGCGGGCGCAGGGGCGGCGGCGGCCTCAGCGGCAACCTTCTTTGCACGGGGCTTGGTTGCCTTCTCGGCAACGGGAGCAGGGGTAGGGGCAGCAGTTGTAGGAGCAGTAGTAGTTCTAACCATTCTGATTATATACTACTATAACCCTTATCTTTTAAGTAGTTTACAGCATAATATATTATTATATATTATTCTCTTACCGACTATCCTAATGTTCCCATCAAATATTTTATATTTTAGTATTTTTCACGACAAATGTACACTATTTTTTACCTACATAACTGCCTCGTATAACCACGGCATTGAATGTCTTGCTTCTGGTGACACCAATGTTAAAGCGGACATTGCATAAAATGCCCCAAGCGTTTTATATTCATCTGATACACCACTATATACTAAATTCTCAAACACGATCACACACGCTGTTTGCATCTGTGGATATGTTACTTCCGAGTATAATGTACGACCTGTGAATATTCCCTCAAATGGACAACTATATGGACATATCAGAGACCGCGTTTCATATGATAGACCACTGCGAACATACCATATATCATATAAATACCGGTACAACCTAATATAACTTCGTAAATCTAAGTTGGAAAACCAATCGCCGTTTGTATAATTTCCTAATCTATCAATCGCTATAAATAATTGGGCGATTCGCGTTGCAATCGGCTGATTTCGTCTCTGCGTTATACTATCATATTGATTAAACATTGTTTCTGTTAATATTGGATTAATTCTTGGATTATATACACGCAATGCAATACGTGCATTTCGGTCACGATTTAGGCGTGTCGGATTATCTGGGAACGATCCTCGATATGGCTGGTTTTCCGCCTTAAAATTCGGCACTAGTATAAAACTAGTTCTATACAAGGTTAGAATATCATTTTTTGTCTTGGCGTTAAACTGTTCTCTATTGTATGGATTTTGAAATGTCGTATTTTGGCGCATTAGCTCAATTAACGATGTGATGTCAAATCCATATATAACATTGTTGGTTGCGTCAGTGTAACTATAAAATTTGCTTACTGGTATTTCGGTGATTGGTTCTAATGTAGAAAAATCCGTTCCATTCACACATTCAGTTCTCACCTTTAATGCTGGTCCGCGCAATCTCATCATTTGTATGGCCAGCCATCTACGAAACGTCGTTTGTAGTTTAATTGCACTCTTAGTATTGTTGTAATACTTTTGTATACGCTCTATTAACAATTCCTTTTTTCCAGATACGTGTAATTTATATCTCTTTGCCGCTGACTTTAACTCGGGTAGTTTACACTTTGCCAAATTTATTCGATTTGCCATATAATTCTCATATGTAATCTCTGGCGATATGCTTTTATTTTTTGATTGAATATGTTTCTCAATATTATATTTTTTTAGATGGCGTGGGACTGGCACATCGCGCAATGTGTTCTCGTATTGTTCCATTATACTATATATAGATATTTGTCTAATATGTTTACACATTTATATTGACATTTGTTGGAGTGATCCAATTGTTACGATGTGTTACATATTGTAACAATTTTCATACGTTTCTGACCATATTTCGTGTTGCGCGTAACAAATTATATAAAAAATTGAATTAAAGAAAAGATGCATATTATATGTATACAGTTAGTTCCTCTATTAACACTCTTAAAATGTCCAAGCCTTCTACCCCTATTGTTGTCAGCTCTGCCGAGTGGAAGACCTCCGCAGTTCGCTATATGCAGCCCAAGGTAAATGACCGCGGTGGAAAGTCTATTAATATTATCAGCACACAAAGCAATCGTTCTTTGTACGTTTCTACCCCTCTCCTGATGACTTGGGGCATCAGTGATTTTGTAGATGAGAAGACCGGCGAGTCTGATGGCAAGTTCAGTATGTCCTTGGCGTTTCCCAACGAGGTCTATGCCACTGCCGCTACAACTGAGTTCTTGGCTAAGTTGAAGGCGTTTGAGAACCAAATTCTCGATGATGCTGTCAAGAACAGCGAGGCGTGGTTCGGCGAGGAGATGTCTCGCGAGGTTGCCAAGCACACATTCTTCCCATTCTTGAAGTACTCCAAGGACAAGTTGACCAAGAAGACCGATTACACTAAGCCTCCTACCATTCGCGCCAAGGTTCCCAACTACAATGGCAAGTGGAACGTTGAGGTCTATGATACCAAGCGCACCTTGCTGTTCCCCTGCGACAATGACAATCTTACTCCTATGGACTTTGTTCCCGCTAGAAGCAATGTTGCGTGTGTTTTGCAATGCGGTGGTCTCTGGTTCGGCGGAAAGGGCTGGGGTATTACCTGGAAGTTGAACCAGTGTGTCGTTAAGCCTCACGTGCAAGAAACCGTGTTCGGTCAGTGCCACATCCAACTTTCATCTGATGACATTCAGACGATTGAGACCCAGCCTTTGGCGGACGAGGAGGAATATGCCCCCGCTGCGGCTGCACCCCGCGAAGTATCTACTGCCGTTGCAGACAGCGATGAGGAGGCAGATGAGCCCGCACCAGAGCCTGAGCCCAAGCCGGTTGTCAAGAAGGCTGTTGTCAAGAAGGCAGAGCCAGTTGCTGCTCCGGCTCCTGCACCAGTTGCCGAGGCTGCTGCTCCTGCACCAGCAGCCGTTGTTAAAAAGGCTATTATCAAGAAGAAGGCCCCTTAAATAAAAATCTACGAAAACAAACAACAAAAATAAATCTAAGCCAACAAACAAAAAAATAAATCTAAGCCAACAAACAAAAAAATAAATCTAAGCCAACAAACAAAAAAATAAATCTAAGCCAAACAATCATACAAAAAATAAAAATCACATTCTCGCCTGCTATTGCATAAAAATGAGAATACTGTAAATATTCTCATTTTTTATTGTATATGGACATTTTCAAATACTTATTTATGCACGAAACCGATGAAACTGATCCGATTTTTTACCTTTGTTTCTTACTCCGGTTCCCGCCTCTACCCCTGCGGTAACTACTCCTGCCTCGGGTTCTATTTCTGCTCCACCCCCAGCCAATGCTTGTTCCATTAATTATACTATCATATGCGGCTGATGTGGCTTCCTTAGATACGTCACTAGATAAATCGTAGTTTTTTATAGCGTCGTTCGCTTGTAACTCTTTATCCGATTTGCGACTACTGAATTGTTTAATCAGATCAAACCAATTTATTAACTGTCTGTGTGGTACGCGTAGTAATACCGGGGCAAATGCTAACAATATATCTTGCATTGATATGCTATATTTTTGCAAATCGCCAGCATCATCTATTTTTGCAAATTGAAATCCGTCAGTTAGAATGCTGGGTATTTTTTGCATTATGTTTCTAAAAAACTGGTCTAATAAGCGGAATTTTATAATGTTGGCTCCAACCGTTGGTTTATGCATCATAAGAATAAATAAATATATCATTCTTCCAACGTGATTATACGCTTTATGGTCAAGCCGTTTAACACGTTCAGAATACGCATTAATATTGTCTTCTAACAATGTTTCTAATGGTGTCATCACAACAGTTTTGTCTGAACCGTCAAGTTTAACCGCAGTGGTTTTTTCAGGTGAACCGGTTAAAGTTAACCGGTTAAACCCATTGCTTAGAACTCCGTCTTTGCAAAATATTGTTTCAAACGGAGCAATTAAACCCTCACCAGTAATGTCAAAGCTTTTATTTTGCGTAATCGGTATTATAATCTCTAAACAGTGGTCAACTACTGCATCAGGGTCGTTGTTAAATTTTGCCACTAACTGCACGCGAATATCCGTATTGTATTCATTATCCCCCAATGCATCTATTTTGGCTTGGGTTAAGTACATAAATGCAACTAAATGTAGTTTTCCTATTATTTGTTCCCTAAATCCAAACATATCTGTCACATTAACTGCATTTTCATCCATTGATATTTTATACTCGCTTATATCAAAATCTGTTGCATTTGGCAATAAAGCGGTTAAATCTAAGGTTCCAATGGCGCCTGCACATTTACTAAAAACGGCGCTTAATAACTCACCGTAAATTGGATGTATATCGGCGTTCTGGGTTAATCGGATAAAAGAATCCATTTGTCTATCAATCCGATCAGTGATTTCAATCTTACCAGTGTTTGGGTCTTTTTTTTCTTCACCAATTTTTACTGCATTTTCCAAATTATATACCCTTGCTTTTTCAACGAGTGCGTCATTCACTGCATTCGCCGCATTAAATATCTTTTCACTTTCAGATGGTTCAATAATATAAGACGGGCGGAGCATTTTTATGTCTATATCGCCGGTAGGATCAACTACGGTGTGTAAATCGGGGACGCCAAGCGGCTGGTAATAATCATTTAGTATTTCATAGCAAATTCCTCCCGCAAATATTGGTTTTAGTATATCAGTTACTTGTATACTAATATTTACATCATTTGATACCGGACGATATATATCTACCACATCCGCGGGTTCCAGTGTATTTTCTGTTGTATTGAGATCATACTTTGGATTACCGGTAGCTATATCCCCTTTAATCGTAACTAGTCCAGTTGCTGTGTAATTTACGTTCCAATCAATTTCTGCTATACATCTCGTTAATGCTTCTAAACCAGGGTATATATTTTTTACCCAGGTTCTTCGCCATCGTTGAATAGTATAACGAAAATTTGCATCCGTTAAATTCGGATTAATTCCGCCATATTTAACATTGTCGTTTGTAGACTTATTGGTTAGTGTTAATCCTTTATTTGTTCGTTTGGTTCGGTATAAACCTTTATTGTGAGACCGTTTATTAGTATATAATGGCATTTATAAGTTATAGTGATATTATTTACACAGTTTACCCCCTAATAAAATTGTATTGATTTTACATCAAAATAGCTTAAAATTATAACGTTATTAATATTATAACAATGCAGACGAAGGTTGATGCTGATTATTCTAATACGGTATTTTATAAGATTTCTTGCAAAGATACCGCCATTACCGATGTGTATATCGGTTATACCACCAATTTTGTTCAGAGAAAAACCGCTCATAAACAAGGATGTAATAACCCCAAATCTGCCAACTATAAAATGAAAGTACACGATGTTATCAGACAGAACGGCGGTTGGGAAAACTGGCGTTTTGACATCATCGCTTACCACGAATGTGTAGACCAACAAGAAGCTTTTGTAAAAGAACAAGAGTATGTGAATTCCTACAATGCTACGTTAATTTAATAATAATATCAAACAGTTTAAACCTAATTCATTATATATTATCACAATGCAGTGTATTACAATGCAACCAGTTGTGTCGGACTATTCCAATACTATTTTTTACAAGATTTTCTGCAAAGACGCCGCTATTACCGATTTGTATATCGGACATACCATCAACTTTGTTCAAAGAAAAACCAAACATAAACACGGATGCAATAATCCCAGCGCTGCTACATATAAGCAGAAATTGTATAATTTTATTAGACAGAACGGTGGTTGGGACAATTGGCGAATGGACATCATTGCTTATCACGATTGCAAAGACAAGCGTGATGCTCTGGCAAAGGAACAAGAATATTTTATTTTATACAATGCTACATTGAATAGCATAGAACCTATGCCGGCACCAACTTGTCGCAAGAGATCAACGTTACCTGTAAATAAAAATGATGTGAAATATAATCACACAAGCAATCCAATTCGTACTTTTAGCAAAGCATTTGTTTGTGAAAAGTGCAACTTTGAATGCAGCAAGAAAAGCAACTTTGATATACATTTATTAACAATGAAACACAATACCGTTAATAATGTAGTAAGGAACTTCTCTACTAATTATATTGGATTTAACACTTGCGTATGCGGGAACTCATATAAACATAGACAAAGCCTGCATACGCATAAAAAAACGTGTAAAGCAATCAATTGCAATGACGAATATGATAGAGACATTATCCAAACACATATTCCATACAGCCCACCGCCGTTAGACCAATTCGCAGATGCATCGCTAGTATTAAATATGATAAAACATAACCAAGAATTCAAAGAACTTATGATGGATCAATCTAAACAGTTTGCTGAACAACAAACCCAAATATTACAAGCAATTCGAGATAGCATTAGTAATAACAACAAATAAATTTAATAATTATGATTTTATATTCCCACAATATGGGATCTTTTACTATACTACTCTTTCACTTTCTATAAAAGTCCAGAAAAGAAATGGCATCGCTGGCCGAAAATGGACAAAAATAAATGTCCATTTTTCAAAAGGGTCAAGGGACTTTGTGAAAATGACCCTCGTAAAAACACATTGTGAGCATAATGCTGTAATTTCAAATTTTTTGATGAAAAACGTCACTGCGTACTTTTTTTAAGTATTTTGCGGGCGAATGGTTTATGGGATTTTAGGTTGTTGGGAGAATACAACTGTTGTGCAACGCCCCATTATCCCTCCCACATTAATGGGATACTATTACTCTATTACTTTATCACTCTTTACACCTTTTCTCATTTCAAATGCCCAAATAGAAATATAAAGAGTTTTTACATTAATATTACAATGAATAATATAGATAATTTGTTTACAAAACTTCCATACGAATTGAAAGATTATATATTTAGTTATGACGGGCGCATCAAGTATAAATATAGAATAAAGAATAGTGTTGATTACCATAAATTTGTAAATGTAATCCATAAACGCGATGAAAGATACAATATAATTGCACCGATTATCAATAAGAAAATACATATTATGAAAGATACTGAGATATCTTCAAATAAATTGGGTTTTGAGTTTGCGTTCTGTTTTGATAAACAACCTTGTATGCTATTACGCTATGAAAATAACCGGTCTATTCCAAATATTTTTTCTATAAGTTATGTAAACATGAAGGAAGCACGAGCAATAATGATTAGTGATATAATAAGAACAATTTATAATTGAGCGGTTTCAATGAGAAAAGGTGTAAAAAGTCTAGAAAAGAAACGGCATCGCTCGCCGAAAACGGACAAAAATAAATGTCCATTTTTCAAAAGGGTCAAGGGACTTTGTGCAAATGGGGTCTCTAAAAACACGTTGTGAGCATAATGATGTGAATTCGGACTTTTCGTTAAAAATGTTGGCTGCATACTGTTTAAGTGTTTTGTGTTGAAAAGGATTTAGAGGATTGTCTCTGGATAGGATATACAACAAATTACAACCGCGAAATGTCCTTAAAAATCCCTCCGATATATACTTGTAAAAAATGTGACTATAACACACACAATAAAAAGGATTACAATAAACACTTGCTTACCAAAAAGCACAATACAACAATTACAACCGAAATATCCAAACCGCAACCAATTAGTGTATGGCATTCGTGTGGCTGCGGTAAACAGTATAACCATCGTGCGTCTTTGTGGAACCATAAGAAACGTTGTGAAGTACAGTCTAGTGTGGGTGGCGATAATGATGTCTTTGCCCCACAGCCATTGCAACAACTAGTAGATGCATCGCTAGTACTGGAATTACTAAAACAGAACCAAGAGTTCAAGGAACTTATGTTGGAACAATCGAAACAAATGGCGGAACAACAGAACCAACTGTTAGAAGCAGTCAAGGATGGCAAGATTGGCAATACCACCAATAATACGAATACAAACTGTAATAACAAGTTCAATCTCAACGTGTTTCTAAATGAAACATGTAAAGATGCGATTACAATGGACGATTTTATCAATTCATTTGAAGTGACCCGCGAAGATTTCCTTCATACAGGACGGGTAGGGTTTGTGGAAGGCATATCAACTGTGATGACCCACCGATTTCGTGATATGGATATGCATACGAGACCGCTCCATTGCACCGATCTGAAACGTGAAACCATCTACATCAAGAACGCGGACAAATGGGAAAAGGACGATGCCGACAAGACGTATATGCGGAAAGCCGTGAGAGGTGTTGCTAGGAAGAATATGAAAGAGCTGTGGAAATGGTTTCAAGATAGCAAACCGGAAGTGGAACAGATCGGAACAGAAGAATGCGAGAACTACTTTCAGTATCACAAGGCGGCATTGGGAGGGTATGGCAAAGAAGAAGACCTGAAATTTGAAGAGAAAATCATTAAGAATGTTCTCAAAGAGGTGCAGGTAGATAAGAACGCAGTGATTGTTGCCTGAACTGAACTGCATACATCGTAGTTCATTTCATAATATAGATTATTTTCAAGAGCATTGAGAACCTTGACAATAATGAAAAAGCCCTAAAAGGCTTACATTTCCAGTGTTATATTGATATGCAAGTCACTGCGGGATTTGATATCATATACATCTTTTACATTTATTCGGGATATACCCATATTCGCAAATACCAACGTTTGTTTAGCAGCCAACTTTAACTGCGATGGGACGACTGGCACAGTACGCCGCAAGCCAACGTTTATAGGGAGAACATCTCGCCCCCATATATCGCTTATTTTATACGAAACATTCATCTTGACGTTATTCATCTCGTCAATCTCTATATTGTCTGGCAATACTGGATTGCAGTTTATGTATATATCATTTCCAGAGTTGTCATATACCAACTCATTGTGCCATAGAGGCACGATGTAGGTTTGTTTATTTACGGTCAGTTTATATAAATTATTATCAAACAAGTCTTCCAATGTGGGGTTTAATATAATACACTCATCGCCAGTTATGCGGTCACTGATAATCGTTTCTAGTTTCTGTATAATGCCTTCCCCCAAATGCATTGACTTGCCATATTTCTTTACTATATCATATATTTTAATTAGCATTTGACGGTCTAATTTCTTTAAGGTGTCTATCGCCTTCGCCTCACAGACGCCTGATATGCGATTTAAAATAATATAGAATATTTGACTATGTGTTTCTCCGACCACAATGTTCTGTATAAACGATGACAATAAATCCTTATATTTGCCCACTTTTTCATATACAAAGTCAGCTTCCGCTGTATCATCATCGTCGTTAAACATATTATCGCCCATATACCCATCACAATTCAATAGATATTCGTATGCCTCGTGTACTTTTTGAAAGTGGTAAGTTGCGTCCTCTGACCGGTTCTTGTCCGGATGATACAATAATGCTTTGCTCCGATATTGTCGTTTTAACTTAGACGGACAGATTTGCTCGTCGGATGCAATATCTAATAATTCGCACGCAGTTTTATAATTCATCAAATTTATGCACCTTGATAGTTATATATAACATCATACTCTCTAAATGGTATATGGGTCTATAGTTGTTGTTGAAATATTTCAGAAACGAATACGTCTTGGTTAAAATATCGGAAACATCCACATTGGATAATTTGCCGGTTTCTATAAAATATTTGATGATATACAATAAGCAATCGTGTACCTCCAAGTTGTACGTTAGCATATCATATAATATATCGCGGAAGTTGGTCAATGCGGCATTGTTGATGTTCTCAATCTCGCGAATTATATTATCACATATTAGATTAAACACATCATCTGGTAGTTCGTTTGGACTGGACAATAATGGGAATGACCGCATTTCTTTTAAGTTTAATATTCCATTGCAATTAATATTGCGTATTACATTGGCACTATTTCCCCGCATCGCAAAACGAGTGGTTTCAGTTGGCTTAACTGCGTCGTTTATGCGATTTATAAAATCGTGTGGTGAAGACCCGATTGATTGCATATGCTGAGTGTAGTTGATTAATTCCAGATATTTATCGGTACTTGGCCGTTTTACGCGTATTACATTGCACGCATTTACAATTTTGGATGGTATGAAACTAATGCTTTCGGTCAATATAATGTACTTTATTCGTATGGCATAAGCATTAGTATTGTATTGTTGCATATAACTGTAAAATATTTCTAGTATATCGGTGCTAACTTTGCTGAAATTTTTACACACGATTATGCCGACCTTTTCGCTCTTGACAGATACGATGTCTACAATTTGAAGAAAAATGTCGTGCCACAATGTCTTTGAATTGCACCCCAACAAGGACATATCTATTTCATAATGTACGTCGCTTATACGAAACGTGTATTGGGATTTGTCAGTTTGAACGGTGAGTTTCTTATCATATTTCAGTTCGCTATTACTGTATCTTTTTAATAGACTGAGGCATTGCGAATATTTGCCTACCCCCGCTGCCCCATACATTATTATGTTCTCAAAATTCATTACCTGCTTTGGTAATGAATTATATATAGGTAACAGTTCTGGATGCAAGTTGTATAATCCAACGGAGGTCAGATACTCGTCGTAAGAAGTCTCATAATATTTCATTTACTTGTCAATATAATGAGAACACGCCACGTATTGTTTATACGGTTTTATAATTAACTATATGTTTGGTCATCCGCATTTAGGGGCGTGGGTATAGACTATCTATCATATTAGCTACTATGCGAGGGTCGATTATTTGATCACACATTATGTCGGTGGTTAATATACCATCTCTGCGCTGGTGCGTACCATTTCCTATATATCGCCAGTTCTTCTTATATGACATTATATCACTTGGACTGCAAATGGCGATTATTGGAAAAAGTCCAAAATATGAGAATTGTTTTAATACTGTTTCCATTATCATTCGCTCTAACATTCGCCGGAATATTTCATATTCAGGGTCTTTATCTAGGAACGATTTTAACAATGGATTTGTTTCAAATTCTTGAAATGCTTCACTAGTTTCTAACTTGCTGGATTCAATCATTGCATTAGTTAGTAGTAATATTGATTTTTTAAATTTGATTAAAAAATCGTCGCATCTCTCAGATGTTACGTGCGTATCATTGTGCATCATTGATTTAGTCGCGTGGTCATATTGTATATCACCAAATGGAGATGCTCTTAACATTTTGCTCTGTTTATGATTTAGTTCTTCTTTAATAAAGAAATATTGTGCATAATAGTACAGTTTTTCGCCTAACATATGTAAGTCGCTCTGATGTACAAAACGGACAGGGAACCGTGTCTCCGCATTCGCCGGCAATTCGCCGTTAATGTCAAACAACACGTCAAAATACTTAATACTTTTCTTAAAGTCACCAAAATCAAGGTCTAATATTGGAATATATCCACTATCGCGAGGTTTTAAACTTAACTTAACAAGGTCTTTATATACAAGTGACTGAACAGTTGACGACGGCGCAAGAAGTTTCATTTCATAACCCTTGCTTTTATTTATGACTTGAGCTAAAATGTGCTGAACGAGAGCACCAATATGCATTGCCAGATTATTTGCGTGTTCAGGAACATATAGAATTTTTGTGGTTGGTATAATCTTAAAGTCTAAATCGTTTACGGGGACCTTTATGTGATTGCTAGTTAGTTGCGAGAGCATTAATGCGACTGATAATCCACCTTTGGATATTATCGCATAATCTTGTTTTGTGGATTGCATTTTTGAGGATATTATTCCTAAAATAATCAGTGTACTGCATATCACGTTGCATCTTTCATTCCAATCGTCAGTTTGTTTTTGTTTGTCGTCTGAAAAAACCATCATGCCGTTTCTCATAACGCCTGTTGGACTAACAATTAATTCAAGAGGCTTATTTTCAAATGCGGGTAACAAGCCGACAACTTCATCACAAATGGATGGACGTTTTAACATTTCAATGATATTTTGTATTTCTTCTGGTGTAAATAAATTATCCCAAAATGGAGACGGTGAATATGAGGTGGGAACATACGGTGACGGCACTGCAATAGTGACATTTAGTGCTAGTGGGTTGTTTTCATCTCGTATAAAATCCTTTTGCCAAGCAGATCTCTCTTTACCTGCATCAATGCGTTCCGATATTACAGATTGCGAAAATTGTTTAATGTATTGTTTATACAGTTCATCAGCACGGGGTTGACGTGGTGCATCTGGGTGCATTGGTCCATCTTTGTCTCCACCTCTGTGTCGTTTTGTCTGATTGTTTTTCTTACCTATTTTGTTTTTCTTGTTTCTCCTACTTATCTTATTTCTCCGACGTGTCGGCATTTTCATTATACAATACCATTACAAAAATAATGTCATTGTAAACAAGTAAATGTTCGATTTATTATTATTATAAAACCGTTCTGTTTTTCAACTTAGATAATCGGGCAGCGAGTATTACTTGGTATATTGACAGTCCAACAATTGTCGATGATAATGCAAACACGATTAGTGCTGGTATGGGCTGGTCGGCCACACTTACATTAAAGTTCGTATATTTTGCAGTAATCAGCCATAATAGAAGTCCAGTTATTACAAAAATTGCAATTCCGTATGATTTAAATGTATCAAAGTAGCCTTGTTCCTCTATGGGTAGTTCTATTGGAGTACCGATCTTATTGTTGTATTTTTTCTGTAAGGTAGTGACCATTAACATTATAATAATTAATGCTGCCACGTTCATTCCGCAAGTGAGCAACAATGATATTATTGCAAAAATGGTCATCGGGGTATTAGTTAGGGCATTCGCCATATTGGACATCTCGCTGCCAAGAAATAAGGTGAATGCGGAATGAACTATCGTTAAAGTTCCCAACGCAACCACCCCCGACATCTTTCTAAACATGTATGCAAAACATATTACATATAATACAAAAAAGGCAGCGTAATTTAAACCGTTAGTTGACATCTTATACACTTTCTGAATATTTTATGGCATTGGCAAATTGTATGTTTTGCACAACCATTCAATCAGTACGTTCTCATCACATCCCAAATATCCTTCCGAGAACTTCTTAATATTCAAGAATTGCGGGGATTTCATATCGGGTCGTTTATAATATACATATGCCCCGAACTTGCCCTTACGAACACTCATCGTATCGTTTAATTTTCGGAGAACATTCGCATCTGCACTGGTTTCCGTTTGTTTCTTTTTATCTAGAAGGTGAGCAACATCATCCATACCGATTTCGTCAAATTGTTTTTTCACGTCTTTGATTGTTTCGCTACGGTCGCCACACTCAATATACATCCCATATCTACCATTCTTTAACATTACGTCAGTGTTCTCGTATGTGCCGATTTTCTTCTCCTTTATCTCACATAATTCATCCACAGTGTATTGTCCAATCGTTAACTTGCCAATGTCTATATTGATGTCTTTTCTTACAGAGATAAATTCAATGTTCTCCTCATCTATTGTTTTTCTTATTACTGGACCATACTTATCAAATGTAAATGTGTGGAGGTCGTCCAACTTGTACGTCTGCTTTGCTATTTTTTCTACTGGTTTGGACAAGGCAGCGATTTCATCGTAACAATCTTTGCATATGCTGGTTATGCCAGACATTTCTCCGTGCGATATCAAATCCAATTCACTTTCCATCATCTTTGTATACTCATAGGAGAACAGACGATCATAATATTTTATTAAGAAATCAATGGTTACTACACCAATGGGTTCTATTACTAATTTATTCGTCTCATTACCAAATGTCTTCTCAGCAACGTTGGTTTTGATTGTTTTATCAATAAGTACATGTTCTCTACATTCTGTTTTAACACCCTCAATATCTTTTCGTTTTACATATCCGCGGTCTTGTATCGTATCTACAATGCTAGCGAAGGTGGATGGTCGTCCTATACCCAATTCTTCTAATTTTTGGATTAAACTGGCTTCGGTATAGTGACGATGCTTGCTATGAACTACTACCGAACTTTCAATCTTTTTATATTCAACCGGTTTACTTGATATGGTTTTCAAGTACATAATCTGCCCGACGGGTGCATTCTGGTCAGCTGCGTCTAATGGGTTGTCATTCACTATTTTCCACCCTAGAAATATGGGCGTTTCAATTGTATTCAAATACTTATGGTTGCTTGGGGCACTTATTTCTATCTTCGTGGTTTGCATTTTTGCGTCCGCCATACAACTTTCAAGCGTGTTTCTCCATATCAATTTATATATTGCCACTAATCGCTTGTCCTCCGATGGCACCGCCCGGTTCGCCAGTTGCGTTACACGTATTGCTTCGTGGGGATTACTGATGTCCTTATTCGCCAACTTGCTGGGTTCTCCGATATATGCGGATGAACCATATTGCTC